>Ga0114946_10002260_pt1 | contig 13249 bp, 9 predicted proteins | sample WalLakDeSediment_FD_88676 | JGI IMG/M metagenome (GOLD analysis project Ga0114946, IMG submission 88676) | Lake sediment microbial communities from Walker lake, Nevada to study Microbial Dark Matter (Phase II) - Walker Lake 11/02/13 Deep Sediment | ecosystem: Environmental > Aquatic > Freshwater...
CAAAGATAATATTTTTGATTCCTGGTTCCTGGTTCCTGGTTCCTGGATCTTGTGCTCTTTTACTTGACTTACGGTAGATGTTGAATGTCACCATTTCATCAAATGTTTTTCTCTTTTTTTCCCTGAGGTGGTAATCATCAGGGGCGTAGCCAAGGGTGATGAGCAGGCCGATCCGTTTTTTCTCCGGGATGTTCAGCAGTTTTTTAATCGGTTTTTCGTTGAACCAGCCGAGCATGCAGGTGCCGAGACCTTCTTCGGCGGCTTGCAGGCAGAAGTGTTCCGCGGCGATGCCGATGTCGATCAGGGCGTATTCCCGTTTCTTCAGGTAAGCGCCGACCTGTGCGATGGTTTTCATTTTCTCGATGACGATCGCAACGATTACCGGCGCCTGTGGAACAAAGGTGTTGAATGTGGCCAGCGGGCCATAGGTTTCCCGGGCCACCTGATTTACCAGTTCCGGTTCATCCACCACGACAAAGGTCCACGGCTGGCTGTTACTCGCCGATGGCGCCAGCCTGGCAGCTTCCAGACAACGCTGCAGCTTCTCCGCTTCTACAGGCCGGTCAACGTATTTCCTCACACTCTGCCTGGTTTTAATAAGGTTCAGGAAGTTAGGTTGCTTCATAATCTGCTTATAATAAAAAATTCCCGCACTCAACACTTAAAACTTAAACCTCAACACTAAAATCAAGGTTTTCCCAGCAAGGCGAACATATTCCTCTTATAGGCTTCGACACCCGGCTGGTCGAACGGATTGACGCCCAGCATGCGCCCGCTCAAACCGCAGGCAAGCTCGAAGAAGTAAATGAGTTGCCCGAGATGGAATTCGTCGATCTGCGGAACACTGATCCGGATGTTTGGTACGCCGCCTTCGACATGCGCCATCAGCGTTCCTTTCTCCGCCATCCGGTTCACATAACCGATGCGTTTCCCCGCCAGGTAATTCAAACTGTCGGCATCATCATTGGTTTGCGGAATGACTAAAGTTCTGCCGCTATTTTCCACCGACAGCACCGTCTCGAAAATATTGCGCATGCCATCCTGGATGTATTGCCCCATAGAGTGGAGGTCAGTTGTAAACCCGGCGCCTGCCGGGAAGATGCCTTTGCCTTCCTTGCCTTCGCTTTCGCCATACAATTGTTTCCACCATTCGGTGAGGTAAAACAGGTTGGGCAGGTAATTCACCAGGATTTCTATTGTTTTACCCTTATGGTACAGGGCATTCCTGGCAGCGGCATAGGCCATGACGGGGTTATCGGCGATGGTTTTCGCCTGGCGGGCATGGGACTCCATCCCTGCGGCGCCTTCAATGAGTTTACGGATATCGAAGCCGGCCATGGCGATGGGTAAGAGCCCGACGGGTGTGAGAACGGAATATCTTCCTCCGACATCGTCCGGTACCACATAAGTGGGGTAACCTTCCCGGTCGGATAGGGTTTTCAACGCCCCTTTGGCTTTGTCGGTGATAGCGATGATCCGTTTCCGGGCTTCCGGTTTGCCATATTTTTTTTCCAGATGGCCTTTCAGGATGCGGAAAGCAATGGCCGGCTCGGTGGTGGTCCCCGATTTGGAGATCACCGCCAGGGAATAGTCTTTTTTGTCGAGAATGTCGAGCAGTTCAGCATGGTAATCTTCGCTCAGGTTGTGCCCTGCATAAACGATATAAGGGTATTTGCGGTTTTCCAGCAGGTCGTAGAACTGGTGGCCCAGCGCTTCGATCACTGCCCTGGCGCCCAGGTAAGATCCCCCGATGCCGATGACGACGAAGATCTCAGAATTTTCGCGCAGGCGGGCAGCGTCTTCTTCAATCCTTCCGAACAAGTCTTTATCAAAACCTGACGGGAGATCCATCCAGCCGAGGAAATCATTCCCCGCCCCGGTTTTTTGCCATATTGATTTATAATGGCGATCAATCTCAGGCTGCAATGAAACCAGGGTTTCTTCCGGTATAAAACTGAAGATATTCTCCAGGTCAATCTTGATATTGTTCATGGAATCACAATTTTGAATTTCGCTGCGAAAATAGGCAAAAAAAGTACGGCCCGCCAAACGACGGGCCGCACTCCCCAATAAACCAAAAACCAAAATTATGAATCAGACTTTATTCGCGCAGTATAACCTGCGATTCATATGGGCAGGTTGTACGCTACAAAAATAATATACAAAAATCCTGCCAATTGTTAATGAACTTTAAGGAAAGTTAAAATATGTTAAAGGGTCTTCTATTCCTCTATAATTCAGTAATTTTGGTTCGTGAAACGGCGCATGATATTCTTAGCCATTGTCATGTTATCCATTGCCATGGCCGGGCTAATGGTCATACAGGGGTACTGGGTTTTCAGCGCTTACAAGATCAGGCAGGATAATTTCATCCGTACGGTGAATGAAGTGGCGCACGATGTGATCCAGACACTGGAAAAGATCGACATGATCAAGCGCTACCAGGAACCCGGTTTTTTGGATGAGAAAAATGCGATAAGCGCTACTGATTCTATCAACCAGGTCCTTCTCCAGGAAATGCAAATGATCACCACCCGCAAGGACCTGGAGATATTCTTCAACAAGTTTTTCATTGCCCGCGAGTTGATGGAAGAGCGGATGCTCCGGATGGATGAACGTCATCACAGGCGGCTAGTCGACATCAGTTTGCTGGATTCATTGCTGGGCCAGGGGTTCAGGCAGAGGAAACTGGACACTGAATGGGAGTTTGCTATTTTTAACCCTTATGGAGGGCACTTTCAGTCAATGGATGTAAACCAATACCGGGACGAACTTCTCAACGCAGAAGTCAGTTTTCATTTCGAGTTGTATCCTGATGACATGCACCTTTACCCCGATTTTCTCCTCCTTTATTTTCCTAATAAAAAGGAATATCTTACCGGTCAGATATGGCCGCTTGTGGCGATCTCCGTTGTCCTGATCGTCATTATAATCCTTTCCTTTATTTACACGCTGATCATGTTTTTCCGGCAGGGAAGGCTTTCGGAGCTGAAGACAGATTTCATCAACAACATGACGCATGAATTTAAAACTCCGGTTTCGACCATATCGCTGGCTTGCGAAGCGCTAAATGACAAGGACATTCAGAAGTCGGAAGATCTTTATAAAAGTTACATCAACATCATCAGCGAGGAGAACCGGCGACTGGGCCTGATGGCGGAGCGGATCCTGCAATCGGCGGCGCTGGAGAAAGGTGAGCTGCTGCTTCACAAGGAAAAGGCCGATCTGCACGATATCCTGTCGGATGTTATCCGCAATATCAGCATACAGGTGGAGATCAAGGACGGGCAGATTGTCAAGGATTTCAGGGCAACTGACAGCGTCCTGTCATTTGACCGGATGCACATGGTCAATGCGGTGCAGAACCTGCTCGACAATGCCAATATGTATTCTCCGGTGAAGCCGCACATCCTGGTTTCCACCCGGGATGCTTCCGGTGGCATTGCCTTTACGGTGGAAGATAACGGCATCGGCATCGGTAAGAGTGACCAGAAAAAGATATTTGACAAGCTTTACCGTGTTCCGGAAGGCAACATACATAATTTCAAGGGTTTTGGATTAGGATTAAGTTATGTGAAAACGGTGGTGGAGAGGCACGGCGGAACGGTCAAGCTGGAGAGCGAACCCAGGAAGGGGACCCGGATTGAGGTCTTCCTTCCCAATAATCATGAATGACCGGCATTATGGAACCTACAGAATTAAAAGTATTACTGGCGGAAGATGACAAAAATCTGGGGGCTGTACTGAAAGCCTACCTGGAGGCCAAGGGCTATCAGACGACCCTTTGTATCAATGGCAAAGAGGCCTTTGATGCTTTTAACAAGCGGAAGTTTGATTTTTGCATTGTCGATGTGATGATGCCGGTGAAGGACGGGTTCACGCTGGCACAGGAGATCCGTAAGCTGGACAAACGCATACCCATCCTTTTCCTCACCGCGAAATCCATGCAGGAGGATAAGATCAGGGGCTTTGAACTGGGGGGTGATGACTATATCACCAAGCCCTTTAGTATGGAGGAGCTTTTGATGCGGATGAAGGCTATCCTGCGGCGGGTTAATGAAAATGCGGGAGCCGAAAATAAAACCGCCATTTACAAACTTGGCCGGCTTTCTTTCGATTACAACCGCCAGGTACTGACGGCTCCCGCCGGCGAAAACAAGCTTACTTCGAAAGAGGCGGAATTATTACGTTTGCTATGCGAAAATGCCAACGACGTGCTCGACCGCAGCGTTGCGCTGAACCGCATCTGGCAGGACGACAGCTACTTTAATGCCCGCAGCATGGATGTTTATATAACAAAGCTCCGGAAATACCTGAAGGAAGATCCCTCTATTGAATTGCTCAACGTACACGGGATCGGGTTTAAGCTGGTGCTGCCTTGAAGAGTTTCTTGTTTCGGGTTTCTTGTTTCTGGTTTACGGCTAACGGCTAACGGCTAACGACTTCCTACTACCTTTGGGATCGATGGCGGAAATGGGGCCGAGTTCATACTGCTTATTGTCAAGGATATCATAGAGAGAAGAGGACGAAAGCAAACGGGTTGTGTTTGTCAATACGATGATTGTTTTTTCCTGTTCCATATCGCGGATAAAATAGGTGCGGAAGCCTTTCCACCAGCCATAATGGTAAACCGTATTAGACCGTCCCGCTTTCAGGCGCCAGCCAAAACCGTAGTTATCCCTGAGACTGGACCTTCTGGGGCTGCCGGGGGTAAAAGCTTCCATCAGGGTTTCTTCACTTACCAGGAGACCATTGTAAAGCGCCTGGTCGAATTTGAAAAGATCCTCAACGGTTGAATAGATCCCTTTATCGCCCACCACACCATTTTGATAGAAATTTTGCTCCACGATGGCCCTGCCACGATAGGAGCGATGCCCGGGGATGCCCACCGGCACTGTCCTTGGGACTGACTCACCGGGTTCCAGGCGGTAGAGAAAAGAATCATGCATTTCCAGCGGATCGAAGACCCTTTCCCGGAGAAAATCCTCAAACGCTTTCCCAGTGATCCGTTCAACTACTGATGCCAGCAGGGCATAATTGGAGTTGCAGTAATCGAAGCCGTTTCCGGCTGAAAAGAAACGGGGCGGTTTTTTTTCCTGCATGATCCAAATCATATCGTCGTTACTGATCGGCCTTCTCTGCCCCCAGTGTTCATCTGAAAAATACATATAATCAGGTATCCCGGAACGGTGGTTCAGCAAATGCCGTATCGTGACTCCCGGATAGGGTAATCCGGGGATGTATAACTCCAGCTTATCGTCATAGTCCAGCAAGCCATTTTCCTGCAGGATCATGATGGCCATGGCCGTGAACATTTTCGATACCGAAGCCAGCTGAAATGCCGATCGGGTGGTAAGCCTTTTCCTGGTTTTATAATCCTCGTAGCCGTACGCATTTGTAAACACCAGCCTTCCTTTTTCGGCATACAGCACCGTGCCATTGAACCCCGCCCGCAATTGCAGTGCGGTGAAGACACTGTCGATCTTATAGCCCTTCTTATCCATGGCGATCCTGTCGAGATCAATGAAGAGGCTGTCGACCGGAAAAGCGTATTTCGGGTTAAGCCGGGGTGCATCCATGACCTTCCCCGATGACCATACAATGGCCATCGACATCCCGATGGCAAAACCCACGGGTATAATAAGGTACTTGACCAGGTTTTTTATGAAGCGTTTTGAGGTCATAAAAGTATGCGGCAAAAATAGGCATTTAAAAAATTGTACTACCACTATAGTGGGACTACGATTTTTTATCTCAAATAAACCGCCTTTTGTATCAAAGGCCAGGAAAGATTTTCTTTCCATAATGATACAAAGTAAACCCCGGCTGCAAGCCCTTCCGGGTTCCAGGTCCAGCGTTTCCTTTCAGGAGTAACCGTGAAACTTTTCACAAGAAGCCCCTGTTCACTGACAATCCTGATCTCCCCAGCCCTTTCGATTTCAACTGATATTTCAAAAGTATCGGATGAAGGATTTGGGTAAATCTTCAGTTGGTTTTTTTCCGGCGATGGATTTTCCAGGCCGCCGACTGACACTTCTTTCACGGCGAGGGTATATTCTCCCGTTTTCAGCCCGGGGACGATAATATTCCCGATATTCCAGGGGCCGATCCGTTCAAAGGGGATCTCCTGCCAGTCTTCCGCCGCCCCTTTCCGGTAAAGGATGACCAGCGTATCGGCGGAGGTAACGATCAGGGTATTGTCGAGATAATTGTTCCTGGAATAGAAGAATTTGCCTGTGGCCTCAAAGTCATCCGGTACGATGCCATCAATCCGCCAGTAGCGGTAATCTGACAACCTGAGTCCGGGAACATGTTCTTTCAGGCTGTCGGGTGGCGCCCAGTTGTGCGTGACCTGGAGGAATGCGGAATCAGTGATTTGTTCTACTTCGATACTGCAGAATGTTTTATCGAAGTCGAAATTTCCGGCTGTTTTGATGGTTTTATAGTTATCGGTGGTGGCATCGAACATTTTCTCCTCCGGATCAACGAGGATTGCAGTTGGATGAAAAGGGACAATTTTCGCTGAAACTCCGGCTGAACCGTTAAAATGGACCGTGTCGGTAAAGCGGTTACAGTCATTATCCATAAAGAGCAATTCAATAATATTCCCATTGCCGGTGAATGCCGGCCCTTTCCGTTTCTGTTTCATGTGGACGGCCACTTCAAATTCATTTTCTGCCTGGGAAACCAGGAATGAATCCACAGAATAGTGTGGTGTTCCGGCATTCAGCACGAAATTGTCGAAAAAACCCGACATATCGATGCCGGTATAGGACGACATGAAGTCGCGCATGTCATAAGACGATGCGTGCTGGAAGGCAAATTCATCGATAAAGGCTTTCAGCGTTTCAAAGAACAGGCTGTCGCCCAGGTAGAACCGCAGGGCCTGCACGACGGTGGCGCCACGGTCGTATGCCGACATGCCATAGGTATATTGCTGCGGGATCTGGTTCAGTGGGAAATAGGACCCGTCGCCGGAAGGGGTATGGCAAAACTGCAGCACGCTGCCGTGCTTTGCCCGCATTTCCAGCCGGAAGGCCGACTCGTTGCCGTAAAGCGGTATAACGTAGTAAGAACCGAAAAAGGTGGCCCATCCCTCGTTGATCCACATCTCCTCCGCCGAGGAGCAGGTTACCTTATCTCCCATCCACATATGTGTGAGCTCATGGGCCATCAGCGACTCATAAGTGGTATTGCCGGTGATGGTGCCATGGGGGACAAAAATATTGGTGGCATGTTCCATGGCGCCGATGGCAGTTCCGGTATAGCCCACGCGGTCCCATGAATATGGTCCCATGCAATCCTCGAATATGGATAGGATATCTTTCAGGTTAACGAAAGTACCGGCCACTTTGCCTGCGTCCTGCGGCCTGACATAATAATCGATCGGCACCTGTCCGTTGATGCCGTCAAAGGTATCGCGCACCACGGTGTAGTTACCGGCGGCAATAGAGGCAAGATAGGTGGGGATCGCCTGGTTCAGCCGCCAATGGTAGGTGATGGTGCCGTTTGGATTAACCGTTTCATCCATCAGGACGCCGCCGGCAACAGCGATTTTTCCCTCCGGCAGGGTGCAGAAAACATCATAGGTGGCGCGATCGGTGAAATTGTCGATGCACGGGAACCAGCTTTTTCCCAGGTTGTGGGGAATGGAAACAAATCCCACGCCGAGGTTGAAAGCATACTCTCCCGAAAAGTGAAAACCGCCCCAGCTTTCATGAAAGGGAACCCCATGGTAATCTGTTTTTACCGCAACCGTATCACCAGGCATCAAAGCAATCGTTAAAGGAATGTTCAGCAAACTATCGGTTTGATAGAAATCTGTTACTTCTGTTGCGTCAACCCATACGGCCGTGACGGTCAAAGAAATGAGATCGAGGCATATTTCATTCACCGGCCCGGAAAGGGGTGTGAGCCAAACGGTTGTGGTAGCAAGTAATTCGTGGCTTTCAAAATTGATGTCATGGAGGCGGATCTCATAATGTATGGCATCAAAATTGCCGGAAGGGCTGCGTAACTGGCCTTTTGCAGCGGGAAGGAAGATAATGGGGATCAGAAAAATAACGATGGCCATCATCCGGATACCTATCTTTAGGTGCGGTTTACAAGGGAAGAATATTTTCATTTTCAAATAGATTTTAAGCCTATAAAAGTATAAAATCTCTTAAAAATCCATACATTTGAAGCTTTAAGAACACCTGATAATCTTTTCATCATGAAATTCCTGAATAAAAGAAGGAACGTTATCCTGGTTGTATCAGGCATACTGATTGTGACAATCCTGGTTGTCCTGGCGATCAACAAGGGCAGTGACCGCAGCGGGATAAAGGTCACAGCGGAAAAGGCCGAAAAGCGGACGATCGTTGAGATTGTTTCAGCCAATGGAAAGATTCAGCCCGAGAAGGATATCAAGATCAGCCCTTACATTTCGGGGGAGGTAATCGAACTGTTTGTTAAAGAGGGTGATCAGGTAAAAATGGGAGACCTTTTAGCCAGGATCGATCCTGAGATTTACCGCGCCAATTACGACCGGATGAAGGCCATGCTGAATTCACAGAAGGCATCGGAGGCCAATGCACGGGCCCGGGTGGCACAGGTAGAGGCCCAGTTCCGCAATGCGGAGTTGAGTTTTAACCGGAGCAAGACCTTGTGGGAGCAAAAGGTGATTTCAGACGCGGAGTTTGATGCGGCCCAATCTACCTATGAAGTGGCCAAAGCAGAACAGGAAGCGGCGCTGCAAAGCCTGAAGAGCGCCCAGTACAGCGTTGAAAGTGCCAAGGCTTCGCTGGCCGAAGCCGAGGAGAACCTGGTCAAGACTTCCGTCCGTACCCCCAGCGACGGCACGGTTTCCAAGTTGAATGTGGAAAAAGGAGAGCGGGTAACCGGGGCATCGCAATTCTCAGCCGGTACAGAGATCATGCGCATCGCCAACCTGGATAACATGGAGGTGAATGTGGAGGTAAATGAGAATGATATCGTACGGGTTTCGTTAAATGATACCTGCGTGATCGAAGTCGATGCTTACCTGAACCGGGAATTCAAAGGAATTGTGACGGAGATCGCCACATCGGCCACCACATTGGGGGTAAGCGCCGATCAGATCACCAATTTCAATGTCAAAGTGCGGATATTACCGGAATCTTACCAGGATATGGTTGATCCTTCGGGTAAGATCAGGTCGCCTTTCCGGCCGGGCATGTCGGCTACGGTAGATATACAGACGGCGACAGTTTATGATGCCCTTGCCGTGCCGATCCAGGCCGTCACCACCAGGGCGGATACCACAGGTTTGGTGAAGGAAGAAGATGCCAACATTGAGGTGGCCGCTTTGAGAAGCGTGGTAAAAGAATATGTTTTTCTTGTGGATGATGGCAAAGCGCTGATGACAGAAGTTAAAACCGGCGTTCAGGATAATACATATATTCAAATCACCGAAGGACTGGCGGAGGGGCAGGAGGTGATCACCGGGCCCTACCGGGCGGTATCCAGGCGACTCAAGAATGGCGATGCGATCAGAGTGGTTGACAAAAAGGAGCTATATGCCGAAGACAGTAAGTAAACGCCTGCCATAATTTTTACCCCATTCAGTTGACCCGAATCTTACATATTGAAACAGCCACGCAGGTCTGCTCGGTGGCCCTTTCGGAAAACGGGCAGCTCAAATTACTGCGTGAAAGCAGTGAAAAAAATATCCACTCGTCGGTTATCACTGTTTTTATCGAAGAGATGATGAATGAAAGCGGCTGGCCGTTCCCCTCGCTCGACGCCGTGGCGGTCAGCATGGGGCCGGGGTCCTATACCGGTTTGCGGATCGGTGTTTCCACAGCTAAAGGCATTTGTTATGCGCTGGATAAGCCGCTGATTGCCATAGGCACATTGCACGCTATGGCGGCCGGGATGGAGTCCCTGCCAACAGGGACTCCATCCCTGCTCTGCCCCATGATAGATGCGAAAAGGATGGAAGTTTACAGCGCATTATTTGACCAGGGTCTCCATCCCGTTCGGGAGATCCGGGCCGAGATCATTACGGAAGACTCATTCCGGGAAGAACTCAGAGATCATACGATCGTTTTTGCAGGCGACGGCGCTTCAAAATGCAAACCCCTGCTGCAAAACCATCCCAACGCTGTTTTCCGGGATGATTTCAGCCCTTCCGCACAATTTATGATCTCTCTGGCGGAGGAGAAGTTCCGCCGCCGGCAATTCGAAAATACAGCCTACTTCGAACCGTTTTACCTGAAGGATTTTATTCCCGGCGTTCCAAAAGTGAAAGGACTTTTTTAGTAGTTTTAAGGTTTAAGTTTTAAGGTTTAAGTTTGGGTAATAAAAAATCCCGCACTTAAACCTTAAAACTTAAACCTCAACACTAAGATCAGTGCGGTTCGTTGCCTTTCTGGCAGCATTGCGGCAGCTTATCATGCGCCGCCTGGTCCGCTTCCACATCATCGGCATCATAGCCCAGTTTTGAGATCGCTTTACGCAGCTTGTCCGGGGCGGTCCTCCGCGGATCGTAACCAATCGTGACAATCTTGGTCTTATCGTCGAGCTCCACTTTTTTGACTCCCCTTTCATAGGCTATATTGCCTTCGATCCGTTCCTCGCACATGCCACACACCGCCGAAGTTTTAATTTGCACTTCTTCGTAATTCTTCTTTTTATCCTGCGAAAACACAGGACCGCTGATCATGAGCGTTATCATCATCATCACAGCAGCTATTGAAAATCCTGTTTTCATCTCATATTAATTTAAAATTCAAAATTCAACATTCAATATTCCTCAAAGCCTATCATGCTTCAGCAAAAACCTCACCCCGAGATACACTTTTATCCCCGAAACCGGCCCCCAGATATTGGAAGCGTCAAAATGCGGCCCGAAGGGGTCCTCAGAAGCGATGATGGGATGGTTTTGCTTATAGTTTGTGAGGTTTTCGCCCCCCAGGTAAAACTCCCATTTCTTGTAAAATTTGGTTACCTGGGCATTCAGCACAGTATAAAATGGCGATTCAGACGCCATCCGGTATTGTTCCGGGAACATGGCAGTAGAGGGGATCCGCGACGGCCCGTTGAACTGGGCAGTCACATCGAACTGCCATTTCCGGAGATTCGTAGCATAGGAAGCGGTAACCAGTCCTTTGTACCTGTTCACCAGCGGTTCGCGCTGTAGCTGCTCATCGATGGTCATTTTCACATCGTTGTAGCGGAATGCGAGCGTAACATCCATCCGGCGGATCAGCTCATACCTCATCTCCACCTGCCAGGTGTTGGCATAGGATGGGCCGTCGAGATTATAAACCCTGATCTGGTCGAGGTTCTGCTCTTTATCGATGATCACCTGGCTCGTGAATTCGGTGCGGTAATATTCTGCACTGATGCTCAATTCACGGCCCAGGATATCCACATATTGCGTCAGGTTGATTCCATAGTTCCAGGCATGCTCCATTTTAAGCTTTTCGGTAAATATAAAATAGCGCGATGTGGTGAGCAGTGACAGGTTTTCCGCGATGACGCCGGCGGAGCGCGATCCTCTCCCTGCCGACACCCTTGCCACCAGTTTCGGGGTGAAGTTGTATTTGAGATGTAGCCTCGGTGTGATGAAGAAACCAAACAGACTGTTGTAATCGCCACGCAGGCCTAACAGGAGGGTGAACTTTTCCGGCACCACCCACGAGTATTCTGCAAATATGCCGGGCGTATGCTCCGTCCGGACGAAAGCTGAATCATTCAGGGTTTCATCGAAATGGTCCAGGTTATAACTGATCCCCGTTGTTATCGTATGGGCGGTGCTCCTGATCCAGGTTTGCAGCATCAGGTTGCTGTAAAAGTTGTGCTGGATGGCATCGTAGGTGTTCAATCCAAAGAATGAGTTCAGGTCATGATAAATATACGAGTTGATCCAGCCGATGCTGCTTTCAGGGCGGTTCAGGAAAAAACCCGTTTTGCTGAAAGCCTCCAAACGGTTGGTTCGTATCCTGGTCCCATAGAAGTCTTCAGATCCCGGCTCTTTATTGTTATAATAACCCATTTGTCCTCCCTGCCGGTCTTCGTTCAGATATTTCACCCCGAACATCCCTTCCATGGCTTCGGAATAATAATTCCAGCGGTTGAAAAGGTTCACCTGGGTAAACATGGGGTCATCGATGAAACCGTCGTGATTGTGGTCGAATTTGGCAGCCTGATTGGAAATATGGCCGAAAACAGCGGTATTCCAACGCGGGCTGACCCGGATGGAGCTGTTCACATTGCCTTCTACACGTCCTATCTGGTTGACGTACAGATTCAGGAAAAGCATTTCCTGGTTTTCAGGTTTCTTGTATTCGACATTGATCTGGCCGGTGACCGACTCATAACCGTTTTTTACCGAGGAGGTTCCTTTGGATACCTGGATCGACTCCATCCATGAGCCGGGGATGTAGGACAAGCCATAGGAGGAGGCCAGCCCTCTCAGGTTGGGTATGTTTTCGGTCTGCATCTGGCTGTATTTCCCTGCCAGGCCGAGCAATTTGATCTGTTTGGCGCCGGTGATGGCATCGCTGTAATTCACATCGACCGAAGCATTGGTTTCGAAGCTTTCCGACAGGTTGCAGCAGGCAGCCCTTTTCAGCTCACCCATGGTGATCTGCTGGGTAAAGATCGGATCGTTCCTGGAAATGTGGGCCCCGGGAGCCCTTTCCAGCACTTCGAACTCCTCCAGGGTTTTGCTGCCCTGCAGGATTACTTCAATGGATTTATTTCCGTGGACGTGAAGCGTATCGTTGAGATAGCCGACATAACTTACCACCAGGAGGTGGTTTTTGGCACCGTCATTTTTTAAGGTGAAGGCCCCATTCTTATCGGTGGCAGTTCCAAGCGTCGTCCCTTCCCAGTAAACATTGGCGCCGGGAAGGGGGGTTTTCTCCTGACTGGCGTTCAGCTCGTACACAAATCCTTTGATGGTTTGGGCCAGAGAGAATTGACCGGACGAGAGGATGATGATAAATGATATGATGAATTTGAGTTTCATTTTTTTCCTGGTTTTATAAGATGAATGATTAGGAAACCTTTGTGTAACTCTGTGAGAGAGAAAGATTTCTCACAGATTTTAACAGATTATAAACACAGATTTACACAGAGAGGGATTAAACCAGGCAGTGGTCTGTTTTGAGCTGATGGAGATGATTTACCAGCTCCCGGCCATAGAGCGGTGGCGGGATGTCATTGAAATCCTGAACGGGTAATGTATAATCCTGCTCGACTGCCAGCAGGCTGTTGC
>Ga0114946_10002262_pt1 | contig 13247 bp, 10 predicted proteins | sample WalLakDeSediment_FD_88676 | JGI IMG/M metagenome (GOLD analysis project Ga0114946, IMG submission 88676) | Lake sediment microbial communities from Walker lake, Nevada to study Microbial Dark Matter (Phase II) - Walker Lake 11/02/13 Deep Sediment | ecosystem: Environmental > Aquatic >...
ACCATCTCCTGACGAGCTTTTTCACCTGCAGTCGGTGCAAACAACAATGCCAGGCTGCTGCCAATCACCCCACCGATAAAAGCACCCAAAACAAAATTACCAAATTTACGCATGGTTTCCTCCATTTTCTACTAAAAACCGATTTAGTTAATTATAGCGCATTTGTCATCGAATGAAAACAATACACCCGTGTTATCTTGAATAAACGATGCGAACCAGGGCGCACATCTTTTTCGCGCTTCTTGCGGGATACAGCATCAAATATCGAGTCCATATATCAAAATACCGCTGATTTTAACCTTAACCGCGCTTGGTTTTTGTGACTATTCAAAACAAGAATAAGGAAAAACCACATCCAGGTTATCGTAACAAATGAACCAACCCCTCACAAAGCAAAGGTATAATGTCAAAAACAAGAATGCGAGGCAGACGTGGAAAATTTTTATCAACAGAATCTGATCATACACACCAATGGACGCGGTCTGTACGAGTTCTCAGATCAAATCAATAAACACATTCAAGACTGGCAGGTGAGAACAGGCATGGCTTATTTGTTTGTGCCCCACACCAGCGCTTCATTGGTGATCAACGAGAGCTATGACCCTTCTGCACAGCAGGATTTAGAATCCTTTTTAGACCGCATTGCACCGGAGGGAGAAAACTGGTACACACACACCATCGAAGGCCGTGATGACTCTCCCGCACATTTACGCACAATGATCACATCAACCAGCCTAACCATCCCGATTGACGAGGGTCAACTGAGCCTCGGCACCTGGCAGGGTATCTTTCTGGCGGAACACCGCCGTAGAAGTCACCGCCGACAGGTCCTTTTACGTGTATTAGCAGTTGCGTAACTAAATCACCCTTAAAACCTCGGGGGTCTAAGGATTAATAAGCACTTACCGCCAATACATCAAATCTCTCATTAATAATCAAACAAAGACCCACGGGGTTTCTGACCTCAATCCTAGTTCCAATGCCACCCTAATACCCCTGGGGTCTCAGGTTTTACTAAAAACCCAGAAGGAGTTTAGTGATATAAATGAAACAAAATATGATCACCATCAAAGCACCAGAAAGGTAAATTCATGATCATCGATCTCCATTCTCTTTTAACCAACACAATGAACCTCAATCCCCAAACCTTTTCAAATCAAGTCATTGTCGTCACTGGCGCAGGCCGGGGAATTGGACATCAGACAGCACGTGCCTTTGCTCACTTAGGCGCCAAGGTCGTCCTGGCAGAGCTTTCCGAACAAGGCCTTCATGCACAAAACACCATTCAAGCAGAAGGTGGGATTGCACACTTTGTTAAGACAGATGTCAGCAGCCAGGTCTCAGTGGAACAACTCGTCGAACAGACAAATGAGACCTATGGACCAGTGGATGTGTTGGTCAACAATGCCATCACCATTCAGCAGGTTAAAGTTATCGACATGTCGACAGAGACCTGGGATCACACTATCGCAGTAAACCTTCGTGGGACTTTCCTTACTTGTCGGGCATTTCTCCCCGAGATGCTGGAAAGAGATTGCGGCGTGATCCTAAATATGATCTCTACAGATGCTATGCCGGGACTTTCAGCTTACATTGCCAGTAAGCAAGCTATCACTGGATTCACACAATCATTGGCATTGGAGCTTGTTCAGACCGGAATTAAAGCGATCCCATTTGGGCCTGGTATGGTTGATACACCTGGTATTCGCAGCATTGCGAGCGATTTAGCTCCACTATTAGATCTGACAACAGAGCAATTCCTCACCCTATCTCTGCACGCAGATTATGACGGGTTGATGCCCCCTGAACACGCCGCTGCCGCTGCGGTTTACCTGACAGTCCATCTGGCGGAAGAATTTAATGGACAGGTTGTAAATGGCTATGAAGTTCTCGAACGAGCAGGTGTCCTGAAGACGAGAGAAAGTCTGCAACCAGATCCTGACATCACCAAAAAGCATCGTCAGGCAGACATAAAAATTTTATTCCAGCAGTTATCTCAAATATTGATTGAAACTGAAGCAGAGTTCAATAAATTACCCATTTTTGCCCGTCCGTTGGCGAGAAACGGCTTCAAGAACAAATCCGGGATGAGCCTGACCGATTGGCAGCGTTTTACAGCCAACCTGATATCGGGTGAATCAGCCATTCCTGAGAATATGCCCAGACGGCTAGAAGCCCTGGCTACGTATTTCAGCGAGGTACCCATGGAGACAGCACGCTTTACCAAAGATGAGGCCACCCTAAAAACAGTGACAAAAACTGCCCATTCTCGACTAAATATTGTCCAGGATCTCGTTTCAAGAATCACCTGAATCGAAAATTATCCAAAGTGAACATATAATGATCGAGGGGGCGCAGATTATTAACAAACAACCCCCTGGTCACTCAGGCAATTCCTTTTTCCAGTAATCCTAAATCTCAATAAATAAACGGGATCAACGCCCAGGTGCGCGCTTTATATTCCGCATAATCCGGCATGTGCTGCTGCATAAAACTCTCCTCGATTGAAATCCGAAACATAAAACCAAATACCCCCAACAATGCGGGTATCCATGACGGTCCGGATGCCAGGAAGAGCGGGCAGGAAATGCAAAATAGGATATTGCCCAGCGTGATCGGATGGCGAAGTGTGTGATACAGCCCGGTTACCACCAGGCTGGTCTCTTCAAATTCCACCGCCTGGGTGAATCCCCGCTGCAGGTCAAGGTATCCTTTGATCGAAAACAACCCTGAAGCAGCAAACAGCACGCCGCCCAAGAGCATTTCCCACAGTGAGGGCCGACGGTTCAGAATGATGAATTCCAATACTGGACCGATGAAAGCCAACCACAACGGCACTAGGATTAGCCAAACAGTCCAATCCCCCCAGCTTTTGTGGATGGATGCCCCAGGCTTTGAAATCACCAGGCGTTCGCTGAACTTCAATCCACCAAAAAAGAGGGCATAAATCAGCAAAGGCAAGTTTTCAAGAAACGTTTCCATACCATACTACTTTCTATTTGCATCATGATTGATGCTAACCCTATTCGAAGATGTTGCTTGTAGACACGCACAACTATATCACATCCAGATTAAAGGGAGAATACCTCATTTTCAGCACGCCATAAGAAACCATTTTTCACCCATTCCACACTGCGTTATAATGATAAAATATTTCAACATAAGCACTGAAGATCATCACTGGTACCCTCACCCTCCTGTGGCTGAATCATCAACCTTCGTCCTGGAGTTAATCAAAGCCCTGTGATTTCTGCCACTCGCGTTGATCCAAGTAGCCGTGAATGCCTTCAGCAAAATACAGATCAATTAATCGGCATACTTAGCGCCACTGAACACAGTCATAGGCAGAACCCTTAAGAGAATGATATTTAACTGATGACAATGACTTCCCGTGAACGTTTGTTGATTGCATTAAACGGAGGCATACCAGATCGGCTGCCGGTGACCACCCACCACCTCATGCCATATTTCCTGGATAAATCCATGGGTGGGATTTCGGAGCGGGCGTTTTTCGACCATTTTGGCCTGGACGGCATCACCTGGTTTTTTGGCACCACCCCCAACCCTAGTGACGAATCTTATCGCCATCCTGATGGATCTATTCAGACCACCAAATGGAAGATTGATTCTCAAGTCCTGCCCAATAAAAAAAACAAAACATGTCGCTATACAATCACAACACCCAGGGGATCTCTGACCATGGTCCTGGAATCGGATGAATACACAACCTGGATTGCAGAGCATCTGATCAAACACAAAGAGGATATTGAGCTGCTGGGCACATATATGCCTTCCCTGGCCTGTGATCAGGACGGTCTTAATCAGGCAGCCGCATCATGTGGAGATCAAGGCATCGTGCGCGGCGCCATTCCAGGTTTTACAATTTATGGGCAGCCCGGCTGCTGGCAGGATGCTGCCTGCCTGGTTGGGATTGAAGAACTGATTCTATCCACCTATGATGACCCAACCTGGGTACACACCCTGCTTGAAATCTTACAAGACAGGAAAAAGCACTATATTAAGTCCCTCACGGGTGCGCCCTTTGACCTGATCGAGCTGGGCGGTGGGGATGCGTCAACAACCGTGATCTCCCCCCGGGTGTTCGAGACCTTTGTCGCTCCCTATGACAGCGAATTGATCAACCTTGCACACGAATACGATCAGAAAATTGTGTATCATACCTGCGGTGGGATGATGCCAATCCTTGAAGCAATTGCCGATATGAACCCAGATGCCATGGAAACCTTCACACCACCAGCCATGGGAGGCGATGCAGACCTTGCACTTGCAAAAGCGCGCATCGGTGGACGGGTATGCCTGATCGGTGGGTTCGACCAATTCCATCACCTGGTCGGATGCTCCCCAAAAGAGACTCGCCAAGCAGTCCGGGATTGTTTTCAAGCTGCCGGTCAGGGTGGCGGTTATATCCTGTGTCCATCGGATCATTTCTTTAACGCAGAATTGGAACTGATCCACGCCTTTGCCGACGAAGCGCGCCAATGCCGGTATCGCAACGATTGATCGAAAATCAAGATTAGTGGACCAACCCCTTCTGGAATAGTCGTCATGGAGGAGAATGAAAAAGAGCCCACCGCCAGGATTGACAATAGGCATTTAGGAAAAGTCATTGACCGATGCTGCAGTTAAAAACCAACCATCAACGTAATTCCGCCTTGAAGAAGCTGCTGTGCTTGGGAACCACATCCGTGTTCATTTTATGTTGGTGTAGAAAAATGAGCTCAGCCCGATCAAGGACGGGGTAACACCTGAATCCAGTGCCAAAGGAAATAATGGCTACTTTCACACAACTCTTAAGTTACTTAATCCTTCTTGGCCTGTCGACTTGTTTACTGGTTGGCTGCATGGTATCCGACCTCATCCCCCCACAAGAAAGTGAGCCCCCTTCCAAAACGATCATGATTACTTCAGAAACATACCAATCACAATTCGCGTTACCGGCGCCCCTGTATTACCAGGGGGACGGCCAGGTCTGGCGGCTCAGCCCAGATGCCCAGACCAAACAGCAAATCACATCGGAAAGCGCGCCTGTTGAGGCATTTGATGTCTCTCCTGTAGACGGGAGCCTGGCTTACATCAGCAATAACAGCTTGATCATCGTCCGCCCAGGGGACGGGGACCGAAAGGTCCTGCGGGTTGGACCGGAATTAACCCCTCCCCGTGATGAAGTAGCCCACCTCAACGACATCGAATATATCACCTCCGCCATACGTACACCGCTCTGGTCTCCTGATGGTCGAAAAATAGCATTCATCGAAAATGGTCTTCAAATTTACGATTTTGAACGCAGCCACACGGAACACCTTTGGGGTCAATCGAACCCATCCAATGAACGGATTATTCTCGATAGCCTGCTGTCATGGTCACCGAATGGGCAATACTTCTTGGTGAGTCAATATACCACGCCAATGAAAAGCGTTAATCAGATAAAGCTGGGGGTAATCAAACCGGGCGCCTTCCTTTATGACCTTGACCAAACCAATTCAGCAACTTTCGCCTGGAATCCAGAAGCGACTTTGCTCTTCCTGGCAAACGCTTCATTTGGGTATCCCGAATCCTTGCTGCGCTGTGACCTGGGGAACATCCAATGCACAATGATCGCAGAATTTGAACCGGCACGCTGGTATTACCACTATGCCTACCCATTCGTCACCGCTGAGAATAGGCTGATGGTATTCATGGGTGCAACAAATGACGATTCCCAAGCCCCGGAAACCTTCAAATTGATCAGCCTTAACCTGGATGGATCCGACCGTAGAAACCTGCGCAGCGACGGTTACAACCTGGCATCAGCTTTGTGGTCGCCGAATGGGGATGGTGTGTTAATTGCTTTGGCGCAGGATACAGACACATTCCAGACGGGCACTTTGTTGTGGCTCAGCACAAGTGACCAAGCCGCCATCTCCCTGCCAGTGAAGGATGGGAACAATTTCCGCTGGGACCTTTCCTTAGAACAATGAACTTTAACAATGGTCTCGACCCCATCCGTATTGCTGTGATTGGTCAAGAACAACACCAATCTCGCCTTAATATTTTTTACATAACGTTAACATTGTGCCGGTCAATGAAACCCATTAAGCGGTAAACTTAGTTGTGAAATTTTATCTAATTTGTATTATTTAACGGAGAGGAAAACATGCAAGAAAACCAGCACTGGCATAATTTATCAATCCAAGAAACCTATTCTGCTCTTGATGCATCCTATGAGGGGTTAACTACATCCGAAGCTGAAAGCAGGTTAATAAAATATGGGCCGAATGAAATTGACAAAGGCAAACGTATCAGCAAACTCGAGATTTTTCTCGCCCAGGTTAAAAACCCGCTCGTTTATATCCTGCTCATCGCAGCAGGCATTTCACTGGTTTCAGCGCACTATTTTGACGCAATTGTTATCGGCATCATTATCATCATTAATTCACTGATCGGCTTCACACAAGAATATCGTGCTGAAGAAGCCTTGGAAGCGTTGATGTCCGCGGCTGCCCCAGAGGCAGAAATCATCCGTAGACCAGAGGGAAAGCAAGACTTCATCGAGATGCGCCTGCCGACATCCGTCTTAGTACCTGGCGACATCATTTTACTTACTGAAGGCAGCAAAGTGCCCGCAGATTCCCGGCTAATCGAAGCCTTCAATCTCGAGGTAGACGAAGCCATGCTGACCGGTGAAAGTTTCAGTGTTGGTAAAACTACGGAGCCAATTAGCGGTGAACAAGCTGTCGGTGATCGGAAAAACCTGGTGTATAGCGGCACGGTCGTTACCAGCGGCCGGGGGAGAGCCATCGTTTATGCCACCGGAAAAGATACCGAAATGGGTGAAATCGCCACGCTGATTTTAGAGACAGACAAAGCTGTTTCTCCACTAAGGGTCCAAACCGAGATTTTAAGTAAAAACCTAGGCTTTCTAGCTTTAATTGTGGCGGTCATCACCGTTATCATCGGGCTGATTACGGCTTTAGAACTGCGAGAAATAATCCTGTTTGCCCTGGCTGATGCTGTTTCGACCATACCGGAGGGCTTACCAGCGGTGATGAGCATCACCCTTGCGATCGGTGTCAACCGCATGGCAAAACAAAATGCCATCATCCGTCGCTTGCCGGCCGTCGATACATTGGGTGCCGCCAGTGTGATTTGCTCCGATAAAACGGGCACCCTCACCACCAACAAAATGACCGTACAGGAAATATTCGCTGGCGGTAAAGACTATCGGGTAACCGGTACAGGATTTCGTCCAGAAGGGAACTTCTTGGTTGACAACCAACCAATCGATGTTTGTGCTGACCCTGATATTACCATGGCGCTCACCATCGGGGCATTGTGCAACAACTCGCGCTTATTCCAGTTGGAAGACTCACAAAACTGGGAGATACGCGGCGATCCGACAGAAGCAGCCCTGATTGTCGCTGCCACCAAAGCGGATTGTTTCAAAGAAACCTTAGAAAAAGAATATGCCCGGATAGACGAGATCCCGTTCAATTCCAACACCAAATATATGGTCACTTTCAACCGGGAAGACACCAACACCGTCAATGTTCTTGTCAAGGGTGCACCTGAAATTATCCTTTCACAATGCAAATACATCCAGATGGGGGGAGAAATCCTCGAACTGACCCCGGATAAACGAAATGCTGTCCTTGATATGAATCATCAAATGGCTGAAAAAGCATTACGGGTCTTGGGCATGGCTTATAAGACCATCCCGGAAGGTCACATCAAAAATATGAAAGAAAAACTCGAAAACGAGCAGGATGCAGAGCTCGTATTTGCAGGTTTAGCTGGCATGATGGACCCACCTCGTCCTGAAGTTTACGCTGCCATCAAACGCTGTAATAAAGCCGGTGTACGTGTCATTATGGCCACAGGTGATCATCAAATCACTGCCCGCGCCATTGCCCAAGAAATCGGCCTTCTTTCACAGGGCGGTCAGGTGATGACAGGTGCTGATATGGACAAACTGGATGAGGAGGGGTTGGATCAAATCCTGGAAAACACCTCGGTATTTGCCAGGGTCGCGCCAGAACATAAACACCGCTTGGTTGGCAGCCTGCAGCGTCATGGTTATGTTGTCGCCATGACAGGCGACGGTGTCAATGACGCGCCTGCGCTGCAAGCAGCAGAGATCGGGATTGCGATGGGGATCTCAGGCACTGATGTGACCAAGGAAACAGCCGAGATGATCCTGACAGACGATAACTTCGCCAGTATCGTCAATGCCATTGAAGAGGGACGCTATATTTTCACCAATGTTCGCAAGGTGGTTAAGTTTTTGCTTTCAACCAATTTTGGTGAAGACCTTACCTTATTGATTTCCTTAATCTTGTTTGCAGGACAAGGCTTAATCATCTCACCGGTACAAATTCTGTGGGTCAACCTGGTTACAGATGGCATCTTGGACGTGACCCTGGCGATGGAACCTAAAGAAAAGGAATTGATGGATGAACCACCGCGTGCCAGGAATGCTCGAATTATCAATAAAGAAATCCTGTTTAACATCATGATTGTCGGTTTGGTCATGACTGCGGGCACATTGTACATGTATCATTTTGCCTCAAATGGAAACCGGGCTTACCGACAAACCATGGTCTTCACGACTTTAGCCATGTACCAGGTATTCAACGCTTTCAATTGCCGATCGCGCACCCAATCATTCTTCTCAATGCCCTTTTTCTCAAATCCCTATTTATTAATCGCCATCGTTACCTCTATTGTCTTGCAGTTCTTGGCGGTCAACATTCCCCTGATGCAAAACCTGCTGGGGACTGCGCCGCTCACAGCTGGTGATTGGGGTAGGATTTTCCTGTTGACCAGCAGCATTTTTGTCGTCGATGAGATCAGGAAATTGATCCAGAGAAGGAATCGGAATAAAACAGTACCGGTTTAAACCGCTGGGTATTTACAAAAGGAACCTATCACTGCAAAATAGACATCAAAGAAAAAGGGGGCGGTTACAATCTGGATAAGGTAAGGTACCAGTATGGACTTTAAAGTATTTATTGCCTCCGGTGATGCCACTTGCGGTGAATGCGGCGAAGATCTGGGACGTCACGCCTGGATCACCCTGGTCGAAGATAAAGGCGCTGCTTGCCTGAGCTGTGCTGACCTGGATCATCTGGTGTTCCTGCCCTCCGGTGATGCTGCGCTGACCCGGCGTTCTGCCAAATATTCAACCCTCAGGGCAATCGTCCTCAAATGGAGCAGAGCGCGCAAACGCTATGAACGCCAAGGTCAGCTGATTGAAGAGCCTGCCCTACAGAGAGCAGAAGAGGAATGCCTGGCGGATGCCGATATGCGCGCCAGACAACGCGAACGGGCAGCGGAGCGCCGAGAACGCTTGGACCAGGCTTACATCGCCCGTTTTTCTGAGCGCATCCGGGAGATATTTCCCCATTGTCACCCAGGCCGTGAAATTACCATCGCCGAACACGCCTGTGAAAAATACAGCGGCCGGGTGGGGCGCTCAGCCAGCGCCAAAGCATTCGATCAAGAGGCGATCACCCTGGCGGTGACGGCCCATATCAGGCATGTTGATACCGAATATGACACCCTCCTTGCCCAGGGATATGACCGCTTTGAGGCCCGGGTAATGGTCCGGGGTCAAATCGAGGAGGTCTTGAGCGCCTGGAAGTAAAAGCAGGTACCCAACATACCTTCTCTCTTTAGCAAGGTGAGGGATTCTCTCATCAATACTTGACATGGCTAATCAATTTCTGATAATATATTTATAAATTCAAAACAATATTGCTCACAACCTGTCAATAACCAACCCAATATCAAAAAGGAGAAAATATGATGAGAAAATATCGTATCCTGTTATATATTTTTTTAATCGGCGTCTTGCTTCTGATTGCTGCCTGTTCGCCGGATCGACAGCTGGGGTTTCAGGCCATGCTGACAGATTCACTGGGCATGCCCGTTCCTGATGGAGACTATGAAGTTACCGTCAGAATCTGGAACAACGCTACAGCCTCATCTGGAACCGGGGTAGCAAAAATATTAGAGGACACACAAACAGTAACAGTGACAGACGGGTTCTTAAATATCGCCATCCCTGCAGTGCTAGCTGAGGCGCATGAACTCAACCCAGTAAATTTTGCAAGACCACTATGGGCTGAGTTCGAGATTGAGGGTGAAATCTTGACACCCAGGCAAAAACTGCTTGCCACCCCCCTCGCCTTCAGCCTGGTCGGTGGTGCAGCAGTGGCAATTAATGAAACTACGGCTCCCCCCCTCATTGATCGATGGCCGGAACAGGGGGCTTTCAATGTCATGAATGCCTATTTAGGGACCGGCCCAGAACTCAAAGGATCCACCGGGTTAGTCGTGTCAATTATTTCTAATGAACCTGTTGCCGAAGTTATCCGCGCATGTGCTGGAGCTACCAGCTTAGGCACCGGATGTGTTGATGAGGACCTTGTATTCCGGGTGTTTGGTGATGGCAATGTCAAGGCAAAAGGGACCATAACTGGCGGTGGTGCCGACTTTGCAGAATTAATCTTCCTGCAGGGCCAGGCCGAGCCCGGTGATGTGCTGGTGATCAGCCCAGACCAGGACCGTGCGGTGACCCTATCCACCATTGCAAATGATTCAGCACTGGCCGGGGTTTACTCCACCGACCCGGGCTTCATCGCCGGCGGTGCGCGGCATGACCAGCCCGGCATGATCCCGGTCGCCATCACCGGGATCGTCCCGGTCAAGGTCACCACAGCCAACGGCCCCATCCTGCGGGGTGACCTGCTGGCTGCCAGCAACCTACCCGGGCATGCGATGTTGGCAACCGAGCCCCAATTTGGCACCATCATCGGGCGGGCCATGGGCGAAATTCTGGAAGGTGAAGGTGTAATTGACATTCTGCTGGTACTCAAATAAGGGAGGGCTCCATGATAAAAAGAAAAATATGGATCCTCTCCTTGGTGTTCCTGGTCATGATCCTGGCCCTGACCGGCACCATTGCAAGCGCCGCAATGTCATCCGGGTCTTTCCTGATCAAAAGTAACACCCTGGCTGGGGTGTGTGTACCGGGCGGCCAATCCAATTCGTCCAGTTACAGCATGTCAGGTGCTTGGGGTGGCATGATCGGCAGCAGCAGCAGTGCCAGCTATCAACTCAACCATGGCTGTGTGACCGGTCAAGTCATAACCATAACACCCATTGAGGATTACACAACCTTCCTGCCATTGGTCTTGCGTTAGGTTTGCAAACAATCCAAAGATGAGACTGCTCTTCTCTTTATGAGCGGTCTCATCAACTGAGAAACCACGATACCACCTTTGAGTGTGGGGCTGTCATCGCGTTGAAACAACAGCGGCGTTTTTATGCTTACCTGTCTTGTTTATTATTGAATTCTTAATTCCAAAAACCTGGTACCTGATTTCTCCTCACAATAGATTCTCAAAAAACCTGCCCGGTTATTGGTTTTTGCAGCCCAGCAGAACCGGTTGCTTAAAAAACCAATTAGGTGTTCGTGCATAGTGATCAGATCGTCTTTTTCATCGGGTCTCAGCACACTGAACAGCCCGGCACCTGGCTCAACAGTTCCTACCAGGTACAGAACCTGGATGCACGCCAGGCAAATGTGTGGGTGGGTTTCTTTCCGCTTTTATCCATTATAATTAGGCCATTCAAAGCCAAACAAAACGAAAAGGGCTGAAGACATGAACACACGTCGATTCACCATCTTACACTCTAATGATATGCATGGCGATTTCCACGCAGAAGTCTGCGGCGAAGAGGGCGAGTTGATCGGCGGTCTCTCGCTGCTATCGGGTTATATCAACCAGGTTCGCCAGGAGGAAGAGAATGTGATTTATGTCATCGCCGGCGATATGGTCCAGGGCTCGATCATTGACACCGAGTACAAGGGCATCTCCACCATGTCGATCACGAATTATTTGGCACCCGATGTGGTTACCTTGGGGAACCACGAGTTTGATTACGGCCTGTCACATTTGCTCTTCCTGGAAAAGGTGGCCAACTTTCCCATCGTCAACGCCAACCTCTATATCCGCAATCACAACAAACGCTTGATGATGCCCTACCATATTCTCGAAATGGCCGATTTTGAAATCCTCTTCATCGGCATCATCACCGAGATGGTCATAGACACGCTCAAATCAGATCGAGATATTGGCAGCTTTATTACCCTCGAAGAGGCAGCGGCCGAAGTGGGAAAGATCACCAATGCTTACAAAAGCGAAGATATTGACCTGACCGTCCTGCTGACACACATTGGGTTTGACGCAGACTGTGAGCTGGCAGCCCTGTTAGATCCCGATTGGGGTGTGGACATGATCATCGGCGGTCACTCCCACACCATCCTGGAAAAGCCAGCTGAGATTAACGGGGTGCTGATCACCCAGGCCGGGGAAGGCACCAAGCAAATCGGCAGGTATGACATCGTAGTCGCTGATGACACCAACAGCATCGCTGAATATGATTGGGAGCTGGTACCCATTTCAAAACATACCATCAAACCGGATCAGGACCTTCAGAAGTATATCGATTCCTACAGTGAGGTGGTTGACGCCAAATATAACAGCATCGTCTGCAAACTATCCACCGAGCTCACCCACCCTACCCGCACCGAGGAAACCTCTTTGGGCAACCTGTTCGCCGACGCCATGGCTGAATGGGGCGATCTCGATGTCATGCTGCTCGGATCCGGTTCGATCCGAGTCCCATCCCTGGGACCCGTGGTCACCTTGGGCGATTTCTTAGCTTGCTTTCCATATACCGATGAGTTAATCCGCTATACCGTAACTGGAGAAACCCTGTGGCATATGTTTAACCACTGGATGCGCATCGAAAACCGCACCCGGCGGGGTGAGTGCTACCAGGTCAACAGCGGGGTACAGGCAACCTATAACAATGAAGCCGGTCAACTTGAGGATTTAGTCGTCAACCATCAACCCGTCCAGGCTGACCAGCACTACACGGTTGGGCTGCAGGGCTACCATGCCAGCAACAGCGAAGCCAACCTGGATGTGACCATGGAAACCCTCAGTCAAGCCGGCCGCAGACGGGTGGTGGCCACCTGTGTCCAGGATTTGGTCCTGGAATACCTGCGAGAACATCAGAATTTTAAAGAAAAAATCGAAGGCAGGCTGGTTTATATTTAATCATTGCCCGGTTCTTCAGGATACAGCAAGAAGATAATTCCCTCTGGATCGTTCATCCCTGCATAGGCCGGGGAGACCGCAAATTAAGGGGAGGTGTTGCTGGTCGCCTCCTTTCCT
>Ga0114946_10002263_pt1 | contig 13246 bp, 12 predicted proteins | sample WalLakDeSediment_FD_88676 | JGI IMG/M metagenome (GOLD analysis project Ga0114946, IMG submission 88676) | Lake sediment microbial communities from Walker lake, Nevada to study Microbial Dark Matter (Phase II) - Walker Lake 11/02/13 Deep Sediment | ecosystem: Environmental > Aquatic >...
ATAGGTTGCATCGGGTGCTACAATATCCTCACTCCCCTCTGCAAGTATTTGAGTAGTCGATAGTACGTTGTCCGCTGTATCTTTTAGGGTAGCTGTTGAATCGGCTATTGTTTGGTCAAGGCTGCCACCGCTTGGAATAGTTCCTGAGTATAGTATGTTATCGTCTGTGTCTGTTATTTGGTAGTCAGCATCCGCACACGTTACAGGGTCAATCGGTGTAATGTATACAGGAACTGAACACCGACCATGCGAGGGAATCTCAAAACGAATATCGGCATAGTAGCCTACAAGGTTATCAAGTTCACGATCAGAAACAAATATACCTGTAGGGTCTTCTTTAATCTCAATGTCATCTACTCCGTAATCATTCCACCATACGCGAATGTCACGCAATATTAAACTCGTATCGTTTGCGTTTTCCAATACATCTGAACGGTCATCATTAATTCGCTCGTAAACGTATATCCGCAAAGTATGTGCGTTCATTGCTCTACCTACTTGCACGTCAATAGGCGCAACAAATAGCAACGGAAAAGAATCACTTTCCGTAATGACTGGAGCGCGATGATCGTCCGCTTCGAACTTGATAGCTTTTAGTTGACCATGCCCCGCAACGAAAGCTGTTAAAGCGTCTTTAATAGTTATGAGCGTATTTATAGCCATGTTGTATCTGTTCTGAAATTAAGTTCGTTATCCGGGGCTTTAATCTCTTTGTTCAGCTTATCGGTGTATAGCGGAAACTCGTCCTTATTCAATTCAAGAAACGCCCTCATATTACCCTCGTAAACCTTAGCGAATTTTAACACGTTGTTTCGTATGTATTCCACCGCTGCGATTCCCTCACTTGCTGAATAGTCACCGCTTTGAGATTGTAGACCTTTGTTCGAAACGCGAAAGGATAGATTCGGTATAGCGTCATAAGCTGCATAAAACGCCGTTACGAACTGAATGAACTCGATCAATTCGTCCTCTTCTGCTGAGGTCGTACCCGCGTTAAATTTAGTCAGCAAATCGTTTGTAAAGTTGTAGCCTAATATCGGCTGTACATACGTCTTTACCGACATTGGAATAAAAGGTGCAAGGTCTTTCGCATCTACGTTTTGCGTGATGTGCGTGTTCGTCTTTAAAAAAGTTTCTGTTACAAAGTAAATCATTCCGCTGTCAATAAAGTGTTAATAGTTTCTTCGTCTACTCCGTACGCTGCTAATCGTGTTCGCGCTAATGGCTCGGCTAATCGACCTTTTGAAAAGTCGCGCATGATTCGCATCATGTCCATGTTGTCCTTAGCGGATAGACCTTTTAAAGCATCGTTTACCGTTGGTTGTTGTGCTGCCATTTGCTCAGGCTTCAAACCCTCTTGAATAGCTTCTTTAACAGTCAAAATATCCGTATCTTTAATTGTCAAGTAAATATCAAGACCGCAAATTGTGCGGAGGTTGTTTAGGAAATCTTCAACGATCATTCGATTGTCCTTTACCCACAACTTTTTAAATTGCTCGGCTGCAAATTCCTTTTCGTCTTGCGCACCTAACGAACCTTGGATACGAACACCCATCAATGCGGGGTCTAAGTTGTGTGATATTGCGACCTCTTCTTTGTACTCCTTACTTGTCTGCTCAAATAGTGCGTGATTGTCTGTGGTACTTACTACGTCAATTTCAGGCATTAAGTCGCGCGATTGCGCCTCAACCTTCATTGCACGTCCGTAGTTCTTCGCGCCCTTTGCGTTTTTACGCATACCATTCTCCCATGTGTGACGCTCATCGGGGGACATTACATAAGGGTATTTGTAGATTACGCTCGGCTGTATTCCGTTTTCAATAGCTGACTTATGCAATAGCGCGATGTCCGCGCCTACCTTTTGCCAATTGGCTGAACTTGCCCAGTCAGGCATACCGTATGCTTGGAATCCTCCGACATGGTTTTTAATTTCTACTACTTGCCACTCGTCCGTGTTACCTGGTGCGTATGGCGACAATGTCATTTGCGATGAACTACGTGTCCAATCACGAGAATAAAAGTAGTGTGTTGGCTTGTCAGAAAATAAACCAACGTGCGTATTACGGATATGTTCGGGGTCTACAATTTTAAAATGCGTGTACTTTTTGTATTGCTTATTGTAGTGAACAAGTGCGATAGCTCTACCGTGCTTAATCCAATCCAATGTAACGCGCTTCGATGCGTTAGGTAGTCCGGACATTGTTTCAAATTGCTTGATTGCAATCTTATCCGCAACGCTTAGATTTTCGTATCCGTCCCATTCGTAACCGTTACCGATTAGAGAATATTTTTTAAAGTTGCAGCACGCTTGGTGCATTGGTGCTGAAATGTACAATTGATTTAAAATCTGCGGGTACAAATTCTCTTCTCCAAAGAATACCCATTGAAAGCCCCGCGAAAAATAGTCATCTACAAACGGCTGCGACAAGTCAAGCCCCTCCGTATTGATTGAACGGAAACATTCAATTTCTCTATTTTCTACCTTTGGCGCTTCTGCCTGTGGTGTATTTCTACTAAACCAACCCATATTAATTTCCTATTTGTTCTTTAACTACAATAAAACCGCGCTGCAAAATACGCCCGGTTGTCGCGTTTACGTCTAATGTTTGGACGCTACTTTCATACACTTTATACGACCATTCGCCCGCAATCAAATACACCTCACCGCTTAAATTATCCGCGTTGTTCGTTTCGGTAATTACAAAAAGGTCGTAACGTGGATTTGATACCGCTTGATTCTGAACTGAACACACGGCTGTCGTTTCTTGTACCGCGAATTTATTTGTAAACACAATTAGAAAGTACGGATTTGCAAGCTGTGAACGCTCGGAAACCGTTACCACTACATTATTAATTGTGTTCTTTTCTAATACAAAATTGCTCATCTAAAAGTATGTGTCAAAAAAAAGGGGTCTGTTAGAACAAACCCCTAATTTTAATTAAATAAAACGATTACAAAAGACCTGCGATAATTGCTGGGTCAACTTGGTACATCATGTGACGCTCGTTTTCTGAGGTCAATGTAACAGGCATTTGCTGTCCCGCTGCTCTTGTGTTGTTAGTTGTCGTTTCGTTTGCTGACAATCTTAGACCTTGATCAGAACCAAGCATCCAATAGTCACCGTTAAAGTCTTCAACGATTGCGATAAGGTCACGACGACCAGCTGCCAATAACATAATAGCGTTTCTCTTTCTCAAATCAATTCGACGGAAGCCCATCTCTAAAGTCTGTGAGTAAGAATGTGTATCCGCTACTAAATCACCTGACCACGCTTGGCTAAACATTGACGTATCTTTCGGGAAAGTGAACTCTTCGAAAGTTGTAGTCGCTGCCATTGTAACCGCTGTTACTTCGCCATCCGTGTCTGCTGCTCCTGTTGACGTTACCGTTAACGCTGTCACATCTTCGAATGAAGCTATTAACGCACGTTTGATTGCTCCGAGGTTATTATCTCCGCAATCTTTAGGTATACCTACTACTGCACTACATACTGCCATAATTTCTATATTTTAAAGGTTAGTAATTTAGGGGGGCAACAACCGCCGCCCCCCGTTTTAAAATTATAGAGCATGGAAATAAATCTCTTCAGCGTTAGTGAACGTTGGTTGGAACTTGAAGTCAACACGAACACCGATTTTACGGTCAAGTGTAGTCTTCATGAAGTCAACGATGTTGAATCCTAACTCCTCATCCAAAAGGTCTTGGATGTTCACAAGGTTGTTCCAATAAGTAGCGATGATTACATTGTCAGACGCTCCGTCAGCTTTGTAAATAGATACCCCTTGGAACTTCAATTCAACGTCTTCAACGTAGTACAATCCTGACGCTTTGTTGTCAGATACTGCATCAGCCAAAGCATCGTAAACATTCGTAGCAACGATATAAACGAAATCCTTTCTACGTCTTACTGCTTTAGGAAGTACGTTACGCGCTTGCTTCAATTTCGCGATTACGTTAGCGTCTGTAACTGCTGAAGCAACACCACCGTTACCAACTGTTGGAACAAGAATGTTGGCATCTGCTGCCATTAACGTTTCCAATCCATCAACACCGTTTGTTGCAACAGTACCTTGGAAAGTGATGATTTCCATTTGCTCAGTCAATTCCTCTGCCAATTTCTCAAAGAAGAAGTTCATGAATGCGAACTGCTGATTGAAAGAGTTTGACCCTCTTGTCAATTGGTCAGATACGAAAGACTCTTCCAATGACTTAACACAGAAAACTGTTCCGTACATCAACGGCTTAACTTCGTATTCCTTCTGTGAAATCGTTGTATCGTCTGGGTCAAAGTCACACGCTCCAGGCTTGATTGTTACAGTAGTAACATCAACACCTCCAAGGTTTACACGGTCTTTAACACCCAAAAGAGGACGGAACTTTGAACGTGTTTTCTCGTCACCGATCATTGCCTTACGGAAATACTCAGTCGCGTTTGTAGTGTATGCTGCTGACGGGTCAACAGTCATTGCCATTTGGATTTCTTTACCCTCTGCTGTTTCAGGATTGAAGAAAGCCTTCTTCGCTGATGCGAAATCTTCTTTAGAAAGATTGATTGTTTTACCTCCCAAGTTGAAAGATAGTTCGTTTACTCTAGCCATTTTTATTTTTGTTTTTTGGTTGCATTAATACCATCTGAAATACGTCTCCACATTGGGCGATTATCAGACATTTCAACAGGCACATCCTCCATTTTAGGGGCTGCCAATTCACTTTTCAGTTTAGCGATTTCAGACATCAATTCATCTTGTGCCTGTTCTAATTTCGCTAGTCTGTCATCTTCAACAGGTGCTTCAACTGCTGGCACATGCTCAGTTAATACAGTAGGCTCTTCTTCTTTTACCTCTTCTGCCATTACTTCGGGTGCTGCTTCTTCAACTACCTCTTGAATTACTTCTACTTGCTCAGGGGTTACCTCTTTCGTTGATACCACTACACCGCCCTCGACAACATAGATAGTACCATTGATAAGATGTTCACCGTCAGGCAAGACGATTTGTTCTTTCTCCATTTTACTTAATTTAACGATTGATAAATTCATTAATGCCTCTATTGAATAGGCGTGTTTCTTATTTCTTTTGATTTCGTTTTCCCAGTACGCTTTATCTGTGATTTGAGAATGAACGAATAGCGTGCCGATAGGATTTCTTTCAATGCTTAGATTGAACTCCTTGTATGCTTTGTCTTCTGCGCTTTCACTTATCCAAGCGTCGATAACGTTTGCGGGTGCTGCGCCTCCGTCGTGTGTATCTTTGAATAGGTCTTCTTTGGATAGTAATTCTTTTGATAGTGCTACCTCGTAAAGGTCTCTGATTGAGTCCTTACTGAAGACCATATTGTAACGCCCTATTTCATCATTACGAAATATCTTCTTTTCGGGAATCAATAGAGGTGCTACAACTTGCATCTTCTCATCTGCTGAAAGGAACGCATTTAAAGTTGTTGCCATTCGGTCATCCAATCGCGATATAACTTGTGGCACGAATCCAACGCGTCTTACTTCGTCATCTTCAAAGTCTTCAAAGAATATTTTACGCTTCCATACGTGACGGCATCCATAAGAACCTTTGTAATCGAAAATGGAATAGTTGCCAAATTCAGGATTTGATAGCCCGTTAATTATTTCCTCTTCGGTGTATAGCCTACCTAATGAAAGTACCTCTTTGCAAAAGTCGCGCGTCTTATCGTCGCTCGGTCCGGAATACTCATAACGTACTAACCATTGACCGCCACCGCCTTTCTTTGGAAAGTCGTTATAGCTTTCTGAATCAGTAGGGGAATTAAGATTGATTTCACGTGCCTCTAAATACTCTTCATCTGTTACCTCTTTCCATGTTTGAGGTTTCACAACTCCGCACCCTTTAAGATATTCAAGTATTGCTTTCTGAATTTCGTCAGTTACGACAATTCTTTCGTCATGTTCCGACAGCATTATGCCGACCTCGTCAATCGCGGGGTCAGGTACAAAGGCAACATTACGCCATCCAAAGGCTGGAGGCGCACCCTCACGGGTTGGTTTTAACGTTACGTAATAAGTAGCGATTTCGTCCATTCACTACTATGTGTCAAAAATTACGTTTTGTTAGATTTTTTATAAGATAATTGATTGAATGTTAAGAATAAATTTGAATCTAAAATGCTGTCAAACTTTGTAACGTCCCCATCTGAAAGGATATTCAGCATTGTTAACCATTGGTTGCTGCTCTGTTTTTCACGCTCTTTCATTTCCTTTTCGTATTCAATACGTTCTTCATCCGTTAAATTATTAACATCTACCCCCTCGAATGGGTCTTTAAATAGTTCGTAACTATCGAAGAACGTTTCTCTGAATTTTAGGTATTTTTTGCAAGCCCCGTAGATTTGGTTAACAGGCATTTCGTCAATTAGGTTTGCGCGATAATCTACGTTAACATTTCGGTATGGCTCAATAGTATCCTCAAAAATACCGCCTTTTGTTTGTGTAAGGTATAGCGTTGCGGCTATCTTGTGCAAGTTCAAATCAAACGATTCAGAAACATATTCCTCTAAGTTTATAAACTGCATTAACGTAAACTTCGAAGAGTCGATAAGGTGTAAATCTACACCGCTAATACTGATCGTTTCGCTATACCTTTCCGTTAATGCTGCTTTCTTTTGTGCCTCGGTGTAGGCTTCGATTAGTCGGTTAGGTTTCCAGTGCTGAACGTCTAAGGGGTCAAGGTCTTGAATGATTGATACTAAGTGTATCATTTTCTCAAACAAACCTTCCACCCCCTCGGAATGAATTTCACGATACTGCGCTACTTTGAGCATCTACAAGCTGTTGAATGTGGTCAAGAATGATACGCGACAATTGGAAGATAACCGGGGCTGCAACGTCTGCATTAACCGCATCGCCAAATAGCTTCGCTTTATGTTCGATGTGCGCATCTGTATAGTGTTCAGTATCGGTCAACTCTACGTCTTTATAAATCAAAGCAAATGCCTTGTGACCCCATGCGCCACCCTTTACTGCCATCTTTTCAATCTTCGATAAGTCTTTGGCTGTGATGTCAAGTTGACCCTCTTCAATTGGACATTCATACACACGCCCGTTGACTTCAATACGCGGCTGTATTTCGTTTTGAATATTGGTAATCGTTACCGACTGAACCGCCTCAGTGAACTTAGAAATTGTAATAACCTCAACCAATTCTTTACTGCCTAAAATCGAAAGTACATCAAGCCATTTCTCTGTAAAGTCTGTACTTGGGTCTTCCAATATGTGACTAATTTTCGCCAACTCATTCAGCGTAACTTCTTCGCCTAAATTGCGGAGGTTGTAATCTTTGCCCTTAACTGTGATTTTTTTCATATCAATTTTTTACGCTAAAGTAACTCTTTGTTGTGACATTTGCAACTCGTTACCTTTGTCTTGTATATCGTGGTAATCTACAACAATAACACGTTCACGCATCGCTTCGCCTCCAGCGTTTTGACCTACTCCGTTATTAAGGTTCATTTGTGGTGTTTGCTGTACTTGCTGTTGTCCCATTGATGGAGTAGCGCTACCACCTAAAGCACCGCCACCGCCACCCGTAGCACCACCACCACCGCCACCGCCAAACCTAGCCGCTGCAATCTTTGCGATATTTGCTGCCGATGTAGCTATGGCAAATGTTAGCGAAGCTATACCCGCTGGGTTTGGTACAGGTCCAATAGCTACAGGAGATTGAGATAAAGAAGCTGTAATTGCCTTATATCCATCAATCACAGCCATACCTAAATTCATGGCTTTCTGAATGTTAAATTGTCTTTTTGCTCTTTGTTCTTTAGACTTTTCGTCCTGTTTACCTAGACTGTTTGTTAGTGCAAAAATACCTTCTGATAATGCCACAACTGAATCTCTATATTGCTGCTCAATAGTTGCCTTTTCTGCTGCTGCCTTTGCTGCGTCTTCAACTTGTTTTGCTGCAAATTCTTGATTCTTTTTAGCCATTTCGGCAGCACCTGCAATTACGGCTTGCTTTTGCTTTTCATCTAACTCAGCTTTTTTATCGGCTGCCTCTTTTTCTGCTGCGGCTTTTTCATCTAAATATTTTTTATCAATTGCGAGATCAGCTTCATATTTTTGCTTTTTAAGGTTAAAAACTAACTCGTCTTTCTCAGTCTGTAATAGCTTTTCGTTCTTCTTGGTATCTTCGATTAGTCGCGCGTATTTTATTTCATTCTCTTTAATTTCCTTCTCGATACCCTCTTTCATCAATTGTAGTTCAGCGTCCTCAATAGCTCGTAAAGCTGCCAATCTGTCAGCCGCGTATTGCGCCTGTTGTGCCTTTCGATTTGTTGCCGCCGTAGCCCGTTCTTTTGCTTTGTCTTCATTCGCTTTCTTTTCGTCCGCTAACTCTTGTGCGTTTATTGCTTGTACCTCTTGACGTGCTTCGCGTATGCCTGTTTTTAGTTCAGCCATTGCTTTACGAATCTCATCGGCTTTCTCCTTTGTCAAAGTTCCCGCCGCTCGCATTGCTATTATCTGCGTGTTGAGTGCCTCGTGTTGTTGCTCCGAAGTTTTTATAATAGCAAACTGTTTTTGGCGTTCTAAGTCGGTTGTATCTTTACCAGCTATCTTCGCCATTCGTATTTCATGGTCGTAGGCATCCGTTACTTTTTCACGCTTCTTTTCGTGTGCCGCTGCTACCTTTTCCTGTCGCTTCGCCTCTTTGTTTGCGTTGTCTTCGCTTGCATAATCGGTCAATCCTAACCAATCAAGTAGGTCTTTAAGTGATTGAATAACGAATCCTATCGCATCCCCTACGGCTTTGAAGATAGTTTTTAAGATACCTAACTCATCAAGCAAGGCAATGACCCCCGCTACAATTGCAGCCACAACCGCTGCTATTAAGAATAACGGATTTGTAAGAATGGCTTTACCAAGTGTTAGGAATGTGCTGCCCAAATCCTTGACCGACTTAATAGCGTCACCGAATGTAATGGACTTGGCAACCGTAGCGAATGACTTTGCGCGAGCTGCTGCCTTGTCAAAATCAAGGTTTTTAATAGCACTACCAATTTCCCCTAAACCGTTAGACGCTTGTTCATATTTAGACCCCGAAGCAAATACGTTCACTTGCTCGTTTATGTCTGCCATTTGGTCTTTAAGTTCAGCAGCTTTCTGCGTGAGTTTCGTGAACTCCTCACTGCCTTGATCCATCCGTTGTAGTTGTTGGATAGTCTCTTTTAACTCAGCCTTTAAACTTTTTACAGGCTTGTCATCCGCTTGGATGTTTATCTTTATCGTGTGTTCGTTTGCCATTACAGTATTATTTTCGCGTTATAACCTAAATCAATAAACTTAGCAGCTGAGTAACTCAATGCCACATCTAACGACTGAACCTCTGTTTCAAGAATTACAAAATCGAAATTTAACGTTTGTATTGTAGTGTCGATTTCTTTCCCCTCGATAAATTTATCGTGATTTAGATACGTCTTAAATGATGCTACAATAGTTCGCCCGTCAGGATTAGCTGTAAACTGCATACGCGCGTACACATTCGGCAACTCTATATCAGTACCTTTTATGAAGATGTCCTTTCCTTCAAGTTTATATTCTTGCCCTTCTTCGTTTGCCAGAACCTTGTCTGTTCCTTTGCTTAGTAGTAGTCCCATTAGTCTATTCTTTTATATTTTAATATTGAGCCTTTCCAAGTTCGTGATATTCGACCTGCTCCCGCTTGGTTGTTGGCGAATCGAAAATGTAATGTGGCATTTGCTGAAGCGTAAAAATTATGAGTAAAAGTCGTAGTCATCAACTCGTCTAAATTATTAGTGAAAGCACCACAAGGCACTGTTGAGGTAGATATAGTATTACTTGCTGTTAATGGTTGAAAACCTAAAGCTCCATTAGTACTAAATCTTAAGGACATTCCTCTTCCCCTCATTAACCCAGTTGATAATGCTAAAGCAAATTTATAATTAACAGATGAATTGTTTGCCGAATAACATAAATTCATCTCAACCATATAATGCCCACCCGCCACAACTGAAAACTGTAAATCTGTATCATTGACCAACGTTGTGCTATTCGTTACATCTTGATTCGCACTCTTAACTATTGTAGTCCATCCCGCTGGGTCTGCTGCCGTAGGTGTAGCCCAAGTGTTATCACCTCTTAAAAAGGTAGTGTTGTCAGCCGTTCCCGTTGCGCTTAGTTCGTCAAGACCGATAGTGTCGTTATCAATCGTCCATGTAGCACCCGAACCGCTTACCGTGATGTCGCCCTTGTCTCCATCTGATACACCGCTACCCGTAACCGTTAAGTCGCCATTTCCTAAAATACTGTCCCCGTTTATTGTCTTCATATTAATATACGCTTATTGCCCACCATTGGCTGCCATCACTTACTATCTTTGTCGCTGCTCCCGTTGGCACTAATAAATTTGCCGCCCCCTCAATTAACTGACCTCCTACGGGTTGAAATCTTGCAGTCCCCGCACTTACATTTTTTAACAGATATTCAACACCAACTCCAACATTTGCATTTGGTAAAGTTACGATAGTTGCAACAGTTGTAATAAGTCCATAATCTGAATTATCTATTGTGTATGTAATTGTGCTTAACGTTTTCCATTTCTTATTGGGAATGTAGTTACCTCCAATGTTTGGCGTTAAGTCATCACCGATTATCTTTGTACCTCCCGCGCCTGTTAACACTTCGTTACGGTTACCCATAATCATAACGTCATCCGATAGTACCGTGTTTTGGTCTCCCGTTACTTTTACTTTGTTGCCCGTAATTACATTGTACTTACCATCAATCGAAACATCACCCTCTCCAATGATAATATTCGTATCTTGAGAATAACTTTTATTAAACGAATTTAGTGCGATGCCTATGTTTAATGTAGTGCTACCGCTTGGACGTACAGGACGCACTAATTTTAATCGCGTCTTTTCATCTGCTGTAACCAATTCGACCTTGGTTAACGTTCGCTTTCCGCTGTTGTATGCGCTGACCTTTGAGATGAAAAACCAACCGTTATCGCGAATAAATATCTTCCAATCTAAGTTTTTTGATAGCTTCTGAAAATCCGCTTCAGTCAGATTGAAATAGCCTACCAACTTCGAACCCTCGTTGATCGTGGTTAGTTCGTTTTGGTAGTGCAAGTTGTAAAGGTAGTTAGTCGTTTGCCCTAATTGGTAGCCGTGAAATAATACGTTTGGCGCGTTGTATAGTATCGCGAAGTTTGGCGTAAAGTCATTGTCAAACATTGACGTATTGCAATACTCATCAATAAGCGCAACCGCTGAAGGATTAATTACAATGTCATCGTAAAAAGGGTATGGCGAAACTGTACCCACCCCGTTATGTAATAGCACGCGCAAATTCATGTCCGGGTTTATACCGTTGATTGCTGGTAATGGTACTCCGATAGCCGCACCAATTGACGGTGTAGGGGAATACAATAAAGTTCGTGTATCTGTATCGGTTGTGTATTCGTTGTCCAATACGATTGTAGTTTGCCCGTAGGTTTCCATAAACTCCGATTGATATACCGAATTTATTACGTCCTTATCCTCTTTGTATTTATAGACTTGTCTTTGCTTTACATCGTTTGAAAGGAATGTAATTGAGTTTGGTTTGTCCTCTGCAAATTTGTAAGTCCAGTCCCATTCGCTCCCATCTTCGTAGTACTTATCACGCGTCTTGATTATAATGTTTGTAGGGTTATCTGTGTCAGGGACAAAAACCAAGTTATAAGTATCTTTGATTGCGCTAATCAGATCGCGTTGTTTAATCTTCTTTGGAATGAATGCGTCGATGTTTACGCCCACCCCGCTACTCAATTCCACGATGTCTGCAGTCGCTTTAAACTGCAAGTCTGTAATATTAATATCAAACTGCAATATTACTAAATCCGATGACCCCGAGTCTTTTACCAATACCGCTTCACCAAGTCCACCCGATCCGAGAATAGCGTTACCAGCCGCGTTAAAATACTGAGCAAAGACAAGTGTATGAATGTCGTATCTTTCGTTTGCATCCAATAACCCTAACTGCGCTGCAGATGCGTTCGTACCACTTGCTAAAGGTTGCCACCCCGAAGCGTAGGATTCGCCACCATCGAATGTAATAGCCGTTTGTTGTGCGTCAATTACTACTACCTTTTGATTGTTTGTAGTTGACTGAGCGACTAAGCAAACCTTAACATCTGCGCGACTCAAACCGCCCGCTACGTTCAACACCTCCCAAGGTACAATTGTACCTAAAGGATTTGAGGCTCGCACTTGAACGTTGTAATTGTAAGACGTTAAGAAACTAACAATTCTATTCGAACCCGCTTTGTTTTCTATCTCATCGGTTGTCGTGTCGTATTGGTTTTCTCCATCTTGGAATATGTCAGATAGTGACATTTTAGAACCAACTGATGCAGCGTAAGTATTAATCGAACCACCGTTAAGGATGCCCAAAGGTGGCATCAATCCGAAGCCAGCGCCAACACCAGTTGTTAAATAGCTTCCCGTTGCCATCTCACCACGGACAATATAACGCTCTTGCAATAGTTGACTAACCGTATCATCTCCCGCCTTTCCGTTGAACGGTAGTACTCGTTGATTTAAACGTATGTCATCGTCTGTTAGTTGCCCGAATGTGTATGTATAGCCATTTGTTGCAAATATCTTTTTAAAGTATTCAAGTTCATAAATGGCTGGTTTGAAATCCCTAAGCGTATAAATGTTGTCGTCTTTTGCGTATTGAGGATATGTATAGCCCTCCGTGTTCGACCAAGACGCGATAATGTTTGCACGGTTAAATATGTGTGACAATTCAGGGAAAGACAATTCAGTCAGTTCCTTATCTCCCATCGCATTGAAGAAATTACTAACCTCGTCAAATACGTTTATTTTGTACTTAACCGCCTTACGATTCGTTGCCCGGTACTTGTTCTCTCTGACAATCTCCATCAACTGAATATATCCATCGAATACCTCCGTACCATTCTGAATTATTGAACATTTTGTTTTAACGTTACGATTGAATGTTTCGTTTGTTAGGTCGATATCGAAGTATAAACCTAATATCGTGGTATTGTTTTCACTCCCCTCGATTTCAATAGTACGCGAAACACCTCCAGACCTTGCGCCTTTCTTTGTGATTTCCGCGAAGGATAGGTCGATAGGAAAGTCAGTATCTTTGGGTAAGTCAATGAAACCCGTTTCAAGTTGTATCCTTGTCATTATCCGTTAATTTCGTCTTGTACTGCCATTGTAAATTGTAGGCTTACTTTTCTA
>Ga0114946_10002264_pt1 | contig 13244 bp, 7 predicted proteins | sample WalLakDeSediment_FD_88676 | JGI IMG/M metagenome (GOLD analysis project Ga0114946, IMG submission 88676) | Lake sediment microbial communities from Walker lake, Nevada to study Microbial Dark Matter (Phase II) - Walker Lake 11/02/13 Deep Sediment | ecosystem: Environmental > Aquatic > Freshwater...
AAGCCGGCCTGGTGGTCTGCTCCAGCTAGAGGACCTGACATGACCAAACCCCGAGACACCGCCCGCTTCGCCGCCATCGCTGCCAAGGTCCGCGCCAACGAGCCGCTCGACCTCGACGACGGCGTATTCCTCTACAGCTACCCGGATCTGCTCGCGCTCGGGTCCTTGGCCAACGAGCGCCGCGAGGCGCTCCACGGCGACCGGACGTTCTTCAACGTCAACTTTCACATCAACCCGACCAACGTCTGCGTCGCCGATTGCAAGTTCTGCTCATTCGCCCGGCTCGAGCCCGACTCGCCGTCGGCCTACACCATGTCGGTCGAGCAAGTCCGGCAAAAGCTAGTCGAGCGCCTCGATCAGCCGGTCACCGAGATCCACATCGTCAGCGGCCTCCACCACGACCTCGGCTTTGACTATTACAAAGATTGTTTGCGCGCGCTCAAGCAGCTGCGCCCGGACATTCACCTCAAGGCCTACACCGCCGTCGAGATCCACTATTTCGCCGAGAAGTACGGCATGAGCTATCGCCAGGTCCTGAGCGAGCTCAAGCAGGCCGGCCTCGACAGCATGCCAGGCGGCGGCGCCGAGATCTTCGCCGAGCGAGCGCGACGCAAGATCTGTCGGGACAAGGCCGACGCCCAGCAGTGGCTCGAGGTCCACCGTACGGCCCACCAGCTGGGGATCCGCACCAATTGCACGATGCTCTACGGGACCGTCGAGACGATCGAGGAGCGCGTCGATCACATGCTCTCGCTCCGCGCCCTGCAGACCGAGACCGAGGGCTTTCAGACCTTCATCCCCCTCGCGTTTCACGCCGAGAACAACGATCTGCAGCGGCTCCCGCCGCCGACGGGGATCGACAACCTCCGGACCTACGCCGTCGCGCGGCTGATGCTCCACAACATCGCGCACATCAAAGCCTATTGGATCATGATCGGGGTCAAGACCGCCCAGATCGCCCTGAGCTTCGGCGTCGACGACCTCGACGGCACCGTCCAAGAAGAGAAGATTTACCACATGGCCGGCGCCGAGACCCCGCAGGCGCTCTCGCGGGTCGACCTCATCCGCCTGATCCGCGAGGCCGGGCGCGTCGCCGTCGAGCGCGACACCCTCTACAACGAGCGCTGGGTCGACGACGGCGCCCCGCTCGAGGGCATTCGCATCGCCGCCAGCGTGCCCTACTCGAGCCGCGTCTCGCTCCCGGTCCTGGTCTAATCATGCCAACGCCCACGCCTGTCCAGACCCTGCGCGTCCAAGCGGTCTCGTTCCTCAACGCCCGCCCGCTCTATCACACGCTCATCGATCCCAAGCACAGCCCGCGCCACGACGACCCCGAGCGTACGCCGATGTTCGCGGTCAGCGAGGCGCTGCCCAGCGAGTGCGCCGCGGCCCTCGCCGCTGGGGAGTGCGACCTCGCCTTGGTCCCGGTTGCGAGCTACGTCGAGCACAGCGAATGGGAGGTCGTCCCGGGCATCGGGATCGGCTGTCGCGGCGCCGTGGAGACCGTCGTGGTCTGCGCCGAGCGGCCGATCGAAGCGGTCAGCACCATTTATCTAGACGGCGCCTCGCGCAGCTCTGCTCTGCTCTTGCGCCTGCTCTTGCACGAGCGTGGGCTCTGCGGCGAGCGAGGCCCGAAGCTCGTCCCGGTCGCCCACGGCCGCGGCGAGGCCCTGGTCCGCGACTCGCAGGGGCGAGCGGCCGCGCTGATCATCGGCGACGCCGCGTTCGGCGTGCGCGAGCGGTTCGAGCACACCTGGGACCTCGGCGAGCAATGGTTCGCGGCCACGGGCCTGCCGATGGTCTTCGCGTTTTGGGCCGCGCGCCCAGGCGTGCTCACGCCCGCCCACGTCGAGGCGCTCCAGCGCGCCCGCGATCGCAGCCTGGGCAAGTACGCCGAGGCGATCGCCAAGCAATACCGCGACGATCTGCTCGAGCGGGTCAATCAGGCCAATCAGGTCAATTCAATCGAGCAGCCCGTGCTCAGCGAGGCCCGCTACGCCGATTACCTGCGCAAGACCATCCGCTACGGGCTCGAGACCCAGCAGCGCGAGGGCCTCGTCGAATACCTCTCGCGCTGCCGCGAGGCCGGGCTCATCGAGATCCCCGGGCTCCACGCCGAAGACCAGATCCACGTGCGCTTCGCCGGCGCCGGCGCGCCCGAGCAGCTGGTCCGCGCTCGCCAGCGCCGGGCCTCGCCCCTCGACCTCGACGCGATCCTCGAGCGCGCCGCCACCGGCGCGCGCCTCGACCTCGCCGAGGGCATATTTTTATACGAGAGCGCCCCGCTCATGCGCCTCGGTGAGGCCGCCGATCGCCGCCGGGCCGCGCTCCACGACGACGGCGTCGTCACCTACATCATCGATCGCAACGTCAACTACACCAACTATTGCGTCACGCGCTGCAAGTTTTGCAATTTCTACGTGCCGCCAACCGATAAGACCGGCCGCGGCTACGTGCTCAGCCGCGAGCAGCTCGCCGAGAAGTTCAGCGAGACCGAGGCCCTCGGCGGCATCCAGATCCTCTTGCAGGGCGGCCTCAACCCCGACCTCGGCCTCGACTATTACGAGGATCTGTTCCGCTGGTCGAAGGCCAACTTCAAGCTCAAGCTCCACGCGCTCTCGCCGACCGAGATCATTCATATCGCGCAGATCGAGGAGCTCTCGGTCTACGAGGTCCTGCGTCGGCTCCAGGCCGCGGGCATGGACTCGCTGCCCGGCGGCGGCGCCGAGATCCTCGACGACGAGGTTCGCAACCGCATCAGCCCGTTCAAGAACACCACCCAAGAGTGGCTCGACGTCATGCGCGCCGCCCACCAGCTCGGCATGCGCAGCTCCGCGACCATGGTGTTTGGCTTCCAAGAGACCGCCGAGCACATCCTCATGCACCTCGATCGCCTGCGCAGCTTGCAGGACCAGACCGGCGGGTTCACGGCCTTCATCGCCTGGCCCTTCCAAGCCGACGGCACCCGGCTCAAGCTCCGCGACGACACCTCGGCGTTTCGCTACCTGCGGGTCCAGGCCGTCGCCCGCTTGTACCTCGACAACATCGCCAACATTCAGGTCTCGTGGCCCACGCTCGGCCCCGAGATCGGCGAGATCGCCCTGCGATTCGGCGCCAATGACTTCGGCTCCGTGATGATCGAGGAGAACGTGGTCTCGACCGCAGGCGCCGACTTCATGATGACCGCCGAGGAGATCGAGCGGCACATTCGGCTGGCCGGCTTCGAGCCCCACCGGCGGACCATGGAGTACTCGCGGCTAGCCAGCGCGGGGGCCAGCGCGGGGGCCGCTCAGCCGGTCGGGAGCTGAAAGTCCATGCGCCCGAGCTCGTCCTCGATGCTCGCGCGCAGCTGCTTCTCGCTCATGCCCAGGCGCTTGGCCGCCGTCGCCAGCGTGTAGCGTGTGTCGCCGATCCGCAGCTTGGTGTTGGAGCCGAGCGCGAGCGAGCCGTCGTTGCGGGTGACGCCGCCTTCGACGCCGACGTAGACGTTGCGGCCGGTGAGCGCCGGGAACGCCTCGATCGTCGATTGGTACTGGGCCCGATCCTGCGCCGAGAGCGAGTCCAGATCCATCTCGGAGAGGTTGATGACGGCGCCCGCGTCGAGTTGGCCCTCGTTGTAGCTCGCCCGCGAGCGCTTGATCGCCTTTTGCACCGGCGTGCTGGCCTTGCTCACGCGCAGGTGCGGGTTACGAAGCACTTGCTCGCCCGCCCGCGGCTCGCCGGCGGGGATCCGCACCCACTCCCGGTCGATGTGGGGGCTGCCGTCTTCACTGATCATCGCCGGATCCTCGTACCAGTCAGGCAGCGCCGTGAGCCGCCGCCACAGCACGCCGAGCACGACGCCCCCGATGATCACCAAGACGAGCGCCGCGATGCCGATTTTCTTGACCATCGAGCGCGAGTGTAGCTTGGGTTCGACGCCGGACTGGGGGCCGTGGTGAAATCGAGGCGCGCGATGCCCCTGATCAAGACTCGACCCAAGCTGCGGCTGTTGCTGCCACGCCGGCTCGTCGCCGGCCGCGTCGGCGTGTTCGTGGTCGAGATCGACTGCCCCAAGCCGGTCCCCGTCGACGCCGTGTCCTTGACCTTGGTCGGCCAGGTCGTGTGGTTTACGACCAGCCAATACGGGCGCCATCGGCACACCTCGCGCTTCCTCGATCACGCGATCCCGCTGCTCCCGGCCGCGCCCGGGGAGCTCGAAGCCGGGACCCATCGGCTCGAGACCAAGATCAAGCTCGGTGGCGGGCTGCCTGGCTCGTGGGAGGGCGACCGGCTGGCGATCGAGTACAGCGCCGTGATCCGCATCGACATCCCCTGGTGGCCCGACGCGCTCGTCGAGTTTTGCGTGCGGGTGTTCAGCGCGACGGGCCCCGCCGAACAAAGCGGCGCGATCGTCTACGCCAGCCACATCGGCGGGCCCCCGGCGAAGGGTCCGTACCTCGAGCTCTCGCTCGGGCGGCGCAGCGTCGTGCCCGGCGGGCCCACGCAGATCAGCGCCGCGCTCGGCAACGTCGAGCGCAACCGCTACCGCAGGCTCAACGTCGCGATCATCGCGCTCGAGTCGTTCCCCTCGGGGCTCGGCGGCCGCGCGTACGTCCACGAGCACGTCGTGAGCCGCTGGAGCGTCGGGCTCGACGGCCACCCCGGCGAGCTGCAGCCGGTCCCGTTCACCCTCGATCTGCCAAGCTCGCTCACGCCGGCCTTCGATCTGCACGGTTGCAAGCTCGAGTGGCTGCTGCAGGTCGAGGCCGACGTCGCTTGGGGCGTCGATCCCAAGCTCCGGTTCCCGATCGACGTCGAGCCGATCGACCCGGCCGACAACCGGGAGGTCGCCGCGCCGCTCGCCGTCGGCTCGGACCGCCTGCGGCTGATCTGGACGGCCGTCGCCAAGGCCACGGGGCTCGAGTACATCGATGGCTGCCTCCGCGGCGTGGTCGGGCCGGTGACCATCGAGGTCCACCGCAGCCAGCAATCCGGCGAGGCCCGGGTGCTCGGCATCCTCGAGTTTCCCACGCTCGGCGTCGGCCTGTGGGTTCAGCGAGCGCGTCGCGGCTTGCTCACCGGCGTCGAGGCTGCGCTCGTGACCCGCGACCCCGATCAAACATCGATGGTCGCCGCGGCCCTCGACGGCCGGCTCGCGGCTGCGCCCGCCGAGCTGTGCGACGCCAACGATCAGAGCCTGCGCTTCGCCAAACCGGGGGCCGGCCTCGAGCTCGAGCCGCTGCGTGAGTTCGTCCAATTCCTCGTCGAGTTCGCGCCGCTGATCACCAGCTTGCCCGACGCGCTCCCGGCCCCGGCCCGCGTCCGCGAATACGTCGGGAGCTGGCGTCGCGCGGCCCGGAGCCTCGGCGCCAGCCTACGCGTCGCTGACCTCGCCATGGTGTTTGAACGCGAGGGCCAAACCGTGGCGCTCACGACCATCTACAACGACGAGGGCGAGCTCCGCTCGACGCTGATCGAGCTGATCCCCGGGATCACGATCCCCTCTCGCCACCGGCTGATCTGGACCGGCGACGTCGACTTACCGACCCACGCGCTGCCGCTCGCGGAGCTCGTCACGCCGCCGAGCTGGGCGCCCGGTGGTCGAATCGCCCTGCAGATCGAGGCCGAGAGCGTGCGCTTGTTTCTCCCCGCGCCGCTGCCAAATCCCAGCCTCGAGCGCCCGCGCTTGGAGGCCCTGCTCGCGCTCGGGCGCACGCTCCGAGGCGAAGCGGGCCCCTACCGCTGACTGGCGTCCACGACTCTAGCCACCCGGCCACGGCGTAATCCGGCGGCTCGAGCCCCGGCTTTTTCGTCCGGCCGCGGAACCTCGAGGGGGGTCCGATGTCACAGGCCGCACGAACGACGCGATAGCCCCGAGGCATCGACACCGCCGCGCTTGCTGTTTGCGCCGCTGAGTCGACGCCCACCACCCGGGCCTCGCCGAGCTTCGTGCAGCTTTCGCTGCCCGAGCCCCTAAAGGAAACCATCATGGCCAGCAAGACGATCAGCGTTCGCATCTTCCTTCACGACCAACTCGTCGACACTCGCAGCTTTGACCAAGATGTCATCAAGCTCGGGCGTCTCGGGAGCAGCCACTTGCTCCTCGACCACGAAGCAGTCGGCCGCATGCACGCGGTCATCGAGCTCGGCCAAGACGGCAACGCGCGGCTCGTCGATCTCGGGACCACCAGCGGGACCCGGCTCAACGGCGCGCTGATCGACCGCAGCCACGCGCTCCACAGCGGTGACCAGCTCGAGCTTGGGCCCTACCGGATCGAGCTTGCGATCGCCAACCCGATGCCGGCGGCCGAGCGCGGCAGCAACAACGCGTCGGTCCGCGCGCTGCAGCCAACGGCCAGCCCGGCTCCGCTCGCGCTCGACTTGAGCACCGTCGAAGACGCGAGCGAGCAGGTCGCCGAGGTCGTTGCGACCTACGGCCGCTCGATCCTCGACGTCGCGCACGTCGGCCAAGCCCGCAGCCGCCGGGCCAGCGCGATCCCCTTGCTCGGCTTGGGCGGCGTGCTGTTCGCGGGCGGCCTCGGGCTGTTCGGCTACGAGGTCGCGCAGCCCTGGGCCGAGCACACCGCCGCGGTCGCCGAGGCGCAGAGCCTCCACCGCGAGCTGCCGCAAGCGCCGGGGCTCGGGACCGGCTCGCTCGGCTTGCTGCTCGCGTTCATGGGCCTCGTGCCGTTCCTCGCTGGGAGCCTGCGTCTGCGCGAGCAGCCGCTCGAGGCCTACACGATCGGCGAGAGCAGCGAGGCCAGCTTCAAGGTCAGCGGCGCGAGCCTGCCGAACCCCGCGGCCACGCCCTTGGTCCAGCGTGTCAACGGCGGCTACGCCCTCGCCTTTACCCCGTCGATGGGCGGCGAGGTCGAGTTCGGCGGCCAGCGGATGTCGCTCGACGAGCTCGTCGCTGCCGGTCGCGCTGCCGTCCACGCCGGCGCGTACCTGTACCCGCTGCCGAGCGGGGCCAAGGCGCGGGTCGATCACGGCGACATCCGCTTCAACGTCAACCTCGTCAACCGGGGGGCCGTCGTCGCCGGGCGCGGGCAGGTTGATTGGGCGTTTTGGGGCTACTTCGGCGGGACCGCGACCATCGCCACGGCCTTTTACATGTTGATGCGCGCCATGCCTGACGACGCCCTCGCGATGCAGCTCGAAGACGATCAGGCCGCGGCCAAGTTCGCCTCGTACTTCCATCAAGCCGACAACAAGCCGGCGGACGAGCCGATCGAGACCGAGCCCGAGCTCGCCGACAACAGCGACGCGCCGTCCGGCGGCAAGTCGGCCGCGCGAGCGCCCGGGGCCGACGGCCAGATGGGTGACAAGCGCTCGCGCGACTCTGCCAAGTCCTACGCGATGAGCGGGCCCAAGGACGCGACGCCGCGCATGGCTCGGGACTTCGACGTCGACGCCGCTGCTCGCAACGCCGGCATCCTTGGGATCCTCGCGCAGCAGGACACCCACTTCCTCGCCTCGGTCAACGGCGGCGCGTTCGCGGTCGGCAACGACGACCAAGACGCGTGGGGCACCATGGTCGGCACCGAGATCGGCGAGGCCTACGGCACCGGCGGGCTCGGGCTGATCGGCAGCGGGCGTGGAGGCGGCGATGGGTCCGGGCTGATCGGCATGGGCGGCACCGGCTTGCTCGGGCACGGGCCGGGCACCGGTGGCAAGAGCTACGGCCCCAAGGGCGGGACCGGCTTCGGCCCGCGCGCGCCGAAGACCCCGGTCGCGAGCATCGGCAAGGACGTCGTCGTCGGCGACGTCGACAAGGACCTGATCCGACGGGTCGTCCGGGCCCACATCAACGAGGTCCGCAGCTGCTACAACTCCGGGTTGACCCGCAACCCCAACCTCGACGGCCGCGTCACCATCCAGTTCTCCATCCTCGGCAACGGCAAGGTCGGCAGCTCGCTGGTGCAGGAGAACACGACCAAGGACAACGCCGTCGGCGATTGCATCGCCAAGGCGGTCAAGCGCTGGAGCTTCCCGCGGGTCCGCAACGGCGGCACCGCCGTCGTCACCTACCCCTTCCGCCTCACCGCTCACTAAGCTCTATTTGGCCCCCCCCGCGGGGGGCTTGGCACCTTGCCAGGCACGGACGCTTCGCGTCCGGTCGCTCGTTCCTCGCTCGTGGGCCAGTCTGCTGTTGGCAGAGGGTACGTGGCCCCCCGATGGGGGCTTAATTCCTCGCGTGCATGGGTCTTGGGCCATGCACGCGAGGGTTCGTTCTTCGTTCGGGGGCCAGTCCGTGCATGGGTCTTGGGCCGGGGCTATTTACTTGTTGGGCGGTGGTCGTTGATAATCGTTGGATGCGCGACATCGAGTTTGAGCGCGGCGCTTGGGCGGACCTCGACGATAGTGACAGCTGGCGGGTGTTCGCTGATTGGCTGCTGAGTGTCGGCGACGCCCGTGGGGAGATCGTGAGCTTGGCGCTTCACCTCCCCGACGCGTTCGCGAGCGAGCGTAAGGCCATGGCTGCGCGGGTCCGGGAGCTCGAGCGGCCGTTCATCGACGGGTGGCACGAGTGGGCGCAAGACCACGATCTGCTTGGCGTCGACGTCGAGTTCAAGCGGGGATTCGTGCACGGGATCAAGGGGCCTTTCTTGCAGCTGCGGCCGGTGATCGACGCGCTGTTTGAGCGCGAGCCGATCCAGCGCTTGACCCTGACCGACGTCGAGCCCGACACCCTCGCCGAGCTAGGTGAGCGCGAGCCGCCGTGGTTTTCGCGCTTGCGCTACCTCAAGCTCGTCGGTGAGCTCGGCGAAGCCGGCGCTGCCGCTCTCGCTGCGGTCCCGCTCACCCGCCTCCAACGCCTCAACCTGCTCGGCACGGGCCTCGACGACCGGGGCTGCGCGGCCTTGGCCGGGCTCCAGACCACGCGCCTCGCGGGCTTGGTCTTGACCGCCAACGCGATCGGCGATCAGGGGCTCGCGGCGCTGCTCGGCGCGCCCACTCGCGGGCAATGGCGCGAGCTGTATTTGTCGGACAACCCGCTGGGCACCGCTGGGCTCACGCAGCTCGCCCGCAATCCGGGCCTCGACGCATTAACCCATTTGTACCTGCGAGAGATCGACGCCGACTTCGAGGTGCTCTGCGATCCCGCCGCGTTGCCTGGTCTAACGCGCCTCGAGCAGTCGCTGTGGCAAGACCGGGCCATGCTCGTCCGGTTGCGCGCCCGGTTTGGGGCCGGGCTGATCAGCGGTTAATGGCCCGCGAGCAGCCCGTCGACCTCGGCGGCCCATCGGGCGCCGAGCCCGGGCTGGATCATCTGCACATAGGCCGCGAACCCGCGCAGGTAATCAGCGAAATCATCGCGGCCGCGGGCCTGGCTGGCGACGCCGTGCGCCTGGCAATTGTGCAAGAGCGCCCGAAAGGCCCGCCGGGCTGGGCGCGGGACCGTGGGCCGCTCGTTGACGACGATCCCCGTGACTAGCTGGCGACGGTGGGGTCGCAGGACCTGGCGCTTGCTCGGGTGCTCGGCGAAGCCCTCTTGCTGGAGGATCTGATCGATCCACCAAAAGCACCGGCCGACATCGAGGCTCGCGACCCGCTCGGGCTCGTGAAACGAGAAGCTCAGATCATCGGCGTAGCGGGTGTAGCGAGCGCCAAGCTTGGTCGCGAGGCCGCTCAAGCGGGCGTCGAGGCGCCGGCAGGCCAAGTTGGCGATCGCTGGGGAGGTCGGCGCGCCCTGGGGCATGAGCCCGGGCCAAACGACTACGCGGGCCCCGTCTCGCTGGAGCGCGGCCCGACGGGTGCACAGGCCCGCGAGCGTCGCGGCGACGCGCGCGTCGTAACCGAGCATGAAAAACAGCCCGCGTACGCGCCAATAGTGGATCGACGGGAAGAACTCGCGGATGTCGGTCTTGAGCAGCAACGCCGCGCCGACGTGGGGCTCGGCGTTGGTCAGCGTCGAGCGCCCGACCACGAACCCGTGGGCCGCGTCATGGACGGGGACCTGCGCGAGGATCTCGGCGTAGATCTGGCGCTGGACGGCGCGCAACGGGGCTCGCGGAGCCGAGATCGTCCGTGTCCCGCCGCGCGCCTTGGGGATCTCGAAGTCGACGTAGGGCGCGCCTGGCTGGCTTCCGGGGCGCATCAACGGGCGCAGCGCGGGGCCGTCGTCGTGCCCGAGCCAGCGGGCGAGCGCGTCGACGTCGGCGAATTGGGGCAGCCGCGCGCGCACGGCCGCGGGCAACAGGCGGGTTCGACCGTGGCGGGTGCCCGTGCCGAAGTTCCACCCGCTGGGGTTCCAGGCGCCGCTCCCCGCGTAGGTGTTGCGCAGCGCGACGTCGTCGAGCCCTAGGCTGTCGACCGCGCGGCGGGCTGCGCCGCGGACCGACAAGCTCGCGTCTTTGACGAGGTGGCGCAGGATCTTGGCGGCGGCGGGGCGCGAGAAGGTCAAGCGCAGGGCCTCGATCGCCTCGACCCGGACCCGCGGATCGGGCTCGGCGAGCCGCGCGAGGATCTCAGGCTCGACCGCGCGGGCGACATAGTGGCGGGCGACCTCGTACTCCGCGAGATCATCGTGCTCGGCCAGCAGCGCCGCGATTTGATCGAGGTTGGCGCGCGGATCGACGATCAGCGGACGCAGCGCGAGGATCAAGTTGGCCAGCAGCATCGAGGACCCCCTGAAGAGTGAGAACGAGCCTGGACCGCGGGACCTACTTGCTCGGCACGACGGGCGACGAGGAAAAAGAAGCCGCAGAGCGTTCCTCGTCGCACGAGTCCTTCAGTGGAAGTCGGGCGCAGCTACGACGTTGCATCGCAGACTGGTGGCTAGCTCGGCGCGGTCCAGGCCGCTCGACAATCGCACGACCGAGCCAGGTTTGAACAGCCCAAAATCACGCGGGTCGCCGCTCACGGTCGCCCGGCTCGAGCTCACTCGCGGCGGGCTCAGGCTCGGACCCGCGCTCGAACAGCTCGAGGATCGCCTCGCGCAGCGGCGCCGAGCCGCCGCGCCGCAGCAGCCGATCAAACCGCTTGTTGTCCGCGTAGACCTCCGCCCCGTGGGCGACTAGCGCGTCTGCTTGATCGGCGGCCAACCGAGCGTCGTCGAGCACCGCGAGGTTTTGCTCGAGCTCGCGGTGCCGTCGTGGGGCGCTGATCGTGGCGGCCACGGCCGGCTGCGCCAAGCAATAGCGGTAGCAATCGACGGCCGCGGGGCCGCGCTCGAACACCGCCGAGGGCCGCAGCATCCGCCCGTAACACAGGGCCGAGAACCCCAGCACGCCGACCCCGGCGGCCGCCGCAGCGGGCAGCAGCTCTCGCTCGGCGCCGGTATGCGCGGCGCTGTGGCGCGTCATGATCACCGGCCAATCGCCGCTTGCGATCGCCTCGCAGGCGATCGCCCGATCGTGAGTCGAGAACCCGTAGCTGCGGATCCAGCCGCGCTCGACGAACTCGCGCAAGGTCGCGAGGGCCTCGGCCCCGAGCCGCGCCGGCGAGCGCACCCAAAACAGCAAGAACACGTCGATCCGCGCGCGACGCAGCTGGCGACGCGCGCGCTCGAGATCCTCGAGCAAGCCCCGACGATCGGCGTGGAAGCTGCCGGCCACGACCTGCAGATCACGCCGCCACGGCTGCCGGAGGAAGCGGGTCAGGTTGAGGTAGCGCGGCTCCCAAAAGTAGGTGTCGACGCCGCGCTCGGCTGCGAGCGCGAGCGACGAAGGGGTCAAGGACATGGCGCCGCTGACCACGAGCGGCGCGAGCTCGATGCCCGTGCGCCCGAGCGGCCGGCTCGCGACCGACGCTGGGCTTGGACGCGAGCCGGCGGGGCGTTCGACGACCGCGACCGTCGGCGCGGGCGCGGGCGCGGGCGCGCCAAACACCGACAGCAGCGCGAGCAGGTGGGCGCGCAGCTCGTGGTCGTCGGCGCGGACCCGAGCGAGGGCCTGCTCGACCCGGGCCTCGGCGGTGTCGGGCTCGAGCTCGACGATCAACCGCGACCACGCGGCGATCTGCACCTGGGGATCGTCGGTCGTTGCGAGCGTGGCCGCGAGCCGCTCGCCGAGCTCCGGGACCTCGTCGAGCCGCGCCGAGCCAGCGAGGCGGACCATCGCGACGCGATCGCAAGTCGCAAGCAACAGCGAGCCGAGCTCGTCCGCGCTCGGATCATGGGGATCGATCAAGTCCGCCGCGCGGGCCCGAATCCACGGATCGTCGGCGCAGCGCATGCTCGCCCAGGCGCTTTGGGCTTGGCCGGGCGCGAGTGCGGCCCGACCAGCCACGAGCACGCGGGCGGCCAAGCGACGCAGCGCCGGATCGCAGCGGGTCGGATCGGCGAGCAGCTCGACGGCCGCGGGCAGATCGAGGGCCGCCGCGCAAACCTGGGGATCGGGATCCGCGAGCGCCCGCGCCCGCGCGCTGGCGTCGAGCTGGCCGGCGTGGGCGAGCGCTGCGATCGCGGCCGCGCGAACCGTTGGGTGGGCGTCGTCGAGCGCGGCCGCGTGGACCTGGGGATCGGCGCTCGCCCGAACCAACCGGACGCGGACCGGGGCCGACAGCTCGACGCCCGTCAGATCGACCATCGCCGCGGCCAAGACCCGAGCGTCGAGCAAGGCCAGCACGGCCGCGTCACGGACCGCGCGAGCCGGGTCGCCGACGCCCGCCAGCAAGTGCCCACAAAGGACCTCGTCGCGGCCCCGCTCACGGGCGAGCAGCTGCCCGAGCGTCGTCATGATCACCGCGCGCAGCTCAGCGTCGGGGTGGTCGACGTAGGCCAACAGCTTGGGGTGCAGGGCCTCGGCGGGGTGCTTGGCGATCCACTGGGCCGCCCACGCGACGCCCCCCGGGCGGCCGCGGACCAAGGCCTGCTCCGCCAAACCGCTGGCGCGGGCGCCGAGCCGCGTGAGCAGCTCGCCCACGGCCGCGGGCGCGTTTGGGATCCGCGGGTCCTCGAGCCACGCCAACGCGGGCGCGAGGCAGCTTGGATCGTCGAGCGCCGCGAGCCGGCGCGACGCCTCCTCGCGCAGGCCGGCGTGGGACTCGGCGAGCAGCGGGACGAGAGCGGCTGGCTCGACCTGCGCCGCCGCCTGCAAGCGCGCCGTGACCACGGCTGGATCGGCGTCGCTGAGCTCGAGCCCCGCGCCGGGATCGCGAATGATCCCCAACAGCTCGGGCACTTCATCCTCGCCCTCGGGCCAGCCGCTCGCGAGGTAAGCCAAGGCCGCGCGAGCGGCCTCCTCGAGCCCGGCGCCGGCTTCGAGCACGCGCAGGCGCAGGCGCTCGCGTTCGGCCGGATCGCTCGACGAGCGCGT
>Ga0114946_10002266_pt1 | contig 13231 bp, 12 predicted proteins | sample WalLakDeSediment_FD_88676 | JGI IMG/M metagenome (GOLD analysis project Ga0114946, IMG submission 88676) | Lake sediment microbial communities from Walker lake, Nevada to study Microbial Dark Matter (Phase II) - Walker Lake 11/02/13 Deep Sediment | ecosystem: Environmental > Aquatic >...
AAGCAAATGGTTAAGGATAATCACGGCATTGAACTTCAACCTGAAGTTAAGATTGTCGGTGAGGAGAGTTAACCGATGAAAAGGGAAAACGATCACCTGAGGCTGGTAAAGAAGCGCACCGGACAACCCGGTTGGAAAAGAGGGTTACGCTTTATATGCCGGCTGGCCATAATTGCAGCCTTAATACTTCTGCTCAGGCAGGGTGAGACTTATTTCAGGATTAACGATATAAGGGTGGAAGGAGCGCTTGAGTTGTCCTCTGCGGAAATAATTGCTGCCACCGGAATCCGAAAAGGCACCAGCATTTTTATGCTCAAGGAACAGACAATTGCCGGGCGTATTCAAGAGCAGTTGCCCCGGGTAAAAAAGGCAGAGTTGACCCGCAGCCTTCCTGACACAGTTGTCATCCATATATATGAACGAACACCTGCAGGGTATGTAATGACAGCCGACGGCTTCTGGTTTGTAGATAGCGATGCTGTTTGTTTTGCTTATCTTGCGGAACCTGTAGATGATTACCCGCATATTTCGGGAATAGACGGCAAGCTGGTTATACCGGGTGCTCCACTGGACTGCCGGTTCAGGCGGGAAGCGTTGCAAAGTTTCTTTGCCGCCTGGCAGGGGAGCGGCTGGTTGGAAATAAAGCAGATAGATTTATCCGACAACTATAACCTGATTATTTACACAGCTGAAGAACTGGAGATATGGTTAGGCGAGGGAAAAGACATGGAATATAAACTGGCACTTGTTCAACAGAGCATCCCCCATATCACGGTCGAAGCCGGGACAAGGCTCGATGTCCGCTCCGGAAACCGGCTGGTTGTCTCCAGCAGTGCAGTGGAAAAAGAAAAGGAGGTGGAGCCGTAGAAAAATAAAAAGGAAATTGTTGATATGTGTTGAATAATTTAGTAATACTTGCACCATGTTGGGAAGGGTAAGGGGGTAATTGAGTGGTTAAGAGAAACTATATTGTCGGTATTGATGTAGGCACAACTGAGGTAAGGGTTGGGCTCGGCGAACCCCGTCCCGATGGTACTGTGAACATTATCGGTTTAGGTCTGAGCCCTTCCGATGGTGTACGAAAAGGTGTAATCGTTGACCTTGAGAAAACTGTTGAATCGATTGTAAACGCAGTTGAGGAAGCCGAAAGGATGGCCGGTTTCAAAATTGACTCTGCATATGTTGGCTTGAAAGGCTTGAATATGGAGTTGATTAACAACCGGGGTGTTGTTGCCGTAACATCAGAAGACCGGGAAATCCGCGAAGACGACGTTGATCGCGTGATGCAGGCTGCTAAGGTTGTCGCCCTGCCCATGGATCGTGAAATCGTCGATATTATACCCCGGGAGTACATCGTTGACGGTTTCGAAGGAATCAGGGATCCGGTCGGCATGCTTGGAGTCAGACTCGAAGTAGATGCCCTGGTTGTGACCAGTTTGATTACTTCTCTGCACAACTTGTTGCGCTGCATCAACCGGGCCGGGATCAGTATCAATGCCCTGGTCCTGCAGGCGATGGCCAATTCTGAAGTGTCTCTTTCTCCTGATGAAAGGGATCTGGGAGTATTCCTGGTCGATATCGGCAGCGGAACAACCGAGATTGCTCTATTCCAGCAAGGCAAACTGCAAAAACTGGCAGTGGTACCGGTCGGGGGAGATCATATAACTACCGATTTGGCTGCCGGCTTGAGAATCAATTATCACACTGCTGAAGAAATAAAAAAAGAGTATGGTTCAGCCCTGCTTTCTCTTGCTGAAAGCGAACCGAAAATAGAAATTAAGACTGTAGGTAGCAATGAGCTCAGGCTGGTGTCGGAAAGAGAGCTCACTTCTTATATCGAGCCGAGGGTACAAGAGATTTTTCAAATAGCCAAAGAAGAAATGATAAAAATGGGTTGGCCCTATTTACCACCGGCAGGAGTTGTCCTTCACGGTGGTGTATCTTCGATGAATGGTATTATCGAAGTATCCCGCCAGTTCTTTGAAAGCGATCAAATCAGGCTGGCTGAGTATGACATGGTCGGCGTTCAGAATCCGACATATTCAACGGTTGTCGGACTGCTTTATTACGTCCAGCGTTATCAACCGAGAATGTTTGTCCAGGAACGGGGCAAAACGACCAAAAAACGCGGGCCTGGCCTCTGGCAGAGATTCAAAGACTGGATGACCGACATAATTGAATAGAAGAGCATACCAATTTTAGGAGGTGCTTTTTAATGATTGAGTTCGATATTGAAATGGAACAATTTGCATCGATAAAAGTAGTGGGAATAGGTGGAGGAGGCAGTAATGCAGTAAACAGGATGATTGCTGCCGGCTTACAGGGAGTTGATTTTTGCGCAGTTAATACCGATGCCCAGGCTCTCTATCTGGCCAACGCCGGAACCAAGCTGCAAATCGGTGAACAGCTTACGAAAGGCCTTGGGGCCGGAGCGAATCCAGAAATCGGCAGTAAAGCAGCAGAAGAAAGCCGTAATGATATTGAGGCTATGCTAAAAGGGGCCGACATGGTATTTATTACGGCAGGAATGGGTGGCGGCACAGGTACAGGTGCAGCACCGATTATTGCAGAAATAGCGCAAAAGCTGGGGTCCCTGACAGTCGGAGTTGTTACCAAGCCGTTTACCTTCGAAGGGAGAAAGCGTAAGCAGCAGGCAGAAGAAGGCATTGCCTGCCTGAAGGAGAAGGTAGATACTTTGATAACGATCCCCAACGATCGCCTTTTGCAGGTGGTTGAGAAGAAGACGCCGATCCTGGAAGCCTTCAGGGTTGCCGACGATGTTCTCCGGCAGGGCGTGCAGGGCATATCCGACCTGATTGCTGTTCCCGGCTTGATCAACCTTGATTTTGCTGATGTGCGCACGATTATGGCTGAAACCGGGCCCGCCCTGATGGGGGTCGGACAGGGAAGCGGGGAGAACCGGACCGTAGAAGCAGCCAGGGCCGCCACGAACAGCCCGCTTCTGGAAACCTCTATTGAGGGTGCGCGGGGAGTGCTAATTAACGTCACAGGCAGTTCTGATCTCAGCCTCTATGAGGTGCATGAAGCTGCCGAGATTGTAGGCGGCTATGCTGATCCCGAAGCCAACATTATCTTTGGTGCAGTTATCGACGATAACTGCCAGGATCAAGTAAGGGTCACTGTTATTGCCACCGGTTTCAAGGTTCAGAAAAAGGGTTTTAAGCCAACGCTGGCCGCAGTAGGCAGCAGTGCTTACGCCCGCGGTGAAAATCTCGATGCACCGGCCTGGTCCCGCTGGCAGCAGGAAAACAAGATCGTCAACGAATAATTTAATTTAAAAACAGTATTGTAAAACTGAGTTAAAGGCCCGGCACGCCATTAATAATTTGTGCCGGGCCCGCATTTTAATGGCAATGCAGCAACCCGAAATATTTTTGCAACCTGGGTATAAAAAATTTAAAAAAGCTCTTTACACACAATATATTGTGTTCTATAATAGGATAACTGCAATATATTGATGGGAGAGCTCCTCAATGAAATGCCCTTACTGTGGTGAATTTGATACCAGGGTACTTGATTCAAGGTCAACCCAGGATTCCTCTGCTATTCGCCGCCGGCGCCAGTGCATCAGCTGCACCAACCGTTTTACAACCATGGAAAAAATCGAAGAAGAGCCGATAGTTGTTGTCAAAAGAGATGGACGAAGAGAGCTATTTGATCCCAATAAAATTCTTAGAGGGCTGGTATTAGCCGGCCAGAAGCGCAATATCCCGCTTTCCCTCTGGAAAGAAGTTGTTGAAAACCTGGAACAGGAGCTGCGCAGCAATTATCCCAAGGAGGTCCCCGCCGACAAAATAGGCGATATAGTTTTAAAAAGGTTGCGCACGATAGACGAAGTAGCCTATGTCCGCTTTGCCTCAGTATTCCGCCAGTTCCCTGACGTTGAAACATTTAAAACCGAGCTGGAAGAAATGCTGTCAGAAAAAAGAAGTCAGAATCCTGAAGCCTGAGCTCTGTATAAACCAGATGCTTTATAATTTATCCTGACATCCGACATCCAAACTAAGGAGGTTTTTTAGTTGAACGACGGCGCAGCAACGGTTAAATCCGAAAAGAGGTCGGCTGTAGAGTCCAGCTTTAAAGAAATTCGCAAACGTGACGGCCGTGTAGTGCCGTTTGATCCCGACAAGATCACCGATGCCATTTTTAAAGCAGCCAGGGCAGTTGGTGGAAGCGATCGCGGTATTGCTGAGAACCTGACCGGCCAGGTGATTAGAAGCCTTGAAGAGAAGGCCAGGGGCGGGGTCATTCCATCGGTGGAGGAAGTTCAGGATGCTGTAGAAATTGCCTTGATCGAAAACGGCCATGCCCGTACCTCCAAAGCTTATATTCTTTACAGGGATCGCCGCACCCGTATTCGTGAAGGAAAATCAGAGCTTATGGATGTGGTCAAGGATATTCTGATTGAAACCAGCCGTGAAAATGCCAACGTCAGCAATTCTCCTTCAGCCAAGATGCTGCAGATAGCCACAGCCGCCAGTAAACAGTATTATTTAAGCAACCTGCTTCCGGAAGAATATGCCCGTGCCCACGACGAAGGGGCGTTGCATATTCACGATCTCGACTATTACAGCAAAACGTTGAACTGTTTGCAGATCGACCTTTCCCACCTGTTTCAGGAAGGTTTTAATACGGGATACGGTTTTATCCGCCCTCCAAAACGGATTGCCTCGGCGGCCGCGCAGGCAGCAATTATCCTGCAGAGCAACCAGAATGATATGTTCGGAGGCCAGAGCTTCCCTCACTTCGACCGCAGCATGGGAGAGGTGATCCGGAGCCTGAAAGCGAAACCGGATTATGAAGAAGTATACCAGGCCATGGAAGGCTTGATTTATAACCTGAATACTATGCACTCGCTAAGCGGTTCCGAACGGATCTGGGTTTACGACAAGGTTACCGGGGATTTTTCCACTATCGCCATGGCTGAATTTCATAATATTTACGAACCCGGCCGCTACCAGGCTTTAAGCGTTAACAATGAGAGCGGTAAAACAGAATTGAAAAATATCACTGCTTCTTTTAAACATAAAAATGTGCATAAAATTGTCACGGTGAAGCTAAAAACCGGACAGAAAGTAACTGTTACCGACAATCACTCCATGATCACCATCAGCGAGCGGGGAAGTATTACTACAGCCCCACCGGCCTGGCTTAAGCGGGCCCTGGTTCCGCGAGAAATGGTTTTGGAAAAAGAAAGCATTAGTTTTGATCTGAGCAGTTATCCCCAATCCCGTAAATATTCATTTGAGCAGCTGGAATTAACTCCTGCCCTGGCCAAGTTGATGGGCTTTTACGCAGCCGAAGGTTCTGCGGACGGTTCATCCCTGCAACTGGCCCTTTTTGACCGGAAACTGGAAACAGAGGCGGAAGATTTGCTAAAGCAAGTTCATCCCGGTTTTTCCGTAAAACTGCGAACGGCGGGAGGTAAAAGCAGGGATCTGGCCTGTAATGTGGGAAGGCAGTTTGCCGCTTTCCTGGCAGATAAATGCGGCCGGGGGGCCATAAATAGACGGGTTCCTGCGGAGTTGTTCTTTGCACCCCGGGAAGTAGTGCAGGCCTTCCTGGACGGTTACCTGTCGGGAGATGCCACTGTCGGTCCCAATCGTATTGTTGCCGGAACCGTATCGCCAAGGCTGCGGGAAGGGCTGCAGCTGCTTTTCTATAAACTGGGCATACCGGTTTCAATTCGCGAGGAGATACCGCAAACACAGTTTGCCACTGCGAATGAACGCTGCATGATATCAGCGGGGGCTTATTATTGTGACAATCTTGCCCTCAGTTCATATAAAGGTGAAAAACTGACCGGTTTATCGGGTGTGAGGAAGGAGCAGACCGGTTATGATTATGAATACCTGCGGCCCCTGATCAAGGAAGTTTACGGTTTACACTGCAGTAATTTTGATAATTATCGCATTAAACCCCGCTATATAGAAAAACTGGTCCTGGACCTCGGCCAAAGGGTGCTTACCGAAGCGGAAACCGCTAAAACTGAAAGATTGACCTCGAGAGACTTCTGGTTAAAATGCCTTCAAGATGCCCTGCCGGGTATTCAATCTACAGAAAGATTCCATCTGAACAGAATGGTGCAGGCAAAAAAACTGCCCCGCTTCAGCAAGTATCTGCCCGTATTTTATCCGTACAGGGATATGCTGAAGCGGTTTTACCTTTCCGAAACAGTTTCCAGGCAAAGCGGAAGCCGGATCAGGAATCAGTGTAAAAGCCCGGCGCTGGTTATGGCCTGGGCGCAAAATGTCCTGGAGCAAAACAGAAAAATGGTTGTCCTGCTCGAAATCCTGCGCCGTTCATCACGCCTCTGGCCGATCCGGGTGCGGGATTTGGTGGAAGAACCTCATCAACCTGAAGTTTATGATATTGCGGTAGCCGACAATGAAAATTTCCTGACCGCGGCAGGGATTTTTGTTCATAACTCCCGCGCCGGAGCACAGGTGCCTTTTAGCTCGATCAACTTTGGTACAGATATTACCGAAGAGGGCCGCATGGTTACACGGGCTGTTCTCGAAGCTTTCAGGCGGGGTCTGGGCCGTGGCGAAAGCCCTATATTCCCCAACCTGGTTTTCAGGATAAAAGAAGGCTGTAACTTTAACCCGGAAGATCCGAACTACGATCTTTACAGGCTGGCAATCCAGGTTGCAGCCCGCCGGATGAACCCCACTTTCAGCTTCATGGATACCAGCTATAACCGGGCTTACGGTGATGAAGTGTCTTACATGGGCTGTAGGACACGTGTTATTGCCAATCGTCATGGACCCGAAGTATCAGCCGGGCGGGGTAATATTGCACCGGTTACCCTGAACCTGCCACGGATAGCCCTGGAATGCCGCGGGCGTCAGGATCTTTTCTTTATTCAGCTCGATCGCCTGATGCGAACCGGGGCACGTCAGCTTTTGCACCGCTTCGAAGTGCTCTCCAGGTTGAGGGCATGCGACCTTCCTTTCCTGATGGGCCAGAAGCTGTATCTCGATTCGGATAAAATTGGCCCCGATGATTCTATTCGTGAGGTAATCAAGCACGGCACTCTTGCGATAGGTTTTATAGGGCTTGCGGAGACCCTGCAAATCCTCCTTGGCAAACACCACGGTGAAGATGCCGAGGCCCTTGAATTCGGTCATAAAATTGTAGAGCACATGCGCAGGCGGACAGACAACTATGCCGAAGAATATGATCTCAATTTCGTCCTGGTTGCTACACCGGCCGAGGGACTGGCCGGGCGCTTTGTAGCTATGGATCGCCAGCGTTACGGCACAATACCGGGGGTTACCGACAAAGATTACTACAGCAATTCATTTCACATTCCTGTTTACTATACGATGTCTATATTCGATAAAATAGCCGCCGAAGGCCGTTTTCACAGTCTCTGTAATGCAGGGCATATCAGCTATACAGAGTTGGAAGCGCCGCCGGTGGACAATCTCGAAGCTGTCGATCGGATTATTCGCTCGATGGCAGAGTCTGATGTCGGTTACGGTGGAATTAATTATCCACTCGATGAATGCCGGAACTGTTCACACAGCGGAGTTTTCAACCGGAGTTGTCCCGAGTGTGACAGCCCCGACATCAGGCGTATCCGCCGCATAACCGGATATCTCTCAACAGACGAACGCTTTAATGAAGCTAAATACAGTGAACTTATGGACAGGCGGGTGCATTTTGTGCCCGGGTATAAGCGGTGAAGATGAGACTGGCCGGTATTCAAACCGATAGTATAGTGGACGGTCCGGGAGTTCGCTTATCTGTTTATGTCCAGGGCTGTTCGCACCGCTGCAATGGCTGCCATAACCCGGAAACCCACGATCCCCGGGGAGGCCGGGTGATAACCATTTCCCAACTTGTCGGTCTCATTGACGCCAATAAGGGTATTGACGGTGTAACTATATCCGGGGGAGAACCATTCGAGCAGGCGGCGGCTGCTGCAGTTTTAGCTTCGGAAATAATTAAGCGGGGGCTTAACCTGGTTATATACAGCGGCTACACCTTTGAAGAGCTTCTGGAAAGCAGCTCAACCAACCAGGATATCCGTAACCTGCTTGCAGCGGGCCTGATGTTGGTTGACGGGCCTTTTATTCTGGCCGACCAGGATTTCAGCCTGGCCTACCGCGGCTCACGTAACCAGCGACTGATCGACCTGCCCCGCTCCCTGGCCGCAGGCAGGGCTGTGGAATGGTCCGGCAACTGGGATCTTGAAATTTACCATGCAACCGGGAGAATTTAAGTTATAGCAGGAAAGCAGTAAATTATAAGTCGTCAGAAGTAAGATGAAGGAGCGATTTATTTTAAACTTTACCGGGAGGGCGAAACAGCTTACCTGCAGGCTCCCCTGCTGACCGGGAGCGGTCTGGTTGATCACGCTTTTTCCACGCGCCTCGGAGGTTGCAGTACCGGTCCCCTGGCTTCTCTGAATACCGCTTACCACACCGGGGACAGTGAAGAGAACGTGCTCGAAAACAGGCGCCGATTTTTCAGCCATTTTAATTACGATTACCGTGATATTGTATCTGCCATTCAGGTCCATGGGATTGACATGGCTCAGTTTAATGAGGCCCATCGAAGCGAAGGGGCAATGCCGGGGAGTGCCCATCAAAGATGCGATGCCCTGATAACAACAACACCGGGTTTGCCGCTGACAGCTTATTCTGCTGACTGCATGCTGATTTACTTTACCTCGGAACAAAAACCCCTTGCAGCTCTTGCACATGCGGGTTGGAGGGGCACTTTGGGTGGTCTCGGGGCAAAAGTAGTCCGCTTCCTGCGCGAACAATTTGGCGCCGAACCCGGCAGTCTTCTGGTGGGTTTAAGTCCGGCGATCTGTAGGATTTGTTACCGGGTGGATGATAAAGTTGCCGGGCAATTTCGCTCAGCAGGCTGGAATGGCCCCGCTTTTATGGAGCCTTCTGAAGAAGGAGGCTGGAATCTTGATCTTTCCGCTATTAACGCCGGACAAATTCTTGCAGCCGGTGTTAAAGAAAAAAACCTGGTCTTTAATAATTGGTGCACATCTTGTAACCCGGACTTGTTTTACTCCTACCGCCGGGATAAAGGTATAACCGGGAGGATGATCGGCTTCATTGCTGTTAGCAACCATTCAGGAGTCGGTGCAACTTGAAGAAAAAAAGCTTAAAACAGAATAGACAGCGACTAAAAGTTATACCGGGAGAAGGCAGGCGTTTCAGTTTAACCAATCTGAAACAGGCCCTTGTTTTCTATGTCCTCCTGCTTTTAGCGCTGGTTGTGATCGTGCAGCTTGGCTATCACTGGATGGGCGGGCAATTCCTTGCATGGCGCCTTCAGGTTGTGGAGGCTGAAACGGGAATCATGCAGCAGGAGCTGACAGTTGTTGGTATAGTAACCCGCCAGGAAGAAGTTATCAGGGCTCCGGCTTCCGGGATGATTCTTAATATGGCCGATGCGGGAGAGAGGGCTTCGATCGGGGCTGAATTGGCTACGCTTGGAATCCTGTCCCGCACCAATATGGATTCTCTGCGCGGTTCCAATCAGCACAAACCGGATGAAGATCTATGGGATCAGCTGCTGAACTACTGGCGGAATATTTTCCCCACTGAAAATTCGGGAGAAGATGAACAAAACGAAGAAACAAATCAGGATGAAGAAACAAATCAGGATGAAGAAACAAACCCTATGGAAGAAATTGAAATCGATCAGCCCGAACAGTCCGATACCGGTATCAATGAACCGGTGATTGTTCAGGATGAGACCATTTTTGAAGAGCTGCTGGTGATTTATAACGAGCGCCCCGGTTTTGTTTCTCATTTCATTGATGGTTGGGAGAACCATAGCGGTCCGATATATATACCACAGAAAGATCTGGAGGAAAATATTCGCGAAGGCTTATTTGTTTTAGAAGGGGACCTGGTTGAAACAGGTGAGCCGATCTTGAAAATAGTTGATAACTGGCAGTGGTTTTTTAGTATTGTTGTGCCTCTGCATCCTGGCAGAACTCTGGCCGACTTGCAGATAATTGAAATAGAATTTGCTTTTGCACCGGGTGAGGTTGTAAAGGCTCAGCGCCATAAATATGAGATTGATGATGCCGATCGGGAAGTTAGGATTACTTACCTTATAGAAAAACAACTTCCCGGTTTTGACCAGGCACGCCAGACCGGGGCTTCATTGATCTACAGGAGGCAGCAGGGTATAATAATTCCTGCAGAGGCTGTATTTGAAAAGGACAGCGGGAAAGGCGTCTTCCTGAACCAGGGTGGAAGGGTAGTTTTCAAGCCGATTACCGTTATTGAAAAACAGGAAGAAAAAGTAATGGTTGACGGCCTGGCCCCGTTCAGCCTGGTAATTACCCGTCCCGGCCTGGTCGAGGAGGGGCAGAGACTCAATTAATCAACCCTAAAGGCTGTTCTGATGATTAACCGCTGATTTGCCTGCTTTCAGAGAGGAAGGATCGTAAGTGCTGGCTAAAAATTATAAGGCCTTGTTGGAGAATATTGATCAGGCAGCCCGGCGATCCGGCCGTGATCCGGAAACTGTCAAACTGATTGCTGTAACAAAGACAGTCGGTATTGAAGAGGTGAGAAGGGCTGCCGCCCTGGGGATCACCGATTTTGGCGAAAACCGGGTTCAGGAAGCAGCGGCGAAAGTAGCGAATGTTCCCGAAGTCAGGTGGCACTTTATAGGTCATCTGCAGTCTAACAAGGTTAAAGATGTACTGCCTGCCTACACCTTGATCCATTCTTTGGACCGCTCTTCTCTTGCCGGGGCCTTGCAGCGCTGTGCTGAAAGAATAAATCGTAATGTGAATGCCCTGATTCAGGTCAATGTCTCCGGTGAGCAGAGCAAGTATGGTCTGGCACCTGAAGATTTAACAGGATTCTTAAAAAAAGTTAGCACCTATGATCGCATAATTGTTAAAGGGTTAATGACCATGGCTCCTTTCGTCGACAATCCGGAAGATACCCGTATTTATTTCAGGAGGCTGCGTCAGCTGCGAGATGAAAATGCAACAGCGGACCGGGATCTTCCAGAGCTGTCAATGGGAATGACCAATGATTACCTGGTCGCCATAGAAGAAGGAGCAACTATGGTCCGCATCGGCACCGCGCTGTTTGGTTAACAAACTCTGTAAAGCAGGTGATCACAATCAGGTTCGTAGCAGAAGGTTTGCTGATTTTTACTCAGATTTATTATTTTATTATTTTCGCAAGGATAATTATGTCCTGGTTCATGATGGGCGGGCAAGCCAACCCCACCCTGTCGGGCATATACCAGCTTCTTTACGGTGTCACCGAGCCTCTGCTGGCTCCCCTGCGCAAAGTCATCCCTTCCATAAGGATGGGGGCGGGGTACCTGGACCTTTCACCAATTGTTCTTTTGATCCTGGTCAGGTTACTCCAGCAGATTATTTATCGTTACCTGTACTTTTAATCAGGAGAGTTGAATGTGACTAACAGGTCTCCCCTTACCGAAGGTGAAAAACAGTGGTTACAGCACTTTGAACGCAAGCTGGAAGAACTGAGGGGCGTTAAAACTTTTAGCACTTCTTTTTTGGATCCCCGCCAGCTGGAGTTGGCCGAAGCGGCCCTGCGGCAAAGATCTGACCTGGCGTACACTGTATATGGCGGTTATCCTGAAGCGGAAAGAAACGCTCTTTATGTATACCCTGCCCAGCAGCAGTCTGCCCTGCCGTCAATCACCGCGGTTATGGTTAACTGGACAGGGGATGGTGGTGAACTTAGCCACCGCGATCTGCTCGGTGCGGTTTTGGCCCTGGGGCTGCGTCGCGACCAGGTTGGCGATATTATCATGCTGCAGGATGGAGGGGCGGCTATTTTAGTCACCGGTTCCAAAGTTGAATATGTTAGCGCCAACCTGACCCAGGTTGGCCATTTGGCAGTTAGCTGCTCACTGACAGAGCCGGAGCAACTGCCGCTGGCGAAAGATGACGGCAGGGAAATAAAGGGAACGGTTGCCAGCATGCGTGTAGATGCTCTATTATCGCTTGGCTTCGGTATTTCCAGGTCAAGAATCGTTCTGCTGGTTAAAGGAGGTGTTGTCAGGGTAAACTGGCGGCCGATCAAATCTCCTTCGGTGCTTTTGAAAGAAGGAGACCAGGTTTCATTGAAAGGCAGGGGACGCCTGTTAATAACTGCTGTGGAAGGCGAAACCCGCAAAGGTAGAATACGCGTAAAATTGAAAAAATATAGTTAATAGGGCAGGAAAAGTAGATCCACTGTCGAAGATTTCCAGAGAAGTAATTTATTTTAGGCTCACAGGGAGGGCTAAAATTGACTATTACACCGATGGATATACAGAATAAAGAATTTGAACGAGCATTCCGCGGCTACGATATCGAAGATGTAGATGATTTTTTGGATCAGGTTGCCAAAGACCTCGAAACCCTTATAAGAGAAAATACCGAACTCAAAGATCAGGTTGGCCAGCTGCAGGACAAAAATAAGAACTATCAGAAGCTGGAAGAAACTATGCATAATGCGATTGTTGTCGCCCAGGAGACTGCTGAAGAGGTCAAACTTAATGCCAAGCGGGAAGCCGACCTTGTCAGGCGTGAAGCGGAAAGGGAATCGAATCAAATCGTTGAAGATGCCCGCTACCGCTCCACCAAAATCATGGGCGAGCAGGAGGAGCTCTTTAAACAGGCCCAGTTATTTAAAATGCGCTTCCGGTCATTTATTGAAGCACAGCTTGCCAACCTTGAAAGTGAGGATTGGATGGATGACCGTAAAAAAGAACAGCCAAACGGTGAGATGGAACGCGAATTTGAACCGACAATGAATTTCGAGATAAAAGAGGTAACCGATCTGGAAGAAGAACCGGAAATAGAGCCTGAACTGGAATATGAACCCGAGCCGGATTACAGGCTTGGTCCGGATGACGATTACGACTCAGATCCCGAATTTTAGTATTGTTGTGATTACTAATATTGATTTAATCTTTTTAACGTGCTACAATTTGGGGCAAGTGCTGTGAACGGGACATTAATGCGGTTATTTTGCTTACAAAGAGAGCCGGTTTAAGGTGAAAGTCCGGTTAAGCGGACCCGCTGTAAATCCCCCGGGAGCACCCGCGCCAAATCTCCACCGGGAGAAAGTAGACGCGGGCGGCCGCCGCCGTTACCGGCCTATGCAAAGAGGCCCCGCAGCCTGATCGCGCGGCCAGTAGGGTGGTACCACGGGAGAAAATCTCGTCCCTTAGGGGACGAGTTTTA
>Ga0114946_10002267_pt1 | contig 13228 bp, 9 predicted proteins | sample WalLakDeSediment_FD_88676 | JGI IMG/M metagenome (GOLD analysis project Ga0114946, IMG submission 88676) | Lake sediment microbial communities from Walker lake, Nevada to study Microbial Dark Matter (Phase II) - Walker Lake 11/02/13 Deep Sediment | ecosystem: Environmental > Aquatic > Freshwater...
TCAATTGACCATTTCCTATTGGTCAAACCGTTGGGCGTTTTCAGAAGCTTTTTATTGTTTTTCAAACCCAGTTTGAGAACTTCCGGTAACTTAACCTTATTACCTTAGTAACAGGCCCACCTACACCTAAGCTGCTAAACCTTATTACCTTATTAAAAAATCAAACCCCAAACACCCTGTTCAACACCAATTCCTCCACGGCTTTTCTGCGCTGGTCGAGCAGTTGGCCAAGGGCTTCTTCGCCATCGGGGTAGAGCACCTGGCTGATGAGGGGCATGGCAAGGAAGGGGAAGAAGCACACCGAGAACATATTGACCAGCAGTTCGCGTGCATCGGCCGCTTGCATGCGGCCGGCGGCGGCATCCTCATTGATCTCCTGCTGAACGGCCTGAAGATCGGCCTGATATTGTTGCAGTATTGGGTACATTAGCTCAGGGTGCTGCTGTGCCTCCTGCAAAATGAAGCCAGGCAGAAAGGGTTTGCGCAGCATTACTTGTAGAAAACGGTCGGTAAGGATACGAAAACGCTGATACAAGGTGCCGGCTTCCTTCTCGAGAAGCACCCCTGCCAAGGCGGCAAAGCCGGCCAGGGCATCTTCCATTACCCGTTTAAAAAGCACCTCCTTGCTCTCGAAGTAGTAATGCAACAGGGCTTTGTTCACACCGGCATCATTAGCAATCTGCTGCATGCGTGCGCCCGAGTAGCCCAGGTACACGAAATTTTTTTCCGCCGCTTCCAGTATGCGCTCTTGGGCACTGGGCTTGTTTTCTTCCATAAAAAGAATTTTAATAAATTATTAACCGCTATGGCGCGAAGACGCTAAGAAAAACTTTCCGCACTTTGCGCCATTGCGTCTTTGCGGTAAAAAACAGTGAGTTCCAAAATTATTTAATAACATTCGAAAAAATAGATTTCTCCCTTCAGTCGAAATGACGAGGTACTCCGTTAATTTGATGGTGGAGTGGGTTGGCGGCAGCGGAGCCGCCGCCAACCCACTCCCTTGATTACCTTACTGACTGTCATTCCGAACGTAGTGAGGAATCTCAAGACCAGTGAACAAATCTTAATTTTGATAATTCGGTATTTGAATCATTTCTAAACAACAGAGCCTCAAAATTAAGAGAATTTCCAAGCTTTTCAAAAAAATTCACCAGACAGTTAATTTTGCCCTGCAGACCACCCAAACAAATGGCGGTCATATTTGTTAGGTGGATAAAAAAGAAAAAGACAATGAACAAGCCCGCTTTAACTGACAAAAACATTCATCCCCTGATTAAGAATCGCTGGAGCCCCCGCTCTTTTGATGCCCGCCCTGTGGAAGCCGACAAGCTGCAGCGCATTTTCGATGCCGCCCGCTGGGCTCCCAGCAGCTTCAACGAGCAGCCCTGGCGCTTCATTATTGGCATTAAAGGCGATGAGACCTGGGACAAGATCTTTGACAGCCTGCTGGAATGGAACCAGCAGTGGGCCAAGACGGCACCGGTGCTGGTACTTGCCATAGGGAGCAGCCGCTACGCCAAGACGCACAAGGAAAGCGACATTTTCAAGTACGATGTGGGGCAGGCCATTGCCTATGTCACATTACAGGCATCGGAAGAAGGATTAATGATGCACCAGATGGGTGGCTTCTCAAAGAAAAAGGCCATTGAGCATTTCGGCATCCCTGAAGATTTTCAGCCACTGACGGTTTCGGCCATCGGTTACCAGGCAGCGCCTGAAAACCTTCCAAAGGAATTTGAAGAGCTGGAATACAAGGAGCGCAGCCGCATGGCCCTGAGTGAGCAGGTGTTTGCCGGCCGCTTCGGACAAGCGAGTCCATTGGCACAATAATCAAGGATTAACCCCCCTTTTACTTCCGTATTTCCACCGAAAAATCCCCCTGATTTTTTGTATATTTGGGTCGCCCTATGTTGGGCCCCACTCCCATATTTTGTCTGCCAATGGAACTTCGCCGCCTGTTATTCACCCTTGCCGTCGTGTCGTTGCTGGCTTTTGGTGGTCATTCGCAGGCGCCCAAGTACAGCAATGAGTTTCTCTCCATTGGGGTGGGCGCGCGGGCGCTGGGCTTGTCAAACGCTTTCACCGCCCTGGCCAACGATGCCACGGCAGGCTACTGGAACCCCGCCGGCCTCACCCAGATACAATCGAATTTGCAGCTTTCGCTGATGCATACCCAGTATTTCGCAGGCATCGCACGATATGATTACGGTTCGCTGGCGTTCCGCTCGGCATCAAACAGTCACTTTGCCATTTCATACATTCGTTTCGGCATTGACGACATTCCCGACACATCCGAGCTGATCGATGCCGAGGGCAACATCAACTACGACCGCATCCGTTCCTTCTCCGCTTCTGACAATGCCTTCCTGATCTCTTACGCAAGGCCTTTCCCTGGCATTGAAAACCTGAGCATTGGCGCCAACGCAAAGATCATACGCCGCACGGCAGGCTCCTTTGCCGGTGCGTGGGGCTTCGGATTGGATGCCGGAGCCCAATACAAATGGAACGACTGGCACTTTGCGGCCATGGCACGCGACATCACATCGACCTTCAATGCCTGGAGCTACGACTTCAACGATGCCATGCGCGAGGTGTTTACCCTTACGGGGAATGAGATACCGGAGAGCAGCCTTGAGATCACCCTGCCGCGGCTGATCCTGGGTGCGGCAAGGCAGTTCCGCTTTGGTGAAGATTTCGGATTGCTGGCAACCATGGATATGGTCATCACCACCGATGGCCGCCGCAACGTGCTGATTAAGGGCGACCCCTTCAGTATCGAGCCGAACCTGGGGCTGGAGCTTTCTTTCAGAGACATGATCTTTTTCCGCACCGGCATGGGCAATATTCAGCGCTACACCCGCGACAACGAAAAGTATCGCACAGGCTTGCAGCTTAACATGGGCCTTGGTATTGCCCTTGGCGACCGCCTGAGCATTGACTATGCCCTGACTGATGTGGGCGACCAGAGCGTGGCACTGTATTCAAACATTTTCTCGCTGCGCTTTAACATCGACCGCCGGGAAAGACCACAACCCGCTGAATAAAATTGTAAAGAACCATTGCTTTGAAAAAGATACTGCTCCATATCCTCTTTATTTTCACCAGCCTGCTGGCGTTGGGGCAAACCCCCTTTGGTAACGAATGGATCAATTACAACCAGCAGTATTACACCATCAAGGTGCACGAGCAAGGCCTTTACCGCATCAGCTACGGAGCGCTGCTCGATGCCGGCATGCCGCTGGGCAGCTTTGACCCGCGCAGCTTTCAAATGTTTTTCGGCGGTCAGGAGCAACCCATAATTGTTAATAATGAAAGCAGCGGTTTGTTTCAACCCGGCGATTATATTTTGTTTTACGCCGAGCCCAACAAAGGCTGGCTTGATGTAGAGCTTTACAAGGGAGCGGAGTTCCATCCGAATCCCAATTACAGCCTTTATACCGACACGGCCACATATTTCCTTACGTGGAACAACCTGCTGAACAATAAGCGTTTTTTGGTTGAAACGGATGTTAACTTCGAGGGTTATTCCGCGGCAACATATTTTTGGCACACCGAACGCCAGAACTACACCAGCACCTATTATGCTGGCGAAACCAATGCCGTTGGCGCCACAGACCCTGAATACACCCAAGCACAGGGCTGGTTCGATGCTGTCATTACATTAGGGCAAAGCCGCAGCAAGACCATCCCCACACCCAATCTTTTTCTGGCAGGGCCACAGGCACAGATTGACATGGCGGTGGTCGGCGCATCAAACTACGCCACCCTGAACCCCGATCATCACCTTCAAATTCAGTTCGCCAATCAGCTGATTGACACCCTGTACGATGGATATAAACTGCTTCGATTTTCCCGGAACGTAAACGTCTCCTCACTGAATCCGGCAGGCACGCCCTTTGTTTTCACCTCGATCAACGACCTTGGCAGCCCTGTCGACCGCAGCGCCATTGCCTATATACAGGTTCGCTACCCACACAACTGGAACATGCGAAACCTGCAGCAACTCAAGTTTGAGCTTGCGGCAGGAAGCGGAAGCAAGACCCTGGTTAGCTTCACCAATTTCGATGCAGCACCAGCCGACACGGTATGGATCTTTGAGCTGGGCAACAGACGCCGCATACCTGTTGTTCGCGAGGGCGATCAGTTTCGCGCCCTGGTGCCCAATGCAAGCCAGTTGCGCAACCTGTTTCTGACCTCCTCGGCACGCATTAAGCCAGTAAGCCAGGTTAAGCCTGTTAGCACCAACCCGGCCAGTTATGCGCGCTTCAGGAATTTTGGAACAGGAGCCTTCCTGGGGTCTGACTACCTCATGATCACCCACCGCAGCCTGTGGCCAGCCGCTACCCAATACATGAATTACCGCAACAGCACCGGATACAAGGTGCTTATGGCTGATGTGGATGAACTTTACCACCAGTTTGCATATGGCACGTTTAAGCATCCACTGGCATTAAGGAATTTTGTGCGGTTTATTATGGAAAGAAACCCCAATGCATTGCCTGAGTTCCTGTTTTTAATTGGGAAAGGCATTGATGCCCGCAACATCCGGAAAACGCCATCCAACTATGCGCTCAGCCTGGTACCATCATTTGGCGACCGCAGCTCCGATGCCCTGATTACGGCAGGCCTCGATAGCCAAGGGTTTGCCCCTGCCCTTGCCACGGGAAGGCTGGCTGCACAAAATGAAGCTCAAGTACAGCTTTATCTCAACAAAGTAATAGAATATGAGGCTGCCCAACAGCAACCTCAAGAGTGGATGAAAAACATTTTGCATTTCGGTGGGGGCACCAGCCAGATCGAGCAGGTCTTTTTGTACAACTACCTGCGGCAATATAAGGAAAGCCTTGAAGCGCCACACTTTGGCGGCTACGTGCGCACCTTCCTGAAAAGCTCAACCGAGCCCATTCAAATCAACCAGTCTGACTCCCTAAAGCAAATCATCAACAGCGGCGTGTCGCTGATGACCTTCTTTGGTCATGCCACCGGCATTGGATTCGACATCAGCATTGATGAGCCATCTGAATATGACAATGTTGGTCGCTACCCCTTCGTTACCGCCAATTCATGCTATTCGGGCGACCTTTTTGGGCCTTTTGTCAGCACCAGCGAAGACTTTGTGTTGATCGAAAACAAGGGAGCCATCGGTTATCTTGGCTCCACCACACTGGCCGGCTCGTTCGAGCTGCACCAATTTTCAAGGCAGTTTTTTGCAAACCTTTCGGGAGAATTTTACGGACAGCCCATCGGGAGAAACATGCAGGAAACCATCCGTGACCTCCAGTTTTCTGGAAGCCCTTATAAATTCATCAGCTTATTCTCAACCCTGCATGCCGACCCAGCCATTGTGATAAACAGCTTCCCTAAACCCGATTACAAACTTACCCCACCGGCCATATCATTCAGCCCCAAGGATGTAACGGCCGAGGTTGACAGTTTTTCGGTGAATATCCTGGCTACCAATATTGGCAAGGCCATCAGCGACTCAATGATGGTAGAACTGGTACGCACCCTGCCCGACGGAAACACTGAAACTTACATAAAGAGAGTGCCTTCACCATTTTTCCGCTCAACCATTGAATTCAGATTGCCGGTTGACCGCGTGAACGGTATCGGACTGAATCATTTCACGGCCATGCTCGATGCATACAATGAAATTGATGAATTGAACGAAACCAACAATGCGGCTTCTACGAGCCTGCTCATCAAGTCGGCCGACCTTCAGCCGGTGTATCCACCCAAATATGCCGTGGTGCCCGAACCGCAGGTCACCCTCAAAGCTTCTGTGGGTAACCCTTTCGGGGAAGCCCGCAATTATGTTTTCGAACTCGACACCAACGGACGCTTCACCAACCCATTGCGGCACACTATTCTACAAGGTGGCGGAGTCATTACCTGGACGCCTCCCCTTAGCCCGCCCGACAGCACCGTGTATTTTTGGCGGGTCTCTCTCGATTCAATATATTCTGGCGAATACAACTGGCGCAGCAGTTCCTTCCAGTATATTAATGGCCAGCGCGGCTGGAGCCAGGCCCATTTCGACCAGTTCGGCCAAAACAGCTACCGCTTTGTTAACTACAATGAAACCGAACGCCTGTGGGATTTTGCCAACAACCGGATTATCGTTTCGGCACAAACCGGCATTTATCCTTTCATGGAATACTTTGAGAACTGGTTGAGGGTTAACGGAGTGCTTACCCGGGTTTGGTCGTGCCTGGGTACGGGCGGAAACGCCATGGTTTTCTTTGTATTCGACCCGGTGAGCGGCGAGAACTGGGTTAGTGTTGACCAGGGCAACAACACGGGGCAGTTTGGCAACTATCATTGCACCACATCGAGCAGGCCCGGCTTCGATTTCTTCACCCATACCGAAGAATGGCGCAACCGGGTCAGGATTTTTCTCGAGAATATTCCTGATGATCACTACGTTATGGCCTGGAATCACCGCAATCACAACGCGCAAAACTTTTCGGAAGAACTGAAACAAGCTTTTGAGAGTTTTGGCAGCGGGCTTATCAGGCAGGTGCCCAATGGTTTGCCCTACCTGATATGGGGGCAAAAAGGGCAACCGATTGGTGCCGCCAACGAGGCCATAGGGCAAACGGTAACCTCCATTATCCAGATTACCGACAGCCTGGAAACCAACTGGAACCGTGGCTTCATTCTTTCCGAGCCCATTGGCCCGGCAAGCAGCTGGGAGTCACTCCACTGGCGGCAGTTTAGCCTTGAAAGCCCCAGCACCGATGTGGTAAGCCTCGACATTTTCGGAATGCAACCCGGGGGAGAACCGGTAATGCTATATCAAACCCTGCCAGCAAGTGTGAACGACATTTACAGCCTAAATGACAGCATAGATGCTGCTCAGTATCCCATTTTGCAACTAAAGGTAAATATGTTCGATGATGTGAACCGCACCCCCGCCCAGATGAAACGCTGGCAGGTACTTTACCAGGGCATTCCCGAAGCCGCCCTCGACCCCGGGAAGCATTTCGTGTTCGTGGCCGACACCCTGCAGGAGGGACAAGACCTGCTCTTCAGCACTGCCATCACCAACATAAGCAGCTATGATATGGACAGCCTGCTGGTTCGCTATTGGATCGTTGACCAGAACCGGCAGCCCCATTACATCAATTACCCGCGGCAAGCTCCGCTGCTGGCCGGCCAGAGCCTGATCGACACCGTGCGGTTCTCGACCCGCGGACTGGTTGGCAACAACACTTTCTGGATTGAAGTAAACCCCGACAACGACCAGCTCGAACAATACCACTTCAACAACATTGGCAGCCTGCCGTTTTACGTGGAGCGCGACAAGGCCAACCCCCTGCTCGATGTAACCTTTGATGGGATCCGAATACTTGATGGCGAAGTGGTATCGCCCAAACCGCATATCCGAATTACCCTCAACGACGAGAACCAGTATCTTTTGCTGAACGACACCACACTGATCAAGGTATTTTTGCAGACGCCCGCGCAGCCTGAGCCGCAACGCTTGTTTTTCATGGAAGGCGGACGCGAGCAGATGCGTTTCTTCCCGGCCAGCCTGCCCGACAACACCTGCCTGGTGGAATTCAACCCGGAATTTACCGAAGATGGCACTTACCGATTGCGAATACAGGCCACCGACAAGTCATTGAATGAATCGGGCAAGGAAGATTACACTGTGAGTTTTGAAGTGATCAACCGAAGCACCATCACCGAAGTGCTTAACTGGCCAAACCCCTTCAGCACAGCCACCCATTTTGTATTTACCCTTACGGGATCTGAACTACCCACCTTCTTCCGCATACAGATCATGACCATTACCGGCAAGGTGGTGCGTGAAATCGACATGAGCGAACTGGGGCCGCTGCGCATCGGCCGTAACATAACCCAGTATGCCTGGGATGGCACCGACGAGTATGGCGACCGCCTGGCCAACGGGGTTTATTTATACCGGATCATTACCAACATAAACGGCGAAAGCATTGAACTGAATCCTACTGCCGCCAGCCGCTTCTTCCACCGCGAAATGGGAAAAATGTACCTGATCAGATAAATCAGCATGCCATGATACACTATCCGCCTAAAATACTTGCCGCCCTTTCAGAAGCCATTGACGAAAACACTGACATTATGTATTGGCTGATGAAAAACGGGTATCCAGAGCTTGCGGCCATTGCCAATGCCATCCACCTGAACCGTGAAGCATTCGACTGGCTGATGAAGCACAAATATCCGCATTTTGCCGCTTTTGCGAAGGCCGTTTGGGGGGATAAAAAGGCCTATTTCTGGCTGAAACAAAATGACTTTGACTTTCTGGTTAAACTCTCTGATGCCGCCCAGGGCGATAGCTTTTCACTCGAATGGCTAAAAGATCAGCAACTGGGAATTTTTATCCTGATCGCCAAAAAAACCGAAGCAGTGATCAAACGCAAAAATCACGAGCTCAACGACTACCACAAGCTGCATTTTTAATAAACGGCCACTGCTTTAAGAAAAAACCTCGCCAAGCGAAATGATCAATGATTGCGCTGCGACGCACTGACTGCCGTTAAGACCTTCGGTTGCGCAGCGCTGATGAATGACCTAACCCTTTTGCCCTTATCCTCAAATCTGCTAATCAACCCTTCAACCATGACAACGCGAAGTGGACAATCCGCTGGTTAGCGGACACGCACTGACAACCTTGATAACAATTACAACCCTCTACTCCCCAAATATTCCAGCATTGCCTTCACGATATTCTCTGCCCCGTCGCCGATCTGGGCTATGTTGGCATCGAGCATGTAGCAAGGTGTGGTAAAGAGTTTGTTTTCTTTGTCGAACACCACTTCGCCGTGACCGGTGTTTTTGTGGGTAGCGCCCAGTTTTTCAATGGCGCCGGCAGTGCCCTTATCCTGACCTATGGTAAGTTGACCCTTGCCAAGGATTTTGGCCAGCAGCACAGGGGCAATGCACAATGCGCCAATGGGTTTGCCGGCATTATGTATTTGCATTACTGCCTTCTCCACATCGGCATTTACCTTGCAGTCGGGCCCATCGAAGGCAAAAGTGCTGAGGTTTTTGGCAGCGCCAAAGCCGCCAGGAAATAACAACGCATCAAATTCAGCAGGGTTAAACTTGCTAAGGGGTTGGATTTTGCCGCGGGCAATGCGCGCAGATTCTACAAGCACGTTGCGCGCTTCGGGCATCTCCTCACCGGTAATGTGGTTAATTACATGATGCTGCATTATATCGGGCGCAAACACACCATAATCGGCGCCCTGTTTCTTAATGGCATACATGCTCAGGGTGGCTTCATGGATCTCAGCCCCGTCAAAAACTCCGCTTCCTGAAAGAATTACTGCAAATTTCTTCATAGTTATAGCGATTTTAAATTTATTTTTCTCAAAACAAAAATCGGAAATTTTAAAAAATTCTCAAGCTCCTGACTCCATAGCTTATAACTTATCCGGAACCCATACCTTATAAATTACTCGTAACGCAGTGATGTAACCGGATCCTTTTCGGCGGCTTTGCGGGCAGGCATATAGCCAAAGATAATGCCCACAGTGGCGGCAACTCCAAATGAGACGATGATTGACTGGGGCGATACGATGGTAAGGATATCGGTAAAGTGCATGATTCCCCGCGAGAGCCCGATCCCAAGGAAAATACCGAGGATGCCGCCGCTAATGCTGATCAGCACTGATTCAGAAAGGAACTGAAACACCACATCGGTTTTTCTGGCCCCAACGGCAAGGCGGATCCCAATCTCGCGGGTGCGTTCCATAACGGATGCAAGCATAATGTTCATGATGCCAATGCCCCCGACAATGAGAGAGATCCCTGCAATGGCTCCAAGCACAATGTTGAAAATATCCTTGGTTCGTTGTTCCTGCTGCAGCAGCAATTCGGGCACAATCACCTCGAAATCTTCCACGCCGTTGTGGCGGCGGATCAGCATGCGCTGTATCAGCTCAGCAGTGGGAGTAAGCTGCCCGGAGTGTTCAACCTGCACGGTAATGCGATCGAGTTGATGGTAGTTTTTCGTCTGATCGTCATTATTTGCCGAGGCGGCTACCCCGCCAATCACCACGATATTTCCCCTCCGGCTCCTTCCACCACCCTGGCGACTTTGCCTTTGCAATTCCGCAATGGAAATGGCCGAACGATCCTGAAAACGAAGCAGAAGTGTTTGTACTGGCGTGTATATCAGGTTGTTAAACTCACTCACCCCAAGGTTTTCAATGGCATCTTCCGACACCATACGATCTTCCACTACCCCGATCACGGTGAGCCAGTTGGTGCCCGCCTTGATCTGCTTGCCAATTGGGTTAGTGTTTCCGAAAAAGATCCCGCGAATGTTGTTTCCGATGATGGCCACCGGCGCCCCATTGCGCATATGCTCTTCGGAAAACATGTTGCCCTGCGAAAGATTCAGGCGGTACACATCGAAATAGTCGGGTGTGACCCCTCCCACCCTGACCGGCCTGCGTATGCCTGCGTTCATGGCAAAGGCGCTGATCTCCACCTCGGGGCTGACTTTCTGTACCGTAGGCACAATGTTTTTTATGCTTTCCACATCTGAAAGGGTAAGCCCAGGCGAGAATCGGCCCCGCTGGGTTTCGTCCTGGCTTTCATCAGTGGCAAAAAGGGGCCTGATAATAATGTTGTTCACCCCAACCATTTTCATTTGCTCCAGGATTTCCTGGCGAGCGCCGTTGCCTATAGCCAGCATGGCAATAACGGCCGCCACCCCGAAAATGATACCCAATGCGGTAAGCATCGATCGGAACCGATTGGCAAAAACCGCCTCAAAGGCTATGTTGATGTTATAGAAATATTTTTCAAAACGCTCCATCGTGAATTTGTTTACAATTCAACCAGTTTAAGGTCATCAGCATTTTCTGGTATAGTAAGCAGCACCATATTACCCTCGGTGAGCCCTTCGAGAATAATAATCTGGTTTTCATTTCGTAGTCCAACCTTAACTTGCTGTTTAACTACTCGGTTTTGCACTTGGCGGTAAACCCAGGTCAGCGAGTTATTGCCGTGAATGGCCTCAATAGGAACAAACAACACATCCTTTTCGGTATGGATTAAAATGGTGTTTTTGGTAGTCATGGCCGGCCGCAAAATGGTGTCTGACTCATTGATCTGTATCCTCACCTCAAACACCCTGGCATCCTGGTTGGGGCGCTGCTCGCCGATGTTGGCCACTTCGGTCACAAAACCGGTGAAACGCTTGTCAGGAAAGGCATCAACCACCACTTCGGCCTTCTGGTTAACTCTAACTTTGCTTATGTCAACTTCGTTTACATAAGTTCGCGACATCATTACCGAGAAATCGGGCAGCGTTGCCACCACATTGTCCCAGGTGCTGATCTGCGAACCCACAGTAACCTTGGTGCCATCCCAGTTGCGCCGGTAAATGACCATGCCAGCCTGGGGCGCTGAAATGACAAACTCATCGATAACAGCTACCAAATTTTCGTGGCGTCTTTTAATCTGATTCAGCGTGGCAGTAACCTCTTGCATTTTTGCCCTTGACTGCTGCAGCCTCAGCTCATAATTGGTTTTGGCCTGCTCGTAGGCACGCTGGGCTTTATCCATGTTGATCTCGGCCTGACGTATGGCGGCCGGCGGCTCATAACGCGACTGCTCCAGGGTGATCTGAGCCTCCTCGTAGTTAAACTGAAGGTTAATCAGCTCGTTGCGTGCGTTGCGCAGCTCCATGGTAGTGTCGAGCATGGTTTGGGTGTGGAGGGTCTGAAGTTTTTCAAGTTCCGTTTCCACATCCTTCAGGCGGTTGCTGATCTCTGTGCGGTCGAGCGTGGCAACCCAGTCGCCGGCATTAACAACTGTGCCCTCCGGGATCAGCTCGGCAATCTGAACATTCCATACCCCAACCGTGCGCAAACCCGAAGGACCCTGAATATTTTCCGAATTCTTGGCCTCAAGTTCACCACTGGTATAAACGCTGATCCGGAAATCACCGAGCTGTACCCCAACCCTTATTGTTTCGGAAACGACAGGCTCCGAAAGCAAAAAATACCACAATGATGCTATTATCAAAAGCCCGATACTAATTAGTATCCATTTTTTATACTTCATGACAAATGAATTATAAATCCAGAAAATAATGACTGTAATTTCACATCAAATTTACTCTAAAACCCGCGAAAATCATGCAAATATGCTGCCTTCAAAAAAAATAACTTCTTTTTGGGGCCCAGGAAAAAGATTTAAAATAAATAATTTTAATCAATTTCAGAAAAAAGGTTAAACAGTTGTTTTGCAGTTTTTTATGTGTTGTTTTCTGGGCAAATGATCAACCTGAACATGCACAAAGCAGTGGTTTTATCCGATTCATGCAATGTTTTTTATGGTTTACAGAATCTTTTTTGCAAATTTTTTTTGTTTGAATAAATTTTTTATTTAAATTTGGTCTAAATAAAAATAACGAACCAAACCCTAAAACGAGATAGTTATGAAAAAAGTCCTTTTAACATCCATATTCGGTATCTTCCTTTTTGCCGGAACCGGCCTGTTGCTGATTGCCAACGAGCCTGTTTCGCAAGAAGCTAAGGTCCAGAAGGCCTGTTGTGAAACAGTAGCCAAGGCTGCTGAAAAAACCAGTTCTGATGGTTGTTCAGGCACGGCTGCCGTTCAGCCTGCCAGCACCCAAGCAGCCGCCAATGATTGTGCAACCACTACAGTGCAGACCACCAGCGTAGCCGGAGCCGCTGCCGGTTGTGGAAGCGCTGATGTCAAAACCGCTTCCGCTTCTTCATGTTGTTCAGGCTCGGCCGCAGTAAAGACTGCAAGCACCTCTGGTGCCGCCGCTTGTGGCAGTTCAGCTGAAAAAACCAACGCTGCAGCAACCCAGAGTGGCTGCGGCAGCACCGGAGTGAAGACCACACAAGCTACTGAAGCCGTTCCCGGCGACTGCGTGAAGCGTCCGGCAGGTGTTAGCCCTCAGCGTGCCGAAAACAGATAAATTTTTTTCCTGAATTTTGGTGAAAAGGCTGCCCGCCCACGGCAGCCTTTTTTTATTCCCCGCAAGGGCTTTTTTATATTTTTGCAAGAAAAACTAAAAAATGGCACATAACTTAACTCCAGGCATAAAAGGCAAGGGAGCCATCACGGTAAGTAAAAATGATACGGCCGCAGCCTATAAATCAGGAATTGTGGCAGTGTTTGCAACTCCGGCCATGATCGGATTAATGGAAAACACAGCCCACCTGAGCGTGCAGTCATATCTTGATGA
>Ga0114946_10002268_pt1 | contig 13223 bp, 13 predicted proteins | sample WalLakDeSediment_FD_88676 | JGI IMG/M metagenome (GOLD analysis project Ga0114946, IMG submission 88676) | Lake sediment microbial communities from Walker lake, Nevada to study Microbial Dark Matter (Phase II) - Walker Lake 11/02/13 Deep Sediment | ecosystem: Environmental > Aquatic >...
AAAAAAGACCTGCGGCGAAAACGAAAAGAGTTATAAAGGATTTCATGATAAGATTTTAACCTTTAAGCGTTTTATCCGTCTTTTGTCGACACTTTCTACCTCGAAGCTGAAATTTTCAAAAATGACCTTTTCCCCTTTAAAAGGAAGTTCCTGTTTGATCTCCAGGATCAACCCGGCAAGGGTGTCGGCCTCACCCTTCACCTCGGAAAAAACGGAATAGTCAGTGCCGGTTATTTTACAAAAGTCTTTCAGCAGGGTTTTCCCTTCAAACAGGTAAGTGCTTATGTCAATCTTTGAATAAGAGATGGCTTCTTCCGTATCAAATTCATCATTGATCTCTCCGACAATCTCTTCCAGGATGTCTTCGAGTGTGACAATGCCGGAAGTGCCACCGTATTCATCCACCACAATGGCCAGATGGATCTTCTTTTCCTGGAATTCTTGCAACAGGTCACTGATACGCTTGCTTTCCGGCACAAAAAAGCATTTTCGCAACAGATCCTGCCAGCGAAATTCGGGCCCTTTTTCCAGGTAAGGCAGGAGGTCCTTGATGTATAAAATACCTTTCATGTTGTCAAAAGTTTCCTCATAGACAGGTATCCTGCTGTATCCGGCATCCAGAATAATGGTGATCAGCTCTTCGAAAGGGGCTTTAATATCCACGGCAACAATATCAACACGTGAACGCATGATCTCGCGTGCATATACATTCCCGAAACTTACAATCCCTTTTAATATGCTTTTGTTTTCAGCACCCGCTGCCCCGTCTGTGGTGATCTCCAGGGCGTGTGAGAGGTCGTCGATGCTGATGTTTGGCCGCTTCCTGGCCATATGCTTGTCGATCAATACCGTAGACCTCACAAGCAGTGAGCTGAGCGGGTAAAATATTTTTAACAGTACAGACAGAGGCGGTGCCATGATCGATGCAAAACGCAGTGGTTTTTGTGAGGCGATGATCTTGGGAAGTATCTCTGCGAAGAGCAGGATCAGAAAAGTAACCAGGATTACCTGAATAATGAACCCCAGCACCGGGTAGTCAGAAAAATCAAAAAAAGCCCTGAAAACAAATGTTGACAAAAGAATGATGGCAATATTAATTACATTGTTTGCGATCAGAATGGTGGCAAGCAGGCGTTTTGGCCTTTCAAGCAGATGCAGGATTTTAGCGCCGTGATTCTTTTTCAATCGTTTTATGTCATCGATCTGGCTGTGTGATAGCGAAAAAAAACCCACCTCGCTGCCCGATATCATGGCAGAGCAAAACAGCAGCACAATCATTGAGACAATGGCCAGCAGAGAATCTGCCGTGGGCGTCTGTATAAAGGTAAAGACAGAAGAGAAAAGGCTCGAATACGGTTCAGAAGAATCTTCCAAGGCTTGGGTGATCTATGTTTTATGCAAAATTAATACATTTTTGAATCTGTTGATACGATTTCGTGCTGCCGGGATTGCTTTTCAAAGAAAAATAGATTGTAACAGGTCAGCTATTATCCGATGCCAGCCATTCTGCATAGGCCGTATCCGTTTCGTGCAGGCGAAGCGAGAACAACCGTACATGTCCGGGAAAGGAATTCCGGAGACGCCGGGAGAAATCAGCCACCATATTCTCGCAGGTAGGCTGATAGGGCAAGGCCATTACCTTTCCGAACAGCTCTCCTGATTGGATTATTTCATTGTGCGGAGTGCCGGCATTTACCATCAGTGCGTGATCAAACAGCTCAATGATCTCTTTGTTGACAATCTTTTTTATCAGAGAAAAATCCATGACCATCCCGCATTTCGGATCATCCGGACCGGTATTTGGATATCCGGCAACGGTAACGTACAGCACATAACTGTGGCCGTGGATGTTTCTGCAGGGACCATCATAGTTCCACAATGCATGGGCTGCTTCAAACTGGAATCGCTTGGTAATTCTTATGAGTGGCTGCTTTTCCATGGTAAAAGTTAAAAAAAATCCCGTTTTGGTGATTCACTGATTTTTGCTGCCCAAGGGGATGGAGTAGGTGTAGGTTTTTTTATTCGTGGGATGGGGCTGTGCAGCTTGCTTTGCAGTGCCCTGGGCTGCCACATAGGTCATCTTGATGCCCGTTGGTTGTTTTGGTTTTCTTTTAATCCTGAAAGGGATCTTCATCTTGTTATTGGTGCTGACTTTCAATCCCCGGTTCTTCACTTCCTGGTATTTCAGCAGCTTTACCAGGCGCAGGGCTTCTTCATCGCATCCATGGCCAATTCCATGAACAACACGGGCTTCGGTCACATTACCAAGGTTGTTGACCCGGTACTCGACGATCACATCACCTTCAATGTTCTTCTCCAGCGCTTCCTGCGGATAGACCATGTTCTCTCGCATGATCTTTCTGAGCAACTCCCTCCCCCCGCCAAGGGTAGGTACCTTGATGAACTTTTTTCTGGATTTTTCCAAAATATGCCGGGTTAATTGTCTTTGGATGTAAAGATAGTGATTTTGCCGTTAATGACTCTTGCGGATAAAGTCAATGGCAAACCGGTTGAAAATATCAGGTTGGTCTACGTTGCACACATGCCCCGAATTGGGAATGATCTCCAGCCTGGCCATGCGGTTGTTGGCCACCAGCAGCCTGACCGGATCCAGGAACAGGTGGTCCTCGCTCCCCATCAGGTATAGCGTTGATATAGACGGATTCTTTTCGTTGTAATACCTCAGCAGGGGGTTCACATCCCTGAGTAGTTTAAACCAGCGGTCAATTTCCCTTTTGTACAGTTTCCTTGCCTCATTGATAAACAACAATCGGCTTTCCTTATGGTTGTTCCTGGGCATGATGATATTGGCAAACATACGGTACAGCCACATAAAGGGAATGACAGGCCTGAACACCTTGCCCAGCATGACAAGGAATTGTGACCTGAAATTCAGTCGTGTAATAGCGCCTGCCAGGATCATGGATTTTACCCTGACTGGCTCCAGCTCTGCTATCACCCTGATCAGTATGGTGCCCAAAGAAATGCCTGCAAAGTGGCTTTCTCTGATACGCAGGTGGTCAAGTACGGCAAGCACATCCCTGCTGACTTCCTCAAAGGTATATCGATGCCCCATATAGGCTTCGAACAAATCACGCGACTTGCCATGGCCCCTGAGGTCGACCATCAGCACGTTAAAATGCCTGGAGAGGTCGCGGATCTGTTTGAACCAGATAGCTGAACTGCCACCGGCACCATGAATAAGGGTTATCCAGGGTGCGTTTTCAGAATGGCGAAATACTTTATGGTACAAGAGTGAGCCTTGTTCCTGTTCTCCTTTTGTTCTATGTTTGCTCCTTATCGATCTTGGCAAAAAATTCTTTGCCCGGGAATTGTCATTCATTGATGGTTGTGTTAATCGGACGGCTTAGATCAAAATCGATCCGGAACCTTTTTTCTCCGTCGCGTTCCAGCCTGTAGGAGAAGGTAGAAAGATCCGGGCTGATGGTAACCGTCCATAAATTGCCGCCGCCCCCATCTATCAGTTTGGCCGTGTACTCATCGGCCGGGAAATGCTGTACATAAGCCGTGCCGGTATCATCGGCATATCCTCCGTAAAGGGTGTCATCCTCCGGGGTGCCGTCTTCATGTCTGTGGTCATGCCTGAACCGTAACCGGCCCTCTTCCGCCATGAACAGCCAGGTGCGCGAGGTGTCGTCGCCCACCCTGAATGGAATGGCGATCAGCTCATCATCACAATCCCTGACGTGCATGACCAGCTCATATCCGGCCCAACTGGCCCCATGATGACTTCTGTAGGTCTGGGCGCCCGCATAGCTATTGCCACAAAGCAACCGGAGATTTTCAAAGAAGCCACTGTGTATCTCTGACGCGAAAACAGCATCAGATTGCCGCACCTCTTCGACAGATTCCTGCCGCTGCTTGCCGGCCTGGCCACAGGCTGACAAAAACAGCACCAACAAAAGGGAAAGCTTCAGAAAGATTTTCATATATTCATAATTTATATATTTCGGTCAGATAGCTTGCCCCGATTCATTGGGGGAACCGAGCCCTTCGCGAGCTCGGCGAAGCCAATCCATGTATGAACATTTTCCCGGGTGTGGACGAATGTACACATGCTTATTTTCTGTTTATTTTGTTCTATTTACTTTTTACTTTTTACTATATACATGTCAATGAGACAGATGCAATTCGAAAATAATCATACGTCTGTGTGTCAAGGCAATTTGTTCCCGAATAATCGGGATCTTCGACATGGAAATTTCATGTTATTTGATTTGCTTGCATCAGTTGATGAAGCATAAGCCGTAGTTTTTGTCGTGACCATAGAATCACCGTTGTAAAAAAAATGTTGAACGGGCAAAGATAATTAATCAAATTGGTTCCCGCAATTTCATTGCTGACTCATTATAATCAACGAATCATGGATGTGAATTATTCTATTTCGTTATTTTTGCAAATCATAGTGCCTGTTGGAAAACACCAGACTCTGCATTACGCCTGTGCTTAAACGGTCATTTACAAAAGGTAAACTACTGTTTTTCAGTCTTCACGTACCCTGATCGTGGTGTTTTCTTTTCAGACAACAGAAATAACGAGGTATTTTCTTATATGTTCATTACAATGAAAATTAAAAATGATTATTTCCGGCCGCTTATATGGCTTTGTTTGTTTTCCCTGTTTCCCGTGCCTGTTTTCCCGTGCACCAATGTGCTTGTTTCAAGGGGGGCCAGTGCCGATGGCAGTGTCATGATCAGCTATCTGGCCGATGCCGGTGGCTTTATGGATCCGCTCTATTTCTCACCGGCGAGGGCATATGCTCCTGGTGATTCAATCAATATTTATGACTGGGACACGGGAAATTTCCTCGGGCGCATCGCCCAGGCGGAAGAGACGTACAAAGTTATTGGCAACATGAATGAACACCAGGTTGCCATTGGGGAGACAACCTTTACTGGCTTGCCGGAGCTGGGGAAGCCCAATGGCATACTGGACTACGGCAGTCTGAAGTACCTGGCCCTTCAACGGTCGAAAACGGCCCGTGAGGCCATCAGGGTCATGACCGGTTTGGTCAATGTTTATGGATACGCGAGCACCGGTGAGTCTTTTTCCATTTCCGACAAGAATGAGGTATGGCTGCTTGAGTTGATCGGGAAGGGTGAATATGAGAAGGGGGCGGTCTGGGTGGCTGCCAGGGTGCCTGACGGATATATCACGGTGCATGCCAATACGGCGCGCATCAGGCAGATCAACTGGAACGACCGTGATAACTGGATGTGGTCGGAAGATGTGGTCTCTTTTGCCCGGGCCAGGGGGTGGTTTGGGGGTCGCGACCGGGATTTCAGCTTTGCCGGCGTTTATGACCCTGCCAATCCGCGTTCCCTGCTTCTTTGTGAGGGTCGCGTGTGGAGTGTATACCGCCGGGCTGCCCCCTCACAGCATTTCTCTGACGAATACTGGCGCAGTGTAGAGGGGGCGGAGCCCTATCCCTTATTGATCAAACCCGATGAGAAGATTACCCTGCAGGCCATGAAAGACCTGACACGCGATCACTTCCAGGGCACTCCCTATGATCTCACCAAAGGGGTGGCGGCAGGACCTTACAGCCTGCCATACCGTTGGCGTTCACTCTTTTTCACACTTGAAGGGGATACCATGACTTATGCTTACGAGAGGCCCATATCCCAGCAGCAAACCGGCTTCTCGTTCGTAGCCCAGTCAAGAAACTGGCTGCCCGATGACATCGGCGGGATATTCTGGTACGGGGTGGATGATACCTATTCGACCTGCTATATGCCTTTGTATATGGGCAGTGCAGGGGTTCCTGAAAGCCTTACTGCCGGCAATATCAATGAATTTGACTGGAATTCCGCCTTTTGGGTGTTCAACCTGGTGGCCAATTATGCGTATGGCATGTATTCATACATGATTGAGGACATACAAAAGATACAATCGGAGCTCGAAACAAGGTCACAGAGGCTGACTGCCGCGGTTGATCAGGGGGCCCTTGCGCTTCACGAGACGGACCGGCCAATGATGCATGCATACCTGACAGATTTTTCTGTCAGCAATGCCGAATATGTGGTACAAAGGTGGCGGGAGCTGGGCTACTATCTTTTCGCGAAGTACAATGACCGTTACATCAATGATAAAGGAGGGGTCAGGCCATATCCGAGGGGCGTTGGTTACCCTGAAGAGTGGAACCGGAAGGCCGTTCAGGAGCGTCCCGGTTATTATGATGTGAGGTGGCGCAGGCCCGGCGAACCGACTCACTGATTCTACTTATGGCTGCCGTTGAACTGCTGCATATAAAAGACCTCTCGGTGGAGTTTACCACCGATGAAGGAATCGTTAATGCGGTTAGAGGCATTGGGCTGAGGGTTTCATCGGGCAAGACCACAGGCCTTGTCGGGGAGTCCGGGTCGGGCAAGTCGGTTACTGCCTTGTCGGTGATGCGTTTGCTGAGCGGTCAAACATCCCGGATAAGCTCCGGACAGATATGGTTTACCCATCCCACGAAAGGGAAAACAGACCTGCTGAAACTGTCCGGGAGCGACATGCAGGCCATCAGGGGGAAGCATATTTCGATGGTTTTCCAGGAGCCCATGAGCTCTCTGAATCCGGTAAAGCGATGTGGCTGGCAGGTCACTGAGGGGATGATCCGGCATCTGGGGCTGGGCCGTGCCGAAGCCAGGCAGAGGGCGGTCTCTCTTTTCGAGGAGGTGCGGTTGCCGGATCCGATGAGGGTGTTTCGTTCCTGGCCGCATGAGCTGTCAGGAGGTCAGCGCCAGCGTGTCATGATTGCCATGGCCATGGCATGCGGGCCTGGCCTGCTGATTGCGGATGAGCCGACTACCGCCCTGGATGTTACGGTTCAGAAGGGTATCCTGGAGCTGATGAAACAGCTTCAGAGGGATCATGGGATGGGTATACTTTTCATTTCGCATGACCTGGGTGTCATTGGGGAGATTGCTGACGATGCTGCAGTAATGCTTGAAGGGCAGATAGTGGAACAGGGCCCGGCAAGTAAGTTGCTTGACAATCCCGCGCATCCGTATACCAAAGCGTTGATTCAGTGCCGGCCCTCGCTCGGGAGGCGGCCTGTGAGGCTGCCCGTGGCCGATGACCTCATCCGTGACCAGGGTTTCACCGCAGCTGATGAGCGTGAACAGGAAAGAACGGCAAGGCACAAAATATTGTATGGTTCACCTCCGGTGTTACAGATCCGCGACCTGGAGACCAGCTTTGTGACATCGCGCAGTATTTTTGGCAGGCCTAAAACATTTCACCGGGCTGTGAACCAGGTCAGTTTTGATGTATACAAGGGAGAGACCCTTGGTCTGGTAGGTGAGTCGGGTTGCGGTAAAACCACATTGGGGCGGACACTCATGCGCCTGCTGGATCCGCGCTCGGGCACGATGTTTTACGAAGGGGTTGACCTTTCTGCCTTGAACCAGCGGGAGATGCGGCGGCTCCGGCCCCGTTTCCAGATCATCTTCCAGGATCCTTACGCTTCCCTGACACCCGGAATGATGGTTGGCAAAGCCATCATGGAACCCATGCGGGTGCATGGCATACTGGAAAGCAACAAAGCAAGAAAGCAACGGGTGATGGAGTTGCTGGTCCGCGTCAACCTGGAGGAGAAGCATTTTTACCGTTATCCGCACGAATTTTCAGGGGGTCAGCGCCAGCGGATATGTATCGCCAGGGCCCTCGCCCTAAACCCATCCTTCCTTATTTGCGATGAGGCCGTTTCCGCGCTCGACGTCTCCGTACAGGCACAGGTGCTAAACCTCCTCAATGCGATGAAGGAAGAATTTACACTGACCTATATCTTTATTTCCCACGACCTCTCCGTGGTGAAATATATGTCAGACAGGGTCATGGTGATGAAAGACGGCGAATTGCTGGAGGTGGCCGAAGCAGAAGCATTATACCGGAACCCGGGCAGTGAATACACAAAAAAACTGTTCGATGCCATACCCGGGACTACATATCGGCAAGCATCTCATCTGTGAGCTCCAGGTTGTGGAAAACATTCTGCACATCGTCGTCTTCCTCAAACATCTCGATGAGCTTTAGCACTTTCTGGGCAGATTCCTTGTCGAGTTTGACAGTGTTCAGGGGTATTCTCTGCAATTCGGCACTTTCTGCCTCTATGCCCATTTCTTCAAGCTTTTTCATCATACTGCCGAAGTCTTCCATGGCCGTATAAACGGTAAAGAACTGATCTTCGGTTTCTACCTCTTCGGCACCGGCATCGATGACTTCCATCATGAAGTCATCTTCATTCAGATCATTGACAGGCAAAGTAAAGACCCCCTTGCGTTCAAAAAGAAAACCCAGGGCGCCATTGGTTTCGAGTTTGCCGCTGTGTTTATTGAAGTAGGACCGTATATTGGCCACGGTCCGTTGTATATTATCGGTAAGGCATTCAATATAAACGCCTACACCAAAGTTGGCATAACCCTCATAGGTGACTTCCTGAAACGTGGCCGCATTTTTTTCGCCTGCTTTCGATATGGCCCGTTGCACATTGTCTTTGGGCATATTGACCCCTTTGGCATTGGCGATGGCCAGTCGCAACCTTGGATTGCCCGTGGGGTCGGCCCCGCCTTCCTTCACGGCAACGGAGATCTCCTTTACAATCCGTGAAAATATCTTGGAGCGTTTTGCGTCAATGGCTCCTTTCTTGCGCTTTATGGTTGACCATTTGCTATGACCCGACATGACAGTTGAATTTAATATGGGATACAAAAATAAATATTTCCAACAAAAAAACCGGCTGTGCAGCCGGTTTAAGGTTCAAATAAAGAGAGGAGATATGTTGGGTTGCAAATGCCTTCTAATTGCTTTTCAGCCTAATGCCCATGGTGAAAGGGGTGAGCTCTGGTCCGCGTCCATCCTTAAATAATGGGTTGAGGGCGTAGGTGGCAAAGAAGCTCAGGCTTCCGCCCCAGCCAATGCTGGCTGTCGCATCAAGATGGAAAGGATTGATGTGGAAATCGTCTTTGGTCCTGAACCTTTCCTTTTTGCCGTTTACTTTTGTTACCTGTTTGGTATGGCTGCCCAGGCGAAGCCCGGTAATCACACCAGCTGTTATATGAACCCTTTGTGATGGCCTGTTGCCCCTGGTCTGAATCTCAAAAAGCAGCGGCACGTTAAGGCGTGAAATGGTCAGCCTGTTCTTATCGAAATCATGCAGGCCCTCAACAAACCCAACTTTGCCATCGTTTTTCTCCAGCACATCACTGGTTAAGAACCGGTAGTTGTTCCAGCCTATGCCAAGTCCTGTTACCAGTCCCAGATGCCCAGAGGCAAAGGTCAGGTTTTTCTGCATCAGGTTCAGGTTTACGGCTACAGACCGGCGGTAGTCCAGGTCGTATTGCTCGGAATTGGCCGGGAGGTTGATTGAATTTTCCGGGGAGAGGAAGCCGTTAACCCCCAGCTCCAGCCCCTGCCAGTTATTCCTGAAATAGTTTCTCCTGCTTCTTTTTACGCTTACCTTGGTTCTTTGGTCCACGCCTTCCATTACGTGCAATTCGCGCTGTCCGACCCTGACCCTGATTGTGTCAGAACCGGTTTCTGCTTCTGAGGAGTCACGCGCCAATTCTTCCGTAACCCTTGCCCCGTGGGTGGTGGTGATAATTTTTGATGCCGGGCTACCCCTGAATTCGAGCTTGGCGGCACCGCTGGCATTTGCCTGTATCCTGTTGATAACATGTATTTTGCAATTGGCAGCACCTGACAGGGTGCAATCAGCATCCTCGCTGACAAGGTCAAAGGCATTCAATAGGCTGGCACCAGATGCCGTTAGCTCATGACGAAGCGCCCTGCCAGACAAAGTAGCGACAGATGCGCCGGAAAGATCAGTCGTAAGCAACTCGGTGTCTATTGCCAGCTTTATATTGGCAACACCACTTCCGGCCAGGTTCAGTTCGGGGCTGAACAGTGTGTGCTCACTGTTCAATGCGCCTGCTGCATTTGCTGTCAAGGATGTGTATTCCGGCGCCGTTACGTAAACAGTGATATCTTCCGGCCTTCTGTTGCGACCGGTATAATCAAGTACGAGGATGTTGTTCCGGACCCTTGCCCTGACGTCGTCAAACTGATCTTCAGTAGTCACTATTTCAACGGCGAAGTCTTCGCCCTGTGAAAGCATTACAGCAATGTTGCCACTGGTGCTTACTCCCGTGAACGGGCCGATATCATTGATTGGGCGTGGACTTTCCTGTCCCATGATCAAAAGGGGGAAAAGGAACAGGGTAAGAATTGCAATTTGTTTGATCTTAGCTGTTTTCATGGTATTTGTTGTTTTCAGATTGATAAATTGTTTTTTATTTTTGGTTGCAGAGGGATTTATATTTGGTTGCAGAGGGAATTACTTTCCGGCACTTCGGATGGTGCCGAAGCCCGATTTGTTGATATTTGTTTCTGTGGGATTGCCATGGTAATGGATCCTTCCGAACCCGCTCATGCTGGCATTCAGAATGGAACTGGCATATACTGTTGCCGAGCCGGCGCCAGACAGGTTGATGGAGGTTGATTCTGTAATTAGTTTTTCTGCTTTCAGGTTGGATGCACCTGCCAGGTCAATGCTGTGGTTCTGTGCATTCCCCATTAAATGAATATTTGCAGCGCCGGCAACCCTTGTTGTAAGTTTGTTTACTGTCAGCTCAAGTTCGATGTCTGATGCACCGCTCAAATCAAATACCAGCTCATCTGTCACCACCTTGCCGGGAGACGTGATCTTGCACGCCCCGCTGACATTTACGCGATGCAGGTCGGGATAGACGATACTGACATCCATTTTGGTGGGCTTCAGGGCCTGTTCACCATAGCCTGAAACATACAGGATGTTCTGTTCAACATAAATTTCAATCAACTCGTGAAGGTTGCTGTCCGTTTCAAGCGTGACATGTGCGCGCTCTCCTTCACCCAGGGTGACGTTAAATGCCCCCTTGAGCTCAATGGAGTGAAAATAATCAGCTTCGAAGCTTTTGGTTACAAGGTTTCCGTCGCCTCTGATCACTTCGGCGCCGGAATATTTGCATGAACCATTCAAAAATAATACGAAGCAAAATACGAGGAATAATCCCGGATTTGCAAAGAGAGCAGTAATTTTCTTCATCGGTGTTTTTTATGGGTTTCAGTCGTATGACGAGGTCACCATAAAAAAGTTACACCAAAAAGAAAAAAAATCAGATTGCTGCGGTGAATTGTTTAAGAAAACGGATATCATTCTCAAAAAACATGCGAATATCCTTTATCTGGAATATGTTCATGGCGATACGTTCTATGCCCATTCCGAAAGCGTAGCCGGTATATATTTTGCTGTCTATCCCGCAATTTTCAAGCACATTGGGGTCTACCATCCCGCAGCCGAGTACTTCGATCCATCCGCTGTATTTGCATATCGGGCAGCCCGGCCCCCCGCATATATTGCAAGATACGTCCATTTCTGCAGACGGCTCAGTAAAAGGGAAGAATGATGGTCTAAGCCGTATTTTTGTTTGTTCGCCAAACATTTCCCTGGCAAAATAGAGCAAGGTTTGTTTCATATCGGCGAATGATACATCTTTGTCGATATAGAGGCCTTCCACCTGGTGGAAGATACAATGGGCACGAGCGGAGATGGCCTCATGCCGGTATACCCGGCCCGGCGATATGGTACGGATAGGAGGTTTTTGCTGCTCCATGACCCTGACCTGTACAGAGGATGTATGGGTGCGAAGTGCAATATCGGGATTTTTCTCAATGAAGAATGTGTCCTGCATGTCACGTGCAGGATGCTCTTCCGGGAAGTTGAGGGCGCTGAAATTATGCCAGTCATCTTCTATTTCAGGCCCTTCAGAGATGACGAATCCTATCTTTTCAAATATTCCGTTGATCCTGTTCCTGGTAATTGAAATGGGATGCCTTGCCCCGGGTTCGCTGAAATCTGCAGGCATTGTCAGGTCGGGCATGCCGCCGGGGTCATGACTGCTGGCAAGGGCATCTTCTATTTCCTGCTTTAACTTGCTTACCTTTTCATTGGCCAGGGTTTTCAACTGGTTCAATTTTTCACCCAAGGCCTTGCGCTGACTGGGGTCGATGTCTTTAAACTCCTGGAAAAGGGAGGCTATGATCCCTTTCTTGGATAGCATTTTAATGCGAAATTCTTCCAGCTGCTCAGCAGAGGTTGCGCGAAAGGCATTAATTTCCGCCAAAAGGAGGTTGATTTTTTCAATCATCAGGGAGGTGGTGTGATTTATTCGATAATCGTGATGGTCATTGGGATGTCTACAACCGGTCTGTCGGCTACACCTGTTTCAATGGCAGCGATCTTGTCCACTACTTCCAGTCCGCTGACTACCTCTCCAAACACCGTATAGGCACCATCAAGGTGAGGTGCTCCGCCAACTGTCGTATATGTGTTTCGCTGCTTTGCAGTTAATCCGGCACCCATACGCTCTTCCATCGTATCAATGTCTTCAAAGGAGAATGTGCGTCCGTGTACAATATAGAACTGTGACCCTGATGAGCGTCTTTCGGGGTTCACATGGTCTCCCTGTCTGGCGGCAGCAAGCGCGCCCTTTTTGTGTATCAGGCCCGGGATGATCTCTGCCGGGATGGTGTAATCCGGCCCCCCGGAACCAAGCATCTGTCCGGGCTCTGCATTCCTGCTGCCAGGATCCCCTCCCTGTATCATAAACTGATTGATAACGCGGTGGAACAGGGTGCCGTCATAAAAACCTTCCCCGACAAGTTTCAGGAAGTTATCGCGGTGCTCAGGGGTTTCATTGTACAATTTCAAGACGATATCGCCGTGTTCCGTTGATATCTTTATCCTTGGCTCAGCATGTTGTGCAGCTTCCCCGGCCTGTTGTTGTGTGCTGCTGCTGCTGTTTCCCGACTGGGAACAAGCCAGCAATGCAATGGTCGCAAAGATGATGGTGATCATTTGTTTCATGAGCTGTAATTTTATTAGGTTGCCATTATTTTTTAAACATGCAAAGTTAAAAAAGAAATTCTAATAATGCAGGCCTTTGTTGCGGAGTGGGGTTTTTCTGAATCTGTGGCTGTTTGGCCATCTTGAAACACTAAATCATGCCGGAAAACTGAAAGAAAATGCACTTCCCTTGCCGGGATCAGATACAGCCCGGATCTGCCCGCCCGCCTTGTCGACAAGCTCCTTGCAAAGAATCAGCCCCAGGCCTGTGCCCTTTTTGCCGGCATGAACACCTATTGATTTGGTGTCAGCATCAATTCTGAATAACTTT
>Ga0114946_10002269_pt1 | contig 13220 bp, 10 predicted proteins | sample WalLakDeSediment_FD_88676 | JGI IMG/M metagenome (GOLD analysis project Ga0114946, IMG submission 88676) | Lake sediment microbial communities from Walker lake, Nevada to study Microbial Dark Matter (Phase II) - Walker Lake 11/02/13 Deep Sediment | ecosystem: Environmental > Aquatic >...
AAATCGACGGCCAGGGCCGGCGCGTCACGCACCGTGCTTGGCCCCCAGAACGGGATCTGAAGGTACGGGCCCGCGGGAACCCCCCACTTGCCCAGGGTCTGGCCGAAGTCCTCGTTGTTCTTCGCCAGGCCCATCGGACTCGCCACATCGATCAACCCGAATATGCCGAAGCTAGTGTTGAAGAGAATCCGCGAGGTGTCGGAGGCTGCATCATGAAACTTGCCCTGCAGCAGGTTATTGAACGCCACCCGGAAGTCGTCGAGATTCGAGAAGAAGTTGCCCACCCCCGTACGCAGCGGCTGCGGCAGTTCCGAATAGGCCTCTGCGGTCGGCTTCAGGATCGCCCTGTCCAGCCCGTCGTTGAAGGCGAAGACCGAACGGTTATAGCGCTCGAAGGGGTCGGATGGATGCCGGTCCTCTGTCGGGACGCTGGCGCAACCCGCCAGCCCTGCAAGGAGCAGGGCCGCAAGCACGCGCAACAGGGTCTCGCGCAATGGCATCGTCATGCAGATCTCGGTTCTGGGCGTTGACGGTCATTCATTCGACGACTCGGCGAAGTGGCGAGACAATCCCCAGGGTAAACGGGCGAGCGCCTGTGCGCGGGAAGGGCGGATTGTCCCAGGTGCCTCCGTTGCGACGGGCTGGATCAGACCTGCGACCGGTTGCGGCTCGCCGCGATGCGCAGCCGCAGGGCGTTGAGCTTGATGAAGCCCGCGGCATCCTTCTGGTCGAAGGCACCGGCATCCTCCTCGAAGGTGACGATCGCGTCGTCGAACAGGCTGTCGGATTCCGACCGCCGCCCGGCCACGATGACATTCCCCTTGTACAGGCGCAGGCGCACCGAACCGTTGACGACGGACTGGGTCTGGTCGATTGCCGCCTGCAGCATGCGCCGCTCCGGACTCCACCAGTAGCCGTTGTAGATCAGGCTGGCATAGCGCGGCATCAGTTCGTCCTTCAGGTGAGCCACTTCGCGGTCCAGCGTCAGGGATTCCAACGCGCGGCGCGCCCTCAGAAGAATCGTGCCTCCGGGGGTTTCGTAGCAGCCGCGGGACTTCATGCCCACATACCGGTTCTCGACCAGGTCCAGGCGCCCGATGCCGTTTTCCCCGCCGATCCGGTTCAGCTCGGCCAGCAGTTGCCCCGGGCTCAGCGGCAGGCCGTTCAGGCTGACCGGGTCGCCGCGTTCGAACCCGATCTCAATGGTCGCCGACTCGTCCGGCGCCTGCTCCGGCGAGACGGTCCAGCGCCACATGTCCTCCTCGGCCTCGGTCCACGGATCCTCCAGCGGCCCCCCCTCGTAGGAGATGTGCAGCAGGTTGGCGTCCATGGAATACGGCGACTTCTTCCCCTGCTTGGCAAAATCCACCGGGATGCCGTGCTGCTCGGCGTAGGCCATCAGGCGCTCGCGCGACGTCAGATCCCACTCCCGCCAGGGCGCGATGACCTGGATCCCTGGCTTCAGCGCGTAGGCGCCCAACTCGAAGCGAACCTGGTCGTTACCCTTGCCGGTCGCCCCGTGCGAAATGGCGTCGGCCCCGGTCTCGTTCGCAATCTCCACCAGCCTGCGCGCGATCAGCGGCCGGGCAATCGAGGTACCGAGCAAATATTCACCCTCGTACAGGGTGTTGGCGCGGAACATCGGGAACACGTAATCGCGCACGAATTCCTCGCGCAGGTCCTCGATGTAGATCTGTTTCACCCCCATGGCCTCGGCCTTGGCCCGGGCAGGCTCGACCTCCTCGCCCTGGCCCAGGTCGGCGGTGAAGGTGATCACCTCGCAGCCGTACTTGTCCTGCAGCCACTTGAGGATCACGGACGTATCCAACCCGCCGGAGTAGGCCAGCACGACGCGGGAAATCTTGGCACTCATTCTTTCAATCCTTTTTCAATACTGGTCAATTGTTCATTGTACTGTGGGTGGTGGCAATGAGCCCTGGGGTTAACCACGCCGCAGGGTGGCGGGCCCCGGCGGCAACGAGCCTAGGCAGGCGCTCCAAAAAGCTGGAAGCCGGGACTGGGGTGGACGTGGTCAGGGCCGTCGGCGGCCATGGATGGCCGCCGTCGAGCGCCCAGGGACGGCTTGAGCGTGCCCTGACCACGTCCACCCCAGTCCCGGCCCATGCACAGTGCCCACACAACCCCAAGGTCACCGCTTCCGAGGCGGCAGGATGTCGGTGATCGAGCCGTGCGCGACCTCGGCGGCGAAGGCAACGGTCTCGGACAGCGTCGGGTGCGGGTGCACGGTCAGACCGATGTCTTCCATGTCGGCGCCCATCTCCAGTGCGAGCATGGCCTCCGAGATCAGATCGCCGGCCAACGGCCCGACGATGCCCGCGCCGATCACCCGGCCGTCGCCGTCGAACAGCAGCTTGGTCATGCCGTCGTCGGCACCCAGCGCAAGGGCCCGACCCGAGGCGGCCCAGGGGAACACGCCCTTGGTGTATTCGACGCCATCGCGCTTGGCCTGCTCCTCGGTCACGCCCATCCACGCCACCTCGGGATGGGTGTAGGCCACCGAGGGGATGGCGCGGGCATCGAAGTGGACCTTCTGCCCGGCGATAACCTCGGCGGCGACCTTGCCCTCGTGGGTGGCCTTGTGCGCCAGCATCGGCTGCCCGACCACGTCCCCGATCGCGAAGATGTGTTCGACATTGGTGCGCATCTGGCTGTCGACCTCGATGAATCCGCGGTCGGTGACCCGTACGCCGGCGGCGTCTGCCGCGATGTCCTTGCCGTTCGGGCTGCGCCCCACTGCCACCAGCACGCGGTCGAAGACGTCCGTCTCGGGCAGGTCCTTGGCCTCGCCTTCCAGGCGGACCTCGATGCCCTTCTTGCCGACCTTGGCCTCGGCCACCTTGCTCTTCAGGAAGATGTTCTCGTAGCGCTTGCGGATGCGTTTCTCCAGCGGTCGCACCAGATCGCGGTCGGCGCCGGGCATCAGGGTATCGGAGAGCTCGATCACGGTGACCTTCGAGCCCAGCGCGTCGTAGACACAGGCCATCTCCAGCCCGATGATGCCGCCGCCCACCACCAGCAGGCGCTTCGGGATGTCCGTGAGTTCCAGGGCACCGGTGGAATCCATAACCCGCGGGTCGTCCCAGGGGAAACCCGGCAGGCGCACGACCTTCGAGCCCGCGGCAATGATCGCGTGCTCGAAGCCGATCACCTGGCGGCCGTCCGGCCCCTCGACCACAAGTTCGTGCGTACCGGCAAAACTGCCGACACCCTGCATCACCCGCACCTTGCGTTGCTTGGCCAGGTGCTGCAGGCCCTTGGTCAGCTTGCCGACCGTACCGGACTTGTACTTCCTCAGCCCCTCGATTTCGATCTTCGGCTTGCCGAAGTCGATGCCGAATTCGGCGAAGCGTTCGGCCTCCTCAATCACCTCCGCTGCGTGCAGCAGGGCCTTGGAGGGAATGCAGCCGACGTTCAGGCAGACGCCGCCGATCTCGGCGTAGCGCTCGACCATGATCACGTCGAGGCCCAGATCGGCCGCCCGGAAGGCCGCCGTGTAGCCGCCGGGACCGGAGCCCAGTACCAGCACCTGGCACTGCAGGTCTGTGTCGCCGGAAAACTGCCTGGCCTCGGGCGTCGTTTCGGCCTTCACCTTTTTGCCCTCGTGTTCCTTTGCCGTGGGGGCGGCCACCTCGTCCTCGCCACCCTTCTCGGCCGAGGACTCCCCGGAGGCCTCCAGATCAAGGATCCGATCGCCCTCCGAGATCCGGTCACCGACCTTCACATGCATGCTCTTCACGGTGCCCGCCTCGGGCGCGGGAATATCCATGCTGGCCTTTTCGGACTCCAGCGTGATCATCGGATCCTCGGCGGCGATTGCATCACCGGGATGCACCAGCACCTCGATGATCTCCACGTCCTTGAAATCACCGATATCCGGGACCTTGATGGTGGTGATGTTACTCATCGGACGACTCCAGGTTGGAATTCGCAACGCGAACCTTCACGGACATGGCAGGGCTCAACGCCCCACGACCGGACGACCCGCTTCATGACTCGCCGTGTACGCATCCGGTCCGGCTAGTGGGCCATGCGGAAAGTTCGGTACCCGATCGCTTCGCCAGACGCGCCGGCGCTGCGTTGGGCAAGTTTGAAATAGGATGGCTATTCCTGCACTTGCCCGCCTTGCTCCGGCGCGTCTGACTGTGCTCCATAGGCACCGCACTTCCCGCATGGCCCACTAGAGAAGCATCCGGCGCATGTCGGACAGAAGTCCCGACAGGGCCGAGGTGAAGCGGGCACCCAGGGCACCGTCGATCACGCGGTGGTCGTAGGACAGCGCGATGGGCAGGACCAGGCGCGGCTCGAAGGCCTCTCCGGTCCACACCGGGCGGATCGAGGAGCGTGCCACGCCCAGGATCGCCACCTCCGGTGCGTTCACGATGGGCGTGAACTGGGTGCCCCCGATTCCGCCGAGGCTGGAGATGGTCAGGCAGCCACCCTGCATGTCCTTCGTCTTCAGCTTGCGCTCGCGGGCGCGCTTCGACAGATCCATCAGTTCCGAGGCAAGATCGACCAGGCTCTTGCGGTCGACGTTGCGCACCACCGGCACCACCAACCCGTCGGGCGTATCGACCGCCACGCCCAGGTTGTAGTACTTCTTGATGATCAGGTTCTCCCCGGTCGCGTCCAGCGAGGCATTGAAGCGCGGATACTGTTTCAGGACGGAGACCACGGCCTTCATCAAAAACGGCAGGAAGGTGACCTTGACGCCCTTCTTCTCGTACTCGTCCTTCAGCGACTTGCGGAAGTCCTCGAGCTCGGGATATCCGCCTCGTCGAACTGGGTCACGTGCGGCACGGTCACCCAGTTGCGGTGCAGGTTCTTGCCCGTCAGCTTGTTGATCTTGGTCAGCGCCTGGGTCTCGATCGGCCCGAACTCGCTGTAGTCGATGTCGGGCATCGGTTCGACACCCAGGGCCGAGCCCCCGGGCTGGCTCAGCGCCCGCTTGACGAAACCCTGCACGTCCTCGCGCAGAATGCGTTTCTTGCGACCGCTGCCTTCGACCTTGGCGAGGTCGACACCCAGTTCGCGTGCAAAACGGCGAATGGCGGGAGAGGCATGAGCCTTGCGGAAGGCCTTTTCGTCGGCGATGTGCGCCGTCGGCGAAGGGCGCGGTCCCTCCTTGGCGGGCGCAGGCCGTGACGGCTGCTCGGCGCCGGCCTTTGACTCAGGCTTCGACTCCGATTCGGTTTTGTCTGGAGCCGGTTGCTTTTCGGCCGCCTTGCCGCCGCTTTCCGCGGCCTGTTCCGATTCCGGCGCCTTTCCGCTCCCTGAGGCCGCTTCCATGTCCAGGATCGCATCGCCTTCGGAAACGCGGTCGCCCACCTTGACCTTGAGTTTTCGGACCACACCGCCCTGCGGCGCCGGAATCTCGATCGAGGCCTTGTCCGATTCCAGGGTAATCAAGGGATCCTCGGCGGCCACCTCGTCACCGATACCGACCAGCACCTCGATGATTTCCACGTCCTTGAAATCGCCGATGTCGGGGACATCCACGGTAATGATCTCGCTCATGTCAGCTCCTGGCTGGGGGAACGGCAGCGACCGTCTCAGGCCTGAAGGGGGTTGGGACGGTTGGTGTCGATCCCGTACCTGGCGATGGCGTCGGTCACGACCGATGCCTCGACCTCGCCGGCCTCCACCAGGGATCGCAGTGCGGCCACGACGATGAAGTGACGATCGACCTCGAAGTGCCGACGCAGTGCCGCCCTGGTATCCGAACGCCCGAAGCCGTCGGTTCCGAGAACCCGATAAGGACCCGGCACCCAGGCGCGGATCTGATCCGCGTGGGCCTTCACGTAGTCCGTTGCCGCAATTACCGGAGCCGAGGAACCGGACAGGCACTGCGTGACCCAGGGCACCGGCGGCTTGGCCTTGGGCTTCAGCATCGCCTCGCGGTCGCAGTCGCGGCCGTCACGCGCCAGCTCGTTGAAACTCGTCGCGCTCCAGACCTCCGACGAGACGCTGAAATCCTTGTCCAGCAGCTCCGCGGCAGCGATCGCCTCGCGCAGTATGGTCCCCGATCCCAGCAGTCGGACCTGCTTCTTGCGCCGGCCGGCGGACGCGAATTTGTAAAGACCGCGCACGATGCCCTTCTCCGCGCCCTTGGGCATCTCCGGCTGCGGATAGTTTTCGTTCATCGTGGTGATGTAATAGAAGACCTTCTGCTGATCCACGAACATGCGCTGCAACCCGCTGTGCACGATCACCGCGAGTTCATATGCGAAGGTGGGATCGTAGGAGATGCAGTTGGGCACGTTCGCGGCCATGCTCAGGCTGTGCCCATCCTGGTGCTGCAGCCCCTCGCCCGCCAGCGTGGTGCGCCCCGCCGTGCCGCCGATCAGGAAACCCCGGGCCTGCATGTCGCCGGCGGCCCAGATCAGGTCCCCGACGCGCTGGAACCCGAACATCGAGTAATAGATATAGAACGGCACCGTCGCGACACCGTGCGTGGAGTACGAGGTCGCTGCGGCGATCCAGGAAGACATCGCGCCCGCCTCGTTGATGCCCTCTTCGAGGATCTGGCCCTTCTTGTCCTCCTTGTAATACATCACCTGATCGCGGTCCTGCGGCTGGTACAGCTGCCCCACCGAGGAATAGATCCCGAGCTGGCGGAACAGCCCTTCCATTCCGAAGGTCCGTGCCTCGTCCGGAACGATCGGCACGACGTAGCGCCCAATCTTCTTGTCGCGTGCCAGCAGGGTCAGCAGTCGCACGAAGGCCATGGTGGTCGACATCTCGCGCTCGCCGCTAGACTCCAGCAGCGACCCGAAGGCCTCGAGGTCCGGCACCTCCAGCGGTGCGGCCAGGGGCCGGCGCACCGGCAGAAAGCCGCCGAGCGCCTGGCGGCGCTCGAGCATGTATTTCAGTTCCGGAGTATCGGTCTTGGGCCCGATGTACTCGGCCGCCTCGATCTGGGCATCGGACAGCGGGATATCGAACCTGTTGCGGAAGGCCTTCATGTCCTCCAGATCGAGCTTCTTCTGGCTGTGGGTACGGTTCTGTGCCTCACCCGCGGTGCCCATGCCGTAGCCTTTCACGGTATGCGCGAGGATCACCGTGGGCTGGTCGGCGTGCTCGGCCGCGGCCTTGTAGGCGGCGTAGACCTTCACCGGGTCGTGACCACCACGGTTCAGGCGCCAGATGTCGTCGTCGGACATGTTGGCGACCATCGCCTTCAGCTCCGGGTACTTGCCGAAGAAGTGTTCGCGCACGTAGGCCCCGTCGCGGGACTTGTAGTTCTGGTAGTCCCCGTCCACGGCCTCCATCATGCGCCGCTGCAGCAGCCCGTCCTTGTCGCGCGCCAGCAGCGGATCCCAGTAGCGGCCCCAAAGGACCTTGATCACATTCCAGCCGGCACCGCGGAAGATCGCCTCGAGTTCCTGCACGATCTTGCCGTTGCCACGCACGGGGCCGTCGAGACGCTGCAGGTTGCAGTTGACGACCCAGATCAGGTTGTCCAGCTTCTCCCGCGAGGCCAGGGTGATCGCACCCAGTGATTCCGGCTCGTCCACCTCGCCGTCACCGACGAAGCTCCACACCTTGCGGTCTTCCGTCTTCGCAAGGCCCCGGTCCTGCAGGTACTTCATGAACCGGGCCTGGAAGATGCTCATGATCGGGCCGAGTCCCATGGACACCGTGGGAAACTGCCAGTAGTCCGGCATCAGCCAGGGGTGCGGATAGGAGGACAGACCCTTGCCGTCGACCTCGCGCCGGAAGTGGTTCAGCTGCTCCTCGGTCAGACGCCCCTCCAGGAAGGAACGCGCATACATGCCGGGTGCCGAGTGCCCCTGCACGAAGACGAGATCGCCGCCGTGCTCGTGCGAGGGGGCACGCCAGAAATGATTGAAACCGACGTCGTAGAGCGTGGCCGCCGAGGCAAAGGTGGCGATGTGGCCGCCGAGTTCCGCCGACACCCGGTTCGCCTTGACCACCATCGCCATCGCGTTCCAGCGGATGTAGGAACGGATGCGGTGCTCCATCGCGCTGTCCCCCGGGAAGACGGGCTCCTGGTGCGGGGGAATGGTGTTCACGTAGGCGGTGTTCGCGGAATACGGCAGGTAGGCGCCACTGCGGCGGGCCTTGTCGATCAAGGATTCGAGGAGATGATGGGCGCGCTCCGCGCCGTCCGCCTCGAGCACTGCTTCAAGGGCGTCGATCCACTCCTGGGTTTCCTGCGGATCGATGTCGTGCGAGTCAGCGTTTGCGTTCATGCGTGATCCCTTGTGAGAAGCCGTCCGCGACGCCCGGTGGTTGCTGCGGGCCCGGGGGCAGGCGCCCTTTCTGCTACTATGTTGCCTGGTGCGGGAAGGGTGCAGACAGGTTCGCCAGTATCCTGACTGAACCCGGCGCAGGTCAAGTCGAGCCAGGTTCGTGCAGTCAAGTTCCGCGAAATCCGGCCCAAAATCGGCGAAAACCCCTCATCTTGCCCCTGGCGACGGGACCAGCCTCGGCGCCGGCGCCGGGGTGGAGGGAATTCCTTGCTTCCGCGCCAGCGCATAATCCGCCCTGCGGACCCGCAAGCCCCGAATCCATTCACCAACCCGCACGGAAACAATGACTGACGTTCAGAACCTGCCCCCCGAGAGCCGACCGATGGCCAACCGCTTTCGCGGATTCCTTCCCGTGGTGGTGGATGTCGAAACGGGCGGCTTCGACTGCCGGCAGCACGCACTGCTGCAGGTCGCCGCCGTATTCCTGCGCCGTGGCGCGGACGACCACCTGTACCGCGAGCGGACACTGAGCCTGCACGTGCGCCCGTTCGAGGGCGGACTGCTGGACCCCAAATCCCTCGAGGTCAACGGCATCGACCCGTTTCACCCCCTGCGGATCGCGCATCCGGAAGACCAGGCCCTAGGGAGGCTGTTCAGCGAGGTTCGGCGCGAGGTCAAGCTCAACCAGTGCAAGCGGGCCATCCTCGTCGGCCATAACGCCCATTTCGACCTTGGCTTCGTGCACTCGGCCGCGGAACGCTGCGGGATCAAGCGCAACCCCTTCCACCCCTTCAGCAGCCTCGACACGGTGTCGCTGTCGGCGCTGGCCTACGGGCAGACGGTGCTGGCGCGGGCGGCGGAGGCCACGGGGCTGATCTGGGACAATGAATCCGCGCACAGCGCGGCATACGACGCAGAGATGACGGCCGATATCTTCTGCTCGATCGCCAACCGGTGGATGGATGTGGCAGGCATTCCGCAGGGCGCGGCCCTGATCCCCGAGGATACTGGCTGACGAGCGGGGCGCGCGCCTCCATCGGAGACCGCGCCCGCGGGTACAGCGTCAGGCGCGCTTCGCGTGCGCCTCCTCAACCAACTTCTTCAATTCGCCGTTCTCGAACAACTCCAGGGTGATGTCGCAACCACCGACCAGTTCACCGTCCACGTAGATCTGTGGGAAGGTCGGCCAGTCCGCGTAGCGCGGCAGATTCTGGAACACCTCCTGGTCGGCCAGCACATTCACGAAGGCAAATTCGCGCTCGCAGCGCTTCAGGGCCTCGGCGGCGCGACTGGAGAACCCGCACATGGGGAACTGCGGCGTACCCTTCATGAAGATCACCACGGGGTTTTCTTCGACCTGCTGACGAATCCTATCCATGACATCCATGGGAGCCTCCTGACGACTCGGTTGTTACTTGCGGCAACGCCTTCTGGACGACGCTACCGGACGTGGGACGTGTATCCGGCTCCGACACCTGGGTGAGCCGGGTGATCTGAGTGCCCCCTCTGGAGCGCGGGCCCGCGCTACAGAGGACGGGCCGGAAGGATCAGACGTTGAAACGGAAATGTACAACGTCCCCTTCCTTCATGACGTATTCCTTGCCCTCCAGACGCCATTTGCCGGCATCCTTCGCGCCCTGCTCCCCACCGTGGGCCACGAAGTCGTCGAAGGCGATGACCTCGGCGCGGATGAAGCCCTTCTCGAAATCCGTGTGAATCACGCCAGCGGCCTGGGGCGCCGTCGCCCCCCGGCGCACCGTCCAGGCGCGGACCTCCTTGGGTCCGGCGGTGAAGAAGGTCTGCAGGTTCAGCAGCCTGTAGGTGCCGCGCACGACCCGGTCCAGCCCGGGCTCCGAAACGCCCAGTTCCGCGAGGAATTCCGCCCGCTCCGCGTCCTCGAGCTGGGCGATCTCCGCTTCCATTGCCGCGCAGACGGGAACCACCTGCGCGCCCTCCTGGATCGCATGCGCCTCGACCTGCGCCAGTAGCGGATTGTCGGTGAAGCCGCCCTCGGCCACATTGGCGATGTACATCAGCGGCTTCGCGGTCAGCAGGTGCAGATCCCGGAGGAGCGCCAGCGACTCCTCGGCCAGGGCCTGCGCGCGCACCGGGGTCCCCTTGTCCAGCCCGGCGGCCACCCGTTCGGCGATCTCCAGACGGGCGATGGCCTCCTTGTCCTGTGATTTCGCGGCCCGAGTCAGCCGGGTAATGGCCCTGGATACCGTATCCAGGTCAGCCAGCGCCAGTTCGGTGCTAATGGTCTCGATGTCAGACAGCGGATCGACCCGGCCCGAGACATGCACCACATCGTCGTCGTGGAAGCAGCGGACCACCTGGGCGATGGCATCGGTCTCCCGGATGTGCGCGAGGAACTTGTTGCCCAGGCCCTCGCCCTCCGCGGCCCCGGCAACGAGCCCGGCGATGTCGACGAATTCCACGGTGGTCGGCAGCACCCGCTGCGGATTCACGATCCCAGCGAGCGCATCCAGGCGAGGATCCGGAACCTCGACCACGCCCACGTTGGGATCGATGGTGCAGAAGGGGTAGTTCTCCGCCGCGATCTCGGCCCGGGTCAGGGCATTGAAGAGTGTGGACTTGCCCACGTTGGGCAGCCCGACGATCCCGCATTTGAGGCTCATGATTCCTTCCCATTATCCGGCGCAGCACGCGCATGCAGAGTGCGCACCGCCTTGTCCCAGTCCCCTGCCAGCAGGTCGCTTACCGACTCCATGGCCGCGCTGATCGCCTCGCGCATCGAGGTCTCCTCGGCACGCGAAGGACGTTCCAGCACATAGCCGATCACGGCCTCCCGGATTCCCGGGTGACCGATCCCGATCCGCAGACGCGCGTAGTCCGGCCCCAGGTGCCGATGAAGATCGCGCAGACCGTTGTGGCCGCCGTGCCCACCCCCCATCTTCAGCCGGGCGGTGCCTGCCGGCAGGTCGAGTTCGTCGTGCACGACCAGAATCTGTTCCGGGGAGATCTTGTGGAAGCCTGCGAGTTTCTGCACCGCATTCCCACTCTTGTTCATGAAGGTCAGCGGCTTCAGCAGATCACAGGCCGCGCCGCCCACGGTGACCCGCGCGACCTCGCCCTCGAAACGCGACTCGGCACGGAATGATCCACCACGGTCCTCCGCCAGCCGGTCCACAAACCAGAAACCCGCGTTATGCCGGGTATCGGCATAACGCGGGCCCGGGTTTCCCAGTCCGACGATCAGCCGTATCGGCATCTTCTGGATGTCGGTAGCGGCCATCGCCCAGGATCAAACGCCCTCGCCGCCCAGGCCTTCGATCCCCTCTTCGCCCTCTTCGTCCAGTGCCTTCTCGCCACGCGGCATCAACACGCCAACCACCGCCGAGTCATGACCCTCGTGCGCCAGCGCGACCACGGTCACGCCTGCAGGCAATACGAGTTCCGACAGATGCACGGAATCGCCGACTTCCAGGCCCGCCACGTCCACCTCGATGGCCTCGGGCAGATCGCCGGGCAGACACTCGATCTCCACCTCGGTCAGCTGACGGTTGATCATGCCGCCGCCGGTCTTGACGCCCTTGCAGATTTCCTCGTTCACCAGATGCAACGGAACGTGGACGCGGATGACCTCGTCGGCGCTGACCCGCAGCAGATCGATGTGCACCAGCGTCGGCTTGAACGGATGCCGCTGCACGTCGCGCAAGATGGCTCGCTCGGCCTTGCCGTCCAGGTTGACGGTCAGGATGTGGGAATAGAACGCCTCATTCTTCAGGTTCAGCATGATGGCGTTGTGGTCGAGCGTGATGGGCGCCGCTTCCTGATGACCACCGTAGAGGATACCGGGCAACTTGCCCGCGCGGCGCAGGCGGCGGCTCGCACTCGATCCCTGCTCCAGGCGCGGTTCGGCTTCAATGACAAAATCCGTACTCATCGTGACTTTCTCCAAAATGAACACGCCTCATCCGCGACCAGATGAGGCGCCAAATAAGGGCTCGAGGCCCGGGGCGGCAGGGCCGGACTGCGGCCGCACCAAAACAGGGTCAGTCCACGAACAGGGAGCTGACCGATTCTTCCATGTTGATGCGGCGTATAGTCTCCGCGAGCATCTCTGCCACCGACAGCTGACGGATGCGGCTGCAGGACTGGGCATTCGGCTGCAGCGGCAGAGTATCGGTGACCACCAACTCATCAAGCATCGAACTCTCTATGTTACCAACAGCCGGCCCGGAAAGCACGGCATGGGTCGCATAGGCGTAGACCTTCGCGGCACCGTGCTCCTTGAGCGCCCGGGCGGCCTGACAAAGGGTGCCGGCGGTGTCGACCATGTCGTCGATGATCACGCAGCATTGGCCCTCGACATCCCCGATGATGTGCATCACCTGCGCCTCGTTGACGCGTGGCCGGCGCTTGTCGATGATCGCGAGGTCGGCATCGTCCAGGCGTTTCGCGATGGCACGCGCCCGCACCACGCCGCCGACGTCCGGCGATACCACCGTGACTTCGCCGGCTTCGCGGCGCCAGATATCGCCCAGCAGGATCGGGGAGGCATAGATGTTGTCGACGGGCACGTTGAAGAAGCCCTGCACCTGGTCGGCGTGCACGTCGATGGTGAGGACGCGGTCCGCGCCCACGGCCTCGATCATGTTCGCGATAACCTTCGCCGAGATCGGCACGCGTGCGGAGCGCACCCGACGGTCCTGGCGCGCATAGCCGAAATAGGGGATGACCGTGGTGATGCGACCCGCGGATGCCCGGCGCAGGGCATCCACCATGATCAGCAGCTCCATGATGTTGTCGTTGGTCGGACGTCCGGTTGGCTGGATGACGAAGACGTCCCTGCCGCGCACGTTCTCGAGGATCTCGATCTGGACCTCACCGTCACTGAAACGCCCGACGGTTGCCTTGCCCAGGCGCAGGTCCACGTGTTCGGCAACCTTGCGCGCGAGTTGCGGGTTCGCGTTGCCCGCGAAGATCATCATTCGGCTCTGATCGGCCACGGCTATTCCCGGT
>Ga0114946_10002271_pt1 | contig 13212 bp, 25 predicted proteins | sample WalLakDeSediment_FD_88676 | JGI IMG/M metagenome (GOLD analysis project Ga0114946, IMG submission 88676) | Lake sediment microbial communities from Walker lake, Nevada to study Microbial Dark Matter (Phase II) - Walker Lake 11/02/13 Deep Sediment | ecosystem: Environmental > Aquatic >...
AACCTTTCCCACATCGTTCGATGGGGCGCACATTCCGTTGTGCTCGCAATCAACCTTTCCCACATCGTTCGATGGGGTGCCTTTCGTTCCTACTGGAATCGAAAGCGCCAACCGTTCGAAGCCAACCTTTCCCCCATCGTTCGATGGGGACACGTTCGTTCCGTTCGCAACGCAACCTTTCAATTCGTTGCGTTCCGTCGTTGCACTTATTCGCTTACCCACATCGCTCGATGGGGCAAACAATCTCCTGCAATTCTTATGCCAGTCTTCTTTGGCACCATTCTTGCTCTCTGACGCGCGCGCCGCGCGATCATGAGGAGAAAAAACTGGATCTATAATTGCTCATTGCAACCTTCATGCCATTCATCTTATATGTACAATCCAATCACACTGTACAAAACCACAATCGCTCCCTTGGTATGAAACATGCACCTTGCAACATGCATGCCACCACAAAAAAGAAGACAAAAAAAGACCACTTCCAGGCTTTGGTGGAGCCTGGAATGGCGGGGAAAGTGCGCGCGGGATAAAAATCCACCCCCACTGGATGTGGGGATGGGCGCACAGAACGTGCTTGGAAGGCAGACATGGGGAATGAATGCCAATAAAGCTATTATTATAGTCCATTCACAGGATTGTGTGTGCGCTCGATAAAGTCTTTCGCTTTCTTGAGAGAACAACCCGTCAATTGACGGACTTTCTTGATCCGTCCAATCTTATCGGATTGTCCGAATTCATTGACCAACAATGTTCGAATCTTTTCGAAGTAATCACAACAATCCGCGCGACCTTTCGCTTGCGCGAATAGATCCTTGATCTCAGAATCATTATCGTGTATTCGAGGACAAAGCAACCTTTCGTCAGATCCTTCCACAAAAGAAGTTGCCGCCTCCAATGTACAACCCGTGATTATTCGTACCAACAAGACTTGTTCATTCTGAACGTGTGAATACACGTGCAGCATACGACGAATTCGAGAATAATGCGACGAAAGATTGTCACTGGTATACGTCCAAAGGAACAATCGTCGAATCTCCAACTCTTCCTTATTCGGGACATTCTCCTTCAGAATAACAGCTTTCTTGCATTCCGCAAGCTCCGCACGAAGCTTGCGAATATCCCCTTCATAGTTCTCACATGCAAGATTCAATTGCTCATTATCGCGAATGAGCCCATCCAAGTAACTTAGCGGAATACTCACTTTGATATTCATTGTCTTATATCTTTCTTTCTAAGCCACAGACGCTTAAAGTCCATACACAGGATTGTAAGTGCCTTCGACAAACTCTTTCGCATCCTTAAGACTACAGTCGGTCAAGTCTCGAACTTTCTTGATCTGTCCAAGCTTGTTGGAGTGTCCGAATTCATTCGCCAGAATGGCTCGAATCTCCTGATACAAGTCAAAACAATGATTTATGTTTCCTTTCGCTTTCACGAAGAGAGCCTGAATCTCACAATCCCTTTCCTTCATTCGAAAACACGGAACAATCTCATCAGATCCTTCTACGAATGAAGTTGCACGCTCCAAGCTACAACCAGTAGCCTCCCGAATGATCTTGATCTTGGTATCTCGATCATATTGATACATATCCAGAATATTACGGATTTCTGGATATGAACCTTTACCATATGATTCTGCCTTTGCAAACAAGCGTCGAATATCATCTACCTTATACCGCTGAATCTCGAATTCGTTCCTCTCGTCCACTTTCGGGGAGTATTGATTCTTCTTGCATTCCGCAAGCTCCATGCGGAGCTTGCGAATATCCCCTTCATAGTTCTCACACGCAATATTCAATTGCTCATTATTGCGAATGAGCCCGTCCAAGTAACTTAGCGGAATACTCACTTTGATATTCATTGTCTTATCTTTCTGGTCAATCTCCCCAATCCTCATCCTGCCAAGAACGCTCGCGTTCCTGCGGCTTCCGAATGAGTTGATTCTCCACCTTCTTCTCCCGCATGGTGCTACCTGCAACATGCCCAATCTTCTGTTCGATCATCTGCTTGCGAACCCATGAACGTGGCTTTCGCTCAATCTGCCTGGGTTTGATCTTGCTGCCCATCTTATTCAATCCTTTCAAGAAAACTTTCTTTTTACTTCACAGACACAATCACGCCATCTTTCAACGTGACAGAAGCATACCAACTATGTGGAGCCGGATAATGCGGTCCTTCCACATATTCCGTCCCATTCTCTTTCGGAGTCCCAAGTCCAGGCGAAAACACAGTTACCTTTTCTCCCGCCTTGACAGCTTCCTTGAGTGCTTTCTTGCTTTTGAAGTTCTTGGACGTATACATTGATTCACCTTTTTCTTGACACAAACCTTATATCCCACATCGTTCGATGGGGCTTAGATCGAATACTGATACACATGCCCAGTATCCGTAACCACAAGAATCTCCGACCAATCGAAAGGATCCAATTCTTTCTCTTTACAGATATATTCCAGACATTCCTTTTTGTTGGTTTCATTGACAATTCCCGTGCCAACATGACACGAACACGTACATTGCTCTTCGAAAGCTATTAGTATGATTACCATCTTACACTCTACCTTTCCCACATCGTTCGATGGGGATAATTGGTCCCGATTGTAGGGATCGAGCCTACACATATTCGAACAAGAGATAATCACTTTCTTGCCGCCGCCTTATGAGTTGATTAGGTCATAATTGAATGGCAGAATATGTTGAACCATCAATCGGGATAATATGGCAGTTTTCCGACTTGCCCAGGTCGATAAGAGTTTCGCTTGTTGTTACTTCTTTTCGGGAATATCCCGAATTCGAGTCACACCGCCACCCTTGCCCTTGGACACTTGGAATTGTCCACAGGAACGGACATACAGACCAACCGACTTGAGAGCCTCCTGGAATTCACCAGGGGAAACTCCCAACCCTTGAACGACCGTGTTCGTCACGAAAGGCATGGGGAGAGTCTTGCCCAAGTGAGTGTCAAAGAGATCCCCAACCGCTTCAGAGATCCATTCCAACCCATTTGCCTCCTTTTTGATAAGGGCAATGACTTGCTTCTCCAATGCCGCCATGGTATCTTCGAACCCAATCGTCCCATCCGACAACCGAACCACCATCTCATTGAGCTTATTCATCTTCTTCTCCGTTGTTTATACTGCGTTGTTGTTTACTGCGTTGTTGTTTGCTACACACTCCGACTTGCCCACATCGTTCGATGGGGCAAGCAACCGTCAACCGTGCGAAAACGTCGCCTTGGAATTCTTAGCTTTCACACCAAACCCAAGCTTGGTTTGCCCTGGCTTGTTCGTCTTATGCAATGCCATTCGTTGGGGCTTGAGAATCCGTGCCAAAGAATCGTCACGATTGACGAATTCATAATGAACCTCACGATGAAACACCTCTCCAAAGCAATCCGCCGATTGTTCGAACAACCGACGATCACACCATTCACTTGCACGTTGGGGCAAGTCGAAGTTCTGCCGCAATTCCTTCCCCTTCTCATCTTCCAACACATTCCCAGAACCATCCCGAATACATGCCGAAAAAGGCTTCTTAGAGACCTTCTTAGGCTTTTCGATACTTTCCTGTGCTTTCAAGAGATCAACCATCATGATGTGACTCATGACGGCATGCTTGATCTCCGACAATGCTGGGGTTGGGTACAATTCCCCATTGTCCACCTTTGCCACAATTGCTGCCGTGGCATAGCTAACCTCACCTTGCGTGAGGTATTCCCGATGTTGATCGATGAATGCGATTGCTGACACTGTGGCGGAATTCGCCTTGCGCAGCAAGCCCTTTGGTCCCATCTTACGTTCTGCCATTGTTCGCTCCGTTGTTGCGTTCCGTTTCACCTTACATTGACCACATCGTTCGATGGGGCGTTTCTACTTTCCGCCGAACAACATGCCAGCGATCATAACGATTGCTGATGCTCCGACAGATTGCCACAATGAGATCCCATTATGCAAGTATTGTGACAATGCCGGGAATTGGGGTAAAAGAAAGAAGTTTACGGCACAGAAAAGACATGCTGTCAACATTGTCCACATAACCATGAGTTTCCACATTGCTGTATACCCTCGTTTGATTGTCTGTTGTCTCGAAGCCAACCTTACCCACATCGTTCGATGGGGCACATTGTTCATTCGGGCAACATAATTGTTGTTGTGATGTTGTGTTGTCGTTGCAACAATTAGCTTTACCACATCGTTCGATGGGGCGCTTTCTCGCGCGATCTAAGAAGCGTGAATTGTGGATCGACACTTGTACATTGCAATATCCGTTCCAATTGCTTTATATCGTTTGTACAATCACATTGAAATCCAAAGAATGGCACAATGAATGCACCTTGCAACGGTCATGCCAAGCAATACGAAGATACACGAAAAGACCGGCATCCAAAGGATACCAGCCTTCTCGCTTTGCATTCACATATTATATATATATATTATTAAAGACGCTTTTCGATTCTGTGGTACGTCTCGCGACCTTTCGCTTACCAAGGAACATTCGCGTTCCATTGCTATTCCGTTTTTAGGCTTAAACGGAACAAACCAGGCGGGAATCACCCGCCTTATTCAGGGCTCGCAATTGCATGGCTCTACCTCCCTTGGATTAATATATTATCTTTGGTTATTACTTGAACCATTCTGCCGGTTCGAAGTCCGGCAAAGGGGGAGTTTCCCGAATCAGCGCTTTCATCGCAGAAGTGTATTCTTCCCCTTCCACGAAAGTCAACCCCTTCATCAACGCAATCTCCACTTCACGTTGCGTAACTTCCTCGTGAACCTGCCGCTCTTCGAAAGAACGGAGGATATTCTTCGCCTCTTCCGCACGGAGCTTTGCTCCCAAAAGTGCATCCTGTGCGAGAATAAAGACCTTGCGCGCAGACTCCACGGAGATACGCGCTTGTTTCTCATCTTCGACAGCTTCGACACAAGCTGCCTTCAATCCTTCAATGGTACTCTTGAGTTGCATTGTGTTGCCTCATTCACTTTCTTAACCACATCGTTCGATGGGGCTTACAAACTTACATACCCCATCAAGTAGGTTTGATCTTAGATTCGATGGTTCCACGGATCAGGAACCGAATCGAAGGGAGAACCCGTAGGGTTCGCAACACTCACATGATATTCCCGGTTTGGATCAATAACGATCCCATCCAACCCAAGCATATCAACCACTTGTTCCACCCAGGCTCGAATCGCACCCTGTTCATTGCAAGGTGCGACAAGCGATTCCTTGCGACCATTATTCGCAAGGTATGGTTCCCCGTAAGTTACTTCCGGGAAAGGGGGAAGTTCCAGAGTATTCCAGATTCCCTTTAGAATCTTCCGAACATTATTCGGAAGCTCGGAAGACAACAGCGTGATATGGGCAGGAGAAACTCGAACATACCCCGGAGGAATGTTCGCGGGGATCTCCCGTGTTTCCTCTGCCATCATAATGTTCTTGAACACAACATGCATGCTCTCACCTCTTTCCCCCATCGTTCGATGGGGTCGATCTCACTTCGCAATGTAGGATTCGATTCCGCTCTCATCGGAATCTTCCCGTCCTGAATCGCGCTCGTTGTTCAGGGCTTGTGCTTTAGCGCGGGCGGCACTGGGAGACAATTCCCGTGCCACAACCGTTTCCACAAACCGTTTCCCATCGAATGTGACTTTGACAACGTTCATTGTGTAACCTCCGACAATTATGTTTACCACATCGTTCGATGGGGCAACGCTCGAATAACGCATAGCATCAAAGCGCGTCATCCTTTTCTGCGTTGCCTGCTTGGCACCAATTAGCTTTACCACATCGTTCGATGGGGCTTTATGTTGGTGGTGGAATTATAAGGTGGTATATTGATTGTACTTTGCAACGATTGTGCCATATTAAAAAAAGATACAAGAAAAAGGGTCAGGGGCAAGCCCTGACCCTTGACCTTACGAAGAAGAGACAACAAGGAAACGGAGATATTCCGATCCCGTAATGAATCCTTCTTCGTATTGTTGTGTAGCTTCATGCGAGGGATAATTCTCCCTTGCCCAGTTCACCCAGGGGGCAAGCATATCCCCCAGGCGACGATGATACACTCCATGAGCATCACACTGATCCCACGACGCAGTCGTGCGGATAAGGTCAATCGCGACCTTACCAGCATCCTCTTCCGCAGTCATGAGCACAGCAGCAATAGCCTCAATAATCATATTGTTCGTCATGTTCTTTCCTCCGACAACTATCTTTACCACATCGTTCGATGGGGCAGGTAGGTGAATGGATCACTATATTAGATTGGCACATACATTGTACCTTGCAACGGTTGTGCCATATCTACAAACAAGAGCCCGGTTCCAAAAGGAACCAGGCAATCAAAAGCGACGAATTCCCGCACGCCAAGCTGCAAGCAATCGGTCCTTTGCGGGAGAATCCATTCTCGTGATATAATTCACGAAGCAATAGATCCCGTCTTCGTCCTTCTCATACACTTCGACATTGCCCCCTTTGAAACTGGTCAGTTCCAATTGCCTGGGAGTAATTGTCTCATGTTGAGAATATAGAGTCACATACACAGTCTTGATCACTGGAGATTGTGCTACCCTTTCGATAGTAATCATGAGTCACCCCGTTCTTTGAGAAGAAGCGCGCGGAATTCCGCGCGCTTATCGTCCACATTCTCGTATACCGCAACATCCATCCAACGAGCACGTGGAAGCCATGGAGCTTTAGCGCACAAGGACCCTTTCGGTCCATAAGACCCCCCATCCATATAGGGAGCCTCTTCCGACAAGAGAAACCTGATTCGCAATCCACGAGATGCTTTCATTGTACATTCTCCATTGTGCGCTTTCGAACAACAACTATCTTTACCACATCGTTCGATGGGGCGAAAAAGATGTTGGCACAGATCTGGCACATTGCGGCACATGTGCCAGAGCACAAAAACCAGGCTCCCTTTCGGGAGCCCAGATGTTATGTTGATTCGACTCCCAATTGATCACATAGGCTATACATAGCCTCAGTGTAATCAAACTGATTGCTACGCATCTCACCCAATGCAGCATGAGCACAGGTGGATGCAAAGTCGCGAGGATCAACTCCAACACGTGCGCAGTGTTGGAGAATGCTTTGGGGGGTATCTTCCCCAAAACATGCGTCCCAAATCTTCTCGTCAGTCCAGCGCCTCTGATATGAATAATACACGAGTGTTTGTAGCATAACAATCTCCTTCACAATTGTGTAACTGACACTATGGCAATATCCGATTCATTGCCATAGAGACACCGAAGGATGTCAACTACTTTTGCCACAGCTTGTCCCCCAAAAGCTGCGACAGCCCGCATCATGATGGGGTTGCCCCCATCAATAGATACTCGTACATCGAACATATCCGCCACCTTTCCCCCATCGTTCGATGGGGCAAAAAAACTTTTTTTAGAAGACCAGATTCCCCGCTCCAATCTTCACAAGCCACTCATCGCGATGAGCGGCAGTCAGTGTCTCCCCCTCTGCGAGGAGGAGATTATCCACACCCCCATATCCACAGTCGCAGTTCCCCAGATAGGGAACCACGCACTGGACGGGGAAGCTTACCCTATCGGGCATATTGGGAGTCTCATCCTTCCGAATATCCCGATGGAACTGATGACGGATCTCAATCCGCCAGGTCCCATCAATATCCTGAACAGGGTGGGAGAACCAATGAAGGTCCTCCCCATTGTGTGTCTTTGGAAGAGCCGCAATCACGCGGCTCACCAACTGAAGTAGCTTTTGGCTCTTCATCGTTCTACCTCCGATGCCAACTATCTTTACCCCATCGCTCGATGGGGCAATTACTTGGTCCCCAGTGTAGGAATCGAACCTACGTCGGCATGTCCAACCGCTCAGTGGAGCCGGGACAATGGCGATCCTTGGCACGTCCAACTGCTCAGTAGCCGGGACGTGACAATCTGGGGCAAAGACGTTAGGAGATGTCCCGCCCGTCGACACGACGGGCGGTTTTCCCCTGCTTTGCTGCCCGTCGTGCAGCACGACGAGCGGCAATCTTTAGGTCACGGAGGTGCCTAGCACCTCCGTCAACGCGGCGCGTCGCACGACGCGCCGCTTTCGTGGTACTCATCTTTTCGGTATTCATATCATACCTATTATTGTATTGTTGTTGTTGTTGTTGTTGTTATGTACCCCATCGTTCGATGGGGCGATAATGGACGGTCAATACCAGTAGTATTCCGCCCACTGATCGAGCGTCCCCACGTCATGGTGGGTAGCGCCCAAGTGCAGAGGGATCAGAACCCTCTTCTTGCCGAGCCTAACCGAGGCTCGGCACTTTCCCCCAACCCACACCCTTTCGGGCGTATCGAAGGGGGAAACCTTGCGGCAAAGCTCTGCCTTTGCCGCATCCTTTGAGGTTCCCTTGGGGAACCTCAACTTGCTATTCCAGATGAGCATATGCTCACCTCCTTTCCCCCATCCTTTACCACATCGTTCGATGGGGGCGATTGTAAACCGTGCAACGAATCTTGTTTGACCGTTGCACTTTCGAAGCACCAACTGGCTTTACCACATCGTTCGATGGGGCAAAAAAAACTTGGTACTTGCTTCGGCACATACGTTGCTCCTTGCAACGCTCATGCCATGAATAAAAATGAAACGAAAGAAGCCCGATCCCTTTCGGGACCGGGCAGAAGATCATTCCGGGGAACGCATTGTGCATTCCCGATAATGGGGACCCCATGTCCCCATCACGATCCGTTGGTCGCCGTTCACGGCGACGACATCTCCCGATATGGGGAATCCCCCCATATCGGTCTCCCCTGACTCGGTGTACTCGAATGAGTACCCGAGTCTGGTCCACTCGGTTGCCGCGACTTGGTCGCGGCAGCAGGCGTTCGTGTCTCCCCCACAATAGGGGCAAAGTTTTTCGACATGCAAGTTCATGGCTCCTGCCTTTCCCCCATCGTTCGATGGGGACAACTCAGTACTCGTTCTGGTCCAACGGACCATTCCAATTCTGGAACGGTCCATGTTGTGGTCGCCAACCATCGCTCAGGTTGGCGTGGCAGTCCGGGCATACCCGCCCGAAGCCTGCCACGAAAACGAAACCCCATTCGCGAGGGGTCTCGTTTGCGGGGATGTCCTGGGACTCCCCGCAGCAGCTACAGGTACAACCACAGGTTGCCATAGCAACCTCCTTTCCCCCGTCGTTCGATGGGGCAAAAAATTCCTGATATATCCCTAAACATTCCGGTTTAGAAACATATCAGGAAGCCGGAAGCAAGCCCCTTCCGGTTCCTATTCCGATCAATCCTCCTTTGAAGAGAGATGTTTGGCGTTTCCTGTTGTGTGGTACGCCGGACCAAGGAGCTTTCGCGCTCCACTGCTAGCATATCCTTTGGGGCGATATGCCTTCCCGGTTATCACACCATAATGATAACCCTCCTTCCCCTACATTCAGTTTTTATCTTGAGCAAGTCATCGAGGCTTGCTCGCCTGTTGCAACTTAGCCCCATCGTTCGATGGGGCAAAAAACTTTCCTATCCGCAGAAGGGTGTGCCATGCGCACACCCGCCACTGACTCCGGGGGATGGTTCCCCGCTGCCACAAGTGCAGGGGCGGGGGGCGGGAGCGGCGGGAGCGGGAGCGTCGGGGGTAACGGGGGTATCCATGTTGTCTCCTTTTCCCCATCCTTTACCACATCGCTCGATGGGGCGAGCGTTGAATTCTGCAACGAATCTTGTTGACCGTTGCATGTTCGAAGCACCAACTATCTTTACCACATCGTTCGATGGGGCAAAAAACCCTGGTGTCTGCTTCGGCATATACGTTGCACCTTGCAATACTCATGCCACGAATAAAAATGAAACGAAAGAAGCCCGACTCCCTTCGGGAGTCGGGCGGAACATCATTCCGGGGAACGCATTGTCGATGGGGCTCAGCCAGTGATGGCATCGAGCGCCGCGTAGGCGTCTTCCAGCGTCATCTCTTGCCCCCGAGGGGATCCGGCGATCCCCTTGTGCCCCCCCGCCAGCACGCCCCACAAGGACTGGACGAGCTTGCACGCATCGTCCGTTTCCTTGGGGTTAGCGAACGAAACAGTGACACTCTTGAACTTGCTGTTGTACGCCACAACAGCGTCAAACGCCTCCCCGTTGTAATCGTACAGATGGTTGACGAACGAATCGGAGACGCGAAGCACCACGCGCCCACTAGACTCCTTGAAGGATTCCAGGTTCAAGGTGCGTGTGGCGGCGCGGAAGGCATCGCCAGCCGCCAACATGGTCTCGTCTCCTTCGAGAATGGAGGTGATGGCGGCACATGCGCCCCGGACGTATTCGGTCACGTCCTGAGCGCTCCCGTCGCGAGGCGGGTAGCAGCGGTTTTGCTCAGACCATGCCCAGAAAGCATGGAGGGCGCGCAGGTTCGACTCGGACGCATTGCTCTCGCCCAGCTTGTGCGCCCCGTGGGTATCAACGAAAGCCGCAAGATCCCAGAAGGACTCGGCGCTGGGCTTGACACCCATGATTGCCATCACCCCACCCAGGGCGTCAAGATCGACGTGCGACACGCCGATGACGTCGATCCCTTCGCGAACGGACTCGTTCGTTGCGAGACAGGGAGCGGGGTTGCCACTCCGGGGTCCATGGTGCGCGAGGGTCAGGACAGAACCCTCGACGCAGACCGCGCCGTACTCAGCTTCGACAGTCGCGCTGGACTTGCCAGCGATTGCGGTTGCAAGGGATTCGGGAGAGGAAGAGATGATGATCTTCATTGTTTTCTCCGTGTGCTGTTGTACTCACTTGTTTACCCACATCGTTCGATGGGGGCTGAATATCAAAAAAGCTTCGACGTGTTCTACCAATTGAACTAAGGGAGTAGAACTAATGCCCGTTAGAGCAACCGTTCCCAGCCTACCCTACCGGATTCGAACCGGCGTTCCGTCGAAGCACCAACTGGCTTTACCACATCGCTCGATGGGGCAAATACACATGCCCCTTTCTCTCAACACAAGGTTGGTCCGAGTCTTGCTCCTTGCAAACCACGTGCCACCCCAGAAAACGAACGCAAAAAAACCCGCGCTCCCCGATGGGGAGGCGGGTTCCGTCGAGGGCGGAATCAGCCCTCTTGGGCGAGCGCGGCGCGGCATCGCGCCCTAAGCTCGTCAAACTTCCCTTCGGGAAGCGCGTACGCTTCCCCAGTGAAGGTCCCGAGAGAGACGGCGACAACCGTCTCCTCGGTTGTCTCTCCCATCGCCCGATACCGGGCGATGAGAGCGGAGTTGTCCGAGCTTTCCAGCTCGGACAGAATCTTCTCGGAAAGAAGAATCTTGACTCGCGCCATCTGGCGCGAGACGACAGCGTCCTGGGCGTAGCCCAAGGAATCTTCGCGCTCTCCCGCCTTCTCGGCAAGGCTGGAAAGCCGGTCAAACCCGTTCGCTTCGCGGTCGCATTCGACCGCTTCGCGAGCCACAAGGTCAGCAAGGCTCGCAAGATGCGTGCGCATCTTGCGTAGCTCGTGATCCGGTCCTGCCGCCCCTGCGACATAGCCCGCGCCTTGGGCGCGGTCGCCACGCCACACGGCGAAGCCGCTGGCGTCGAATCCCTGCGTCCCCCGAAGGGGTTTGGCGACCTTGGTCGCCTTGACCTTGGGCGCCTTGGGCGCCTTGGCGACCTTGGCGACCTTGGTCCGCTCCGCTTCCAGTTCTGCTGAACGCGCTGCTTGCGCGTTCAGCATCGCCGTAAGGGCGAACGTCACGTCGGTACTCATGGTCTATCTCCTTTACGAAAAAGGGTTTTGGGTTCAATAGCTGGCTTTACCACATCGCTCGATGGGGCTTCCGATCCACTGGGGACGGAACCCGCCGCTGCCCCGTCTGGCACGGCACGTTGCACATTGCAATCGCCATACCAAACGACTCGTTGGGCAATCGTCGTCCGAATACTTTACGGATATTCCCTGGATCAAAACACCTTTTATCCCGTCTTTTATGCTATATAAAAACTTGCACTATATATATGGTAAAAAGGGGTCGTTTGATAATTGTCGTCCGGCATGAGTTGTTCAATATTGCAATTGACGTACCATAGATAATCTAATATGGGGAATGAATCTGGAATGATCGACTTGGCATTCTTGCTAAATGCAATGAATGTACCGTATATAATACAGATATTGGATGAATATGGAGTTGGTATGATTGCTAATTGCGATAACTATGCCAGAGCAATTCCTGATATAAAACAAAACAGGAATGAAGAATATAATAAAAAGAAAAAAAGATTATATAATATAAAAGAAAAAGAAAAAGAAGATAAAAAGAATAATAAAAGAAAGTTCAGGATAATAAGGAACGGTATGTAAAGTGTAGGTATGCTATTAGTGTGCCAGGTTGGGGCGAAAAAAAGGTGGGGCGGATGATATGTTGGCACGCATTTTGCCTCCCCCAGAGCAGTTTCGAGCAACAATTCAAACAATCACGAATATAATATACAAACAAGCAGTCTACATAGAGTCTCCATAAGCCCACACGATAATCTATATACCTCTACAAATTATCTTTATATTTGGGACATATAAAGGGACAAATTCAAATGGATTGTTATGAATAATCAAAAGGGGTCTAATGGGGTTGTTTTAATATTATAAATAGTCAAAAGACCCCTATTGGGGGTTTTGGAGGTTTCAATACCCACTTATTGGCACTTTGGGGCACTTAAAAACACCCCTTTTGAAAACCTAAAATTCGTGTTAGCTTCTTATAACATTTCAAAAATTGGTTTTGGGGCTTTTTTCGGAAAGTTGATATATGGCAACATATGGCAGCAATGGCAATGTTCGTGGATAGTGATAAGGTTGTATCTAACCCCGTGCAGTTTGTGGTGTACCAGACCACGTTCGATACTGAAAACCTATATATAGTATTATATAATTTTTTCAATAAGAAGGCATTAATAATATGAGGAGTTATTAAAATGTCAAAGATAATTGGGATAGCGGTGATATTTATAATGATGGTGATAATTGGGTGTACATGTGATGATCGGAAGGGGGGATATTATTATTTAGTTAAGGAGCCTATATTGGGTGGTATTGATAGTCGGTGTATACATATAGACGTTGAGTTTAGTGAGATAGAGCGAATGGAGATAGAGCGTGGGATAGATCGATGGAACAGGACATTGAATGGGTATTTGGTGATGGAGGTAAGTGGGGAGTTATTTGATATGGAGATAGAGAAGATAAGGGAAG
>Ga0114946_10002272_pt1 | contig 13208 bp, 11 predicted proteins | sample WalLakDeSediment_FD_88676 | JGI IMG/M metagenome (GOLD analysis project Ga0114946, IMG submission 88676) | Lake sediment microbial communities from Walker lake, Nevada to study Microbial Dark Matter (Phase II) - Walker Lake 11/02/13 Deep Sediment | ecosystem: Environmental > Aquatic >...
CACGTTACCTTCAGCAACCGGCCGGCTGTGACGACGGAACAGCCCGCCCAGTCCGGCCATTAGCTGATGAGCCAGTTCCACCAGAATGGGCTCGTCTTCCACCTCTTCATCATCTTCTGCCACCGCCGTGATGGTTTCGGGCGCCGGTTGCTCATACTTGCGCATCGTTTCCGGCTTTTGGAAGTGGCCTTCAACCACACCGCGCAGCTCGGCCTGAATGCGGCCGGCGTCCAGCTCCTGAACCCGCTGGCGCAGTTCGCTGAGTTTGTCGCGAATGCCTTCGGGATTGCGAACGTAATCGAAGAAGATGACGGCCTCTTGGGCGGCCGTGGTGACCCGCACCGTGCCTACATTGAGCATGGTGGCTACCAGATCAGGCTTGGCCACCTCCACACTTTGAATCCGATCAATGGGGGTTTTACTGAGCGCCGTACGGAATCGGCTCAGATCATACTCATAATGGATGATGTGGTAGTTGGTGATGATAAAATAATCATTGTACCAGTCATACCAGCCGACAAAGATCCAGAGGCTGAACAACAGGGTGGGGATCATGATGCCGGCCAGGAGCCAGCCCCAGCCGACAGACTCCTGCACCTCGAGCAGCCCGATAAAGACCAACGGGATGGCAAACAGCCCCAGAACGGGCAGGATGACTTTGCCGGGCAAAAGCCAGCGCGTGCGTCGCGTCTCCAGCTCTACCAGCTCATCGGGCATGAGCCCCATACCCTTGTACTGCCGCTTTTGCGGCAGGGCCAGGCGGCTGCGTTCCGCCTCTTCTTCAGCCACCTGCGACAGCTGCAGGTAGTCAAGGGCACCGGGGTGGGTTTCCAGGAATCTGAGAAAATTCTGTTCGGTGATTAGCAGCAGACGGCCGGGCTCGGTGGCTTTGATGGTCGCCGTATGAATGCCCTGCGTGAAGAGCCAGGCATCATCGAAATAGTCGCCCGGCTGGTACGCTTTGGTCTCGCGGATAATGCCCCGGCGATCAAAGGTTTGGGCGAATAACCTGCCGGCGCGCAGAGCATAAAAGGCGCTGGCTACATCCCGCTGGTAAGCGATCACAGCCCCCTCGTCGAACTCGTACTCTTCGGCTACGGCCGCCAGATCCTCCAGTTCGTTGGCTTCCAGATTGGCGAAAATATGCAATTGCCCCAAAAACTCGGCCTTTGTTGTCATCTGGCACTTATTTTAACATAAGACGAGAGGGGAGCAACGACCATGGGTCTCATTTGACCACAACTACAAGGCTGATATACTAGTCTTGTTCAGAAAAAGGTGTTTATGAGCATTGAACTCCCACAAACTGAAAAACGGAAAAAGCTGATTTCGAACCTTTACGTTACGCTGGCAGTTGTCGCTGTTTTAGCTATTGTAGGTTTGTTCATCGGTTTGATAGTCTGGGTAGCCCAGAATTGGGCGACGGAAGTTGAAGTCATCCGCGATATTTTTATCATCGCCCTGGCTATTGAATCCTGTTTGTTCGGTATTGTCCTGATTTTCCTGTTGATTTCGCTGATCCGGCTGATTAACATGATTGAGTTCGAGATCAAACCCATTCTAGAACAGACTAATGAAACAGTTAGCACCCTGCGGGGTACAACCACCTTTGTTAGCCAGAAAGTGGTTAAACCGGTAGCCAAAGCCACCGGCTATCTGGTTGGCTTTAAGCGGGGCGTAGCTGTTTTGTTGGGTAACCCCCGTCGCAATTTGCCCGATTAGTCGGACGGTCTGTAAGAACGTATCCTCGCACAGGGTGACAGGCGTAGTCTCTCTGCCCGATGAGTAGATAAGGAGTGAATGAAATGAGTAACAACGACAACGGTGATATTGGTGCCTTTTTGGCCGGTTTTGTAATTGGTGGTTTAGTTGGCGCAGCGACTGCCCTGATCTTAGCCCCGCAATCCGGTGAGGAAACACGGGCACAGTTATCGGCCAAAAGCCAGGAACTGCGCCGTGTCGGGGAAGAGCGGCTGCATGAATACCAGGAAATGGCCGAAACCTATGCCCACGAATACCGCGAAAAAGCGGAGCATCTGTTAGAGGAGGCGCGCAGCCGGGTTACTGAGGCCGGTGAACAGGTACAGGAACAGGCGCGCATTGTCCTGGATGAGGGTAAGAGCAAGATTAGCGAAGCGATTGAAACCGGCAAGGAACGTTTGGGCCAGGCCAAGGAAGAGATTGCCGACCAGGTGGAAGAAAAGTTAGAAGGGGATAATCCTGCCGCCGCCTAACAGCCATGGCCAGCAGTACCGGTACTTTTCGACCCTGTCATAAGCCGGCGCTAGATATGCTTTCGTCGATTGACGTGAGGCTCTGAACTGCTGGGCCCTTTGTAAAGCCAGAAACAGGCGTCCCCATGGAACGGGAACGCCTGTTTTTTTGTTACCAACGATGACCAAGATTTCACCGGCAACCTATGATCAACTGCGGCGCAATATGCCTCATTGGGCCAGCGAGGAAGCGCTGGAGAAGCTCCAGCGCGCCTATGAGTTTGCTCGCGAAGCGCATCAGGAGACACGACGCAGCTCAGGGGAGCTGTATAGTGAGCATGATCTGGCGGTGGCGGTGGCCCTGAGCGAAATGCAGATGGAGCTCAATACCTTGATCGCCGGCCTGCTGCACGATGTGCTGCTGCCGCATACCGGTGTCAAGGTGGAGACGGTGCGCCGCAAGTTTGGCCATGTGGTGGCCGATCTGCTCACTAAATTAGAAACTTTAGCCCCCTATACCGACAAATCTGTTGCCCAACGCAGTGATGAGCGTACGCTGGAGCTCATCCGGCGCGCGCTGCTCTCAGTTGTGGGCGGCGATGCGCGGGCGCTTATGATCCGTCTGGCTGATGTGCTGCAGGATATGCGTAAGGCCAACGATCTGCCGCCAGAGAGGCAGCAGGAGTTAGCGGCCGATGTGCGGGACATCTATGCGCCGATTGCTAACCGGTTGGGCGTCTGGCATTTTAAGTGGGAACTGGAAGATCTGTCCTTCCGCTATCTGCAGGCGGAAGAGTATCGTGAAATTGCGCACCAGTTGGCCGAACGGCGGGCCGATCGTAATCAGCGGCTGCAGGAAGCGGTGCACAATTTGCAGGCGAAGCTGGATGAGTATGGTATTAGAGGCGAGGTCAGCGGCCGTCCCAAGCATATCTACTCCATCTACCGCAAAATGAAGAATAAGGAGCTGGATCTAAACCAGATCTATGATGTACGGGCGCTGCGGGTTATCTTGCAGAGCGATGATGTGACGGCTTGTTATCAGGTGTTGGGTATTGTCCATTCACTCTGGCAGCCGATTCCCCAGGAGTTTGACGATTACATCGCCCGGCCGAAGCCCAACGGCTACCGCTCGCTGCACACAGCCGTATACGATGATCGCGGCCAAACATTAGAAGTACAGATTCGCACCGCCACCATGCACCAGGAAGCCGAGATGGGTATGGCCGCCGCCCATTGGGCCTACAAAGAGGCGGCCACGCCTGATTCAGAGGCGCACAAAGAGATTCTCTCCTTGCGGCAGCTTCTGGCCACCTGGTCGGAAGATGACACCCTGCTGAATGACGAGGCGTTTAAGAAGGAAGTCTTCGGCGAGCATATTTTTGTCTTCACCCCCAATGACGACCTGATTGACCTGCCTATGGGGTCGACCCCCATTGATTTTGCCTACCAGATTCATAGTGAGGTTGGCCACCGCTGTCGCGGTGCGCGGGTCAACAACAAGATGGTCAGCCTGGATTACAAGCTGAAGTCGGGTGACCGGGTGGAGATTATCACCACCAATCGCGGCGGTCCCAGCCGGGACTGGATGAACGAACGATTGGGTTACGCCTTCCGGGGGCGCACCCGCAGCAAAATTCGCCAATGGTTTCGCCAGCAGGATCGGCAGCAAAACATCCAGCAAGGGCGCGAAGTTGTCCTGCGCGAACTGCGCCGGCTGGGGGTAGCCGACCTCTATACCCTGGATGATATAGCCGAAGCGCTAGGCTATGACGAGCTGGATGAGTGTCTGCGGCGGGTTGGCTTTGGCGACATTGCCACCAGCCGGATCAGCGGCGCCATCATCAACTTGCAGCAGAAACTGGATCCTGACGATGAACTGCTGCAGCTTCTAGCGCCTCGGCCCAAGCATAAAGGATTGACCGTAATGGGGGTAGGGGGGCTGGAAACGAAAGTGGCCGGCTGCTGCAATCCTATTCCGCCCCAGCCGATCCGGGGCTACATCACCCGCGGCCGTGGCGTGACCATTCATACGGCCGACTGCAAACAGCTTCTACTGACCGAACCGGAGCGCTGGATTGAGGTTGATTGGGGCGAAGAAGAAGAGCCGACAGCGATCTCGCTGGTAGTTAAGACTTACCGGCGCATTTCCCTGGTGGATGAAATCGCCCAGACGCTTAAGAAGACGCGGGCCGGGCTGGTTAAGGCCAAGACCAGTACCGACGGCAATGTGACCATTATCCAACTGGTGATTGAAGTGACCAGCTTCGAGCAGCTTACCCGTACCGTGGACAAGCTGGAAAATCTTTCTAACGTTTTTGAGGTCACGCGGGAGCGCTGGGCGGATTAGTCGCTTAGTCGCTTAGTCGCTTAGTCGTGTAGTCGTGTAGTCGTTTAGTCATCTGGTCGTCTGGTCGATTGGTCATCGACAAAGTGACCAATGGACTACTTGACTACTTGACTACTTGACTACTCGACTACTCGACTACTCGACTATCTGACTACTCGACTATTCGACTACTCGACCACAACCCCCATTTCATCTAGCTGGAGCTGGTGGGGTTGGCTGGTGGGGTTGAGGGTGAGCTGCCAGCTGTCCAGGTCGAAGTGAAAGGATTCTGTTCGGCCGTCGTTGTACACCAGGCTGCCCCAGACGGCCGTTTCATCCCGTCCCTTGAGCTGCAAGCGTGCTTCGTGCCAGCGGCACCAGTAGACCAGCGGCTTCATGATTCCCCTTCATATTGCTCAAAAATCCGCCGGTAGGCGGCTGATTCGCGCAGCAGCTGGTTGTGATCGCCGGCGGCCACCAATTCTCCCTGGCGCAGCAAGATTACCTGATCGGCCCAGCGAATTTGGGAAAGCCGGTGGGTAATGAGAATAGTCGTCTGCCGGGCGGCCGCCTGCTCAATTGCTTGCTGAATCTGATCTTCGGTGGCGCTGTCCACGGCGCTGGTTGAATCGTCCAAAACCAGAATGTGCGGGCGGGTAAGGAAGGCGCGGGCAATGGCCAGCCGCTGCCGCTGCCCCCCCGACAGCGTAACCCCTCGTTCGCCGACAACGGTATCGTAGCTATCGCGGAAGCTGGTGATGAACTCGTGCGCCTTGGCCGCCTTGGCGGCGGCGATCACCTCTTCCCGGGTTGCCCCCGGGCAGCCAAAGGCAATATTGTCGGCAATGCTGCGTGAGAAGAGGAAGATATCCTGCTCAATAATTGAGATCTGCTGGCGGAGGGTCGCCATCTGCCAGTCGCGTACATCGACGCCGTCAACCAGAACGCGGCCGTCATTTACATCATAGGTCCGGTTGATAAGCTTGGTCAGGCTGCTTTTGCCCGCTCCGGTTTGCCCCACAATGGCGACGGTCTGTCCCGGCTTGATGTCGAAGCTGATGCCGCGCAGCGTATCCGCCCCGTTGACGTAGCCAAAGGTAACATTGTCAAAAGTAATCGCGCCTTCGATCACGGCCGTGTGGCCCTCGCTGTTTTCGTCCAATAAGGTTTCGCGTTGAATCAGCTCAAAAATGCGGCGGGCACTGGCCATGCCTAAAGCCACCTGGGAGTAGGCGGTTAAACTGACAAAGGTGGGAAAGCCGAACAGCGCCAGCAGTCCCATGTAGGCAACCACATCCCCCACGGCGATTCGGCCAGCATTAAACAGGATTAGCGCGTGGGTAAAGCCGATGGCCGTGGCCAGCCCCAGCAGCAGGAGGGGTAAGAACCTGGCTTCGATATAGCCCTGAGCCACCACTGCTTCGCGGAACTCCTGGGCATTGCCCGTAAATTGAACGATTTCTTGCTCCTCCTGGGCCGCGCTTTTTACCGTTTCAATGCCGTCAATCGCTTCCGCCAGGCGGCTGTTCATCCGGCCAAAGGTCAGCCGCACCCGATCGGCGACCGGATTCAGCTTGCGAATGTAGTTGATCAGGGTCAGGACATAGCTCACTATGAACAGCAGCGGCGCCAGAATGAGCTGCCAATCATAACGCGGGGCGAATAGCAGGGGCATGATCATGAAATTGGCTGAGCCCACTACCAGATTGATGCCAGGATTCAGCATCCGGTTGACTTCACGGACGTCATTGGTGGCCCGGGCCATGGTGTCCCCTACCGGCTGCAAGCCGTGAAAAGTCATGCTCTTACCCAGCAGGCTCAGGTACAGCTCTTCGCGGGTGTCGCGCTCCAGCCGTTGGCCGATCAGCTCGCTGGAAAAATTGCGCCCCAGCTGCAGAAAAGCGCGCACTGTCTGGCTAATGACAATGCCTAACGCAGCCAATCCAATCAGCCGGGTGTCGGGTGGTGCCGCCAGGGCGGCGTCAAAGGCAATGCCGATAAAGACCGGCATTAGGGCAGCCAGGGCGGCATTACCAAATGCCCCCAGGCTCATGGTGGCAACCAGCCACATCTGGCGCGATATGTGAGACAGTACCCAGCGCAGCGGCGACCGGCCGTCCGACTGGATTGGCTGGGCTACCGTGAATTCAGAAACGCTCATGATGGGAGGAATTGTATCACGGGCGGACTTATGCTGCTTCCTTATGCAGCACCGTTTTGTGATCGACTCTATTTTGTGCTATGATTCAGAAAGTCAGAAAATAAGATAATTGGAAATCTGGAGACATTCCATTATGAGTGATTTGCTACACAGGCCGGCCGAAAAATTTACGGTTCAAGTGCGCTCAAGAGGCCAGTTGACCATACCGCAGATTGTGCGCCAATCATTGTCCATTAGAGAAGGTGATGCGCTTACTATGGTGCAGATTGGAGACAACATACTCCTGTCACCGCGAGAACTACGGGGTCCAGAATTGGGTGATAGATTTGCGGCATTGATGCAGGAGGCGGGAGTCACCCTGGCTGATATGCTGGCGGAAATGCCCAGCATTCGCCGGGAGCTACATGAGGAACGCGTCAAAAGCGGCGCTGCATGACAAGATCTGTTTTTGCTGATGCCAATATCTTAATTGCGGCTGCTGGATCCCCCCAGGGTGCCAGTCGAGCTATTTTAAATCTGGCCGAAATGGGGTTGATTCAACTTGTTGTTTCGCGCCAGGTATTGCTTGAAACTGAGCGCAATCTGCGCCGCAAATTGCCGGATGGCTTGCCGCTTGTAGCCGAGTGGCTGAGCTATTTGTCGCTAAAAATAGTGGATGACCCACTGCCAGAGCGGTATCAGCGCTGGGTATCAATCATTGAAGAAAAGGATGCGCCCATTCTGGCCGCAGCAGTAGATGCTGAAGTTGACTATTTTGTTACGCTGAATACCAGGGACTTCACGCCAGAGGTAATGAACGCAGCGGGTCTGACCATTCTAACGCCGTCTCAGTTTATTGAACGCGTTCGAGATATCCTGCAACGCAACTTGTAGGACGAGATCAGGCGGTCGACTAACTCCCCAGCACGGCCGTACGCAACACCCTATATTTCGGCCCCACCGGCAGCAGATCGCTCTGAATGAGATGCACGGCCGTCACCGGCCAACGTTCCTGCTCCGCCAGCTCACCCCAGGGTAGAACCAGCCGCGCCTGGTTGTCTTTGAGGCGTCCCAGGGTCAGGTGGGGATGAAAGGGTTTCGTCTCCGGTGGCCAGCCGAGGGGGGCCAACAGCTCATCTAGCGCTTGCTTGAGTTCGCTCAAAGCAGCGCTATCCGTCTCCAGACCGACCCAGATGACTCGCGGCCGTCTGGGGTTGGGAAAGCAGCCCAGGCTGACGGTGGTCAGGGCAAACTGGCGATGCCGGGCGGCCAACTGGTCGAGCTGTTCACCCAGGGTGGGAAGCAAGGTGACGGCCGTATCCCCCAAAAAGCGGAGTGTCAAATGCATTGCTGCTGGCTTTACCCAGCGGACAGCACCCGGTGGCGTCTGGACTGCCAATTCGCTGGCCAGATTAGCCAGCATCTCCTTGACCGGTGGCGGCAGGCTCAGGGCAATAAAAGCCCGAACGGGGTGGCGATCATTCATGAGCAGAGGTGGTTGGTAGCGGGTGATTGGTAATTGGGGGTTGGCGCTTACCAATTACCAATTACACCCTTCGCTATTCTTTCTTGTTGAACATCTCCTTAAGCGCCCCCACCGCGCCCAAGGCGCCAGCCGCTTCGTAGGGGATGAAGGTGGTCGAAGATTGCCCATCGGCCATTTTCTCCAGCGCTTCCAGATATTTCAGGCCGATGGCGTATTGCACGGCCATATCCTTGCCGACCACGGCCGCCACGGTGGCCAGCGCCCGCGCCTCGGCTTCGGCGCTGATGCGGCGGGCCTCTGCTTCACCGACCGCCATGGCCTGAACTGCCTCGGCGTCTCCCTGAGCCTTGAGGACGGCCGCTTCTTTACGCGCCTTGGCGTCCCGTACCTGGGCCTCGGCGGCGCCCTCGGCGTTCAAGATGGCTGAGGATTTATTGGCTTCGGCTTCCAGCAGCTGGGCGCGGCGGCGGCGTTCGGCCGTCATTTGCAGCTCCATCGTCTGCCGGATTTCCGGTGGCGGGATGATGTCTTGCAGCTCCACCCGGGTTACGTCCACTCCCCAGCCGTTGGTGGCTTCGTCAAGTATGGCCAGGAGACGGCCGTTAATCTGGTCGCGGGAGCTAAGCGTATCGTCCAGGGTCATCTCGCCGATTACGTTGCGCAGCGTGGTCTGGGTCAGCTTTTCGATGGCTTCGGCAAAATTGGCGACCTGGTAAATGGCTTTGATAGCGTCCACTACCCGGTAGTAAAGAATAGCGTTGATCTCCATCACCACATTGTCGCTGGTAATGACCGACTGTTTGGGGAAATCCAGCACCTGTTCACGCAGATCGATGAAGGGACTGGTGCGGGTGATGACCCGGGCCCGGCCGTCCGGATCTTCTTCGACATAACGATAGGTGAAGGCGCGCGGCCGATCCAGAAAGGGAATGAGAATATTCACGCCACTCTCGGCCAGCCGGTTAAAGCGGCCCAGCCGCTCTACGACCATCACCTGGCTCTGCGAAACAATTTTGAAAATCGGCACCAGCAGTTGCAAACAGCCTTCGTTTTCAATAGTCATAACCGTTGTCTCCTCAGATAATGTGGAAATCTTACCCTTGTGACCTTAATACAAGGGCGCCAACAACCTACGGTGGGTCTGCAGCAAAGATGAGTGGGCGGCTATAACAGCAGCAGGCCGCCAATGGAGACGAGCGACTGGTTGTCGTCGTCGGCCGGGCAGTGGGCGTAGGCAACTGTTTGGCCGCTGGTTTGCTCCAGGTAACGGAGGAGCAAGTAGATTGAGGAAAAGCCGCAAATGCGGTTCTGGTCTTGGACCTGGGCGATCTCAGCGTAGAAACGGCCGTGATCACCCTCGTTTATGGCGGCAAACAGGCGGGCGTCGCTCTCTTTTAAGGCCGCCCGGCGCGCCCGATCCAGCCCAAACTGATCGCCAAAGGCCGGGCCCATGTGGGCAAAGTCGACTGAAGCGACAGCCAGCACCCGCCGTCCCGCGGTTAGTTCACGCAGTCTGGCAATAAACTGGTTCAAATGGGGATCATGTTCAGGGTGACGGCCGCTCTGGACAAATTCGTGAAATGAGCCGCACAGAATAGGCACAACCGGGCACAAATCGCCGGCACGTAGGTAATGGGCCCAGACGGCCGACAGCTCTGCGGAATGTTCACGCCGGTGGTGCAGCTCTTCGGTGAACAGATCGTCGCCCACGGCCGCGGCCAGGTCGGCTACCAGCGCCGCATCAGTAGGCAAGACGCCAAATGGGGTGGCATAGGGCAGGCGGGTCAGGGTGATTTTGCCGCTGCTGCCGTTGTGATCGGTGCCAAAAATGAGGATGAGATCGGCTTCGTTAAGGGCTGTGGTCGCCGCCCGCCAGACCTGGGCATAAACGGCGCCACCCCGGCCATAATCGATGTGGGGCGAAATGAGCGCCCGTCCCTGCCAGTTGGCTGTGCCGTTGACGGCCGTTTGCCCGCCATAAGCGGCCAATTCCTGCGCCAGGGCCAGGGGGTCAGCCGCATAACCATGCCCGGCCAACGCCGGCGGGCGGAATGGCTGGGCGCGATAGGTTGCCAGCTGCTTCTCTTGTGCCTGCCAGGCACGGTCGTTGTCTAACAAGCAGGCTTCGTCCAGCCTGGCGACCGCTTCGGCGACCAGTTCATAATCCACCAGATCGCCGACGTAGTTACAGAAGGCCCGATGAATGGCGTCGAGATTGCGCTGACCATCGAAAAACATCAGCATTCCGGCTAGCGCCGGTGGCAGGATGATCTGGTAATCGGTCAACTCCAGCGGATCGCGCAGCCAGTACATCTGCTGGCCCTGGTAAATCACGGGCTGAAAATCGAGGGGGCGGAGAGAGGGAGTCATTTGGTCGTTTAGTCGTTTAGTCGAGTAGTCGTTGGCCGTTGGTCGTTCGTCCTTTGTCCTTGGTCCACCAGAAGCTACCGGCAGGTGGCTGTATTCTCGAAGATAAAGCCTAGGAGATTGCAGTAGAGCAGATCCGGGTTGAGGCTGTCCAGAGCATACAGGCCGCCGGCGCAGAACAGGGCTAACAGCAGTAGCAGGCAGCCGCAGCCCAGGAAAAGGTTGCGGTTGGAAAAGCGGCGCGGTTTGGATGGGGTGGGCATGGCCACAGCGCCCGGCATCTCCGCGATCTGCTGAATAGGCTGGGTCATCGGGCTGTCTTCCGGCGGCACCGGGTATTCAATGGCGGTGGCCTCATAGCCGGGCACGGCCGCCGGCGCATCAACAACCGTCCGATCGATCGCCCCTATGTGAAAGGTGAAGCTGAGCGACTCACCAAATTCAATGACATCATTATGTTTGAGTGGCGCCGGTTCGCTGAGACGCCGGCCGTTCAGATAGGTGCCGTTGGTGCTGCCTAGATCTTCCAGGATGTAACGGCCGTCCGCGAACTCAATACGCGCATGGCGGCGGGAAATCTCAGGATCGTTCAAGGGAATGTCATTGATGGCCTCGCGACCGATCATGTTAATGGGCCGGTCGGCCAGCATAAAATCCTGCTTTGATAATGACCCGTGACGAAGAATCAGTCGGGCCGGTGGCTGTTTCATAGAAACTTCTCCAGTTCATTGTTGTGCTACGATTCGGCAAAATCATGCAACCGAATGCCGCTCCCCAGTGTGCGAGTATAGAAACAAGCTGCTCATTTGTCAACGCGGCCGCACAGGCAGCTTTTGACCAGGCCGATCAGGCAGCTCACCCTGGCAAAATGCAGATGCGTGCGTTTTCGGTATAATACCTCCACAGTCAACAACATTTTGTCCTTCGTCTTATGTTCAGGAGCTTTGATGATCTCCAACCTGCAACAACTGCTCTCCGGCCTGCACCACAGGTTTCGTCCGGCGCAGCCAGCTGGTGACGCCAAATTTGGGACGTTTGCCGGAGTTTTTGTTCCCACGGTATTAACAATTCTGGGGGCGATTATGTATTTGCGCCTGGGCTGGGTTGTGGGCAATGCCGGCTTAGGCGGGGCGATTCTGATCATCTTGCTGGCCCATGTGATTACCATTACCACCGGGTTGGCCGTCGCCTCCATCGCCACCAATATTCGTGTAGGGGCAGGTGGGGCCTTTTCGCTGATTTCCCAGTCGCTGGGTCTGGAGGTCGGTGGCAGCGTCAGCATGCCCCTATACCTGGCGCAGGGAGTATCAGTTGCTTTATACGTTTTTGCCGTTAGTGAGGGTATCTTGCGGCTGCTGCCGGCTGTGCCTGAGGCGGTGGTTGTGCTGCTTGTCTTTGCTTTTGTTTTTGCCATTGCCTATGGCAGCGCCCGGCTGGCCTCCCGGATTCAGTTCATCATTTTGGCCGTTGTGGCCTTGTCGCTCTTTTCGGCCTTCCTGGGCAGCTTTGCTATTGCCGGGCGGGCCGGTATGGTGCACACGCCGACCCTGTTGGGAAGTTTTCCCGACGGTAATTTCTGGTACATCTTTGCCGTATTCTTCCCGGCCGTAACCGGGGTCATGGCCGGCATTGGTCTGAGTGGTTCGTTGAAGGATCCCCGCTCCAGTATTCCCAAAGGGACTATGGGCGGCATTCTGATTACCATGGCCATCTACCTGGCTCTGGCCTACTGGTTTTCGCGGGTGGCGACGCCGGCGGAAATGGTCAGCAATTTCACCTTGATGGTTGACAAAGCGTTTTGGGGTTGGGCAGTGATGGCCGGCTTATTAGGCGCCAACTTCTCGGCCGCCCTGGTTTCGATGGTGGCTGCACCGCGCGTCATGCAGGCCTTGGGCCAGCACCGGATTTTGCCTTTCAGCCAATTCTTTGCTCAAGAAACGGCCGCTGGCGAACCGCGTCCAGCGCTGCTGGTGACCGGACTTATCGTCCTGGTAACCCTGATTCTGGCCCTCTTCAGTGGCGGCTTGAACGCCATTGCTCCGTTCCTGACCATGTTCTTTCTGATTACCTACGCCATGCTCAATGCCGTAGTCCTGATTGAGCAGACCTTAGGCATGGTCAGCTTTCGGCCCACCTTGGCCATTCCCCGCTTTGTGCCGGCCGTGGGCCTGCTCGGCTGTGTCTTCACCATGTTTGTCATCAACCCCATTTTCAGCCTGCTAGCCGTGACCGTCACCCTCAGCATTTACGGCTATCTCCTGCGCCGCCAGCTGCGCGCGCCGTGGGAAGATGTGCGCAGCGGCCTGTTCCTGGTCCTGGCCGAATGGGCGGCCGAACGGGTCAGCCGCATGCCCCCATCTCCGGAGCGTACCTGGCGGCCGCACCTATTGGCGCCGGTGCGCTCTCCCCAGATATTGACCGGCGCTTACCGTTTCATGCAGGCGATTGCCGTACCCCATGGCGCGGTGCACGTTCTGGGCATTCACCCCCCCGATGAACAGGAAAAGTTGACTGATCTAAGCTTGCTCACGCAGGCATTTACGCAGGATGGCATTTTTACTCGCCTGACCTTATTGGCTCACGATGATTTTGTGGAAGGTACGCGCACGACTTTGGAGGTCCTGCGCAGCAACTATTTCCGGCCCAATATTCTCTTTTTGCCTTTGCTGGCCG
>Ga0114946_10002273_pt1 | contig 13202 bp, 10 predicted proteins | sample WalLakDeSediment_FD_88676 | JGI IMG/M metagenome (GOLD analysis project Ga0114946, IMG submission 88676) | Lake sediment microbial communities from Walker lake, Nevada to study Microbial Dark Matter (Phase II) - Walker Lake 11/02/13 Deep Sediment | ecosystem: Environmental > Aquatic >...
AGGCCGCTACCCATTATGGAGATAAAAACGATGTTGATCATTTTTATAACAAAGCTCAACAAGTGGGTAAGGAGATAAACAAATACTTTTGGCGTCCAGATCTGGGATATTACATTACCAACCATCAATTTGATAACTTGAGCAGTAGTGGGAATCTGATGGCTATAGCCTGGAATCTAGCCTCTTTAGAACAAGCCATATCGATATTAGATAGGATGGATAAGTATGGTATGGCAGAACCAGTTCCAACCAAGGTGGCTTATCCTCCCTATCCCGATCGGTATGTTGCTATTGAAAATCGTTTAGGTCGAATTAAGTATTACCATAGTGAGGCAGCCTGGTTATGGTTAGGCGCCTGGCATATAATCGCTCTTTCCCAAATAGGGAGGCAAAAATATGCTGGTGAACTTTTCAAGCGGATGATGAACAACGTTATCCATGATGGTATGGTTCATGAGGTATATGATCCTGAAGGTCGTTTCGTTTCATCCTTTTGGTATACCTCAGACGCCCCTTTTACCTGGAGTTCTGGAATGATTGTGTACGCGTATCAGGTATATCAGAGGGCAATCAACCAAGATAAGTAAGATAGTGGCATTATCTATAGAGTCGACTCTATCAGAAAAATGCGATTGGAATAACAATGAAAGAGAAAATGCACCTGGCCCATTTTAGTAATACCTATTTTCCAATAGTAAGCGGCGTAGTACGATCTGTGAGCGCGTTTCGTAAAGCATTGAGTGAACTTGGGCATAATGTTTTCATCTTTGCCCAGGATGCGCCTGATTATGAAGACGAAGAACCCTTTGTTTTCCGTTACCCTGCTGTGAGATTAGGATTACCTCACGAGATTCCTGCAACAATTCCTTTCTCTTCTTTCATAGATACTCTGTTTCCAGCGCTAAAAATTGACGTGGTTCACAGCCATCATCCCATCCTGGTGGGTCAGGCAGCTGCAAACATTGCTGAAAAGCATGGCTTACCGCTAGTGTTTACCTATCATAGTCGCTATGATGAATATAGCCAATACTTCCCAATCAAAAGCGAAGCGATTGATGAATTTCTACGGGATGCAATTACAAGCTGGTTAGATGGGTATATGCGCCGCTGTCAGCATATCATTGCCCCTAGCGATAGCATTCGGCAAAAATTGAAAGATGTGCATGGAGTCAAAAGTTCGATCAGTGTGGTTCCTACTGGAATTGATCTGGATATCTTCCAGAATGCTGATGGTTGCAAGGTACGTGAAAAGCATGGTTGGGAACAAACCAAGGTATTGATCTCTATTGGACGTCTAGTTAAAGAGAAGAACTGGGAAACGCTTCTGAAAGCAGTTAAGTTGGTAATGACATGCCATCCTGATGTCCACTTCGTGTTAATCGGAGATGGTGATGAGCGAGAAAATTTGGAAAATTTTACCCATGATCTAGGCATATCAGATCATGTGAGTTTTATTGGAAAGGTTCCTTTTGATGAGGTACCTCATTACTTGAAGGCTGCTGATATGTTTTGTTTTGCCTCACGGTCAGAAACCCAAGGGTTGGTCACCATGGAGGCAATGAGCGCAGGTTTACCAATAGTGGCTGTAGATGGGACGGGCACGCGGGATGTAGTTACTGATGGGGTTGAAGGTTTCTTGACAGAAGATGATAGTGAAGCGCTTTCAGAGTCTATTTGCAAATTGTTTGAGGACAAGCAGTTATTGGTCAGGTTTAAGCGTGCAGTTGAAAGAAAAGCAAATACCTTCACGATCAAAGCACAGGCTAAAAAGTTAGTGAATGTCTACCAGGAAGCCAAAGAAGCCAGGAAAGAAAATTTATTTGTCGAGTTTGAACAATCATAAGGTTGAAGGTCAGTAGACAACTATCAGAATATCATGTCGCGATGAGTAAAGAATTATCCATGTGCAAATAATGTTAAAATGTGCACTCTAATATCATGCGTTGATTGTAGATAACCTCTTGATGAAAATCAAACATGTTCGTTAGTTAAGGCAAGTACAGGTGAATTAAACAGCCTCCGCCGGGGCGGTGAGGAAATCCCGGCGGAGGCTTTCGCCAAAGGAGGAAACAGCGATGAGCATCAGGAGGTGTCCTGACTCCCGTCTTTGTTCCACTCTATCTTATCCGATTCAGCCACCCTTTATCATTGCCAAAGGTCATAACTTAAATGTGATTTTACTCACCAAGAGTATCTTTCTCCTGAGTAAATCCACACCGCCAGTGCTCTTCATTCCCAAAAGACACTTACCGTCATTGTGAGTGAGCGCAGCGATAATAAAAGAGCACAGTGACTGACTGGATCTCTGTTATTTGTCATTAGGAGCTAAATGTACGCCATCAACACTGACTCTGAGAATTGGGTGATATTGGTTTAATTGCCTGGTTAAGTCATTGTGGTGAATCTTGGGTAGAATTCTTAGTGAAATAATCACATATGTATCTCAACGGACATTTGACGCACAATGGCTTACGCGCCATGCAAATTTCACGTCCTAATCGTATGAGGTTGAGGTGTACCGGGTAATAAGTTTTGGGGGGAAACAATTTAGCCAGATGGTCATGAGCCTGGTTGGCATTCATGGAAAGAGGGCGCAATCCCAGTCGTCCACTAACACGGAAGATATGAGTGTCTACAGGAAATGCAGGCATGTCCAGGGAAAACAACAGGACAATTGCAGCGGTCTTTGGACCAACCCCTTTGAATTGTAGCAACCAATCGCGCGCCTCATCAGACGACATTTGCTTCAAAAAGTTAAGATTAAATTCTCCATGGATTTCATGGATTTGCTTTAATACACGCTGAATTCGCGGCCCTTTTTGGTTGGCTAAACCTGCAACACGGATCGCATCGATGATTTCCTGCTGGTCAGCATCACAAGCGGCCTTCCATTCCGGGAATCTCTGGCGTAATGCTTCAAAGGCGCGGTCACGATTGGTGTCATTTGTATTTTGGGACAGAATGGTTGAGATCAGTTCATCTAAAGGTGGTAAAGGATTGCGCCAAAGGGGAAAACCATAAAAATCCAAAAGGCAATGGTGAACAGTCAAGGCCCGAGTTTTTAGGGAATTGATTTCTTCTATGCTTGAATACTTTTGGTTGGTTATCAATTTTCACCACATAAGGAGAAACAAGGCTGTGCTTCACCAACTAGTATTTTTCTCCAATTTTTAACAGGTAAGCTGGGGCCAAAGTCAGAAAGCGCTTCTAACTCGGAAGTGGTTAACGCGCCTAGTTGTCGCAGTAATTCGAGGCTGACGGCAGAACGGACACGACTCCTGAGATCGCCATCTGAAATTTTCAAGGCAATACCTAATCCTGGCGAATCAGGGGATATGACACCAGGAAGGATTCCAATCCCTTGGAAACCTTCAGCACCAGCTTTTGAGACAATACCTCCTTTGGTTATTTCCATCAGGCGTGTGTCAAAACGTCCAGGGCCTGCGACCATAGGAGCATGGGATGTCATTGCAGAAGTAATGACATTACAAGCTGTAGCGCGTTCTGGAGAAAGTCCCGAAGGGTTGACCAGGTAGGCAAATGCTAAGGCTGAATTTTCAAGAGGGACAGCAAAATTTGGGGCTGAACAGCCATCGATACCAACGATGACCTGGTCAGCAGTCATCCCGCACATTTCTGCAATAGTTTCAAGGATAGCCTGCTGTACAGGGTGGTGTAATTCCAGATAATCCTCCGTTGACCAACCTTGCATTCGGGCAAAGGCTAACATCCCAGTGTGCTTTCCAGAGCAATTATGGCGATTTGGGGTTGGTTCTAGATTCTGGCATCGCAACCGCTCAGCGGTAGCGCTGTCACCGGGTGGATGAGTTCCACATAACAGGTCGGCTTCAAGAATGCCAGTTTTTGATTGGATTGAAGTGACGCAGGCAACATGTTCATCGGTGCCACTATGGGAGGCGCAAATTATAGCTATTTCCTGTGGTTGGAGAGTATATGTTTTGTGTCCTCCGCGTTCAATAAAAGGAAGTGCCTGAAAGGGTTTCGCTGAAGAACGCATGAATGTTGTTGTCTTAGCATCAGCATACCAGGCAACTAAAGTGCCTTGTGAGTTCACCACAGCTGCTGCACCATAATGGATTGACTCTCGTTGATTACCACGCCTGAATTCATATATAGGTTGGTAGAATTGTTTATCCATAAAGATATCTCGTTTCAATCTTCATTAGAAAGGTCTGATGGCCAGTAATGACGGGTATAGTAATGGTAAAGGCCATGTCTTAAACGCTGAAAGTAGTGTTCTCGACGGTCAGGAGTTAAGTTTGGGAAATCCAGCAACTTGGGGATCAGGTCCTCTGTGTCTTCTATTGGTGCCTTTTTTTCAGCCAGCCGTTCTAGACCTTTTAATGTCTTATTCAAATATCTCCTTTGGTCGCGAACGCTTTTAATGTCCACAAGGCCACCACGTCCACTGATTATAGTAAAGTTCTTGTATGAAGAAATCAAGGCGTCCAGGGATTGGATCCATAAGCCAAGATCAGCAGAAGCCAGGAATGGGGGTTGATTGTCCATAATGGTATCACCAACAAATATCACCTTAGACTCTGGGATAATTGCCCAAATAGAACCTGGTGCAGGACCGGGGTGATGTTCAAGGGTTACCCTTGAAGATCCCCAATGGAAATGTAGATGATCTGTAAAGGTGATGTCAGGAGCAGCCCATCGAGATCCAACCACATCATTGCTAACTTCCCACTCAGCTCCACTTTCAACAATTTGTCCCTTAAAAACGGAAGGGCGGTTCCGGAAAACGTGCGCTGTTTTCTGATGGGCAATGATGGTGGTCTCTAAAGCCCTGGCACCTAAAGTGCGATCTGGATGATGATCTAGGTTGATTAAAAGACGGTTCGTGTTGGTTGCGTGTTTCAGAATTTGAATTCGCCAAGCACGGGCATCTTCGTTTCGTAATGGAGCGTCGATAAAGATAATGCCATGAGATTTTATGATAGCTCCAACTGTAACCCCTGAGTAAGAATCTTCGAAGTAAATACCTTTTTCGATTTGTTTCATATTTTGCTCTATTCGTTCGATTTGGCAATCAACTGCTTAAACTCTTTTTTAGATCACGAGTGTGCATAACTAAGCAGGTGAATGAGGGGTGGTTTAGGAAAGGTTTCAATCCACAATACATGGAAAACTCAGGTAAAAACAAGCCCCTTCTCCTGCCGGGCTTTCAACCCAAATACGCCCGCCATGAGCTTCAACTGCAAGCCTGCAAAAAGCCAAGCCCAATCCAAAACCTTTGGGGCCGGTATCAAGATGTACTCGGGAATACTTGTCAAATATCCGCTCCTTGTCAGTAGCAGGGATCCCCGGGCCGGTGTCTTTAATCCAGACTAGAATGGACTTCCCATCCTTTTTTGCACCAACGGAAATTGTACCCCCATGGGGTGTAAATTTCGATGCATTTTCGAGTAAATTGATTAATACTCGACGGATCATTTCGTCATCTACCATAATTTGAGGCAGAGCGGTTGGAAGGAACTGAACCAATTCCTGGTCTTTCTTCTCGATCATTGGCATTGTTGCCTCTACAGCTCCCTGGATCAAAGTTAAACTTGAGGTGGGCTGGCGGTTTCCAACAGGTTGTCCGGCTTCAAGCCGACTAATATCCAGGAGAGAGCTGGTTAGGCGTTGAATACGTTCAGTTGATCGGATGGCAATGGCTACCATGGACTTGAATGTAGGATCATCTTCTTCGGATAAGATAGCGTCTAATACATCCAAGCTGGAGACTACGTTTGCCAATGGTGAGCGAAGGTCATGATAGATCATGGATATCAGATCATCCCTTAGGCTGTCCAATTCTTTACGCTCTGTGATATCGTGCAAGATCCATTGAAGAAGGGGGGTTCCCTCGATCATAACTACGCGTACATAGACTTCAACAGGAATTTCATACGCTGAACGAGTTACCAGATGGGTTTCATAGGAAACGGTCTCTGAGGATGGTAATTGTTTGATCTTATCAGCAACCTCAACTGGTTCTAGGCTTTGGATCTGGTCAATTGTCATGCTTAGCAATGTGGAATTGTCAAAACCTGCGGTCAGTTGTGCCTGGCGATTCGTCTCCAGGATGATTTGATCCCAGTTGGTGATTAAAATTGGGTCTATGTTGTCTTCAAAAAGCTCTCGGTATCGTTGGTGAGCCGATTGGAGATTGCCATATAAATGTGCATGACGAATTGCTGTTCCAGCTAAATCTCCAATTCCAGTGAGTACCTGAACAGCATCTGGGCTGAAACCGGCCTCGGCCGCCTTTATTGCTTCAAGTAAACCGATCACCTTTCCATTAGACCGGATAGGGGCATAAGCTACCACTGGGAGTTCGAATTCTGATTCATAGTTTATGTGTGAATTGAAGCATGAGTCTTTATGCAACTTGGAGAGAAGCATGCCTACACCTTTTTGGCAGATCAGGTTAAATACTTCATCTTCAATTTCGAGGGTTTTGCCAACAACCTCATCTCTCTCTTCAATGGTCGAAGCCTGATATTTTAGATGCTGGTCTTTTGGATCAATTAAAGCCAGAGATACAATCTCAACATCTAAGGCCTGGGTAGTTTGGGTGAGGATAGCATGGAGCACTTCATCAAGATGTAGGGCTTCAGTAATAGCAGCTGCGCTGTTAGCAATTGCGGTCATAACACGAGCTTGTCGTTGACTTTCAGTGTACAGACGGGCATTTAGCACAGCAATACTAGCTTGATCACAAATAGCCTTTAACAACTCCAGGTTGTCTGTAGTGAAAAAGCCAGGGGAAGGATGTACCAGGGTCATAATACCAACAACCTGATCCCGAGCAAGCAAAGGTGCGCTCATAGCTGACTTTGGGCCAGTTCGATTGGCGTCATCATCTGGACGGCGCATCCAACGTTCATCAAGGCTTGTATTGGGGATCAATACCGCCTGACGATGGAGAGTTACCCATCCAGCCAGACCACCCTTCAGGATAATGCTCAACTGGCTTGTGGTGTTTACGTGCACCTTATCCCCGACAACAATAATTGACTCAACGGGTTGCCCCTCCTCATCTAAGACAATTACACTTCCATTGGCTGCACCAATGTTATCCATGGAGAGGAAAAGAACCCGTCTGAGCAAAGTTTGTAAATTAAGCGCTGAAGTCAACTCACGGCTGATGTTATACAATAATTCCAGTGAAGCGCGGGTGGTTTCTTTTCCTTGATTATGTGTGATCATTTCATTGCTTCCTTCAGACGATAGTTTTTAAACCACTTCCAGTGTTTATCAGGAGGATTTTCTCATTAACCTTTATCCAACCATTGTCTATCAAAAGGGTCAAAGCAGCCAGAGTCGCGGCACCTTCTGGAGCGGCTAAAACCCCTTCAATCTGGGCTAACTGATGACTGGCTCGTTTTATCTGCTCGTCACTTACAGATAAAGCATATCCCTGGCTTGTGTAGATAGTATTGAGAATTAACCGGTCAGCAAATGGCTCAGGAACCCGTAATCCCGAGGCTATGGTGATGCCATCCTGGTGACTTTGTTTTCGATTTGTTCTGTTCTGGAAGGCTTGGACGATTGGAGCACACACTTCAGCCTGCACTGCAACCATACGAGGTCGCTTTCCGTTGATCCATCCGATCTCTTGGATTTCATCAAAGGCTTTCCAAATACCTACTAATCCAGTACCTCCACCTGTTGGATAAACAATCACGTCAGGCAGATTCTGGCCAAAACTTTCTGCAATTTCAAACCCCATTGTCTTTTTGCCCTCTAGTCGGTACGGCTCTCTAAAGGTGGATATGTCAAACCATCTGTAGATAGAATCTTGATCTACAGGCTTCTCGTATCCATTTGCTGCAGCCCTGGCCTCTATGGCTGCCTGACTTATGGAACCGTTGACCAGATGGATTTTTGCACCAGCCAGTTGCACTTCAGCTTGATTGGAATGAGGTGCTTGCTTGGGCATATACACATGGGCTTCACATCCAGCTCGAGCAGCATATGCTGCTAATGCCCCTCCAGCGTTGCCAGCAGTTGGAATGACAAAGGTCTGCACCCCTAATTCAATTGCGCGCGAGACAGCCACAGCTAAGCCACGAGCTTTAAATGTGCCAGTCGGGTTACGGGATTCGTCTTTAACAAATAATTGAGAAAGTCCCATGTAGTTACTCAAACGAGGGAGGGAAATTATGGGCGTGTCCCCTTCCCCAAGAGTAATTCTGAAGGCAGGGTCATTCAGGGGGAGAAGTTCTGCCCAACGCCATAAACCGCGTGGTCTTGTCCTGATTTGGAAGAGGGACACATTATTGCGCACTGCTTCCAGATCGTATCGTGCTAGCAAAGGTGAGTTGCATTGGCAGCAAATAGTTTGCAGGCAGTTTGCATCAAATTTCCCCCTGCATTCAGGGCATTCCAGGTGGATAAGAGCAGAAGTATCACATGTTGAAGCCATACTGGGTGAAATTATGTATAAATGCTTTTATGCCAGTATAGCACAATTAATTGCCTTGTGGTCAATAAAATCTAATCTCGGAGTAATATTACGAGAAAAACTACCGGATCAAAGCTTTGGCAAATCCAACATCAATACTTCAACCGCGAGACGGGCGTTGATATTCCGTTCGATTAAACCTGAAATGTTCTCCAGTTCTAAGAGCGCAACGAAGGATCTTTCCAAGCTTAACTGGTGCGCCACAGATTCTATCTCTTCCGTCCAATTAAGGTTAATAAGAGGTGTAGGTGCGCCAGCCGCCCGTAACATCACATCACGCCAGAATGATATCCAGACCTGAAGTGCAAGGTTCAACATCTCCTTGTTTTTTACTAAAGATTGGATATAAGCAAACCGGTCAAGGTGATCAGATTTGAGTAGATTGGTGAAATCCTGTAACAAAACCCGGCGCTGTTCAAGTTGTTCTGGTTCTTGATGCCAGCGAATGGCTTGACCCGGTCTACCATCTGAAAGATGGGCTAGCAATTGTGCCTGTTCGGGAGGCACTTCATATTGGTTAATTAAACCCTGACTGATGACATCCACGGGTGTTGCCCTTAATCTAACTACCTCGCACCGAGATACAACGGTTGGGTAAAGGTTCTCTTCGCTTTCAGCAGTGAGCAATAAGATTACTTGAGAGGGCGGTTCTTCGAGTGTTTTCAGCAGGGCGTTGGCTGCATGGCGGTTGGCGTCTTCAAAGTGGTGGAAAATAGCAACTCGAAAACGAGCTTCATAAGGGGTAAGAGCCAGGTAACGAAGAACCTCCCGAATTTGATAGATGCGCACATCCCTGTTTTCATCTTCAACTCGAACTACGACCAGATCAGGGTGGTTCATCTTTTCAATTAAAGTACATGGGCGGCAAGAACGGCAGGGTTCTCCTGGCGAGGGTGGTTCAAGGCAATTTACTGCCTGAGTCAGGCGAATTGCCAGGGTCCTACGCCCTACACCGGCTGGACCTGTAAACAGGTAGGCGTGCCGTAACCTACCTTGGGTAATGTGTTCTGTAAGCATTTTAACAGCCCATTCATGCCCGATCATATCCCAACTCATGTTTGTATTGTAGCCTAGATCAGGATGAGAAACAAGCCAGATTGATATTGAATAATTGTTGTTCATGTCAGCAGCTTTCTGGCATCTGGTTGACACTCCCCTCACCTGAAGTTACAATTTTCACGTATGGATTTTTTAAACGAGCTTAATCTACAACAACTGCAGGCTGTTGAGGCGAATGCTGGACCAGTCTTGGTACTGGCTGGTCCAGGTTCAGGAAAGACGCGTGTCCTGACCAGCCGGATTGCCCACCTTGTTGGTGTTAAAGGTGTACGTCCTAGTCAGATTTTGGCGGTGACATTCACCAATAAGGCTGCGCGGGAGATGGATAAGCGGGTAGAAAAGATGTTGGGAGTCCAGGCTGGTGGTATTACTCTGGGCACTTTCCACGCCATCTGTGCGCGAATACTGCGCAGAGAGGCCAAACACTTACCCTTTAACTCGAATTTTGTCATATTTGATAGTGATGACCAAATCAACCTGAGTAAGCGCGTAATTCGTGAATTGAATATTGATGAAAAACGCTACACACCTCAATCTGTGCATACATCGATATCTAATGCCAAAAATGAATTGATAACTGCTCAGGAATACCCTGTTCAAGGTTATAGAGATGAGGTTGTGAGGAGAGTCTATGAGCGCTACCAGGAATATCTTCTAGCCTCCAATGGTGTTGATTTTGATGATTTACTTTTATGGACTGCACTTTTGTTAGAGCAAAATTCTGGCATCCGTGAAACTTATGCCAGACGATACGAACAGCTTTTAGTTGATGAATTTCAGGATACCAATTTCGCTCAATATGTGCTGCTAAAACATCTGGCAAGTATTCATAGGAGTATCTTTGTAGTGGGAGATGTAGATCAATCCATCTACTCCTGGCGCGGGGCGGATTATCGCAATGTACTCCGCTTCGAGAAAGACTACCCAGATGCTCAGGTGGTCTTGCTGGAACAAAATTATCGATCAACCCAATCCATATTGGATCTGGCTATGGCGGTTATCGATCATAACCCCTATCGAAAAGCCAGGCGGTTGTTTACCGATCGTGGAGTGGGGGCAAAAGTCACTTTACAGGAAGTCTATGATGATCGTGAGGAGGCTTCATTTGTGGTGGACACAATTTCATCACTGGTCGCCAGAAATGAAGTGCAACCAGGTGATTTCGCGGTTATGTATCGCACCAACGCCCAATCACGACTCCTTGAAGAAGCCTTCTTGTCAAAAAACTTACCCTACAAGCTGGTCGGAGCACAGCGATTCTACGGTCGTAGGGAGATTAAGGACATAATCGCCTACCTGCGACTGGTTTTTAATCCCAACGATGATTTCAGCTTATTACGGGTAATAAACACACCTACGCGGGGAATTGGGACTAAAACAATTCAGGTATTGCAAACCTACTCCCAGCAAGTTAGATTAAGCCTGGGTGATCTACTCCTGGATTTAGGAAGAGGTAACAAATCGACACATCAGAAATCCTTCTCTAAAAGAGCTGCATCAGCAACGTCTGTGTTTGGTGCTCATCTGAATAATTGGAGAGAATGCATTAATGCTTGCTCTCCATTACAATTGATGGACCGCATTTTGGATGATGTTGCTTATAGTCAGTATATCTTGGATGGAACCGATGAGGGACAGGATCGGTGGGAGAATATCAAAGAACTACGGCGATTGGCTGCTGAATATGACCAAAAAGGTCTATCGAATTTTCTGGAGGACATTGCCCTGGTCTCTGACCAGGATACTTTGGATGCGTCAGCAAATGCGCCAACTTTGTTAACTTTGCATGCAGCTAAGGGGTTGGAATTCCCGATTGTGTTTATTGTTGGTTTAAATGATGGTTTATTACCGCATGTCCGTTCATTTGAAGACCCTGAGGCGATGCAGGAAGAACGCCGCCTTTTTTACGTGGGAATTACACGAGCCAAGGATAGCCTTTTTCTGGTAGACTCGATTAACCGAAGTGCATTCGGATACTCAGAACCCACAGTCCAGTCACGTTTTCTCGATGATATTCCACCTGATATGCTGAAAGAAAAACATGAAGGAAGTGGTGTCAGAAGGTCCGGTTATCGAAGCAATATTAGGAGTGATCAGTGGGGACGACATGAATCTGTGGTTGTTCGTAATTTTAAACAGAGTCAACCTCAATTTCAACCCGGTTCTCGTGTAAACCATGCAGTCTGGGGTGAAGGGATGGTCTTAAACAGCAGAAACCAGGATGAGGACGAGATCGTTGATATCTTCTTTCAGGATATTGGTTTAAAACGGGTAGTGGCTTCTCTTGCGAAACTTGAAGTAATCACCGATGATTAAAGAAAAGCATTCGAGCGCTAAAAAGGATAATTTGAACTTTCATAAACGATTGAAATACCACATGGTTAATATGATTTTCTAAAACAATTGTTGCTATGCCGATTCTCGATACCCATTCCCTGGAATTTATTAGTCGAAGCGCAGAACAGACCCGTCGGGTTGGGATGCGGTTGGGTACGCTTCTCAAAGCTGGAGATCTTCTGTGCCTGGTCGGGGATTTTGGTTCGGGTAAAACCACTTTTGTTCAGGGGTTAGCAGCTGGGTGGGGTTCTTTAGACTCAGTCTCCAGCCCATCGTTTATTTTGGTGAACATCTACCGCTATCCAGAAAAAGGCAGCTTTTTCCATCTTGATGCTTATCGTTTGAATGGGAGAGAAGACGCGCTGGAATTGGATGTCGACCTAATGTTAGAAAATGGGCCTTTGGTTGTTGAGTGGGCAGATCATATTGAAGATGCCCTGCCTGAAGAAAATTTGTGGGTAAACTTACGTTGGGTTAACCCAAATCAAAGAGACCTGATATTTAATGCTCGTGGAAATCGTTATCATGCAATGTTAGCTGAATTTCGTAAACGGGTATATGGAGCTTTGTAATGTTATTAGCTATTGACACCTCCACGCGTACAGCCGGGGTTGCTCTTTATGATGGGGTTCAGGTGGTCGCTGAAACAGTTTGGGTCAACCACGGAAATCACACCATCCACCTCGCGCCAGTATTGGAAAATACTCTCCAGAGATGTGGGATTAAGGCAGCACGTTTACAAGTTTTGGCTGTTGCCTTAGGACCGGGGTCATTTACCGCATTACGCATTGGGCTGGCTTTAGCAAAAGGATTGGCTTTTGCCAGAGGATTGCCATTGATTGGAATTCCTACACTTGACTTTCTGGCCAGAGCACAACCGCTGCAGGTTTATCCATTGGTAACTGTCTTGCGATCAGGGCGAGGAAGATTGGCCGTGGGCCATTACCGGGTAAATGACGATGCCTGGAAGCCTTGTGGAGAAATCGAGGTGCTTACAGTAATGGAACTCTCCGAAAAGATTAAACAACCAACATTAGTATGTGGAGAGTTAACTGGTGAAGAACGTCGGCTGTTAGCCCGAAAAAGGGTAAATGTTATCCTGGCATCACCAGCTCAGTCTTTCCGGCGACCTTCCTATTTAGCTGAATTGGGTTGGCAGTGCTGGGAGGAAGGGAAAGTTGATGACCCCGCGACCCTGGCGCCGATTTATTTTCATCCCGGTGAGAAAATCCCTGGATGAGGTTCGATCAGATTGAGATGCACGTCCACCCCAGTAGAATTGCTTTAGCAATCAACATTCGTCCAATGAACTTGGAAGATATCGATG
>Ga0114946_10002274_pt1 | contig 13200 bp, 12 predicted proteins | sample WalLakDeSediment_FD_88676 | JGI IMG/M metagenome (GOLD analysis project Ga0114946, IMG submission 88676) | Lake sediment microbial communities from Walker lake, Nevada to study Microbial Dark Matter (Phase II) - Walker Lake 11/02/13 Deep Sediment | ecosystem: Environmental > Aquatic >...
AGCATGAGCCAAGACGATTCAGGCACTCCTCGCCCTGCTGAGTTCAAGCCCTCGATCAGATCGGGTTCACTGAATATTTACTCCTGTTGCTGGCATCGATCTTTCTTCTTTTCCAGGTCTTGAAACGCCGCGTACAGTGTGGGATATTCCATGGCCTTTCCCAGACGTTCATGCCATCCTGCTCTCTCCACAACCCGCCGAACCTGCCGTTTCATCCCGGCAAAGGCGAATTGGACCCCATGATGATCCAGATCTTCCATAAGTTCATCCATCGTGGATACTGCGACAGCATCGATGTCATTGACCCCGGACATGTCCATCACTACCCATCGCGCCGTCTGTTGGATGACCCATCTTTCCCGGATGCGGTCTTCCACAAAGCGAGCGTTGGCAAAATACAGGCTCGCGTCCACCCGAATCAGGATCAGTTTAGGATGGGTCACGGCCTCTGGATATCTCTGAATATCCCGAAACGCACCCTCCGATCCCACGTACCCCAGAACCACGGTGCGAGGGTGTGAACTGCGATATACAAAAAGCACCAAGGAGAACAGGATCCCGGTGAGCAGACCAGGATCGATTCCTACAACCAGGGTCACCATGAACGTGACGACCAGAATCCAGCCATCGCTTCTGTTGATCTTGAACAAATGAATGGCTTCTCTCAAATCGATCAGACCGATCACGGCCACGATGATGACCGCGGCCAGAACCGCATTCGGCAGGTAATGAAACATGGGTGTCAAAAACAAGAGCGTCATGAAAACCAGCAAGGCCGAGATGATTGAAGCCACGCGGGTTTTGGCCCCAGCCTGGTAATTTACCGCTGTCCGAGAAAAGCCCCCGGTCACAAAGAATCCAGATGAAAGAGCGGAAACCAGATTGGCCACTCCCAGAGCGAGAAATTCTCGGTTCGCGTCCAGGCGGTATTTTTCCCTGGAAGCCACCCATTGAGCCACAGCCATGGATTCCATGAAACCCACGAAAACGAGGACCAGGGCTTGTGGAAATAGCGACATGAGAAGAGGAAGACGGAACAAAGGCACAGATATTCGGGGAAGCCCGGCCGGCACGAGACCCATCACCGTTACTCCTGACCGATCCAGCCGCAACAAGAATACCGCCAAAGTCCCGGCAATGACAACCAGCAAGGCCGCAGGAAAGGCGGGCCATGTCCTCTTGAACAACACCAATACAAGAACGGAAATACCCCCCAAAGCCAACGTAGGAGAATGTATTTCGCGTATCTTCTGGATGCTTTCGATGAATAGGGATACCGAAGAATGGCTCGATGTCAGTGGAATCCCCGCAAGATGCTTCAACTGGCTCAGAGCGATGAGAATGGCCGCAGCCGACGTGAATCCGCTCACCACAGCATGAGACACAAAATTCACCAGAAAACCCGCCTTGATCAGCCCCAGGACCAACTGCACGATCGCGGCCAACAAAGTCAGGGTCACGATCGCTGCAAGGTAGTCCTGGGTCCCTGGCGACGCAATCCTCGAACAAATGGAGGAAAGCAAAAGGGAAATCATGGCCACCGGACCTACGGCAAGCTGCCTGGAAGAACCGAGCACCGCATAAGCCAAGAGGGGAAATGTGGACGCGTACAACCCTACGACAGGAGGTAATCCCGCGAGCATAGCATAGGCCATACTTTGAGGAACCAGCATGACCGCGACCAGAACCCCTGCGTATAGATCGCCTTTCAGGATCTTGGGTTCATAGTGCTTTGGCCATTTCAATTAGAATCCCGTCTTCTCGATCCAGAACAAGAGTCCCGAGATCATCAAAGCCACAGGAATCACAACAACCCAATCATTGACCTTCAATAGCTCAGGAAGAGTGATATCGCCAAAATCTCCCTTGCGGAGGACCGCTTTATCCAGCTTTGGATAGATCGCAGCCAACAATCCAGCACCTAGTAACAGGCCCACAACACCTCCGAAAAAGGCATCTAGCCAACCTTGAGCCACAGCGCCGGCCACGGTGCCTGGACAATACCCCAAGATACCAAAACCTATCCCGAACAGGAGACCCCCCAGGACGCTGGATCCCAAGGAACCTGGTTTGGGGTGCAATTGAGTCAGACCGATGCTACATAGAGCGTGTACTCCGATCATCCCGACCACCACAGCGCTCAACATGATCTTTACCACGGTAAAATCAGTGAAAAGCAATTGACCCAGAATCACATCATATGTGGTCGCCCCTCCTTTCTGCAAAAGGAATCCGAATGCGATTCCAATGCACAGTCCTATCAAGAGCTGAAGACCCTTCCTGGCATGAATCGTTTTGAGCATGATTTACCCCCTTTCATGCGAGAATGACCTTGAACAAAAGCATGGCCGTAGCAATCCCACCCACAAAAAAACACACGGCAGCAATCCATCCACTCACGGCCAGTTGCAGGGTGCCACTAATTCCATGACCACTGGTACAACCTCCGGCCCATCGCGCCCCACAACCCATGACGATCCCCCCCATCAACGCCACGCTCCATCGAACCAGAACCGAATCTCCAGCCACTTGAGCCCAGGCATTTGGAATCCATTGAATCGCAAAGGTTCCAGAGAGCTTGGCCGATAAGAAGGAACCAATAAACACGCCAAGTACCAGCATCCATTCCCAATCGATCTCCGGGACAAACTTTCTGTAATAGGGCTTTTCCAGAACCTTGTTTCCCCTCACCATCCGTTCCAACATGCCGCTGGTGCGAGCAAACGCCGTAGAACATCCGATGGGCTTATCGGATAGGAGGAAAGCAAGGCAACTGAGCAAGCCAATCCCAATACCTACCACATAGGGTGACCAGCGAGCCATCATCAGCCAATTCATCGTACATCCTCCTCATGGGATATATATCTCTATTCCTAGGCCAATTTTTTCATCTTCCCGGCCTTGATCTTGGTTCCCAGAAAACGAGGTCCATGCGGAACTATACAGACAGGGCACGCTCCACTGAATCCTGCCGCGCTATATCCTGTCATGCCACCGGCCACATTATAGACCTCAGCGAATCCTCTCTGTTGTAACAGGCTCGCGCCCAGGCTGGAGCGGTGACCCGTACTGCATAGCAATACCGTGGACAGCCTCGGGTCCAGCTTCTTGTATTCGCTTCGCAGGGACGGAGCAGGGATATTGATGGAACCCTCTATGTGATTGGCTTCGAATTCCCGTGGAGATCGAACATCCACCAGTTGTATCTCCGCTCCCTTGCAGGTCAACGCGTTCAATTCCTGGCTACTGAGTTGAGGAACATGAGATGTTGGCAACCCCGCTTTGGCCCATTCGAACATGCCGCCATCCAGGAATCCCACCACCCTGTCAATGCCCACACGCTGCAACCACACACGCGCTTCTCGAGCCTGAGCCTCATCCGAAGAAACCAAGAGAACATCCACATTCGGCGGCACAACCCATCCCGAAAATGTCGCGAAATTACCACCTATATCGACATGATAGGACCCTGGAATATGATGACCTCCATAGCGTCCATAGCTTCGAGTGTCTAAAACCACAGTATCTTTTCGTTGCGCTCGACGATGAAACACGAGAGACTTCATGGCCAACATCGTTGGAGTCTTTCCAACCAGCACAGGGCCCGACCCGTTGATGGCACTACAACGGCTGAAGTGGTCCGGCGCGCCAGGCATGTTGGTGGTCAAAGACTCGATGAATTCCTTTTTCTTCTTAATCTGAAGCGCACCGTTGTACTTTCTCTCGTATCCAATGGTCGTCGTTCGCATGGCACCCATTGCCCGTCCGCATAAAGATCCCGCTCCGTGCGCGGGATAAACCATGCACGAGTCCGGCAGTTTCAAGAGTTTCTTGTGGAGACTGTCAAAGAGCTGAGATGCCAACTTCTCGGCAATACCTGGGAACAGATCAGGACGTCCCACATCCCCCACAAACAAGGTGTCCCCGCAAAACAAGGCAACCGGAGTCGAACCTCGAGCCCTATCGGAGACCACATAGGAAACATGCTCCGGTGTATGTCCAGGGGTGTCCAGGACCCTAAACTCCATATCCTCGATTTGAAACGTGTCTCCCTGTTGTACCGCGACATGCTTGAATTTGGAATTGCCTGCTTTGGGGGCGTAAATCTTCGCCCCGGTCCTTTTTTGCAGATCCATGTGTCCGGAGATAAAATCCGCGTGAAGATGGGTTTCCAAAATATGGGTAATTTCCATACCCATTTCCTCAGCCGCATCCAAATAGATTTGGACGTCCCGTCTCGGATCCACGATCGCACAGGTCTCCGAGCCAGCAACGAGATAAGAGCTGTGAGCCAATCCCTTCACGAAAAACTGTTGCACAAACATGTCATTCCTCCCTTCTTGAATCATCCTTTACACAGATTTCGCCAGCCTACATTCCTTGTAAATATTCCTTTTCCGTAATCGTCCATCTTATCTTGCCTTCCTATCTTATCTTCTTATCTTATCTTATCCTAACCGGGTTTCTTGGAGGGAAAACTGGACCGAATCCCTTGGAGACACGCAAAAACGCGGCGCCGTGTCCTCTGGAATGTGAAGTTGCGTTTGCCTGATACCTTGGAGAATGGCCAGTTGGCAAGGAGCACCAAATCATGCAGGCAGAGACAGGCCGGGTTTCCTGAAAGTTTTCGAATATTCATCCTCAGAAAGGACCTGAAAAAGGATCTCGTGCTGTGAACGAGTGCCGCGCGCATGGACGAATTCGTTTAGACCCTATTCATAGAAACCATACTCATAGGCCGCCTCATACATGGCGATCACGTTTCCAGCAGGTACGCCTGCCTGGATGTTGTGGACATTGTTGAAAATATAACCTCCGCAGGGCTTCCATATCTCCATGTTGCGGCGCACCTCTTCCCTGATCTGGTCAGGAGAAGCAAAGGGAAGTATATGTTGGGCGTCGATTCCACCACCCCAGAATACGAGTCGATCCCCGAACTCTTTTTTGAGTCCTTTGGGGTCCATGTTTTTGGCGCTGATCTGGACCGGATTAAGGATCTGAATCCCGTTGTCCAGAAGATCCGGGATATACGCTCGACAACCGCCGCAGGTGTGATACCAGAGAAAGGCCTGGGTACGTGAACGAATGAACTGTGCCAATTTCTTGTGGCGCGGTTTTACCACGTTTCGGTAGAAATCGGGACGAAACAAGGGGCCTTCTTGCCCGGCAAGATCATCTCCTATCATGATCACATCAACCACATCTCCCACCTCGTCCAGAAACAACGTAAACCAGTCCATCCAGAAACCTAGGGTCTTGTCCAGAAGCACTTCGCAAAGTTCGGGCCGTACAATCATGTCGTGATACCACTGTTCCAAGCCACGCAAATACCAACAAGTCTCATAGACCACCCCGGAAATACCGCTGACCACAGCGTACGGGGTCTCATTCCTGATGGTCAGGGCCCTGTCTCTGAGAGCTTGAAAGCGAACCGGATCATCCCCTTTAGGAAAGGGATAGTCTTCGATCTCACGCTGGGAAGCGTTGGCCAAGGGATGGTGGGAAATATCCATATAGAGGAGCTGATCGTCTGGCATGGACCAGATGACCCCGAATTCATCTGTAAAGTCGTGCCAGATCCTTCCTTGCCTTTCACGAGTCACAATCGAACCGTCAAAACCTTGCCCTGCCCCGGCCGCAATATAGCGCGTGTCGATGTGAAAACCTTCTAGCACCTCCTCGCTCGGCAATGCGAGTTGTTGCACAGGATCCATGATCCTGATCTTCTCCTCGATATTCAGTGCCTCCAGCAGAGACCTATAAGCATCCTTATGGATCCCTGTTTGATTCCCTCCAAGATCCAAAGGCACCCGATCCGGAATCTCGTGTCGCAGTGAAGCAAGCACCCTGTTTCTGGATTTCATGGTCTCCTGTTTGCCTCTTTTCATGATTATCCTCCATGCTTCGTCCATTCGAACAAATGCTCTTTCAACTCATGATCACATGAATCGCTCCATGTTGTACCAGGATTTCTATCACGCCAGGAGATTCTTCCAAGCGAGGGGAATGGCCTGGAAGAAAACCGCATGGTCCTCTTATCCCACAGGCTGAGTACCAGGTCAGGAGTCGAATCATGCCCGGGCCTCAAACGGAAAGCTGTTCACTTGTCAGGCAATGTGCCTGGACCTGATAAGCCTTGCCATGGTTCCCTGTCTTCTCTACAATCGTAAATATTCAGTGAAAGCGATCCAGAGACAAACCGTCGTGGGAAGAAGAGACAGAGATGCTGTTCTCTCACTTCCTTCCTTCGGTGCGTTGGAATGCCGTGATACGCACCTTGGATGTGAAATCCCCTCCCAGATGCCGAATGTGCATTCGGCGTCTCTGTCTCTTCTCCGCCAAGGGCTGCGTTTGGATCGGGTTCACTGAATATTTACCTGCAATCGATGCGCTTGGCCTGAGCATGTAACCGGCAACTCTTATTTTGGACGTGAATTCCCAGCCCTACAGTGAACCCGATCTGGGATTCAAGAATGAGCGGCTGGTGAGGAGGAAAGGAATGGAAGACAGAGGTAGTAGGACCGAGGATCTGGATGCCGAGGATTTCATAACCAGGAGGGTAGCGGAAATTGCAGAGGCGGTGGGAGATGGTTGTGCCATCAATGCCCTGTCTGGGGGCGTCGATTCCGCTGTGGTGACCTTGTTGGGACACAAGGCCTTGGGTCCCCGGCTCAAGACCTATATCATCGACAACGCCCTGATGAGAAAAGACGAACCCCAAGAAGTGGTCCAAATGTTCAAGGACCTCGGAGTTCCGATCATATTGTTGGACGCTCGCAGGGAGTTTCTTGACGCCTTAAAGGGAATCACGGATCCGGAGGAAAAACGTGAGGCGGTAACTCAGACCTTTTATAAAAAGGTCTTTGGCCATCTGGTTCGAGAAAGCAAAGCCAGATATCTATTGCAAGGCACCATCCTCACAGACGTGGATGAAACTGTGGCAGGGATCAAGCGCCAGCACAATGTATTTGCTCAATTGGGAATCGATCCCGAGGTGTCCTTTGGATACAAGATCCTTGAGCCGCTGGTACAGATCCGCAAGGATGGGGTGCGCAAGGTGGGAAAGGCCTTGGGATTGCCTGAAGCCATCTTCAATCGGATCCCGTTCCCGGGTCCCGCCTTGGCCGCGCGAATCATTGGAGAGGTCACCGCGGAACGTCTCCAAGTGGCCAGACTAGCCAATGCTGTGGTGGAATCCGAACTCATGGGATGCGGAGCCTTTCAATACATGGCCATACTGCATGAAGATCGTGTTACGGGGATACGGGAAGGCAAGAGGGATTTTGGCATGCAGATCGAGGTTCGCTGCTGGGATAGTCTGGACGCAAGAGAGGCCACACCCACTCGATTGTCCTTCGATCTCTTGACGAAAATCTCTTTTCGTCTGACACAGGAAGTGCCAGGCGTTGTCAGCGTCACCTACAATATCTCGTCCAAACCCCCATCCACCATGGAAGCCATCTAGCAGTGATCGCGAATCACGGAAAGGCATAGAGCGATGAATACAGTAAGCGTTGTTCCTTGCTTGGACATGAAAGAGGGACGCGTTGTCAAAGGAATCCATTTTGTGAATTTGATCGACGCCGCAGATCCTGTGGAAGCAGCCAAGGCCTACTGCGAAGGTGGAGCTGACGAAATTGCGTTTCTGGACATCTCAGCTACGGTGGAAAAACGCCGGACCATGTTCGATGTATTGGAAAAGGTAGCCAACGTAGTGAACGTACCCCTCACCGTAGGAGGCGGTATCCGCTCCATAGAGGACATTGAAATGGCACTGGATTCCGGGGCGTCTTGCGTCTCCATCTCTAGCGCCGCCTACAGAGACCCCAAGCTGGTTGCAGATGCGGTTCAGCGATTCGGCGGGTTAAAGGTCATCGTAGCCATCGATGCGGACGCCAACGAAACCTGTCCTTCCGGCCGTGAAGTCTACATTGATGGGGGACGCACCGGGACCGGCAAAGATGCCGTGGAGTTCGCTGTGAGAATGGCCCAACTGGGAGTGGGCAGACTGCTACCCACCAGCAAGGCCACGGATGGCACGAAGAATGGCTATGACATCGAACTGACCCGTCGTATCGCGGATGAGACGGGACTTCCAGTCATAGCCAGCGGTGGCGCGGGCAAAGTGGAGCATTTCGTGGATGCGGTTCTACAAGGGCACGCTCAAGCTGTGCTCGCCGCCTCGGTTTTTCACTTTGGTCTGATCAGCATCAAGGCAGTCAAAGAGTCTCTTCGCCATGCAGGCATTCCAACGAATTGAACCGTTGTGGTGTAGCGGTCCAGCGATTTTCGGTTCCTCAACGAACCCCCTGTCCCCATGGGTATGCAACCCTGGCGCAAACGTTGTCTTCACGACATCAAGGTAAATATTCAGTGAACCCGATCTGATCGAGGGCTTGAACTCAGCAGAGCGAGGAGTGCGTGAATCGTCTTGGCATATGCCAAGCCCCGCATCGTGAACAACGCTGGACGATCCTCTGAATCCTGACTGGACCCAGAAGCGTCCGAAGAGTCTTTGCCTTTGTCTTGCGGTTCTTGAACTGTCCTCCACACTGGCATGGCTTCAGCCCTGTCGAGTGGCCGTCCTCGTATGACAATAAATAACGTAAGACAAGGATTGCACAGCGGTGAAGGGAATCCCGTACAGTCAGCTCCAGCGCCTCTAGGTCAAAGGTCCCTTCTTTCGCACGGGCTCGCAAAGCCATCGCGATGAGATCTTCGAGCTCCGCCTGGACTTCTGTGAAGATCCCACCGTGCGTTTTTTTACGCTCGTACCCCTTTCGAGTCCCGACCGACTCCCCCAAGTCGCACATCTGCTGACTGACCCCTATTAGATCCTTAGATATCTCCTCGAAACGAAGAAATCTTTTGATTTCTTCCAGATAACGCCGAGCAGTATCCTCATCAGGGAGACGTTTCGATTTGGTCTTGTCGCCCTCCTTGTACGTGTACAGCCAGTAGGGCCCTCGCCTGATCCCGCTACCATCTTGCAGCTTATCCACCCCCCACTCGTTTCGACAAGCACAATCAATTAAAAGAGAGTATATAGGGGCCTGAAGTGGATCCGACCGACAGTTCCGACATTGCCTGTATTCAATACGTATCCATATGGAATGTTTTGATGTCCTTTCAGGAGAAGATGAAGACTGCGAAGCCTCCCAGTTGGACCTTTTTTGATTTCTATTGGGAAAATAATACCGTTTTTCACCCTCAAGTAATCGACCTCGGCGCTGCTGTTCTTGGCTGCGCGCGACCAGTAATATAGGGCGCCGTTTTGGGACCCGCCGGCCGCCACGAGCTCCTGTCCGACAAACTGTTCACATAAGGCACCATGGTACGCATCAAGTAGGTTTTCTGCTGATAGTACAGATATCGCCGGTATCCCACGGATGTACTGGAGCAAACCGATGTCGAGAAAGACGGCTTTGATGACCGACCGATTGATTTCACCTCCCAACGGAAGACCGCCTGCATTTGACGAACGCACGGGATGGACGAGCAAAGCTTTTTCCAGTGCATGCAGCGAAGTCTTGACCTTGTAGACTGAACGTCCTTCACAAAGAAGAGAATACTTGATCTGAGAACCTACTTGACGTGGAATTGCGTCCAGAATCGCGGTTATGGCATCGAATCCAAGATTCTTTTTCGTACTTGAGAAGATCCTGCACATACGAATCGTAGAGTGATTTGTGAGCCTTCTCAACGTTCCTTAGGGACTGGTCCCTACGATACTTGGCTACAGCTTCAGGCATTCCCCCAACAACAAAGAAACGCTTCATTTCTTCCATGAGTTTGTGATGGGCAAACTCAGGAACGGGCTCTGCAGCGTCCAGACACGGCCTGTATTCATTTAGCTTCTCGTTGCCTGTGTTCAACAGAAACTCCTCAAAGGTGAGTGGATACATAAACGTTGACTCCACGCGCCCCACGGGGAAGGAAATCTTCCCCATTTGAAACTCCAACATGGACCCAGCTGCAACAACATGGAGCTGAGGTAGGTCTTCAAAGAAGTAGCGTAGCGTAGCAAGGGCTCTGGGACAGTGTTGCACTTCGTCGAAAAAGAGTAGCGTCTTCCCTGGGGCAACGGAAGTCTTGAACTCCAGTTCCAGCATCTCGACGATTCGGTGGACATCAAGGTCTGGCTCGAACAGTGAACGCAACTGCGGCAGCCGTTCGAAATCAACGGTCAGTGTTTCTTGAAACTGTGAAGATCCAAACGCTTTCACTGAGTAGGTCTTACCCACCTGCCGCGCCCCGCGCAAGATAAGAGGCTTGCGGTCTAGATCGTCCTTCCAGTTCAGCAGGACGTCGTCAATACTCCGTTTCACGACCATATCCTCCATTCTTCACACAAGCGCATGACAATGCCTCGTCCAAGTAGCCTTGGCATATCAAAATTAATTTCCATTATACCATTGGGTAATAAAAATTTCCTATCGCAAACCTGTTTAGGCCCACCATTTTTCGTCCCCTCAGGTACGGCGTGAGGTGGTAAGCCTGTGGCGTAAGCGCTTTTTCGAGCAACGCTTACCAGGCCTCGAAGAACGCCCTCGCCCGGGACGACCCCGGCCTTTTTTCCCCTTGAGGTGGTCGTAAACGTTCCCGTCCACGCCAGTTAGCTCAACCAGATCGAGATCTACTTTTCAATCATCCAGCGCAAAGTCCCCACGCCAAACGATTTTCCCTCCTTGACCGCTGTCCAGCGACGTCTTCTTTGCTTGTATCTTTATCCAGATCCACTTAAACTCAAACCCTGAAGTAATAGATCGTCTATCAAGAAATAGGTGACCTCAAAAGTAAAACCACAACAAGGAATATTTCTCTCAAGGATATTGGATTCCAATGCAAACTCAAATACCGATCATTCCATTATGGGCTGTGCTCGTAACTTCGAGCGCGAACCCTGCCTGCACGGACCAACCTTGGTATACCCGATCTCTTGTGGGACTGGAAGTGGGTCCAACCGGCGCCCAGTTTGGAGCAGGCCAAACGGACTCAGACTATGCCAAGAACTTCGATGGCCGCGAAATCGCTCGGGCTGCAAAAGACTGCCACGCCGAATATCTCGTTATATGGGCACGAGATGGGGATTGGGCCTATTACGATTCTAAACTTCAACCCAAAGCACCATCTCTTGGCCAGCGTGACGTATTGCGTGAATCGGTCGACGAATGCCGCAAGCTGGGCCTGCCAGTTCTTGCCTACTGTCAGGTGCAATATCCAGGACAGACCCTGATCAAACATCCCAACTGGCGTGTGGTGGACAGCGAAGGCGAGCCCGTGGAAGGACGCGTCTGTTTTCGCAGCGGTTACCGCCACTTCATGAAACAAATGCTCAGCGAACAGATGGCCTATGGTATCGACGGATTCCACCTCGACATGGTAGATCAAGGATTTGGCCCCCCCTATGGATGCTGGTGCAAAACCTGTCAGAAAGAATTCCGAGCCCAGTATGGCAGAAACATGCCCAAGGGAGTCACGTGGGATGAGGACTGGGATCTCATGTTAGCGTTTCGCTATGCCAGTAGCGATCTCTTTGAGAAGGAAATGACTGAACATATTCGGCGCGTGAACCCGCGTACCACGGTGGATTTCAATTATCATGGAAACCCGCCCTTCTCGTGGGAAGTAGGGCAATTACCAGTACGCCATGCCATGAATGGGGATTTTGTCACTGGCGAAACCGGCGTATGGGGTTTCAGCGCGCTCACGGTCGGACTGAATGCCGAGTTTTATCGCGCCGCCACCCCGAATAGACCGGTCCAGGTCGCCATGCAAAGAGGCGTACGAATGTATCATGACCAGACCACTCGCCCCTTACACGATTTGCGATGGGAATTGTTCAACTTACTGTCCCATGGAGCGTTTGTGACCATCGTAGACAAAACAGCGTTCGATGGATGGCTCGATCCGATGGCTTACGAACGCTTTGAAGAGGCCTTTCGCGAGGTCCACGCAAAACGTGATCACTTCGGCCAAGCCCCACTACAGGAAGTGGGCATTTACTATAGCAGCCGCACACGGGACTGGATAGGACGCGAAAGACCTGAGCATTATTTCACGGCCTTCCAGGGTGCCCACAAAGCCATGGTTTATGAACATATCCCCTGGGGCATACTCCACGAGGAAAATGTGGGCCTCGAAGCGCTCCAATGTTTCGCGGTTGTTTTCTTGCCCAATATAGGCATCCTGTCCAAAGAGGAAGTAGAACTCTTCCACCGCTATGTCGAATCAGGTGGAAATCTTCTCATTACCGGGTTGACAGGAATCTATGATCACATGGGTATTCCGAAATCCCAATCCTCCCTTGAGGCACTTATCGGCGCTCGATTCGTCCGCGAACTCGATTCGAGCGACAATTGGGTGCGGTTTTCCGAAGCGTCCCTTTGTGTCCTTGATTCCCAACTCGTGCCTTCCATACCCATAAACTGGCCTTTCCTCGTGCGCGGTCCCGCAGCCATCTATGAACCGATCATGGCCATACCGATGGGCGAACTATGGAAGCCGCACCGAACCCAACTACATGAGCAGAACCGCTACAATGAGGATTGGCCTCTCAGCGCAGATAAGCCGGTGGGTCCGGCCATTCTTCTGAACCGGGTGGGACGGGGAAAGGTACTCACGATCGCCGCATCCCCGGACTGGGCAACCGCGAGCGACCATCATATCGTCGAAGCACGCAGGTTGCTCACAGATGTCATCCGCTATCTCAATCCTAACCCCCGTATTCGTATTACAGCTCCCACCACAGTCGAAACCATCCTCACCGATGACCCGGTCCGTCGAATATTACGTGTCCATTTGCTCGGTTATAACGCCCCGCCACAGACCACACCGGCCAAAGGTCGCCCCTACATCCTGCCTGGCTTGATCGAGGATGCGCCGATGTATCGAGTCCGTATAGACCTGGAGCGCTCGCCCAAATACGCAAAACCGTTCAATCCATCCAACCTGCTCAAACGCAGAGGTCGACGGATCGAAGCCACAATAAATGACATCCACGAGACCATCATCATCGGCTACTAAGGAGTCATGCGAACATGAGTTCACGTTTTGGAGATAAATATTCAGTGAACCCGATCCAAACGCAGCCCTTGGCGGAGAAGAGACAGAGATGCCGAAACCACATTCGGCATCTGGGAGGGGATTTCACTTCCAAGATGCGTATCACGGCATTCCAATCTGTCTCCTCTTCCCACG
>Ga0114946_10002275_pt1 | contig 13199 bp, 12 predicted proteins | sample WalLakDeSediment_FD_88676 | JGI IMG/M metagenome (GOLD analysis project Ga0114946, IMG submission 88676) | Lake sediment microbial communities from Walker lake, Nevada to study Microbial Dark Matter (Phase II) - Walker Lake 11/02/13 Deep Sediment | ecosystem: Environmental > Aquatic >...
CGGAGTTTGGCGCACTTGCAGCAGCCGTGGCACGCGTCGCTGCGTCCGCCGGCACCAACCTCTCTCGCCTCGAAGACAAGCCGCCGCCGTCCGCCCCCAAAGAGCCCCCTCAGTAGCCCCGGCTCGGGTGGTAGACATTGCGGAGAGGCTGCCCGGTCAGATAGCGCTGCAGGTTGTCGCAGAAGATATCGGTGATCCGCTCGTTCTCGCGGTGCGATGTGCTGGCTGAATGCGGGTTGATGAGAACGTTGGCCATGTTCCAGAGTGGGCTGTCTGCCGGCAGCGGCTCCTCCTCAAAGACGTCAAGCGCGGCAGCGGCAAGCTCTCCCGCGGCCAGACGCCGCGCTAAAGCGGCCTCGTCCACCAAGGAGCCCCGGCCGATATTGACCAGCAGTGCTCGTTCCGGCAGCAGCGATAGGCGCCGCTCGTCCAGCAGGTGCTGGTTGGCTGGCGTTCCTGGAGCGGCCAGGATGAGGTAATCGGTTGCCGGCAGGAGCGCCTCCAGTGCGCCCGCGAGTCCGGTTCGCGGCGCCCGAATCCCCGCTCCCGTCACCTCTGCCGTCGTCCGCGCTGCAGCGGGTACAGCTGCCAGGCCCCCGCTGTCGCACCCGTATACGGCCACGCCGATTGCCTCCAGGTAGCGTCCCACCGTCCTGCCGACTTGGCCGTAGCCGACAATGCACGCCGTCTTGCCACACGCCTCGCCGCCACAGAATCGCTGCCAGCGTCGCTCCGCCTGCAACTCGGCAAGGAGGGGATACCGCTTCTCATGCCAGAGGATGGCGGAGAGCGTCCATTCAGCCAAGGGCACCGCATGAACGCCGCCCGCTGTTGTGACCACAATGCCAGCCTGATTAACGCCACTATTCGCGACGTAATGGAAGACGCCTGAGCTAGTGGATTGTATCCATCGCAACCGGGGTGCTAGCTGGGGTAGACGCTCGGGATGCCGCCGGTCGAAGTCAAAGAGGACTTCAGCTTGGCCAAGCATTCCGAGCCACCGTGACTGCTGCTCCTCCGAAAGAGCCCGAGGCTCGCCATGGTGGTCGGCTAGGTAGCGCGTCTTGGGCCAGAGGTCGCTTGGCACCAGCAAGTCCAGGCGTGGACTGACGGCCTGAATGCGGTCGAGGTGTTCTGGTTCGAGCGGGCTGGCGAAGAAGACAGGTACGGCTGGCCCACGCATAGTCATCACCCTCATTGTCCGGCTTGGCGGTTGTCTCCAGATTAGCCTTTGGAAAGAGCAGCACCTGCTAAGGACCCCGAACGCAGGGTCTGCGGGCGGCGGTGTCAGCTTGTACTGAGCTGAGGTCAAAGTGATGCTGCAGGGCTCGTTGCGCCACGAGAACCCGTCGCGGCTGTCAGCCAGCCACATCCACCGGGGGTTGGCCCTAGCCGCCCAGCGCGAGTCGGTACTGACCCCCCAGTTATGGCGGGTTTTGCGGCGCCAAGGCGGCTGATGTACAATTATCTGAGTTGGCGGCCACACTAATCAGGCCGGAGGAAAGAGTTTGAACTTTGTCAGCCCGTCGCGTGGTGTCTTGTCGTTTGACCGCATGTTCCGGGAGATAATCTCCTATGTCAACGACGACCCCAACTCAACCTACAAGCTGATAGTCGGTACCGACTCTCAGGTCCGGGACACGGTGCAATTCGTAACCGCCGTGATTGTTCACCGCGTCGGCAAAGGGGCGCGGTACTTCTACGCTCGCACCAGTCAGGACCACGTCAACAGCCTGCGCCAGAAGATCTACTATGAGACCTCGTTAAGCTTGGGCCTGGGCAGTCGCCTGGCCGAGCGTCTGGCGCAGAACGGCCTTGCCAAGCTAAACGTGGAGATTCACCTCGACATCGGCACTCACGGTGAAACCCGCGACTTGATCCGCGAGGTCGTCGGGATGATCGTTGGCAGCGGTTTCGACGCCAAGATCAAGCCCGAAGCTTACGGCGCCTCCAAGGTTGCCGATAAGCACACCAAGTGAGGGGCCACCGGTGACCGGACAAGCCCGGACCCTCAGCGTCAGGCTCCCGGCACGAGCCAAACTCAACTTGCGTCTCGAAGTCCTCGGTCGGCGAAGCGACGGCTATCACGAGGTCGACACCTTGATGCACTCAATCGCTCTCGCCGATCACGTGAGAATCAGCCTCGCCGTGCCGGCCGCGCTCCCCCCACCCACTGCGGACACGGCCAAGGCCGAGCCGGCCGAAAGCGCGCAGTGTGCCGTGGACGTCGATCTGACCCTTGAGTGCCGGCCCGACCTGGGACTCGCTCCACCGGATAACCTGGCGTTTGTGGCCGCGAGCTCGCTGCTCCGCGCCTGGCGCTCCTCCGGCGGCGCGTTGCCCACGGGGGCAGCCGTACACATCGAGATTGGCAAGCAGATTCCGGTCGCTGCCGGCCTCGGTGGGGGGAGCAGCGATGCCGCGGCGGTCCTGCGTGGCCTCGCCGCCCTGCTGAGTGCGGTCTGCGCCGAGTCCAGACGCCGGCACGGGCGCGTCAACCTGACGGTCTTAGGCGAGTCTCTTGGGTCGGATGTCCCATTCTTGGTGCGCGGCGGTGCCGCTTTGGGCGTTGGTCGCGGCGAGCGGCTCCTGCCGCTCCAGACGACCCTGGCCGCTCCAATCGTGCTATTGGCGCCCCCGTACACCGTAGCGGCCGCAGATGCTTACGCCTGGCACGACCAAGCGGCTTTTGCCCCCGGCCGGGCTGCGCAGGACGATTCCGGCAACGGCCCGGGTGTCCACCCGCAGGCACTGCGCGACGTTGAGCTGCTGGCCAAGGGGCTGGTCCACAACGACCTGACCCGGGTGGTCTCCCAGCGGTTTCCACTGATAAATGAGCTAATCGCCGAACTGCGATCTGCTGGAGCCCTCGTCGCTGAGATGACCGGCAGCGGCCCGGTCGTGTTCGGGGTTTTCACGGTCGCAGATGCGGCCGCTTGCGCAAGACGAGAGATTGCCCGCCGGCATCCCGATGTGCGGGCCATCGTCAGCAGGCTGGACCCACGGCCGGAGTCGGAGTTGCCATTGCGCGTGGAGGAGGAGCTAGCATGAACGAGACAGCAACAGGTCGCGCACCCTGGGTCAACGCTGTGGTCCTGGCGGGGCGCCGTAACGAAGGTGTCTTTCGCGAGGTCAGCGAGGTCACCAACGAGGCCTTGCTGCCGATAGCTGGCCGCCCTATGCTCAGCTACGTGCTCGACGCCGTTTGTGGCGCACAGCAGGTGGATAAGGTCGTCGTCGTGGGAACGCCGGAGATCGAACCGGTGCTGCCTAAAGGGGTTGCCCTGGTCGAGGCGGGTGACGAGCTGATCGCCAATGTGGAGCGCGGCATTGCGTCACTGGAGCAAACCGCGCCTGTGGCCATTGTGACGTCAGACATCCCTCTGATCACGGCGGCGATCGTCGACGGCTTCGTTGCGGAGTGCGGGCGGCGACCCGCCGACCTGCACTATCCCGCTATTGCCAAAGAGCTGGTCGAGGCGGCTTTTCCGGGCGTCAAGCGCACCTACGCCAAGCTCCGCGAGGGCACGTACACTGGCGGTAACATCTTCCTGGTGCACCCGCGCATCGTGCCGGCCACCATCGACAAGCTCAAATCGTTCGTGGACGCGCGCAAGAGTCCGGCCAAGATGGCCGGGCTGCTGGGCCCGGGTTTTGTGGTTAAGATGGCCATGGGCGTGCTCTCGGCGTACGAAGTGGAGGTCAAGGTGGGCCGGATGTTTGGCATCCGCGGTGCCGTGGTGTTCACTGAGTACCCGGAGATCGGCGTCGACGTCGATAAGCTTAGCGACCTCGAGCTGGTTGGGCGGGTGCTGGCGCGGTGAGCGAACGCTGGATGCGTCGTCCCGAAAGGTTGGCGGCAATGGCCCTGATGCTGCGCAGGCGCCCGGCTGAGGTGCACCGCCTCGATGAGTTGGCCGAAATGGCCGGTGTGGCGCGGTCGACGATATCCGAAGACCTTTCGGCGCTTGGCGAACTGGTTGCGAGGCAAGGTCTTGGCCGCATCGAGACCATGCAGGGCAGCCAAGGCGGTGTTTGCTACTGGCCCGACCCGTCGCCGGCTTCGATCCGCGGCACCCTCGATGACCTATCCGCCGAGCTGCGACGGCCGGAGAGAGTGCTGCCAGGAGGGTTTCTGTACCTGACCGACCTCGTCTGCTCTCCGGTCTGGAGCGCTCGCCTCGGCGAGATCTTCGGCGAGGGTATGCGATCGGCCCAGCCGACGCACGTGTTGACCGTCGAAACCCGGGGGATTCCAGTGGCGCTCATGACCGCGCAGGCCCTTGGCCTGCCCCTGCTGGTCGCCAGGCGGGATGTTCGTGTGGCCGAGGGGCCGGCCCTGAGCATAACCTACCTCTCCGGCGCCAGCGGCCGAGTGCATAATATGTCTTTGCCGAGAAGGGCCCTGCCGAGTGGCGGACGCGTGTTGATCATCGATGACTTCATGCGCGGTGGCGCCACTGCCAAAGGCCTCGTTGACCTGGCCGGTGAGTTCGAGGCCCGCGTGGTCGGAGTTGGCGTGGCGATCGCCACAACGCAGCCGGTCAACAAACAAGTAGGCCGTTACCTGCCATTACTAGTGCTCAACCGGGTTGATGAGGCCAGCCGCTGGGTTGACATCCGGCCCAATCCAATCTGGCGATCAGGGGAGAGATAGAACTGAGCAGCTTGCGCCCTTGGGCCCGGCGCAGCGTGTCGACAGCTGTCTAGCTGTGTCGGAATCTGCCGGCTAATGCCGGGCGGATTTCCGAACCGTACGGCAGGAGACAGGATATGACGCGCGAACCCATGGCTACCAAAACATGGGAGGGCGAGCGGCGATGAAGGTTACGGATGTAAGGCTGCGGCGGTTGCAGCCGGAGGGCAGGATGCGGGCGTATGCCTCGGTGACTTTGGACGATGAGTTTGTCGTGCATGAGATGCGGATTATCGACGGCCCGAACGGGATGTTTGTGGCCATGCCCAGCAAGCGGGGCACCAATGGCGAGTTCCGGGACATCGCGCACCCAATCACCGCAGGCATGCGCCAGTCGATTCAGAGCGCGGTGTTGCAGGCTTTTGCCCAGGCGAGCACGGAAATGGTAGCAGCGGTCAACAGGAGCGTGTAAGCGCGCTCAGCCGGGGCCCGCCGGAGCGGCCGGCCGGCGGCCACCCGGAGCGGGGTTTGGCTATGGACCTGGGCTTGGTCTGTGGGGGCCTGGTGCCCCTGGGAGGTGGCAGCTGTGGATGTTCCAGTATGCGGTGTCGTTTTGGCGGCAGGCCTGGGTACAAGAATGCGCTCAGACATGCCCAAAGCCTTACACCATGTGGGCGGCGTACCAATGGTGTCGCTGGTCTGCGAGGCCCTGCGCCAGAACGGCATCTCGCCGATCATAGCGGTGGTTTCACCGGAAGCGCCGGAGGTGGCAGCGGCCGTAGGGGCCGAGGTTCTCATCGTCCCGCAGCATGAGAGGTTGGGGACGGGCCACGCCGCCGCACAGGCCCTTGAGGTCATGCCGGCTGAGGGCCTGGCGCTAATCACCTTCGGCGACACCCCGCTATTGCGCGCCGAGACTCTGCGTGCCCTAGTAGCGGCGCACGTTGGCGCGCACCAGAGTGAGCCTCGTCTGGGGGCGACGCTTGTCAGCGCCGTGCTAGAGGACCCGGCCGGGTACGGCCGAGTGGTGCGGGATCAAGACGGTTGGGTCGCAGACCTTGTTGAGCAGGGTGATTGCACGCCTGAACAGGCAGCGATCAAGGAGATCTTCGCGGGCATTCTCATAGCGCCGGTTGCCGTTCTCCGGCAATACCTGCCGCGGCTGCGGCAGGACAACGCGCAAAGGGAGTACCTCCTAACGGACGTGCCCCGTCTCATAGTGTCAGGAGGCGGGCTCGTGGCGGCGTTCATCGCGGCACCTGAGGAGGTCCGCGGCGTCAACTCGCGCCGCCAGTTGGCCGAGGCCAACCAGCTCATTTGGCGCCGTGAGCTGGATAGGCTGATGGAGCAGGGGGTCACGGTGCTCGACCCGACGTCAACGTTCGTCTCGCCCGGCGTCGCCGTGGGACGAGACACGATCATCTGGCCCGGCTGCTACTTGCTCGGCCGCACCGAAGTCGGAGCTGATTGTCGGATCGGCCCCCAGGCCTACTTGGAGGACTCCGTCTTGGGCCGATCGGTGAGCGTCCGCTTCTCGACTGTGGAGGGTTCGGAGGTCGGAGATGAGGTGACCATCGGCCCATATTCGCATATCCGGCCTGGTACGCACCTAGGCGATCAAGTCAAGGTGGGCAACTTCGCTGAGATCAAGAATTCGCGCGTTGGCGCTGGGAGTAAGGTCTCGCACCACAGCTACGTCGGCGATGCCGAGCTTGGTCAAGGGGTCAACGTCGGCGCCGGCGCTGTGTTCGTCAACTACGACGGGCGGGACAAGCATTCCACAAGGGTGGCTGATGGCGCGTTCATCGGTTGCAACGCCAATCTGGTAGCTCCATTGGAGCTTGGCCATCAGGCCTATATCGCCTGCGGGTCGACCATCAACCGGGATGTGCCGGACGGCGCCCTAGCCATTGGGCGAGCGCGTCAACGGAACGTTCTCGATTGGGTTACCCGGCGGACGGGGCAGAGGGCGCTTCGGGGGCACGCCAAGAGGGTTCGTGGCTCTGCGCCCAAACCCAGGCAACGGGACAAGACACAGGAGCCGGAGACCGAGCCGCGTAAGTAGCAGACATCATCTCTTGGGCGGTGAACCTGATGACACGGTACAACGACATCAAGCTGCTGGCTGGGCGGGCCAACCCGGCGCTGGCGCGCGACATCTCGGAGCACATCGGTGTGCCATTGGTCGAGCTGTCCATTGGCTCATTCTCCGACGGCGAGATCAAAGTGAACATCAACGAAAGCGTACGTGGGGCCGACTGCTTTGTGATCCAGCCGACCTGTGCGCCCGCCAATGACAACCTGATGGAGCTGGTCATCATGGTGGATGCCCTGATGAGAGCTTCGGCGGACAGAATCACGGCCGTTGTGCCCTACTTTGGCTATGCTCGCCAGGATCGCAAGACCAGGGGCCGCGAACCGATCACCGCCAAGCTGGTCGCAAACCTATTGGCCACCGCGAAGGCCTCGCGTGTGTTGACCATCGATCTCCACGCCGGTCAGATCCAGGGATTCTTTGACCTGCCCGTCGACCACCTGTCCGCAGTGCCCCTAATAGCCGACTACTTCGCCAGCAAGGAGCTGCCCCACTTGATTGCCGTATCGCCGGACCACGGCGGCATCGTGCGAACTCGCGAACTGGCCGACAGGATGCGCTGCCCCTTGGGGATCATCGACAAGCGCCGACCTGCTCCCAATCAAGCCGAGGTGATGAACGTCATCGGCGAGGTCGAAGGGCGCACGGTAATCATGGTCGACGACATGATCGATACCGCCGGCACGATGACCGAGGCTGCGGCCGTTCTCATGGAGCACGGGGCCTTGGCCGTCTACGGTGCCGCGACGCATGGCGTGCTGTCGGGGCCGGCGATGGGGCGGCTGTCGGCGTCGGCCATCAGAGAGCTCGTGGTCACCAATACCATACCCATCGGCGACAAGGCCGCCAACGAGGCCCTGACGGTATTGTCGGTGGCGCCGATGCTCGGGGAGGCCATCCTGCGCATCCACCAAGACCTTTCGGTCAGCAAGATGTTTTCCGAGCAGCGGCCGCCAATACAGGGCCGCTGGCTCGATTGACAAGGCCGGGCCGCGCGGTTAAGATACGAAAGGTATTCCCCAAGGTAGGTGACTTGTTGAGATGGCCGATACAAGACTGATAGCGCAGGTGCGCGCCAGGGGCGGGGCCCACCACCTCCGTCGCGAGGGCCTTATCCCGGCCGTCGTCTACGGACGTCGGCGGGAGAGCCAAGCCTTGGCCGTGGACGGGCGCGCCTTCATCCAATTGCTCAATCTCGGGATCAACACCTTGATTCGCCTTGAGATCGACGGGCAAGAGGACGCGGTGATGATCAAGGACCTCCAGCGTCATCCGGTGCGGGGCAACATCACCCACGTTGACTTTCTCGCCGTGGCGCTGGACGAGGTCCTCCGGACCAGCGTGCCAGTGCTCGTCAGTGGCGATGACATCGTGGCCCAAAACGGTGGCATCCTCCAGCATCTGCTGCGCGAGGTCGAGGTGGAGTGCCTGCCCACCGATGTGCCAAGCAGCGTGGTGGTTGACGTCTCGCATCTCCGGGTGGGCGACCACGTAACCGTGGCCGATCTCACCTTTGAGACCAGCGTCACGCTTCTCACTCCAGCCGACGAGCTGATTGCCTCAGTCGCCGCGCCGCGGATGGCCGAGGTTGATGAGGTCGAGGACGAAGAGGACGAAGAGGTTGCCGCTGCCGATGCGGCCGAGAAGTCCGAGGACCAGCAGCCGGTCGAGCAACCCAGTTAGACGGGTTTTCTGGGCGTTGCTGAGGGGCGCAGCCGGTTAGGCTGCGCCGCTTTAGTGTCTGCGGTCGTCCGATCCTGAATGGTTAAGGGGGATTCGCCTGTGCCCCGGTCGCTGCCCGAGCCGCCCGACTCGCAGGCCAGCAGGGCCCGACTTCTCGTAGGGCTCGGCAACCCCACTGCGCGCTACGCACGAACTCGCCACAATGTCGGCTTTGACATCATTGATGCCGTCGCTGGCGAGCTTGCCGTGACCTTTCGCTCACCCGTCAGCGGCGCCAAAGCGCTGCTGGCCCAGGCCCAATGGGGCCTTGATCCGGTTTGGTTGCTCAAACCGGTGACGTTCATGAACCTCAGTGGGCAGGCGATCGCGCCTCTGGCCCGACGCAAGGGCCTCGACCTTGCTGCGATCCTTGTCATCCATGATGACCTCGACCTCGTCACTGGTAGGATACGACTCCGGCACGGTGGTGGGGCCGGAGGCCACCGGGGTGTCGCCTCGATCATCGAGGCCCTTGGCGACCCGGGCTTTGTCCGTCTCAAAGTAGGCATTGGGCGGCCGCCCGATGGCGTCGATCCGGCCGACTATGTGCTGCGGCGTCCCGCGCCCTGCGAGCGGGAGTCACTTGACGAGGCCATTGCCCGGGCCGCGCAGGCCTGCTTGACTTGGGTTCGGGAAGGATTTGAAGTGGCCGCCAATCGCTACAACCAAGACCCCTTGCCTGCCGGATCCCAGCTTGAGGACCAAACCGATGACCCACCCAACGACTGAGCTCGGGCTGTTTGAACGCCTATTGGCCCTCTGGCCCCGTGCCCCGGAATACTGCGGATTGGTTGACTCGCTGCGCAGGGGGCCGTCTGCCCAGTTGGCCTACGGCCTAGGCAGCTCCCAGCGGACCTTCCTGGTGGCCGGTCTCTTGGCCAAGCTGGGCTGGCCGTGCCTCTACGTCGTACCCACCGCCCAGCACGCTGAGCGCGTCTCCGCCGATCTAGAAACCCTGATGCCCGATGCCGCCATCAGGACGTTTCCCAACCTTGAAGTTCTGCCATACGATGTGTTGGCTCAGGGGCCGGACTTGCCCGCATCCCGGTTAAGCGTCTTCGAGGCCATCCTCAACCAAATGGCCGAAACCGCGCCCGGTGCCAAGGCAGGTCCTTTGGTGATTGTTGCCCCCCTGGCTTCGCTGACGCGCAAGTTGCCACCGGCCGCCGATCTGGCGAGACACGCCCGGACACTCGTGCCGGGCCAGGCCTACGACCTGCCAGAGCTGGCCGCCGGGCTCACTGCCGCCGGCTACGAGCGGGTCCCCACCGTTGAGGCGCCGGGGATGTTCAGTGTGCGCGGCGGTGTCTTGGACCTTTACCCGCTCGCCGCTGCTGAGCCGGTGCGGGCCGAGTTCTTCGGTGACGTGCTGGAATCGCTGCGGGTGTTTGACCCGACTACGCAGCGATCAACGGGCCCCTTGGCTTGGGCGGCGGTCGGCCCGGCCAGTGAGTTCCTGCCCGACGGCAAGCGCCTTGAGCGCGCCGTGCGTTCCATCAGGACCGATGTCACGCGGCAGAGCCGGCGGCTGGAGAAGGCCGGGTTGGCTGCCGCAGCGAGGCGGCTACGGGAAAGGGTCAACGAGCATGCTGAGAGGCTCGAGGCCGGTGACGTCCGCGGGCTCGACGCCTATCTGTCGTACTGCTATCCGGACGCCGTCAGCCTTTTGTCCTATCTGCCGGCCGAGACATTGGTCGTGTGGGACGAGCCAGCCCGGCTCAGGGAGGACGCCGATGCCGTCCGCACCATGCACGGCGAGCGGTACGGCCCTCTCGTTGAGTCCGGCGGAGCCTTGCCCCGCCAAGCGGAGTCGACCTGGCAGTACGACGACTTGATGGCCCAGGCCAAGCAGCTGGGCCTGCGGCAACTTCTCTTCTCCCTCATTCTGCGCCGTCTGCCCGGCATCAGCACTGATGCTCTGGTTTCGCTGACGTCCCGCCCGGCCGGTGCCTTCCACGGACAGTGGGGCCTGCTCACGAGTGAGATCAGACGACTGGCGGACGGGGGGCGGATTGTCACGCTTCTGGTCGGCAACGAAGGTCGCGCCAACCGCATCGCCGACGCCCTTGGCGCTGAGGGCTTCGAGATCGCCCGGCCAGCGCCCGGCGAACCACTGGGCCCGGGCATTCACGTCCTGCCAAGGACGTTGGAGGAAGGTTTCATCATACCCGGCCTCAACCTCGCCGTTCTGACGGAGAACGAGATCTCCGGGCGTGCAGTGCGCCGTCCGCGGCCCCGCCCCTTCAAGGCCGGTCGCAAGATATCTTCATATCTCGACCTCAAAATGGGTGACTATGTCGTCCACATTGGCCACGGCATCGGCCGATATGAGGGGGTGACCTCTCTTGAGGTCGACGGAGTCCGGCGGGACTACCTGCACATCCAGTACGCTGGGCAGGATCGCCTGTACGTTCCAACTGACCAAGTGCAGATGATTCAACGGTATGTGGGAGGCGAGGGTCAGGAGCCCCGCCTCAACCGCCTCGGTGGCTCCGAATGGAGTCGGACCAAGAGCAGGGTGCGTGAGTCGGTACAGGAGATGGCGCGGGAGTTGGTGGCCTTGTACGCGGCCCGCGAGCTGGCCGCGGGACATGCCTATGCAACCGATACCGCCTGGCAGCTCGAGTTCGAGGAGTCGTTCCTGTATGAGGAGACGCCGGACCAGGTGCGTTCGGTAGGCGAGATCAAGGCGGACATGCAGCGGCCCCGCCCAATGGACCGCTTGCTCTGCGGAGACGTCGGCTATGGCAAGACCGAGGTCGCCGTGCGCGCCACCTTCAAGGCCGTGATGGACGGCAAGCAAGCCGCGGTGCTGGTGCCTACCACTATTCTCGCCCAGCAGCATTACAATACGTTTCGCGAGAGGTTCGCCGAGTACCCCGTGACCATCGAACTGCTGTCCCGGTTCCGCTCGCCCACCCAGCAGCGGCGTACGGCGGCCGGTCTGCGGACGGGTCGGGTGGACATCGTGATCGGCACGCACCGGCTGTTGTCCGAGGACATCACCTTTGCGCAGCTCGGCCTGCTGGTTGTGGACGAGGAGCACCGCTTTGGTGTGGCGCAAAAGGAGCGCATCAAACAGCTGCGCCGGTCGGTGGACGTTCTGACACTGTCGGCCACCCCGATTCCGAGGACTCTGCACATGGCCATGGCGGGCGTCCGGGACATGAGCCTGATTGAGACACCGCCGCAAGACCGTTTTCCGGTTCAAACGTATGTCGTGGAGTATGCGAATGAGCTTGTCCGCGAGGCCATCCAGCGGGAGCTGGCCCGTGGCGGCCAGGTCTTTTACGTACACAATAGGGTGATGACGATCGACCGCGCGGCCCAGCGGCTCGCGGCGCTGGTGCCGGACGCGCGGATTGCGATTGGCCACGGCCAAATGCCCGAAGAGCAGCTGGAACAGATGATGCTCTCTTTCCTGGAGCGGGAGTACGATGTCTTGCTGTGCACGACCATCATCGAATCCGGCCTCGACATGGCCAACGTGAACACGTTGATTGTTGAGGATGCCGACCACCTTGGCCTGGCCCAGCTGTACCAGCTGCGCGGTAGGGTCGGCCGTTCGAGCCGGTTGGCGTACGCATACTTCACCTACAGGCGGGACAAAGTGCTGACCGAGCAGGCCGAAAAGCGCCTCGATGCGATCAGGCAGTTTACCGAACTGGGTTCTGGGTTTAGGATCGCCATGCGCGACCTGGAGATTCGCGGCATGGGCAATCTGCTCGGTGCAGAGCAGCACGGGTTCATGGCTGCTGTGGGACTTGACCTCTACGTGACGTTGTTGCAGGAGGCAGTCGCCGCACTGCGAGGCCGCGAGCGGTCCGAAGACGCACCGCAAACCCAGGTGGAGCTGCCTGTTGATGCGTTCCTGCCCGACGAGTACGTCAGCGATACCGGGCACAAGGTCGACCTCTATCGCCGTTTGGCTGGCCTTCGGCATGTGGAGGGCGTCGAGGAGATCCGCACCGAGTTGCTGGACCGCTTCGGCCCACTGCCGACCGAGGCCCAAACTCTCCTGGCTATCACCAGGTTGCGCGTGTTGGCCACGGACTGTGGCATCGCTGCAGTTTCCCTGGGCCGCGATGGCGTCTATTGCCGATTCGGCCAGCCGTACCGGCTGTCTGGCGAGCGTCTTGTGGCCTACATCGGCCGCAACAAGGCGCACTTGAGCATGCGCTCCCGTAAGGAAGTCGTGCTCAAAATTCGCATTCCCCGGACGCCCTCCCAGTTGGGTCGAGTCAAGCTGCCCAAGGACGATGGGCAGGCGGCTCTGGATTGGGCCATCCAGACGATCGAGGGGATACACCGGGAGGTTCTCCGCAAGGAGCCCGGCTAGCGGAGGAGAGGGTGGCTCCGCAGGAACCATCAAGCCCTCTGGTGGCGCCGTAGGAACCGGGTCAAGCCTCAAGGTGGTGCCGGAGGCGCCACCCCCAGCCGCAAGGTGGTCCCCCGAGGACCACCAAGCCCTCTGATGGTCCCGTGGGGACCGGGTCAAGCCCCGAGGTGGCACCGCAGGGACCACCTACCGCCTCGAGGTGGTCCCCCGGGGACCACCAAGCCCTCTGATGGCACCGTGGGGACCGGGTGAGGCCCCGAGGTGGTGCCCCAGGCGCCACCTACCGCCTCGAGGTGGTCCCCCAGGGACCGCAAAGCCCTCTGATGGCACCGTGGGGACCGGGTGAGGCCCCGAGGTGGTCCCCCGGGGACCACCAAGCCCTCTGATGGTCCCGTGGGGACCGGGTC
>Ga0114946_10002276_pt1 | contig 13195 bp, 11 predicted proteins | sample WalLakDeSediment_FD_88676 | JGI IMG/M metagenome (GOLD analysis project Ga0114946, IMG submission 88676) | Lake sediment microbial communities from Walker lake, Nevada to study Microbial Dark Matter (Phase II) - Walker Lake 11/02/13 Deep Sediment | ecosystem: Environmental > Aquatic >...
CTGGGCCAGCCGCTGCCGCTGTTCGGGCGACAGGAGATAGGCGATGCGCACGTTGCTCAAATCAGGGGCGATGGGTTCATGCACCATCCCCGGGACGACATCCACGGCCGTTTCCCGAAAGGTGGCAAAACGGAGTTCAACATCTGGCAGCTCAGCGACCGGGGGCATTGGTGTTACGGGTTGAATTTCGGTCGTGGGTGTGGGTATGACGGCCGTCGCGGGTTCGGTGGGTTCGCTAACGGCCGTGGTGGGGGATGGCGCCGGTGTTGGGGTTGCGGGCGCTTGCCGGCAGGCGATCAGCAAAAGTAAGGAAGCGACAAGGACAAAGACAAACCAAAGCGGTTTGCAAAAGTACTTTTTCATGGGACACCTCCACTGTCTGTGATTAGACCTGTCAGGTCTGCGAAGCCTGTCAGGTCTTTGTAGTATAACTCCTGACAGTATACCAGCCGCAAACTTGCATTGTCCTCTAACTTTGGTTACGTTTCGCAAAAGGCGCGTCATACAGAGTACTACCGGGGCTTACGGCTACAAAGATGACAAACCGCGTTGGCAACGGTACCCATTGCCACTTGCGGACCATCTCCAGGATGAGTATGCTACCGGTATGGCACGAACCCAAATCGTATTGGCCGACGATGAAAAGGCCATTACCACTTATCTGGCTCCAATTCTGGAACACGCCGGCTTTGCGGTACACGTGGCCGCCGATGGCGAAACGGCCCTGCGCCTGATTTTGGATAAGCAGCCGGATGCCGCCATTCTGGACGTGTTGATGCCCGGCCTGGATGGCCGGGAAGTGTGCCGTCGCCTGCGGGCCGCCGGTAATTGGACGCCGGTAATTATGCTGACGCAGGTAGACGCCACCATTGAGAAAGTACTCAGCCTGGAAGAAGGGGCTGATGATTACCTGTGCAAACCGTTTGATCCGCACGAATTACTGGCGCGAATAAAGGCCGTGTTACGACGCGCCCAGGCTCGCCCCAGGCAAAAGCCGCTTTCTCTGGCCGCCAGACTGCAAGCCAGCGATCTGCTCCTGGATCGCAAGTCGCATCGGCTGTATAAAGATGGCCGTCTTATTGAACTCACCCCCAAAGCGCTGGCCTTGTTGGAATATATGATGCTCCATCCCGACGAGGTTTTAACGCGGGATCGGTTGCTAGACGCTGTCTGGGGTTGGGATTACCCGGTAGTCACGCGGGCCGTTGACGTGCGCGTGGCCGAACTGCGACGGGCGCTGGCCGATGAGCCGGATCAACCGGTCTTTATCGAAACGATCATTGGCGTGGGTTATCGCTTTGTGGCGACTGTAGAACCGGCCGGGGAGAATACGGCGTCGTGAAGGCCCGCCGCTATTACGGGTTGGTTACCCTGGCGGCTTTGCCGCTGCTCGTTGGGCTGCTGCTGGCGCTGGCGTTACAGGCCGGCTTGGCCGACAATCCGCTGCTTCGCTTGCAGACACGGATAGACCTGGGGACGCTGCTGCTACTTGTTGGCCTGGCCCTGACCCTCTGCCTGGCAGCGGGGGTGGCTGCCTGGCAATGGTTTGATCGTCGCCAACGACGTGCCTTAGCGGCCGCACAGGCAGAAACGGCCCAGGCTCGCCAACGATTTATCCGGCGGCTGGATCATGAACTAAAGAACCCCCTGGCCGCCATCCGTACCACGCTCGCTTACCTGACAATCGGTTCTGACCAGCAAAAAGAAACGCAGGCCTGGCAGGATATTTCAGCCCAGGTCGAACGGCTGAGCCGGCTAACGGCCGACCTGCGCAAAGTAGCCGAAATAGAAACGCGGCCAATTGAGCGTGAACCGGTCAACGTGGCCGAACTGCTGGCGGAACTGGTAACGGCCGTGCAAGCCTCCCCTGAATATGCCGACCATGCCATCCGTTTGCTTTTACCCCAGGCTCCCTGGCCCTTGCCCGTGGTGACCGGCGACCGGGACTTGCTGGGATTGGCTTTCTACAACCTGCTCGACAACGCCTGCAAATTTACCCGGCCGGAAGACGTGATAGAGTTACGCGCGGCCGAGGACGGCCCATGGCTGGTCGTGGAAGTGGCCGACACCGGGCCGGGTATTGCCCCTGAAGAACTGCCCCACCTGTTTGAAGAACTATACCGCGGCCGCAACGCCCGCCAGGTGGCGGGCAGCGGCCTGGGACTGGCCCTGGCGCAGCGGATAGCGGCCCGGCACGGGGCGACCATTACGGTGCGCAGTCGCCTGGAGCAAGGCACTGTCTTTACCCTGCGCCTGCCATTGCCGGCCTGATACCTGTTGTTACATGCCTGTTACATCTTGTTACACGAGCTAAACACCGGTGAAACAGGAATTGTTTATGCTAAGGTAACTACTAACCCCATCATGGCGAGGGTGGTAGCCCGAAGCCATCCCCCATATGGCCGAGTAGGAGATTGCTTCGCTCCCACTGGCCGCTCGCAATGACATGGGCATGTGGGTTAGTAGTTACGAAGCAAGATTACATTTACAGGCGATGGTTATTCGATCACTCACCAGTTTGCACTAACCGGTGACCATCTCCTATTTGCGCCACGTAAAGGATGAATTGATGCAGGTTCTTCTAAACAACCTTCACATTTGTCACACGTGTTTTCCAAATAGGCCCCATTTTTGCCTATTTTGTCACGCCTGATTTGTATAATGAATCTAGCATGCAAAATGAATGAACCGCAGTGATAATTCCAAATCACACCTTACAAACGGAGGCAATGCCAAAAAATGAATGGCTTTACCAGAGGTACACTTTTGATGACTGTACTTGTGCTATTTTCCTTGACCCTCTTAACAGCAACTCCAATCAATGGGCAAGCTATAACTAATTCAGGAAATACGCACTCAGTCGGAGATAGGATAGTTGAGATAGTCGACGACAGAGAAGTACTACATGAAATTAGCGAGGAGCCTTCTCTCGAAGGCGCGGATTGGCCCATTGTCTTCTCTGAAATAGTCGAAAAAACGGATGATGAAACAGGAGAAGTCTACATTGAAAAAACTGAGATTCGCAGATTGGTAATAAAGGATACACTCAAGGATAAAGATTGCCCAAATGAAGAACGGATCTTGTCCAATTGTTATTATGATGGATCTATTCTTGTGGCCAGAGAATCTCAATCAGGCAACATTACTGCGCACATCAGGCATTATTCTGATGTTTATTGTATACCATACGACTGTACTATCTACAGACCCTATAAAGTTGAAAGGTGGTGGACAAGGACAAGCACAAGTTACCATGTCACAAACGCACGATTAAGTTGGGGTTGCGGTGCGTGTGCATTGTGTGATGGTGGCAACTGGACGTATGTATATCATAGCGACCCTATGTCGCCGGGATGGAATAACCTCACCTCGTGGACTTACACAACGCACATATCGTGGTTTGAACCTATGCAAGCCCTGTGGTATGGCGGCCGTCCCGACGCCTTATCAAACTCTGATCAGGTCTCTGTGAGCGCGCCTCTTCCATAAGTAGTGTAAAGTTGAGCTGTTGGCTTAACACGTTTCCATTAAATCCTGGAGTATGCTGCTATGAATTCCGCAATTACACGATCACTCACATCGCTAATCAGCATGGTATTTATCATTGGGGCTGCGGCCGGCGCCGATCGGTGGGTGCACCTGGTGGAAGCCCAGGCAGCAATGACTTTTGCGGCCATGTCTGTCTGGTGGGCGTTGACAATCAGCAGACTGCTTCTAACAAGTCTATGCGTCATTTTGTTCTGGTTTGTCGTCTGCAAAAATGCGCCTGATAATCTTGTATCCCTTCTCTTTGTGATCGTTGGCCTGTCGCTCATCTTCTACAATCTGCTGGCCTATTATCTGCCGGGTCTCAACTTTTCCAGAACCTTAGTCCCCCAAAATCTGATCATCACCGTGAGCGCGTTTGTGGCCGCGACTGGGGCCTTCAACCTTCTGCGCGCAATCGGAGCGCTAATTAACAGTGATGGAACTGAGTAATAAACTTTTAGCGTGTTCATCAGGCGCAAGCTTGTGGATGGATCATCATGAACAAAACGATACTACTTCTATGTGTCTGCTTGCTTTTAAGCGCAAGCGGTTGTATTCCGGTCACCGAATCTCCGGCCAGCGCAGAACGCACAGGCAACGAGGCGGTGAATGAGATTGTCGTTGCCGAGGATGCGGACAACGAGACCCTAAACGAGACCCTGGATGATAACGAGGCGGTGAGTGAGATTGTTGTTGGCGAGGATGCGGACAACGAGACCCTAAATGAGACCCCGGATGATGGGGAGCCAGTCATTACAGAGCCGGCGGGCGAAACCGAAAATGGGACGAATGGCGTCTGTGTTGCCGATATGACAGATTGGCAGTTGTTTGAGAGTTTCCATAAATATGCCGACCATTCGATCCGCCTGCTTTTACCGCAGGCCCTCTGGCCCTTGCCCGTGGTGACCGGCGACCGGGACTTGCTCTGAGTGTACTAAATACCAGATCTATGTAATTTACGAAATCAGGTGACCAAGATTAGGCACCAGTTGTGTTAGTATCTGGTGAAGCTAACAGGTCAGAAGGGTTTAACAATGAGAGTGGCTATATCCCTGATGGGAATATTATTCTTGATCGGTTGTTCATCTACAGCCTCTCCAGATGACACAGCCTCAACACCGTCTGTAACAGTCGTGGAAACATTGCCTTCCGAGGCAGCTCCATTGGCTACGCCGGCCAGCAGCGAGACACCGGCAATTGAATCTCTGCCTCAATCCGATGAAACCATAAGTCCAACGGATGACTTGTTTGATGTGATTCCATTGATATGGAGAGAGAGCACGATTGATGGAATAACAGGTCAGTTAGTCGAGGGCTTTCCCTACCCTGTAATGAATTTAGAGCCTTCACCTAATGGAGAAAACCTGCTCCTTCGACTTACCGTTCAAGCAAACATTGGACAGGAAGCCCTGCTCCTGATCGGTGCAGAAACCCATCTTGCCCAATGGGTCAATCGTGACGTATTCACTACAGTACCGGCGGCCGTCTGGGTTGATACTGGCCGCCTATTGGCAATAAATGATGAAGGACAAGTCATTTTGATCCAGGGCCAGGATCGCCAGGTTCTACCACTTCCTGTGCCATTATTTAGACTTGCCTACGGTTCTGACGAGATTGCCTTTAGCACCACAGCAAACGCTGTTTTGGGCCGGTTGAACTGGCAAACCGGCGAATGGCAAGAAGTTGAGAACCCTGACCCACCACGAGAAGGTTCCCTCGGCGGCTATTGGGGAGTGTCTCAAGATGGGAGCTATGCTTTTGCATTCCAAAGCAGCGGGCAAATGTGGCGCATTCCTGCGTCTTGGGATAACCCCGCTGAAACTTTGCCCAAGCAAGTCCCACCTTTACCAATTGTTGGTAGTGGCATGCCCTCCCCGCCGCCACAGCAGGTTGGACAGACACCATACTGGCTTATTTCCTTACCTGTTATTCTGGATGGTTCACTTGCTAATCTGTCCGAAAGTTTACAGGCATCGGTGTACATGGTAAACACTCAAGATGGTTTTGCAATAACGGACGCTTCAACGTTTGGCTTGTCCAATAATATGGTTCCAACAAACTACTGGCTTTCGCCTGATGGAACGGCCCTGGTTGTGGAGATAACTGAGCGAGAGAATCGCCAGGTAGCTGGCCTGTATCTGGTAGGAACCGAGCAGTTTGAAGCATTGCAACTCGGCATTCGTGAGGGCGAAGTTTTAGGTTGGTTTAGTGATGACTCAACGGTAATTATTAGGGAAAACGATAACGATGTGATCTGGTTCTATCCCTTGCCTCAAACTCGTGGTGAACGGTCTCCTTTAGCTGGAACCGATGACTGGTTACTAGACATGCCGGACGGCTTTGTCATGATTGAGCAGCTATCGGTGCTTATGCTTTTTGATGCAGCCGGCCAGCTTATTCGTGAGATTGACTTTGCTCAATTGAATGCACGTGTGTTAAACGCTGGTGCAACCAATGAATACTTGTTCGTAAGTCTGATACAGTGTCCTGAACTCAACTCAGATAATGACGATGGGTTGTGCAGTTACCCAATATTCCAGGGCAGAAATGACGGGTTATTCACAACGGATTAATTTCTTTCTTGGGATGTTTCAGCCGCCTCCATAAGAGGTTGTGTAACAACTATCCCTCCTGCCTGCCTTTCAAGCACACGTTGACTCAAACAACGTGTGGAGGTGTGTGATGCGTAAACTGACTCTACTTTTACTATTTTTGTGTCTGGTTGTCGGGATAGAAAGCCGGACAAATAGTGTACTGGCTAATGATTTAGTAGCTGAAGATAATCCTTGCGTACCCATTGCGGCGCAAATGAGAGAATTAGATGCTTCAGTAGAAGAAATTTCTCCAATAGCGCTGCCGGCAGGTCCGGCAATTGATGATGACTGGCCAATTGTACGGCAGTGGACTGAGACACAAATAAACGAGACGGGTATGGTAGTCACCATAACTTACACCCTTCGCCGCAATCCCGACCCACCATCTGAATCTGAAACACAACCCACGGCCACTTCATGTACCTTTGCTGCCAATGAGAGCCTGCAAAATACAAATACCGTCCAGGGTATTACACAATACCTGACAAGTTATTTCTACCGGTACAACTGGGTCGATGGCGGTCAAAGCTACAAAGCGTACTGGATTTACGAAACCAGAGAATATTGGACCCGAACAAGTACAAGCTATACCCTGGGTCAGAATGCTACAGCATGGACATACAATGGTTGGAATTGTGATAATGCATACTCTACAAATGGCGCTAATCATGGTTTTACCCCACAGTGGCACACCTCAACCAGAACCTATGATTATGTTTTTGATTTTACTAAAAACTGGATCACCAAGACACCTGGCCCCAATATTAGTTCTGGTTTGATCAAAACCTATGAGGCTACACCAGCCTACAACAACGGAAACTACATCGGAGCATTGGCCACAGAAGTTCGTTTGTGGGGTGAGTAATCCTCCTGCTATGGTAATCTATGACCTGGGACAGCCCAACTTCTGCTGTTCCAGGTTTTCTTTGGAGGTTGTTATGAAACACCTTTGCTTTTCATGGGTAGTGGCTCTTTTTAGCGTTATGGCGCTGCTCAGCGCCTGCCAGACCAATAATGACCCACCTGTAACCCAGGTACCTCCTGGTTTTGATCCAACCCCGGTGGTCTGCGCGCCTTTGCCAGAGGGCATGAGCCTGGAAGCCACCTTTCACCCGCCAACGAGTGTATGGCTGGAGATGGGCGGCTTTGTACCGGGCGAACCTGTCCGGTTCATCGTCAATGTAACTTTACCGGAGAACAGGAGTACCGGGTTAGAGCGCCTATCAGAGATGGTGGTGGGTATAGACGGCCGTTACACCGAAGAAATCGCCTTGAACGTGCCTGTCGCCGAGGTGCAAAGCGGCGAAATCCAGGTCATATACGGGCAGGGCGTGGCCTGCGCGGAGATAGCCAGAGCAGTCACCATCCGGGTCAATGGCCAAATTGTTGTCTTGACGCCAGGCGAAAACGTTGCTCCGGACAACTACGCCCTGGCTCAGGACGCCGATTTTGCTGCTCGCGCTGATTGGGTCTTGGTCAATGACCTGTGGGAGCCGCTGGCTCCCGGTGTGGATATGGCCATTGACATTTGCCAGGTAGACCCATTCCATCCCGACTGCGCCGGACTGCGGCCGCCCACCCCCACAGCTATGCCTGGCGTCCCGGAAGAATGGCAGACCTGGACCGACCCCACAGAACGGTTGGCCTTTGATTATCCGGCCGGCTGGCAGGTCATGCCGGTAAGGCTGGACGCGGGCGATGGCATCCAGGTGATGAATGCGCCTTCTCCGGCGCAGGCAACGCAGTGGGTCCGTTTCCACGTCTTTCTCAACCCGGATGCGGCCTCGCTGCCGGTCTGGATAGCCGAAAGGGGGCCGGTGTGGGACGGAGAGGTCACCGCCACAGATGCGGATATTCTCATGGGTGTCCCCGTGCTGCGGCAGCGGCTGGAAAATGACGCCCCCGGCGTAGACGAAGCCACCGTGTATGCCCTCCTATGGGTGCCGTATGGCGAATATGTGTTACTGTGGACCGCCTGGCCGGGCGACCAACCGGAAACGCTCAATCTTCTGGAACGCATGGTTTCCGGTTTCCGCGTCTGGCCAGGTGAGTAAAATATACGGTATGGAGCGCATCGTAACTGCTGCCTGGCTCTGCGCCGCACTGCTCTGGTTAACGGCTTGCCGGGGCGTGCTGGAGGTTCAGATTGAACGGGAACCGGCCGCCCCGGTGCCGGAGTTGGGCCAGGTGGCCTATATTGCCGGCGGCGACATCTGGATGGTAGACCTGGACAGCGCCCAACGTACGCGCCTGACGCGCGACGGCCGTAACAGCCATCCACTCTGGTCGGCCGATGGACAATGGCTCGCTTACTTGAAACAAGATGAACTGTGGGTAAATAGAATCGCCACGGGCGAGGAGCAGCGAGTCACTGAGTTCCCGGTACACGCTTTTGCCTGGTCGCCGCGAGACAACCATCTGGCCTACCTGTCAGCAGCTGCCGGTCTGGCCGTGTGGGCACCAGGCGAACGGGCCAGTCGCACCCTGGTCGCCGCCGATACTGCCCAGACGCTGGCATACCTGGCCTGGCATCCCGATGGCCAGAGAGTGGCTTACCAGACGGCCGGCGTAAACTGGAGTTTAAGCCAGGTTTCCCTGGACGGAGAAGCGCCGCTGGTCCGGTACGCAGCGCCCGATGTCCAGACGCTGCCCCACCTGGCCGGCTGGTCGCCCGACGGTCGCCAACTGTTGGCCTGGCTGGGGCCAGCCTCAGCCTTGTACCAGGCCGATGGGCTGCCGCTCTGTTTGCTGCCCGTTATAGGGGGCGAGCCTCGCTGCCTGGCAGACGAGCGGGTTCTGCTCTGGCCTGATTTTGTGGCCTGGTTACCGTTCACCAGCCAGCTTGCTTTCATTGCCGGCGCCGGCCGCGAAACCTGGGTCAATAAAGGGCTGGCAATCGTTGTTGACCGGGAGACGTTTGGGGTACGCTGGCTGGTTGCCGCTGACGAACAGGCGCCGCTGCAGCCAGACTGGTCGCCGCAGGGGGAGCGTATCGTTTACAGCGCCGGGCCGGCCACGCCCGCAGAAGTGGCCTACGCTCAACGGGATAGCGCCCTGGCGCAGCGACGTATCTGGACTGTGGAAGTCGTTTCCGGGCTGCGCCGCCAGTTGACTGACGATAATCGCTTTCGGGACGAGCGCCCGCTCTGGTCGGCCGATGGCCAGCATATTTTGTTTGCCCGTTTGAGCGAGACAGAAGCCAGTCTGTGGCTAATGAGCGCCGACGGCCGTAGCCTGGAACAGGTTGTGCCCGAACTGACGCCCCGGCCGGACCCGGTGGGTGAGTACGGCTACATTGAATGGCCGGCGCTGTGGGATTGGTGGCGGCCGGGCAACTAAGCTACGGCCGTCAACTCCGACTCCGTTTTACGCAGACCATATTCCATCACATACAACAATTATTCAATCTTTTCCTGCGTCTGCGTCGAACAGGTCCAGGCCTTGATGTCCTCTTGCTGCAAGCCCTCCTTGAGGAAATAGACAGCCAAGACCGTTCGGCCAGCGCCCTGCACCGGCGCTGGCCACGGTACCCATTGCCACTTGCGGACCATCTCCAAGATGAGTATGCTACCGGTATGGCACGAACCCAAAGCGTGTACTAATTCCTGGAGGTGAATCATGAAAGCAGAAAATCTGCTGCCCCCATTTCCCAATGGCTGGTATGCTGTCAGCCTGAGCCAGGCATTGCCGGTTGGCGGCGTACGGCCGCTGCAGTTCATGGGCGAACAGGTGGTGTTGTTTCGCACCCAGGGTGGAGAACCCTGCCTGGTGGACGCCTACTGTCCCCATCTGGGTGCCCACCTGGGATATGGCGGCGCGGTGGTGGACGAGACGATTCGTTGCCCCTTCCACGGCTTTTGCTACGATACCAACGGTCGTTGCGTCTCCACCCCTTACGGCAGCCACATTCCTCCTAAAGCTGTCGCCCACACTTACCCCCTCAAGGAATGCCACGGCCTGATCCTGGCTTACCACCACGCCAACGGAGAAGCGCCATCCTGGGCGCCGCCAACGCTGGAGGTAGCCGGCTGGTCTTCACTGTTATCCCAGGAATGGACCCTGCGCGGCCACCCTCAGGAAACGACTGAAAACAGCGTAGACGTGGGCCATTTTAGCCAGATTCATGGCTATACGGCCGTCGAGATGCTCCAAGAGCTGGTCACAGAAGGGCCTTATCTGAATGTGCGCTACGCCATGAGCCGAAATGGCGCTTTTTTCGGCCGTCCTGTACGCGCCGAATTTGAAATTCACGCTTACGGCCTGGGCTACTCCCTGGTTGAATTGACCGTACCCACTTATGAACTGCACAGCCGCCTCTTTGTTCTGGCGACGCCAATTGACCGGCAGCAAATCCGGCTGCGCGTGGCCGTTCAACTGCGCCAGGACACCAGACCGGCCCGTATCCACCCCTTGCTGGCCCTGGCGCCCCGTTCGTGGGTCAACCGGCTGCTGGCCCGGCAAACCTTCAACGGGCTTGTCCGTGACGTGCAGCAAGATTTCATGATCTGGCAGCACAAGCGCTACGTCCAGCCGCCGATTCTGGCTGCGGGTGATGGGCCGGTAGGCAAATTCCGCATCTGGGCCAGGCAATTTTATCCTGAGGCAGAGCGGGTCCACGTGTAACGGCCGTACACATGGGTATTTATGCCGCCAACTGACTGAGCCGTTCGGCCATTTGCAGGGCTAACTGCTGTTCAGTATCGGCCGAGGCGTCCATCAAAGCCAGGAAGTCTTGCCGCTCTAGCGATATCACCTCCACCGGGCCATGGGCAGCGCGTACGGTAGCATTGCGCGGCCGGCCCTGTAACAGGCCAATCTCGCCAAAATAATCGCCCTCGGCCAGGGCGCAAAGAAAGGTTTCCTGACCGTCCGGGCCGCTGTTGACCACGTCCACCTGGCCACGCATTATCATGTAGAAGCGATCAGATGGGTCGCCCTGCTGCACGATGGCCGCTCCCGGCGCGAAGGCCAGCCATTCACACTGCGGCCAGAGGGCGCTCACTTCCTCCCGCGCCAGCCGGGGCAGAGCCAGGGCCAGGGTAGCGCTGATGAGGCGACGGCGAATAACGGCGGCAATTTCACGGCTGGTCAGGTCGCCTTCAGCTACCAGCCTGGTGAACGCCTCACGCCCCAGAACAACGGTTTCTACGGCCGTTTCTGCCCTCACCGTCGCCGTGCGCGGCACTCCTTGCAGCAGGCCAATCTCGCCAAAATACTCCCCTTCACCCAGACGAGCCACCAGCTGGGAATCGCCGCGACCACCCGCCTTGATCACTTCGACAGCGCCGGCGGTAATGATATGAAACTCAACGCCCGCTTCTCCCTGGCGAATAATCAGATCGCCGGGCGCATAGCGACGCGTTTCCACCTGAGCGGCCGCCTGCGCCAGGGTCTCAGGCGCTATGTCCGGCAGAATGTCGGCCAGTTCTGCTGCAAAGCCGGGCGCTGATTGCGACAGCGGTTGAGCAGCACGCCGCCCCACCAGGCGCACCGTAAAGTCAGGTGAAGGGGCGGGAAAGGGGGCCACAGAGAGGCCGACTTTGTAATCCGGCGGCTCCAGGGCCAGCTCCACCCGGTGCAGCAGCCGGCCGATGGTGAGCATGATCAGCATTTCCACAATGCCGGCGCTGAGGCATACGTGCGGGCCTATGCCGTAGGGGGCCAGGACGCCACCGCCCTGCCGGTGTTCGTTGCGCGGGGCGCTGTAGCGGGCGGCGTCAAAGGTGTAGGGATCGGGAAAGAATTCGGGCAAGAAATGGGTCACGGCCGTGGCCGTCAGCGTCAACGAGCCAGCCTCAATCCGGTAGCCGGCAAACTCAAACGGCTGATGGACGTAGCGCGGCAATGACAGGGATAGCGGATGAAAACGCTGCGTTTCCAGTAGAGCGCCACGCAGCCAGCGACTTTGCCGCAGCTGGGTGGGGTCTAGCGTATCTTGGGCAAAGAGGACGTCTACTTCGGCCTGGACCCGGGCCAGCAGCTCTGGCTGCCGCAGCAGTTCGTACAGCATAAAGCCGGCAGTGGCAGCCACGTAGACCAGGGTGTTTGAGTAGGGAGCGTGAGCAGTAGCCAGAATCTCTTTTTCGTTGAGGGAACGGCCGTTGGGCGTCTGGATGTTGAGCAAAAGATCAACCAGGTCAGGTAAACGGCCGTTGGCCGGGTGGTTGCGGTGGTGGCTGATAACCTGGCGTAGAAATTGGAAAACTCGGCTGCGCGCCCGCCGGTAGCGGGGAAAATAGCGCATAATGCCGGGAAACCCGCCCACGCCGGCGCCCAGAAAAGTGGGCGCAAACGCTTGCATATCCGCAAAATGGTTGCCCAATGGGCAGCCGGCCAGGGCCAGGCCGGCCTGTTCAGCTACCAAAAATTGCAGCATCTTGGTCACATTCAGGCGAGTTCCCATTTCCTGCTGGTCAAGAAAATTGTCAACGGCCGTTATCATCGGCGGCAGGTGTGGCGACATCGCTTCCCGCGAAAAACCTGGGCGCAACTGACGCCGGTAGCGCCGGTGCGCCTCGCCATCCAGGGCCACCAGAACTTTGACGGTATCCAAATCTTTCTGGTAAGGCTGGTAAATCGGGCCGCTGGAGAGATAGGTATCTTCCCACTCCAGAAAGCGGCGGTTGGCTTCCGGGCCGGCCAGGACCGTATAGCGGCGGCCAGGAGCGCCAACGCGATAAACAGGGCCGATTTCCTGGTACATGCGCAAGAAAAAAGCCAGCGGATCGCGCAGCAGGTCAACGGCGTTGCCCAACAAGGGTAATCCGGGGGCGTTGGGGGGATTGGGGCTGGCAGCAACTGGGGGACTGATTTCCTCTCTACTCATGTGCAACCTTCCTTTTTATGCCACGGCCGTAAACTCCGACTCCGTTTTACGCAGGCCGAATTCCATCACGTACAACATTTTTTCAATCCGTTCCTGTGTCTGGGGCGAGCGGGCCCAGGCCATGATATCCTCTTGCTGCAAACCTTCCTTGAGGAAATAGCTAGTAATGGCGTTATTCCACGTTTCGATGATCATAATGGCCAGCTCCACATCAATGCTGGGGTCAACCTCGCCCCGCTCGATGGCC
>Ga0114946_10002278_pt1 | contig 13191 bp, 8 predicted proteins | sample WalLakDeSediment_FD_88676 | JGI IMG/M metagenome (GOLD analysis project Ga0114946, IMG submission 88676) | Lake sediment microbial communities from Walker lake, Nevada to study Microbial Dark Matter (Phase II) - Walker Lake 11/02/13 Deep Sediment | ecosystem: Environmental > Aquatic > Freshwater...
CCCAGTCGAGAGGGGCCGCACGGAACTCCAGGTCGTCCTCTTCCTCCAGTTCGGGATGGAGGTGTTCCCAGAATCCGTCCACCAGGTCGGTCAGGAAATCCAGCGACGCCGAGAGTCCCTTGAGCCCTTCCCGCTTCAGCATGGCCTCAGTGAGCCAGGCGGCGAGCTGCAGGTCCTTGGAGCGGGTGGAGATGGCCTCGGTGCAGAGCCTGATCACCTTGGGCCAGTCCGCCGTCCTTCGCTCCCGCGCCCAGTCTCCGGAGGGAAGGTCGTCCTCCTCGATGCGGGCCTGCTTGATCTCGTTGAAGATGGGCTCGTAGCGGATATCGTCGCCGCCGGGCTTCTCGGCCGAGATCGGGTGGAGCAGATCCTCCTTGACCAGGGGCACGGATGTCACTCGTTGGAGTCGGGGGGATCGATGATGAGTTCCCGAACTTCCAGCATGGGGATCAGTTCCCCATCCACGTCCAGGAGCTTGGGGCCAAGGGGGGCCTCCCCCCCGTCAGCCAGGTCGGCCCAGGCCACCTCCCGCCCGAGTCGCACGTTTCCGTCTTCGTGCTGCCACGAAAGAGGTGCCACCACGGGCACGATGATCTCGCCGAATTCGAAGTCCTTGAGACCGGGCCCCGCCTTGACCCGCGCGGGTGCCCAAAGAAGGTCCCGGAGCCGCGTGGGCGGCTCCATCCCCATCTCGGCGATCTGGGCCAGGGGAACCCACGTGTACTGTCCGGCGGCGATCACCTCAAGCCTCGCCCCCACCCGTGGGTCGGCGTCGGAAATGGAGGCGAAGCGTTCTCCATTCAGCGTCCCGGACACGGGACCCGGAGGCGGTTCGCTGATCTGTCCGGACTGGAAGAGCTCCTGGCGGGAGCGCTCACCATGGAGGGCGCTCCGGTAGAGGAGCGCCCCCATGGTGGCTTCCTTGCTCGCGCCGGAGATGATGTCAAGCTGCTTTTCGGCCCTGTCGTACTCCCCTGCGAAGCAGAGGAGCTCGAAGAGGAAGGTCCGGGCTCGCACGTCCGCAGGGTTGCTGCGGAGCGTGGAGCCCAGGACCTGAATCGCATCCGCGAGCCGGCCGTCCTGATAGAGCTGCTGGGCGTTCATGGCGACCGGCCTCCCGGGGTCAGAGCGCTGCGTTGCCGGCGATGTCCCAGCCGATCTCGCCACCGCCGGTTTCGCCGCCCGTTGCCCCCTGCTCGGCATACTTGATCTTGAAGTTCGAGAAGTTGAGGCTGATGTTCTCGGTCAGCCGGTCCTCACCGCCGCTCCCGCCCGTGCTCAGGGAGGTGATCATGACGTCTTCCATGGTGATGGTCAGGTATTCCAGCGCATCGCCTCCGGCCTTCCGGCAGGTGAGGGTCGCCTTGGGATAGTGTTCCCCGTTGCAGACGTGGAGGAGGAGATCGGTGGAGCTCTTGTCGATCCACTTGGTGACCGAGATGTCCTGGACGTTGACCTTCCCGGCACCACCTCCGCTCCCCATGTGCATGGTGCCGGACTGGCTCGCCCCCCAGCTCCAGGCCAGGACGTCGATGGCTCCCGCCTTGGCCTTGTCCTGCGTTTCTCCTTCCACACCCTCGATTTCCAGAAACATGTCCATCGCCATGATACGGACTCCTGTGTCATTGAGTTGATCGCGTTCTGGCGGATGCCCCGGACGGGGCCACCCGCTCCCTTGAACCTGATGGTCCTCCCGGCGTCATCCCCAGGGGGAATCGGGCGGGAGGACCCGGTCAGGCAGCCGGCGCCGGCAGGTCCGCCACCAGGCGCATGGACATGGTCAGCTCGTCGAGCTGGAAATGGGGCCGCAGGAAGGCCACGGCACGGTAGGCTCCGGGCTTCCCCGGCACCTCAACCACCTCGATCCGGGCCTCCTTGAGCGGCTTCTCGGCCTTGATCCTCGGGCCCGCCGTGTCGTTCGACACCACGTAGTTCATGATCCACTTGTTCAGGAACTTCTCGGCTTCGGCGCGGGAGGTGTAGCCTCCGATCTTGTCGCGCATCATGGCCTTCAGGTAATGGGCAAAGCGCGAAACGGCAAAGATGTACGGCAGCTGCGCCGAAATCCGGGCGTTGGCCGTGGCCGCGGGCTTGTCGTACACCTTGGGCTTCTGGCAGGACTGGACGCTGAAGAAGGCGGCCTTGGAGGTTCCCTTCTGATGCACCAGCGGAATGAAGCCCAGGTCCGCCATTTCCTTCTCTCGCCGATCCGTCACCGCCGTCTCGGTGGGGCACTTCATGGCCAGATCGCCGGACTCGTTCCGGAAGGTGTGGGTGGGGAGGGACTCCACCAGTCCACCGCTCTCCACGCCGCGAATGGTGGCGCACCATCCGTAGCTGGAGAAGGACTGGGTGATCCGGGCCCCCAGGGCCCAGGCGGCGTTCCCCCACAGGTACTTGGAGTGGTCGGTCCCGTCCACCTTCTCTTCGAAGCCGAAGGCCTCGATGGGAACCGTGGCCGCCCCGTAGGGCTCCCGGAGGAGCATGCGGGGGCCGGTGAGCCCCACGTAGCGGGAGTCCTCGCTCTCGCGGAAGTTCTTCCAGCGGGCGTACTCGGTGGTGTCGAACACCTTGGCCAGGTCCCGGGGCGCGTCGAGCTGCTCGTAGCTCTCGAGGTTGAACATCTCCGCCGAGGCGGCGGAGAGGAACGGCGCGTGGGAGGCCGCGGCCACCTGCGACATCTTCTCGAGGAGCTCGATGTCCTGCCCGGACTTCCCGAACTCGTAATCCCCGATGAGGGCGCCGAACGGCGATCCGCCGAACACGCCGAACTCCTCTTCGTAGACCTTCTTGAAGGTGGCGCTCTGGTCGAACTCCGGCGCACGCTGCAGGTCCCGGAGGAGCTCCTTCTTGGAGACGTTCAGGACCTTGATCTTGAGGCCAGTCCCGGTCTCGGAGTTGTTCACCAGGTACTTGAGCCCCCGCCAGGCACCCTCGAGGCGCTGGAACTCGGGATGGTGAAGGATCTCGTTGGTCTGAATCGAGATGAGATGGTCGATCTGGGCGATGCGGGCATTGATCATGGCCTCCGTGTCATGGGAGATGGTGATCTCTCCCTCCATGATCTCGGAAACGAACCGCTTGACGAGCCCCTTTCCCCGCTCCCGGGCCGCCGGCTCGGCGCCGAACCGCCCCGAGTCGACGATCTGGTCGAGAAGGCTCAGCTCGACGGTCTCGCCGGCGGCGCCGGCTGCGGCCTGCTCCTGTGCATCAGCCATCGGAGCCCCCCTCTCCGGCGTCGCCGCCGATCTCGCCCTTCAGCTTCTCCAGCTTCTCCACATCGGAAATGGTGGCCTGGAGGATCTCCTCCAGCTTGTCGTTCCCCTGCAGGCTTCCCCGGAGGTCGGCCAGGTTCTGCCGCAGCTCGAGGAGCTTCTGGAGGGGGCCCACCTGCTGCGCCACCCGGTCGGGCGAGAAGTCGTCGAGGCTCTCGAACTTGAGGTCCACGCCGATCTTTCCGGCCTCGGGGTCGTCGCTCAGCATGTTGTCCACCTTGAAGGCCAGGTGGGGCTTCATGCTCTTCAGTACGTCATCGAAGTTGTCGGGTCCGATCTCGACGAACTTCCGCTCCTTGAGCTTGGCCATGGGCTCCGCCGGCTGCCCGGTGAAGTCGCCAAGCACACCCATCACGAAGGGGAGCTCCTTCATCTCGATGGCGCCCCCCGTTTCCACGTCGTAACTGATCTGGACGCGGGGGGCTCGAATACGCTCGAGCTTTCGATTGACACTCTCGGCCATGGGACTCCTTGCCTTTCCTTGCGCGAGCCGTCGGGATCGGATTCGAAACCGGGGAGACCGTCGGGACTCTCGTTCGGCGTGGGTGAGGTGGATGCGGCGGGAACCGGGGGATCCCCTGCCCGGGTTCTCGACTCCTCCCCGGAAGAGGGGAGGCCAGAGTACGCCTCATCCCTTTCAATGTCAAGCAAGCGCAAAGGGTCGGGAAGTCCTGCCAAGGAGCCATCTCCTCTCTCCCTCCCCTTGCCCGGGATCCCGGCACCGCCGACCTTCGGGACACAAGGCCCTTCGACGACCCTGAAGTCGACCCTGAACCGGGATATTCATGACGCACGTGCAGAAACCGCTTTGGACGAAGGGCGTCCTGCTGAGCCAGCAGCAGCTCCAGATGCAGGACCGGTACTTCGAGGCGCGGCTGGCCGCCGGGGTCAGCGCCCTCACCTTCTGCCCGTGGGGGTTCGGCCGGCTGGTCCTGGACCACCAGGCCCTGGAGGCCGGCTCCCTGGCCGTGGTCGAGGCGGAGGGGCTCTTCCCCGACGGGCTCGCCTTCTCCATCCCCGGCGCCGACCCCGCCCCCCTTCCCAAGCCCCTTGCCTCCCACTGGTCCGACGACCGCGGGTTCCTTGACCTCTTTCTCGCCATCCCCGAGACCCGACCGGGGGAGCGGCAGGTAAGCCTTTCGGCCGGGGAGAGCGGAACCCGTTACCTGGCGGAGACGGTGCTGCGACGCGACGAGAACACGGGGCTCGCGGAAAAGCCCATCCAGGTGGCCCGAAAGAACCTTCGCATCCTGGCCGACGGCGAGGGGCTGAGCGGGCACACCCTCCTTCCCCTGGCCCGCGTGCTTCGCACGACCTCGGGCGCCTTCGAGTTCGACCCCGAGTTCGTCCCCTCGGTACTGAACCTCGGGGCCAGCGACCACCTGGTCTCGCTGACCCGAAGGCTGGTGGAAATCCTGTCCACCCGTAGCGCGGCGCTCTCGGGAGCCCGGCGGCAGCGCGGGCGGGGGCTCGCGGACTTCGGGGTCTCGGACATCGCGAACTTCTGGCTGCTCTACACGATCAACACGCATCTCCCGGAATTCCGACACATTCACGCGTCGGGGCGTGCGCATCCGGCGCGGCTCTTCGAGGCCATGCTGGAGCTGGCCGGGGCACTCACCACCTTTTCCACCACCGTGGACCCCCGCGCCTTCCCGAGCTACGACCACGGCAAACTGGGCGAACAGATCGGGGAACTGGACCGGATCATCCGGGAACTCCTGGGGACAGTGGTCCCGGAACACCACGTCACGCTCCCCTTGAAGGAGGTGGAGCCGTCGATCCACGCCACGGCCATCGACCAGGACCGCTACCTGGCCGGAACCGACTTCTTCCTGGCCGTGGCCGCGGATGCCCCGGCGGAGGAGATCCAGCGGAAGGTTCCGCAGCTGGTCAAGATGAGTTCGGGGGACCAGGTCCGCCGCCTGGTTCAGCAGGCGCTCTCCGGGGCCGGACTGGAGCCCCTTCCCCGTCCACCTGTCGCGGTTCCCGTCAAGCTCGGCTACGAGTACTTCCGGATCGATCGCTCCGGCGATCCGTGGACGGCCATTTCGGTGGCCAGAAATCTGGCGGTCTACACCCCGCTCGATCTCCCCAATCCCCGCTTCGAGCTGGTCATCCTGCTGCCCCGGTCGAGCTGACGCGGCAGCCCCGGTCCAGCGGAGGCGTCGGCTGGAGAGGGACTCAGCCGGCGGGCGCTTCCACCTGCACGGCGTCTTCACCTGCCGCATCTTCTCCGCCGTTCCTGCCCAGGAAGAAGAAGGCGGCGACGAGGACGACGGCCAGGACCACCACCGCCACGATCCCCAGCACCAGCGCCGTCCGGGAAATACCCCCGGCCTTCGCTGCCGGGGCGGGCGCAGGCTGCGGGGGCTGCGGGTAGCCGGGGGGGGGCGGGACTGCCGCCCCGGGGAGCCCCGGAGGCGGGTAACCGCCTCCCGGGAAACCTCCTGCCGAAGGTCCCGACGGCCGCTCGGCCGCCTGGATGATCCGGGTGTATTCCCCCGGCGGCGGAGGTGCCGACGGCGCCCGTGGAAGGTCCAGGGGGCTGGGCCCCGACGAAGCCACCGGCTTTTCCTCCGGTGCCGACGAGGGGAAGGCCGTGGACCCAAGAGCGCCGAGGCGTGCCCGGTAGGCATCCTCCGACTCCCCCTGGCCTCCCCCACCCTGGGCGGACGGGGTGGACGGCCGGGAATACTGGAGCGGGGGCGGAGGGGGGGCCGGGGAAGCCGGGGCGCTCTGGGCCCCGAAGATCCGCGTGAACTCCCCGGGTCCTTGCGTACCACCCTCTCCCGCCGGTTTTCCGCCTCCGACTCCCCCCGGACGCTCCGCTGCCCTGCCCCCCGAAGAAGGGGGCAGGGGCGCAGCCGGAGGAGGCGCCGGGGGTGGCGCGGCCGCCAGGGGAAATGCCGCCGGGGGTGGCGATGCAGATGGAGGCGGAGGTGGTGACGCTGGCGAACGTGGCGGGGCCACGGCCTGGAACATCCGCGTGAACTCGCCGGGCCCCGGGTCCCCGGCCTGCATTCCTCCGGGGTCTGGGCTCCCTGCCTCCGGCGCCGAAGGGGGCGCGGGCCGGGGAGCGGCCTGGGGCGCGGGTGGCGCAAACTCCGGCGCGGGTGGCGCAGGCCGGGGCGCAGAAGAGTCGAGCGCAGAGTCGGGCGCAGACTGGAGCGCAGGGGGCGGCGGAGGGGACGGAGGGGACGGAGGGGCCGGCGGCGCCGGCGGGGGAGACGATGCAGCCGGCGCCTGCGAGACTTCGGACGGCCCTTCAGAAGAGGAAGGCGCGACGGCCCGGAACATTCGGGTGAACTCGCCGGGACCCTGGGGGTCCGTGGTTGGCAGGCTTGCCGGAGGGGTCTCCGCCGGCATGACCGTGGGCGCCTCCGCAGGGGCCGCAGGCACCGTCGGGGCCGCAGGAGACTCGCCCTGCAACGGCGGTGCGGATGGCGTGGGCGAAGCTGGAAGCACCGGGGTCATGGCCCGGAACATCCGGGTGAACTCGCCCGGCTCTTCGGAGGACGGGGTCTCATCAAGGCTCGCGGGATCCCTTGCGCTCCGATCCTCGTGGGCGTCTCCCGACACACTCGGGTCACTCGGGTCTTCTGGCGAACTCGCCTCCCCCGGAGAGCTCGCCTCACCGGAAGGACTCGCGTCCCGGGGCGTGGGCGGATCGGCAGGAACCGCCTGGAACATCCGGGTGAACTCCCCGGGCCCGTCCTGCCGGAAAGCACCCGGATCCGGGGCCGGATCCACGGCAGGGGCCGGGGCCGAATCCACGGCAGGGGCCGCGGGAACGGAGGTCACCACGGGGATGGCGTCGGAGGTCGCCGGCGGATCCGGCGGCGCCAGGATCGCCGGGGGTCCCGCGTGGGCGGCCGACGCCTCACCTCCGTCACCTTCCGGTCCGACCACCGACTCGAGCCAGCCGCGCAGCGAGACGTGATCCAGCAGGAATCGGGTGACGATCACCGTGCGGCCATCCACCTCCAGAACGTCGAGGATCCGGCTCCGCTCCTCGTCGGGGAGGCGGGCCATCATCCCCGCCAGCGACACGGCTTCCCTGGCCGCCGACGGGTCGATCTCATGGACCATCACGACGGTACCTGACGACGCGAACGCCTGGGACGTGGCCACCGCGCCGCCGCTCACCTTCCGGATCACCTGGTACTGCCGCTCGAACTCGCCTCGCGTCATCTCCACTCCTCCCTTATGATAGTGCCGAACGTAGCCGGGAGAGCGCACGTCGGCAATCAGCGGGCGCCTCGTCCGGCCGGGTTCGACCCGGGTCCCCCCACCCCGTCTGGAGGCGTACGTTGAAGCTCCTTTCGCCCCTCGTCTGGCACGAGGGCATGCACCTCTCCCAGCATCACTTCCAGGCACAGAGCCAGTACTTCGAGGACCTGGCCACCTTCACCCTGAACCAGCTCTCGCCGGGGCCGTGGGGTCTCCTGGACCTCCGCCTGGACGACGGGGCGCTGGCCAACGGCACGGCCGCCATCCTTCACGCCCGGGGCGTACTTCCCGACGGCACCCCCTTCGACTTTCCGCGGGACCCTTCGCCGCCCTCCCTGCCCATCGCCGACCTCTTCTCCCCCACCGAGACCTCGCAGGTGCTGGTGCTTGCGCTCCCGGAACATGACCCGGAGCGTCCCAACTGCGCCCTGGATCCGGCAGACCCCGCGACCCTTCGCTACTCGGCGTCCACGCAGCCCTTCCTCGACCAGAATTCGGGGCGAGAGGAGCGTCCGGTGCCGGTGGCCCGGAAGAACCTCCGCCTCTTCCTCGAGGGTTCGGTCCCCGACGGCATGGTGGTCCTCCCCCTGGCTCGCATCCGGCGGGACGGCTCCGGCCACTTCGTGTTCGACCCGGAGTACGTGGCCCCTTCCCTGACCGTGGGAGCGAGCCGTCGCCTGGTGGAGATGCTGGACCGGCTGGTGGCCATGCTCGAAGCCAAGGCGGCAAACCTGGCGGCAGAGCGCCAGCAGGCCCCTTCCGCCGCGGGCGGGTCCGGGACCTCCGGAGAGCTTGCCAGCTACTGGCTCTCCCACGCGATTCATTCGGTGCTTCCGTCGCTTCGCCATCTGCTCCGCGTGCGATCCGCCCACCCGGAGCGTCTCTTCGCCGAACTCTCCCGGCTCGCCGGCGCGCTCTGCACCTTTTCGCTCGAAGGGGATGCGGGGCATCTGCCGGTCTACGACCACGCCTCTCCGGACCGGGGATTCGCCGACCTCGAGCGCCATATCCGTCGCCATCTGGACCTGGTCCTCCCCTCCGGCGCCCTGTACGTCCCCCTCGTCCCCGCCACCGTCGTCGGTGAGGGCCGGGAGGAGACGCTGGCACCGGCCACCGACCCCGGGGAACCCACGGCCTTCCATACCGCGCCGCTCCAGGACCCGAGAGTTCTCGGGAAGGCGGCATGGTACCTGGGGGTTCGCTCCAGCCTCCCTCCCGCCACGCTGAGTCGGCAGGTTCCGGAGGTGGTCAAGATCTGCTCCTCCCGCTTCGTGGCCCGCCTGGTCCGGGAAGCCCTTCCAGGCCTCGACATCCGGCCCGTTCCGAATCCGCCCTCCGAACTTGGCGTCCGCAACGACACCCAGTATTTCCAGGTCCTTCGGACGGAACCCTGCTGGACCGCCATTTCCCGCGGAAACGAGGTCGGGATCTACGTGCCGGCGTCGATTCCGGACGTGGAGTTGTCACTCCAGGTGATCCTGGCGTCCTGACCTCCTCCCCGAAACCCGGCACCGGGCGGTGGGCGAATGGCCGGAGTCGGGCATGCACCCTAGATTGGCGCGGGGCCCCGTAAACGGTGTCCCCCGTCACCTTCCCCACCTGCCCGGACGCCGTGATGCACGCCGTTTCCTCCACCGCCCCGCCGCCTGCCCCTCCTGCCGGTCCACTGCGCCGCGGCCAGATGGCGATCCTTCTGCAGGAAGCCCTCACCATCGCCGTCCGGCTTCGGGCCGACCGGCAGGTGGCCGCCAGCGCCGACGCCTTCCGTGAACAGGTCAAGGGTCTTCTCAGCGTGGTGGACCGGGACGCCCGTCGACTGGGCTACGGGGGCGATGATGTGCGGCTCTCCATCTATTCCGTCATTGCCTTCCTGGACGAGATCGTGCTGGCTTCCCGGCAGCCCATGTTCCAGGGGTGGAACCGGCGCCCCCTTCAGGAGGAGATCTTCGGCGACCACGTGGCCGGCGAGACCTTCTTCGTGAACCTGGCCGAGCTCGGGAATCGCCAGGACTCGGAGGACCTGGCCGATGTGCTGGAGGTTTACCAGACCTGCATGCTCCTCGGTTTCCGCGGGAAGTTCGCCGCGAACCCCGAGGGTCTCCAGGGCCTCCTCTCGGGGGTGGCGGAGAGGATCCGCCGCATCCGGGGCGCGCCCCCCCTGGTGGGCCCCGATGCCCCCCTCCCCCTCGGTGAATCCCCGCCCAGGCTACGGGACCCCTGGATCGTGCGCCTGGGCGTGGCCACGCTGGTGCTGCTGGTGCTGGCGGTGGCCCTCTTCGCGGTCTTCCGGTTCCTGCTGGGTTCCCAGGTGACCGAACTGGAGACCCTGGCCGTTCTCGGGTTCGCGGCCCTGGACAGGGGCGCCCTCTCGCATCCCGCCCCTCCGCACTCCGGAGGCCGGGCATGATGCGCTTCGCCATGCGGTTCCTGCGGATCGGCGGCCCCCCCGCGGGGGTGCTGGGCGTCTTCTTTGCAATCGCGATCTATCTCGCCCGCTACATGGGACTTACCGGCACCCAGCTCTGGCTCTTTCGAATCGGGCTCATCGTGCTCGGGATCGTGGCTGCCGCGCTGGTCCTCGTCTTCACGCGAGGACGGGAGAAGTCCCGGACCGCGCCCGGCGACGACCGGGTGGACGACACCTTCGAGGCCATCGACGGGAAGGTAAGGGGCCTGGGGACTCGCGCTGGCCTGGGCTCGCGCCCCGTCGTTCTCGTGGCCGGCCCCCCGGACACCGCCAAGACCACCGCCATTGTCCGGTCGGGGCTCGACCCCCAGCTGCTCTCGGGGGAGGTCTGGCGCGGAGACGAAATCGTCGAGACCCCCGGACTGAATGCGTGGCTGGCCTCGGACACGGTCTGGATCGAAGTCGGAGGCGCCCTTCTCGCCGATGAGGCCGGGTGGGACCGCATCCTCCGGCATCTTCGGCCGGCCCGCTTCCGGGCCGCCCTGACACGGAGCGCCCAGGCTCCCCGCGTGGCCCTGATCTGCGTGAGCTCCAACGAGTTCCTCAAGCCCGGCGCCGCCGAAAACCTCTCCGCCTCCGCCCAGCTCCTTCGGGAGCGGCTCCACCGGATGGCGGAGGACCTGGGGATCCGCCTCCCCGTCTACGTCGTCTTCACCAAGGCGGACCGCATCCCCCACTTCCTCGACTTCGTGCGAAGCCTCACGGAAGAGGAAGCCCGGGAGGTCCTGGGGGCGACCCTTCCAGTGGGAGAGCCCACCGACGCGGGGACTCATGCGGACCAGGAAGGGCGCAGGCTCCACCTGGCCTTTGAGCGCATGCTCCACGCCCTTTCCCTGCGAAGAGCCGGGTTCCTGGCCCGCGAGGGTTCGGCCGAGGTCCGGGCGGGCGCCTACGAATTCCCCCGGGAGATCCGCCGGATCGCCCCCCTGGCCACCCGGTTCCTCCTGGATCTCTCCCGCCCCAGCCCGCTGGGAACGAGTCCCTTCCTGCGCGGATTCTACTTCGCCGGCGTACGGCCGGTGATGGTTGAAGATGTCACGGTGCCCACCGCCTCGCCGACCTCGGCGCCCTCGGGCCCGGTGGGAGCCACCGCGGTCTTTGATGCCCGGGCCATCCAGGCCGCGGCCCGCGGAGCCCAGGGAGGAATGCAGTCGGGAACCCGCCGCGTTCCCCAGTGGACCTTCCTCCCCGGCATCTTCAGCCAGCTCATTCTTCGCGACCAGGTGGCCCGGGAGGTCACGGCAGGCGGCGCCCGGGTGGATCTGCTCCGACGCGGAGGCCTCGTGGTCGCCTCCCTCCTCCTCGTCCTCTTCTCGGCGGGGGTGATTCGCTCCTTTCTGGGAAACCAGGAGCTCGTCCGCACCTCCACCGAGGCCATGCAGGTCGCCCAGGGCGTGGGAGGTTCGGGGGACCGCCTCATGGCCGTCGAGGAACTCCAGCGTCTCGAGACCCTCCGGGCCGAAGCGGCGCAGCTCCGGATGTGGCGGGAAGAGGGTCGCCCCTTCCGCCTCGGCTTCGGCCTCTACACCGGGGACCGGGTCTTCCCGCACCTCCGCCGAGCCTACTTCCAGCGCTTCGAGCGGGGCCTCTGGTCCGGCACTCGTACCGACCTCGCGGCCATGCTCTCCGCCCTCCCCGAGGGCGGCACCGACGCGACCGAAGCCCCCGTGGACTACGGCGCCACCTACGACGCCCTCAAGGCGTACCTCATCACGACGCGCCACCCGGACTACAGCACCCCGGAGTTCCTGGCCCCCGTCCTCCTCGACGTCTGGCACGGGCCGGTTCAGGTGGATCCTGAGCGGGGTTCGCTGGCCCAGCGCCAGTTTGCCTTCTTCGGCTCCGAGCTGGCCGTGGACCCGCCCTTCGACGAGCGGGCCGACGAGCTCCGCATCGCCCACGCCCGCGACTACCTCGGGCGCTTCGCCGACGCCGACCAGTTCTACCAGACGCTCCTCGGCTCCGCCGCCGCGGCCAGCCAGGGGGCCGTGGCCTTCAACCGGGTCTACCCGGGGTCGGAGGTGGCCGTGACCAACGCCTTCACGGTGCCGGCCGCCTTCACCCGCGAGGGGTGGAACCATGTCCAGGCCACGCTGGCCGACGTGGACGCCCTCCTGGCGCGGGAGGAGTGGGTCCTGGGCGACCGGGTGGTGGCCCCCGCCGACCGGCAGCGGCTGGCCCGGGAGCTGGGGGAGCGCTACGTGGCCGAGTACGTGGACACGTGGATGGCCTTCCTGGGCGCCGCCCGGGTCCTGGCCTTCCAGGGCGTTCCCGATGCCGCCCGGAAGCTGGGGCGGCTCTCGGACAACCAGTCTCCCCTGCTCCAGCTCCTGGCCCTCACCGCCTACCACACCGCAGTGGACACGAGCGAGGTGAGCCGCACGTTCCAGCCCGTTCACGCCGTCATGCCCCCCGAGGTCACGGACCGCTTCATCGTGGATGCCAACCAGAGCTACGTGCAGGGGCTGGTGGGGCTCCACGCGGCCATGGAACGGGCCTCGGCGGAGCAGGGTGCGGCGCGCTCCGCCGCGCTGAGCGACGCCTCCGGGGCCGCGGAGCAGAGCCGCCTCCAGGTGCGGCAGCTGGCGCAGGCCTTCAACGTGGACGCCGGGGCCGCTTCGGTGGGGGAGGAAGTGCAGCGTCTCATGCTGGCTCCGCTGGACGATGCAGAGCGCCTGGCCAGGGCTGCGCCCGTGGCCGAAGCCGGGGCCCAGGCCAGTTCCTTCTGTGCCACCTTCTCGCCCCTCATGGCCAAGTACCCGTTCAACCTCCGGGGAACCACCGAAGCCACCATGGACGAGGTGGCCGCCATGTTCCAGCCCGGTGCGAGCCAGCTCTCCACCTTCGAGTCGGAGACGCTGCAGGGGCTCATCGTGCCCCAGGGGTCGGGGTACGCCGCCGCACCCAACGCCCCGGTACGTCCGTCCACCGCCTTCCTTTCCTTCTTCACCCGGGCCAAGCAGGTGGAGCGGGCCTTCTTCGCTCCCGACGGCTCGGGCCCCCAGGTCGCCTTCACCTTCCGGCCACAGCCCACCGAGCAGCTCCCCGAGATCCGGGTCACGGTGGACGGGCAGCGCCAGGAGGTCTCCCGGACCGCCCCCGCCTCCCGCACCTTTCTCTGGGATGGCTCCCGGGCCGGTGATGCCCGGATCGAGGCCAGCGTGGCCGGATCCATGGTCACCCTCATTGCCACCTCCGGCCCGTGGGCCGTCTTCC
>Ga0114946_10002279_pt1 | contig 13186 bp, 18 predicted proteins | sample WalLakDeSediment_FD_88676 | JGI IMG/M metagenome (GOLD analysis project Ga0114946, IMG submission 88676) | Lake sediment microbial communities from Walker lake, Nevada to study Microbial Dark Matter (Phase II) - Walker Lake 11/02/13 Deep Sediment | ecosystem: Environmental > Aquatic >...
AGGGACCGGTGGGCAATCGAGCGGCGCGTCAGGTTCTTACGGGCCACGCCCCGGGTTCATTCCCGCGGGCCCCTCAGCCGGTCGCCCCGAACGAGAAAACGACCGTCGATCCGTATCGCCAGTGGGTCGCCCGAGATCGGCGGCGCACCCTCAGGCGCGGGACGCTGCGCGTGGATATGCAAGTGAGGCTCGGTCGAAGCGCCGGAATTGCCTACCTCGCCCAGCCGATCGCCCGCTGCAACCGAGTCGCCAGGGCCGACCGCCAAGCTCCCCTGCCGCAGGTGCGCGAAGACGATCTCGACCGCGCCGCAACGCAGGATGACGTGGTTGCCAAGGCGATTCACCGGATCCTGCTGCGGCACTTCGAAATCGGGCATGGACCCTTCCGCCGCCACCACCACGCCATCGCAGGGCGTACGCAACCCGGCTCCGAAGATTGCATAGGCTTCCGGGTCGGAAGGTCGCCAGCCTCGGGCGCGCAGTCCCCAGGGGCCAAGCCCGAAGAAATCCACAGCGTAGGATTGTCCGCGCCAGGGCCGGAACCGCTCAACACTGGCATCCAGCGTGCGCATATGGCCGTTGACGAGCGGGTTCGAGCCGCCATGTCCCACAAGGAAATGCCCCGCTACGAATGGATTGGCGATGTCGATCACCTCAACCGGTGGCAACGCGCGCCCCGCAATCGCCTTCGCCCCGAATAAACCACCGAGCGCCAGAAGACCCGCTGAGGCAATCAGAGCCACCCAGCCGCCCGCCCCGAATGGCACCATCGGCCGAGAGGGAAGCACCGGCACCTGCCACAGCACGATGGTCAGCAACAGGCCAGCGTAAATCCAAGGGAGCCACCAAACCGGCAGCGCCCATTGGGCGACGCGCGCTAGCGCAAAGAGGAAAACGGCAATGCCCGCCACCTGTATCAGCCACCCAAGCCGTGACCCTGCTGGAAACAAGGCCAGCCACGATATCAGCGCGACCGGTAGGGCAACCTGAGTCAGCAGAACGAGCGCGATCATGCCGACGCCGTCCTGCTCTGGGGTACGTTTGCAGCCCACATCAGACTGACTCTCCCAACGCTGCACAACTCTGGCCAGCCGCCAACGCCAACATACTTACATACATACGGGGTTCGGCGCTTTCGATGCGTTCGCACCCTGCGCGTGCGGAGTCAGGTACATGCCGCCATGACCACGGCATCCTGACCTCTGGCATCTGGAGTCAAGCCTGACTCACGCGCTGGGGGAAAGACTCAGCAAAAGGCGATCAGGCGACCCAGCGCGGCCACGGTGAGCCACAGGACCAGCGAGGCGAGGGCGGCCAGCCGGACGGCTCCGTGCACCGCGCCCGCGGGTATCGTGCGTTTCAGCGCGCTCTGGAGGGCGAGCACGTTGAGCAGGGCGAGTCCGATTACCGCGAGCTTCACCTGGAGCACGGCGTTGTGGGCGATGTGACTGGCCTCGGGCAGGAACAGCAACACGCCGGTGGTGACCAGCAGGGCCAGCAGCAGGATCGCGACGGGGCGAACTCGGGCGACGAAGCCGCGCAGAGCGGCCGGGTGCGGGCTGCGCAGTGCCTTGACGTCGATCGCGGCGACCGCGGCGAAAAAGCTCATAACACCCAGCACGTGCAGCACGTTCGCGACTGGGTAGAGCCACACCGATTGGCGCAGGGTCTGCGCGAGCGCCGAGGCTTCGGTCAGGTCCAGGAGCCCCTCCAATGGCAAGGCGCTGGCTAGCGGAGCTGGAAGCGCTGGCCGTTGACCTCGATCCACTCGGCCCGGATCTCGCGGGTTGGGAAAGACGCCATCGAAACCGTCGCCGTTGAGGATGGACTCCGGGTCGTCCGAGAGGCCGGTTCTACTGCCTATACGGCAAGTGTCGATTTTCCCGATTCCCGTTCGTCTACAGTTCAAAGGGACGGATCGATTCGTCCCCTGCGACCCTTCCAGCCATAGGAGATATCGCCATGACCTCCAATCCCGTCGTCTGGTTCGAGATTCCGACGCAGGACATCGCCCGCGCGCGCGTTCTACGAGACCGTGCTGGGCGTGGCGCTCACACGCGCCGACACCAGCGCGTTCGCACCCACCACCGAGGTGTGGATGTTCCCGATGGAGGAAATCCTGCCCGGGTGCGCCGGCGCCGTGGTGCAGGGCCCGGATAACCCGGTCGGCCCAGGCGGCAGCATGGTCTACTTCGCCTGCGACGACTGTGGCGTCGAGGCCAGACGCATTAACGCCGCCGGCGGCGCGATCGAGAGCCCAAAGGAAGCGATCGGCGAATACGGTTTCTGCGGCGTCGCCCGCGACCCGGACGGCAACCGCTTCGGCCTGCATTCGATGCGCTGAGAGGAGGTCCCCGCGATGAACTTGTGCGCCGTGTTACCAGCGCTGAAGGATCCGCCGGGGTTGTTCCTAAATCACCTGAACCTGGAGGGAATCTGCCATGTCCACTTCCCGCAGCGTCCGCCTGCACCGCATCCTGCGCGCACCGCCCGAGCGCGTGTACCGTGCGTTTCTCGAACCTGACGCCATCGCCAAGTGGAACGCACCGCACGGCTTCACCGCGCGCGTCCACGAGATGGACGCCCGCGTGGGTGGCGGCTACCGGATGAGCTTCATCAACTTTGCGACCGGCACCCGCCACGACTTCGGCGGCCAGTACCGCGAACTCGTCCGCGGCCAGCGCATCGTCGTCAGCGACCGCTTCGACGATCCCGCGCTGGGCGGCGAAATGTCGCTCACGATCAGCCTCGAACCGGTCTCCTGTGGCACCTCGCTGCATATCCTTCAGGAAGGGTTGCCGCAAGCGATTCCGCTGGAGTCCTGCACGCTGGGATGGCAGGAATCGCTGACCCTGCTTGCCTACCTGGTCGAGCCCGAGATTTCCGATGACGGTTGATCTGACACCCGAACCGCAAGCGGCAGCGTCGTTCGCTATCCGTCGTCTCGGGGTGGCGGATCAGAGGTTCATGCTCGCCCTGCTGGACCTGTTTGCCGATGTGTTCGGGGAACCCGGGACCTATGCCGACGCGCGGCCGCCGCCCGGTTACCTCGAACGCCTGCCGGCGCGTCGGGAGTTCATCGCCCTGATCGCGGAAAGCGACGGCGAGGTGGTCGGCGGCCTGGCCGCCTACGTGCTGCCCAAGTTCGAACAGGTGCGCAGCGAGGTCTACATCTACGACCTCGGGGTGGCTGCCGCTCACCGGCGGCGCGGCGTCGCCACCGCGCTGATTCGGCGCACGCAGGTGATTGCCGGCGAGCTCGGGGCCTGGACGGTGTTCGTTCAGGCTGATCGCACCGACGATGCGGCCATCGCGCTCTACAGCGGGCTTGGCCGGCGCGAGGATGTGCTGCACTTTGACCTGCCCGTCGTGGGTGTTTCCGGCGCAGGTCCGGGTCAATCTCCCAGGTGACGGAAGCGACCGCATGGCGCCTTCCGCAATCCGTTATTCGATAGGAGGAGAAACACGATGGCCGAGATCCAGCAAAAGATCATCCCACACCTCTGGTTCGACCAGGAGGCCAGGGAAGCCGCCAGCTTCTATTGCTCGGTCTTTCCCGACTCCTGCATCGCGAACGTGACCACGCTGCAGGACACGCCGTCGGGCGACTGCGATGTGGTGTCGTTCAATCTGTGGGGATACTCGTTCATGGCGATCAGCGCGGGACCCCTGTTCCGCTTCAACCCGTCGATATCGTTCATGGTCAACCTCGACCCTTCAGAAGACGCCCACGCGATGTCGAGGATCGACGAGGTCTGGGCGAAGCTCTCCGAGGGTGGGAAGGTATTGATGCCACTCGACCGACACCCATTCAGCGAGCGCTACGGCTGGATTCAGGACAGGTTCGGGCTGTCGTGGCAGCTCATTCTCACCAACCCGGAGGGCGAGGAACGACCACCGATCATTCCGTCGCTGCTGTTTGTCGGGGATGTCTATGGCAACGCCGAGGCTGCCTCCGATTTCTACCTCTCGCTGTTCCGGAATTCGCGCCGAGGGCAGATCGTTCGCTACCCCGCCGGCATGGAGCCCGACCGGGAGGGCGCGTTGATGTTCACCGACTTCATGCTTGAGGGCCAGTGGTTCGCCGCCATGGACAGCGCCCGCGAGCACGATTTCTCCTTCAACGAGGCCATTTCGTTCGTGGTGAACTGCGCCGACCAAAACGAGATCGATACGTTCTGGGAAAAGCTTTCGGCCGTTCCGGAGGCCGAACAGTGCGGATGGCTCAAGGACCGATACGGGCTCTCCTGGCAGACCGTTCCTGAGGAACTGTCCACCATGATGCAGGACCCGGATCAGGAGCGGGTGAACCGGGTGACCCAGGCCGTTCTCGAAATGAAGAAGTGCGATCTCGCTGCCCTGCGAGGTGCCTACGATGGCCGATAGGCAAGCCAGCAACGCCGTTCCGGACACCGCGAACGCTGCCTGGTCCATCTCGGAAGCCCGCCAGCGACGCCGGTTTTACGAAGCACGCGGTTTTCGGTCAGGCGCCGTGCTGCAGCGCCATGGTGTCGGAGGGCCTCTGCGCTGAAGACGATCTACTACACCGCGAGCAGCCTCGACGGCTTTCTCGCGACCGAGGATGACTCGCTGGCCTGGCTGTTTGCGCTGGGGACTTCGCTCGAAGGTGAAAATGGCAGCGATTCGGGTTACGCCACGTTCATCGCCGGCGTCGGCGCGCTGGCCATGGGTTCGGCGACCTATGAATGGCTGCTGCGCAATCCCGAGCGGGTGGCTGCGGAAACCGGATCACCGTGGCCGTACACGCAGCCGACGTGGGTATTCACGACGCGCGGGCTGCCGCGGCTCGACGGCGCCGACCTTCGCTTCGTGCGCGGCGACGTGCGCCCCGTGCATCGGGAGATGCGCCGCGCCGCGGGGGTCGGCAACGTCTGGATCGTCGGAGGTGGCGAGCTGGCAGGGCAGTTCCACGACGCCGGGCTGCTGGATGAGATGGTTGTCCAGATCGGATCCGCCACGCTCGGGCGCGGCAAGCCGCTGTTCCCGCGCCGCCTTCTCGTCCCCTCGCTGCGGCTTCTCGGCCTGCGCCGGCTGGGCGCCGAGCTGGTCGAACTGCATTACGCGCTCAAGCCCGACCCACCCGACCCCTCAGGCCCATCCCATCCCCACGGAGAACCCCCATGAGCTACGTCGATGGATTTGTGACTCCGGTTCCGCAGGACCGGCTGGAGGATTACCGCAAGCAAGCCGACCTGGCCGCGCGGATATGGCGTGAGCACGGCGCGCTGGAAGTGGTCGAACGCGTTGCCGACGACGTGGCGTCGGGCGAGGTCACCTCGTTCCCGCGCAGGGTGCAGGCGCGCAACGGGGCGACGGTAGTGTTGTCCTGGATCCGCTATGAAGGGTTCGCAGCAGGGGACCGAGCATTCGCCGGGGCGGCTGGCCGCGTATGCATCAATGGCCGTTGGGGCATGCTTCTCGGCACATTGGTGCACGGCGACCGCCCCGTCCAGGATGTCTGTCGGAGACCTGTTGGTCGGGTGATCGCAACGTGCGGGGAAGCCCGAGCATATCGGGGCGGCCCGCGGCTTTCTGGCGGCAGATGCGGCCGGCTACATCAGCGGCCAAACCGTTGGTGCCGTCGTTGTCCGGGTCCTATACTGAGACTCCATTTGATGCACGGCCATGTCTTCCCGTGAGACCCCGATCACGTTTCACGCTCGGACGGGCTTGTCGTGGCTAAGCCCTACCTCACAGGATTGACCCGGTGCTCAAGGCCTTTCGCCGCAGTTTCGTGGTTTGGATACTGATGGTCTCGCCGATGCCAGGGTTGGTGCAGGCGGCGGATGCGGAGCCGTCGGGCTGGACGGTTGACCTGGAAACGGGCGCTCTCTGGTTCAGCCGCAATCGCGCCCGCATTCCCTCCGATACCGGCACGACCGTCGACCTGCGGGATCTGACTGGAAGCGGCGGTGATCCCTATGTACGCCTGTATGTGGGCTATGACTTCAACGAGCGGCACAGTCTTCGACTCAACCTCGCGCCGGTAAGCAAGACGGGAACCGGAACCTTCGATCGGACGGTGCTGTTCGACGGCGAACAGTTTGCTGCGGATACACCGACCCGCGCCAGCTACAAGTTCAATACCTATCGGCTGACCTATCGTTGGATGTTCCAACGTGGTCAGGACTGGGATCTCGGGGTGGGAGCCGCTCTGCTGGTGCGGGATGCTCATATCGAGCTGCGCCAGGGCGATGTGCGCGCCAAGGATGACGATCTAGGGTTGGTGCCGTTGCTGCATCTGTATGGCGCTTATCACTTTACGGATCGCACCTCGCTGGTGCTCGATTTCGAGGGCGCGGCCGCGTCACAGGGGCGCGCCCTTGACCTTGCCGTCCAGGTGCGTCACGAGCTGCCGACAGGCTGGCATGTCTACGGCGGCTATCGCACGTTGGAAGGCGGCGCCGATAACAGCAGCGTCTATGCTTTTGCCTGGCTACATCACGCCTCGGTCGGCATCGGCTACCGGTTTTGATGTCGCTCCCTGACTGATGAATGGCTCTTGCTCAGGCAAGTACGGAGCCGTATTGGCCGATTAGCTTGGGCCAATCTGTTGTTGAACGAAGGGAACGTCAGCCGAGCAGCACTGGGGGGTAAGGGCAGTAGGCCGAGAGGTTCTGGGGCCGCCATTTCCTTCGGATGGTCGAGGGTCTTCTGGATCACGGAGGAAGTCTCGGGTCTCTCTGAATCTGAAAGCAGCCACCCCCCAAGCGATCTGTCGGTGCCCGCTTCGCGCCGAGCAGTGCCACCGCCAGTCGTCGGGGTCTCTTGCCGACCCAGGCTGTGTGAAAACCCAAGGACTTTGAGCATCTCAGGGGCAGCGCCACACCCCGACTCGCGGAAAGACCACGCTTGCAAGATCTTCCCGTTACTGCGGCTCGATTTCACCCTGAGCGGGCTGACTGATCCACCGTCTTGGCCTTGGGCGAATTTTCACACACCCTGGACCCTAAACGGCCAGCCAAATGGGGATGGATGCGTGGCTGGAGTCGGACGTAGACCTGACGTTCGGAACCGGTTCGGAGGTCGGTATCGAGACTCGGCTGGCGTGCGGCGGTGCGATCATCGCGAGCATCGAGGATCGGAGATGATCGAGAAGTCTTTGCGCATGTGAACGCGAAAACGGTGGACCTCGAAGCAGTAAGGCGGGCGCCGTGTCTGGCACCGCCTTATTGCGGACGATTTCGCTTACCGGGTTTCCCACCCACAGCTCCGGCTGCGATGCGCGGGCCTGAAGTGACGCGCCGGGCGACCTCTCAAATCAGATCGATGGCCGAGCAGACGGGCCAATGCACGCCAGGTCAGATGCCCCTTGGGCGCAAAGCTACTCTGCCTGGCACCACTTCCCGTAGCCGCCAGCGGGATCCCGCAGACAGCCATCGTCACCCAGAATCATCCCGGACAAGCCGCTGCCCTGCGCGATGATCAGCACCTTGTGGCCCCTGGCTTTCCAGGTTCCGGCGGCTTCCACCCTCGGCTGTGTGAATAATCCGCCCCTCATGTAGTGCTCGAACGTCCCGTCCGGCTCGAAGTTCAGGACTCCCTCATAATCCGAGACGTAGGCACCACCGAAGCCAGCCGCGGGGGCATTCGCCTGTTGGCCACGGGAGCTTTTGCAGTACTGGCCGATGAACGATCGGCCATCGACACAGTCGCCAGGGATCTGGCGGAACAGGCCTCGAGAATTGGGGTACAACGTATTGGCGTCTATGAGGACGTCGTTGTCCTCGTCGATCCTCCAGGTTCCCTTGGTGGTCTCGCCCAGAAAGGCAATCTCGACCGTGCCGTCTTTATTGAACGTCAGCGAATCGAAGAAGGCGCCATCGCCTCCGTTATAGGTGCCGCCAAATCCGCCGCCGTCCTTCGAACTGCTGTCGTCCTTCGAGCCGCAGGCGGCCAGCAGCAGCGCCGTGGCGACAACGATAAAGAACCGGTTCATGGGGTGCCTCTTGTTCTTGATCACGAAATCGGCCGAGTGCGCCACTGACAACTCCTGCATCGCGGCCGCCGCACACACCCGAGCTGCCGTGACCAACACCGCCAACGATGGAACGATTCCACGCATCGATCACGTCTCCGGGGGAAATTGAGTAAGACATCACAGGGGAACCCTGAGCAGGTTCTTATAGCAGCCCGCCCGTGAGGCGGGGTCGCCGGCCGAAATATTTCCTCCCACCAACAACGGCCCGTTCAGCGTCACTGGAGTGAACCGTGGGGTCAGCAATACGGCTGCTGGCTTCCCCCTCAGTCGCCGATGGCAGCATGGTCCCATCCTGATGGGTACCCGTAGGGTCTCAGATCGGACGTGAACCTGACGTTCGAAAGCGGTTTGTGGGGTCGACATCGAGACCTGCCCGGCCTGCGGGCGGGGCTATGCGGATCATCACCTGTATTGAAGACCCGGTGGTGATCGGGAAGATGATCAACCACCTCGATGCGAAAGCCCTGAAGCCGGAACAATCGATGCGCCCGCCCTGCCGGGCGCCACTCCAGCGAGAGCTATTAGACTGACCAGTTTCCCCAACGATGACCAAGGCTGCGACGTCAGCGGCGGCCTTGACGACGGTCGACCGCGTTGCCGGCATGCCGCTGGCATGCAACGAAATACCGGGCGGCGACCACGCTGGTTCGCGCGGTTCGTGCTTGGAGTGAGGCTCCGTGGGGCGTCTCCTTTTCGATCGCGCCTCAACCATAGTGCATACGCCAGGTGCCACGCTACCCGGGATGACCTCAACAAGGCCCGGGGGGATACAATCCAATCCACTTCCAGCAGCCCCCACAAAGCTTCATATGTTGCCTGCATCGCTCAAGCGCTACGCCTGGCTCTCCATCGCAGCCGCCGTGTCCACCATTGTGCTCAAGGGCTGGGCCTGGTGGCTCACCGGCTCGGTCGGTCTGCTGTCCGACGCACTCGAATCCTTCGTCAACCTGGCGGGAGCCATGATGGCGCTGGCCATGCTGTCATTGGCGGCGATGCCGGCCGACGACAACCATGCGCACGGGCACGGCAAGGCGGAGTACTTCTCCAGCGCGTTCGAAGGCCTGCTAATTGTGATTGCCGCCATCGCCATCAGCTATGCGGCCATCGAACGCCTACTCAACCCGCAGCCGCTCGAAGCCGTGGGGGTCGGGTTGGCGGTATCGGTCGTTGCCTCGATCATCAACCTGGCCACCTCGCGAATTCTCATGGACGTGGGCCGCAAATACAAATCCATCACCTTGGAAGCCGATGCCCACCATCTGATGACCGATGTCTGGACGTCCGCGGGCGTCATCGCGGGCGTCGGCCTGGTGTGGCTGACCGGCTGGCTCTGGCTCGATCCGGTCATTGCCCTGGCGGTGGCAATCAATATCGTGTGGACCGGATGGCAGTTGCTGCAGCGCTCCGCTGCGGGTTTGATGGATGTTTCCATTCCAGAGGAGGAACTCAAGGCGATTGATGGCGTGCTGGCTGGCTATCGCCAGCAAGGGCTGGATTTCCACGCGCTGCGTACACGTCAGGCCGGCAGCCGCGCCTTCATTTCCCTGCACGTGTTGGTACCCGGTGCCTGGAGCGTGCAGCAAGGACATGACTGCTCGGAGCGCATCGAAGCCGACATCCGCGCAGTCGTGACCTACGCCCATGTCACCACGCATCTGGAACCGCTGGAGGATCCCGTGTCGCTGGCAGATCAGGAACTGGATCGCGAGCCGGATTAAGCCGGTTGTTTCAGCGTCCGCTCATCACCGCCCTGGCTTGAGCCAGGCGACCCTCGCAATAATCGGTGAAGGCCTGCTCGATTCTCACCGTGCTTACATGGAACTGCCGCTTCAGCTGAATTTCGCACTCGACCTTGCCGCGAGGCGAAGGGTAGCGCGCCGGGCCGGTCTCGAAGTCATAGAAGAGCGTGGCGATGGGCGCGCTCCAGTGGTACACCACGTTGGCCTGGTCCGCGTCATCCTGAAAGTGGTGGATACCGATATACACCGGCTCCGGTCTCGAACCGTCCGACCGGGCTACGTCGAACTGGCCGAAATAGGGCGACCGCAGGAGTTTCAGAATCTGCTCCTTCCGGGCCAGAACCACGTCCCCACTGCGCACCGCCTGTTCGATGGACTAGCGGGCAGCAATCTTCTTGATATGGACCATCTCATCGCGCATTTCCCAGAGGTTCATCTTCTGCTCCTGGATATCCCGGGCGTAGTGCTGCAGCCGTGTGTTCGCGGCCTGCAGGGCTCGCTGCAGGCGACGGGTGACTTCGGCGAGACGCGCGTTTTCCTCGTGCTGTGCCGGGGTCGGTTGGTGCGTGATGTCAGTCATGAGAACATCGGTCGGCGGTCGGGCGGGTCACCTTGCCGACGCAGGCCCCATCCTGCCAATGCGGAGGCCACTACACCGTATGCCGCCACCGCCCACCCAAGTGGTGCACGTGACCATGGCGGAGCCCGGTCTGGCCGCGCGGCTGTTTGACGCCGTCTGGCTGACCGGCACCCTGCGCGCCCAACCTAGCTCCAGCGAACTGGCGGACGCCGGTTACAGCATGCGGCCCGACCGCGTCGAGGCCTTCTGATCCAGGCAGGTTCAGGCCCGGATTGGGCTTGTATCGGAGGTGTTTTACGTCAGATGGCGGTCGGTGGAGAGGCGGTCCCCACTGTCGGCTTAGGGCCGACCACTGCCACTACCGGTCATGGGTGTCTCTAGCCGACCCTTAGCGGGCGGTCAGCGGGCACGGACGGCAGGCTGCATCTGGACGAGAAGCTGACGTTCGAAACGGTGCGTCGGCATCAATACCGAGACCTGCCCGACCCTTGGGCGAAACGTTACGAATGATCGCCTGCAACGAGAATCTCACGGTAATTGAGAAGATCCTCAGCCAACGAAAAAGGAAGGAGCACGCCGGAGCTTCTGGCCCGTTTGCCCGCCGCGTGGGCGCCACAGGGTCTGTTCGCCTGAAGTTCCCCACGGTCAACCCTGGATGCTGCCGCCCGGCGGGCAGGCTATCGGCTGACCTGACGACAGGAATGGACCGCAAAAGGTTAGTGGCAGGGCGGGGTTTTTTGGAGTTGCGGAATGAAACGGGGCACGAGTTCCGGCTAGCGGCGAGGGACGTTGGCACCTCGTCCGATGCATTGGACCCTGGACCAGACGCCGAGACGGCGTTTATCCGGCCTATACTCTGGTCATGACGGTTTCGGGAAGATTGCTGCCGAGCACGGGGTAGACGTCGGAGCCCGATGCCTCGCCCGGTGCTGCGCAAGTTGAAGCAGTTCGACCGTGCACGGCGCATCGAGGACCTGCACGCACCACCGGCGAACCGGCTGGAGCAACTGAAGGGCGCTCGCTCGGGCTAGTGGAGCACCCGCATGAACGATCGGTTCCGCATCTGTTTTTCGCTGGACGGGCGCCGACGCGGAAGACGTCGTGATCGCGGATTGTCGTTCACGGAGATCGACATGAGCAGGAAACTCAAACCCGTCTCGCCAGAAGCGATGCTGGTCGAGGAGTTCCCCAAGCCGCTGGGCATGAGCAACTGCCGGCTGGCGAAGGAGGTCGGCGTGCCCACGCAGCGCATCGGTGAGATCCCCGCCGGCAAGCGCGCCATCACCGCGGACACCGATCTGCGGCTGTGCCGGTACTCCGAGCCTCGATACCGCGGGGCCGGATTGCACGAGGGAATCGAGTCGGAAGAGTCGTCGCCGCGCAAACGGGTCCATGAACTCAGTGTTGGCAAGGCCAGCGCGTTCTAACGGTGAACATGACGGTGAACGCGAACTGCACAGAGGACTGGTAGCAATGGAACAGCGGATCGGGAGTGCCGTCGATGATTGAGTGGGCGTCGGTTTCGATAGGCAAATCTGCCGCCAAAGCAGTCGCGTCGAACTGCCGGCACGAGGTTTCCGTCAGCGCCGCTCCCCCTGGAATACCGAAGAAGCGAACACCTCCACGGCGCTCGTACCAGCAGATGTCTGACGAACCGACCCCATCCGATGCTCGGAGCCACGGCAGGGTCGTGTCGGTACGCGGCGGTGTCGTGGATGTGCGTTTCGAATCGGATCTGCCTCCGATCTACACGGTACTGCGCGCGGGCGCGGACAGGCAGATCGTCATCGAGGTGCTGGCGCAACTCGATGCGAATCATGTGCGCGGCATTGCCCTGACCCCGACCCAGGGTCTGGCGCGGGGCATGTCGGTAGAGGACAGTGGCGGGCCGCTACAGGCACCGGTCGGCAAGGGCACGCTCTCGCGGATGTTCGACGTGTTCGGCAACGTCATCGACCGCGAAGCAGACCCGACCGACGTAGAGTGGCGTTCGGTGCATCGGGCGCCGCCGCCCCTGGTGCGACGGTCGACCAAGTCGGAGGTTTTCGAAACCGGCATCAAGGTCATCGACGTGCTGGTGCCACTGGAACGTGGCGGCAAGGCGGGACTGTTCGGCGGGGCGGGCGTCGGCAAGACGGTGCTGCTCACCGAAATGATCCACAACATGATTGGCCAGCATGAAGGGGTCAGCATGTTTTGCGGCATCGGCGAGCGCAGCCGCGAAGGCGAGGAGCTGTACCGGGAGATGAAGGCCGCCGGGGTATTGCCCAACATGGTGATGGTGTTCGGCCAGATGAATGAGCCGCCGGGTGCCCGCTTCCGTGTCGGCCATGCAGCGCTGACCATGGCCGAATACTTCCGCGACGATGAGCGCCGCGATGTGCTGTTGCTCATTGACAACATCTTTCGCTTCATCCAGGCCGGCATGGAAGTGTCCGGCCTGATGGGCCAAATGCCGTCGCGCCTGGGCTACCAACCGACCATGGGCACCGAGTTGTCGGGGCTGGAAGAGCGCATCGCCAACACCGATAGCGGCGCCATCACTTCGATCCAGGCGGTGTATGTGCCGGCGGACGACTTTACCGATCCGGCGGCGGTGCATACGTTCTCGCATCTTTCCGCGTCCATCGTGCTGTCGCGCAAACGCGCGAGCGAAGGCCTGTATCCGGCCATCGACCCGCTGCAATCAAGTTCCAAGATGGCTACGCCGGGCGTCGTCGGCACACGCCACTATGCTTTGGCGCAGGAAATCCGCCGCACCCTGGCCCAGTATGCGGAGCTCAAGGACATTATCGCTATGCTCGGACTGGAGCAGCTTTCGCGGGAGGACCGCAAGGTGGTTGCCCGCGCGCGCCGTCTGGAGCG
>Ga0114946_10002280_pt1 | contig 13186 bp, 10 predicted proteins | sample WalLakDeSediment_FD_88676 | JGI IMG/M metagenome (GOLD analysis project Ga0114946, IMG submission 88676) | Lake sediment microbial communities from Walker lake, Nevada to study Microbial Dark Matter (Phase II) - Walker Lake 11/02/13 Deep Sediment | ecosystem: Environmental > Aquatic >...
AAAGAGAAGTGGATGGCCATTTACGAAGCGAATAAAGCGCTCATTGGCGATAATCCCGCAGCCCTCAAGGTCGGCCAGGAATTGAAGATTCCCAAGCTGGGCTAAACCGACCGCTATTTTTCTTCCAATCAAAAAAGAGCCGGACTGCGCAGTCCGGCTCTTTTTTGATTGGTCAGGCCAGGCTCATTTTGGCGCCTGACCTGGCGTATGGCTGGTTTTCGTTTACGCTTCAGGAATGCGCAGCTTTTGACCCGGGCGGATCAAGCGCGGATTCTGAATCTGGTCTTTGTTTAGCTCAAAGATTTCCGGCCAGCGGTTGGCGTTGCCCAAAGTCTGCAGCGCGATGCCGCTCAGCGTATCGCCCGACTTCACCTCGTACATACGCTGCGCAGCTGCCTGGGCCGCTTCCGCCGCCTGGGCCTCCTCGGCCGCGCGCTTGGCCGCTGCTTCACGGGCCTTTTGGGCCGCTTCAATGCGCTGCTGGCGCTCGGCGCTCAGCTTACGAGCCTGCTCGGCCTCCTCACGCTGCTTGCGGGCTTCCTCTTTGGCCTTTTCCAGGCGCGCCGCGGCTTCCTCGGCTTGCCGCTGGGCTTCTTCAGCCTCTTTCTTCTTCTGCTCGGATTCGGCGCGCTGGCGGGCGGCTTCTTCCGCCTTGCGGCGGCGTTCGTCTAGCTCGGCCTGGCGGGCGGCCTGCTCGGCGGCCGCGCGCGCGGCTTTGTGAGCGGCCGTGGCCTTGAGCGCATCTCCGGCTTTTTCCAACGCTTCCGCTTCGGCGTCGCTGATGGCGCCCTTGCTGAAGATTCCTTCGCTGTGCGCCTCGGCAATCGCTTTCCCCAAACCCATGAGGAAGCTGCCCAGCTCATCCATCTCATCACGCGTGGCTTTGCTTTCTACCGTGGATGCGATCTGTCCCAGGGTCTTGAGAACCTCCGGAAGCGGTGTATTCGCATTGACCTTGTGTTTGCCGTCCTGCGCGCCAACAATTTCGCGCACCAATTCTGTACGCGCCTTGTAACTCTTCAAGCCGTCCTCAAGCGCCTGGGCTTCTTTACGCTTTTCGATCATGCCCATGCGACCCTCAGCCGAGGTTAGGGCCGTCTGCAGCCAATAGGGTGAATCTTTCAATAACTGCCACTCGAAATCGGTGAATACATTTTTCTTGGTCATGGTTTGTAATCTATCTCCTTCATGAAAATGTGGCGCGATTGGGATAAATCGCGTTACAGATGGGCATGCATGGTAACACAACCCATGCACGTTGTTTCCTGTGCGGCTTTATATAGTGGATAACGTTTGCCAGCTTCTATTGGACATGCATTGAGGCAAAAAGTCACGCAAATTGCCTTAAAGTTTTGGAAATCAGCGGCCAATGACGGGCGCAAAGCGCACATACGCGGCCGGGAAACAGGCGTTGCATTACTCCACGTACGGATCGGGAATACCCCAGGTTTTGGCGACCGGCAAAGCAAAGACGATACCCGTATAGGGTTGGGTGAGGTCGCCGACAATTTTTTCAGTGGCGGCCACGGCCGTTTCGGCCACGTCCAGGCTCTCAATCACCGCAAACAAGGTATTGTGGCCCACGCGTCCGGCGCCAAAAACCTGGCTAAAACCGGCAAACGTCGGTTGCCCTTCCGTGCGGCGAAACAGGCGGTTAACGCCGGTGCTTTCCAGGATCGTGATGCCCCGCACACCGGCCTGCCGCCAGGCATCCATCACCTCATTCAAGCGCGTGCTGTCATCTAAAACCATCATCAACATATACATGGAAACCTTCCTCCTCAGAAAACGGAACGCAGAGTTACACGGAGAAGACGCAGAGATACGCGGAGATTTTTGTAAACCGGGTCCGTTTTCATAATTCGTGGTGCGCCGCGGCGTATGTTGCCTCCTCAAAAATAGAATGTCGTTAACCCATTGGCATTCTTCTTTTCGCGCCGGAGCGCATCAGGCTGGCAGGTTGTGGATAGTGGGTGAGGCCTGCTCCTTGTGCTGGCGGTAGTCCGCATAATAGCGCTGCGTTTCACCCAGCCAGGCGCTCAACAACTGCTCATCGCTCGCTTGTAAAAGTTCCGCCACGGCCGTTAACGCCTGCTGGTACTGCGCCAGGCGCGCCAACACCGCCGCGCGGTTCGTTTGTAAAATATCCAGCATCATGCGCGGGTCGGAACCGGCCAGGCGGGCCGCGTCGCGAAAGCCCGACGCGCTCACCGGCCAGACCCGCTCGTCCGCCATGGCCGCGGCGCAGTGCACCAGTGCGGACGCGGCCAGGTAAGGCACGTGGCTCACCATGGCCACGATCTCGTCATGCGTCTCCGGCGACAAGAACAAGGGCTGCGCGCCTACGGCCGTTACCAGCTCCAGCGCCAACTGCTCCACGCGCGGGGTGGTACGGCCGTTGCGGCACAACACAAAAGTCTGCCCACAATACAACATTTCATCCGCCGCCGCCAGCCCGGCCAGCTCTTTGCCGCACATCGGGTGGCCGCCGATGGCCTCAAAGCCATCAGGCAGCGCCGCCAGTGCGGCGCCGATAGCCGTCTTGGTGCTGCCCAGGTCCAGCAGCGCGCAGCCGGACGGCCGTAAGTGGGGCAGCGTTGCCAGCGTCGCCAGTATCGCGCTAACCGGCGTCGCCAGCACCACCAGGTCCGCCTGGCGCACGCCCTCGGCCAAATCGGCCGTGGCCACGTCGACGACACGTGCGCGCAGCGCCTGCCGGCGCGTCGCCGCGTGCAGCTCCACACCCACTAGTTTAGCCACGCGGCCGCGCAGCGCCAACGCCAACGAGCCGCCCATCAATCCCAAACCAACAATACAAACGCGTGCATCCTGTAATCGCTTTGCTTCCACAATACAATTTCCCTGCGTAACTCATCATCGCCCGATCATTACAATAAGGCAAAACTTCCAGTACAAGTCGCCATAACGGCCGTTAGCCTCTTGCAGCTAAGCGCAGCGCGCGCCTCCAGCCAGCCTACCTGATTATACAAATTGCCATAGTTTCCACACAGTCAGGCTTAAGCTTGCCGCCGGGGCCGGCGGCTACACAATACAAAAGGCGCGGGATGCGGCTAACCGCGCCCCGCGCCTCTTTGCGGTAATTGGAGAAGCAATGGATCTTAATCGCCGGACGCAAGCGCCGCCAACGCCGGCTCCGCCTCATAACCCTCAGCCTTGCTGCGAAGCTGGGCCACCTGCGTGAGCAAAATCCCGTAGATCACTTTCGAGCTAATGTCGGCCACCGTATAGGTAATCTGCCGTCCTACCACGCCCGCCTCCGAGTTCATCAGCAGGGGCATGAGATAGCCGCCGGGATACAGCATCCAGGAAATCAGAAACAGCCACCAGATAGCGCCCATGATCTTGACCGCCTGAGGCGGCAAACCGATGCTGCCTTCCCGGATTACACGGTAGATCAGGAACAAAACGTGCACAAAGAATGCGGTGCTGATGGCGCCCCAAATTAGCAGGGCGGCCACGCTCGTCGTCTCATAGAATTGGCCGACGTATCCGGTAATGATCATCATCGCGCCGGAGAAGAAAAACCAGTTGCGCAGCCGGTTGCGCTGGGCTTTCGAGATTTCAACGACAAACAGGATCTGGAATAGCAGCATAGGCACGTCAATCAGCCAGTTAAGGTAACGATAACCATTCGAGAAGTTGTCGGCCTGCGCCGCGCGCTCATAAAGACCTGAAGCAGCGTTGAATTGAAACGCATTGGTCCAGCTAGTCTGCTGGAAATAGAGAATGAGGAAGGCGGAGACCATGACCACAACCGAGAGAACGGAGGAGATGCGGTAGCGCGGCGCAACCGTGCGGATGGTCAAAACAAAATAAAATAGGGCGGCCAGCATGACGGCAAAGCCCAATGTTAGAACATGTGACACCATTTCGTAAGCCATTGGTGAATAGCTAAACAAATTTTCCATCGTGAGACTCCTTTATCTTTAATTTCAGCAATATCCTCTGCTGAATGAATAAAATATTTTGGGCAGACGCATTTGCCCAAATTTTGTCAATATTTTTACCAACATTCTAGCAACTCAGAGGGATTTGTCTATATTTTGTCTGTATTTTCTCAGATTTGACCCAAGGCTAGCCCATACGGTTAACGGCATCAGGTGTGTTCGGACGGCACGATTGTGAAATTAGCCGCAGCCACATTTCATGTTACAATTTAGTCTGTGGCGTCATTGCCCGACTCGGTCAGGCGCAGCGCCGGGCAGCGTCACAAATAGCCCACATTTCCCCTTAAAAATTGTCAGGAGACAGCTATGACCACCGATTTCATTTTCCGCGGGTCCGTGCAGGACGTTGACCCCGATTTGCAAGCGCTGCTCGAACGCGAGGACCGGCGCCAGCAAGAAACCATTATCCTCATCGCTTCCGAAAGCGAAACCCCGGAAGCCATTCACGCCGCCATGGGCTCCAGCTTCGGCCACATCTACGCCGAAGGCTATCCGCGCGAGGAAAGCCGGCGGCAAACCGAAGCCGAAATCCTGGACGTTGAAAAGGAACTGGCCCACTACCGGCGCTACGGCGACCCGCGTTACTACAAGGGCGTGGAGCTGGCCGACGTGCTCGAAGCGCTCACGCGCCGCCGCGCGGCCGAACTGTTTGCCGCCAACGGGGTCAGCGCGGACGACCTGTTCGTGAACGTGCAGCCGCTCAGCGGCGCCCCAGCCAACAACGCCGTTTACACCGCCCTGCTTGAGCCCGGCGACGCCGTCATGGGGCTGAACCTCAACGACGGCGGCCACCTTTCGCACGGGGCGCCGGTCAACCGCTCCGGCAAAATCTACAAAAGCGTGCCCTACTTCGTAGACGAGCAGACCGAACTGCTGGACTACGACGCCATTGAGCAAATCGCGCTGGCGGCCAGGCCCAAAATCATCGTCGCCGGCTATTCGGCCTACCCGATGATTGTGGATTGGCAGCGCTTCCGCGCGATTGCGGACAAATGCGGCGCCTACCTGCTGGCCGACATCGCCCACATCTCCGGCCTGGTGGCCTCCGGTATGCACCCCAGCCCGATCGGCGTCGCCGACGTGGTCACAACGACGACCCACAAAAGCCTGTGCGGCCCGCGCGGCGCCATGATTCTGACCCATCGCCAGGACCTGGCGCGCAAACTGGACCGCGCCGTCTTCCCCGGCGAACAGGGCGGACCCCACGTCAACACGATGGCCGCGCTGGCGATTGCCCTTAAGCTGGCCAAAAGCGAGCGGTTCGTAGCGCTACAAGAACGCATCGTGCGCAACGCCGCGCGCCTGGCCGCCAAACTGGTCGAGCACGGGCTGCGCGTCGTGGGCGGCGGTTCCCAAAATCACCTGCTGTTGATCGACACGAAGAGCGTAAACCACAACGGCGTGCATCTTTCCGGCGACATGGCGGCGCGCATTTTGGACGTGGCCGGCATCGTGGTCAACCGCAACACCATCCCCGGCGACCGGGGCGCCTTCAACCCCACCGGCGTGCGTCTCGGGACGGTCTGGATCAGCCAGTTGGGCTTTGGCGACGCCGAGGTCGATCTGCTGGCGGAGGCGATGGCGGCGCTGCTGAAGGGATGCACGCCCTACACCTACAGCGCGCCGGGCGGGAAAACGCTGCTGCGCGCCAAGGTCGATCCGGCCGCGCTGGCGCGCGCGCGGGAGATTGTGCGCCAGCTTCGCCGACTACCCCCTCCGCGGCCGGCTGGCCATCTTGTAGCGGCGCGCGGCGCGGAGGCGGCGCCGTTCCTCGACCAGGCGCTAACCAGCGACGTATGGGCTCTGCAAGATGGGGAATCCCAGCCGACGCGCGTGTACGGCCCGGAAATCGACGCCACGGCCGTACTCTACCGCGTGCAGGCCGACCAGTTTTACCTGCGCTTCCGGGACGAGGCGCTGGCGCAGAAAACGGCCGTCTGGCTGCGCGACCTCTCCGACGGCTACGTCCAGTTTGACGACGTCTACGCCAAGCTCCCCGGCCCCGTCGTCGTGCAAAACGCGCCCGACTCCGTCACCGACGCGCTGCGCGTGCTGGGCGACGTGGTGGGGAACCTGGTGCAGGCCATCGGCCAGGCGACCGGCCTGGAAATCCCGCGCGCCGACGACGCGGCCGCTTTTGCCCCCGCCAAGCCCTACTTTATCGGCCACGAGCGCGTCCGCCAGAGCGGCGGCGCGGCGCTGCCCCCCTTCACCTGGGAAGAGCCGGCCGACGCCCCGCTGAAGCGCACGACGCTTTACGCCGCCCACCAGGCGCTGGGCGGGCGCATCATCCCCTTTGGCGGCTACGAGCTGCCCGTCTGGTACAGCTCGGTGAGCGAGGAGCACGCGGCCGTGCGCGAAGCGGCGGGGCTGTTCGACGCCACCCACATGGGCGTGCTCGAGGTCAGCGGCCCATACGCGGCCCAGTTCCTGGACCTGGTCACCACCAACGACGTGTCGACGCTGGCGGTGGGCCAGTCCCACTATACCTACTTCCTGCTGCCGGACGGCAGCGTGGTGGACGATCTGATGATTTACCGGCGCGACGCGGAGCGCTACATGCTGGTGGTGAACGCCTCCAACAACGATAAGGATTGGGCCTGGCTGAACGGGGTGAACCGGGGCGAGGTGATGATTGACGCGCAACGGTCGTTTGCCCGCATCCAGCACCCCGTCACCCTGCGCGATCTGCGCGACCCGGCCCACGGCGCGGAATGCCGCGTGGACGTGCCGCTGCAAGGCCCGCGCGCGCGCGACATTCTGCTGGCGCTGTGCGACGACCCCAGCCTGGCGGCGCGCATCAAGGCCCTGCCGTGGGCCGGCCTGACCGAAGGCCAACTGGGCGAGTTTGACGTCATCATCTCGCGCACCGGCTACACCGGCGAGCGCATCGCCTACGAGATTTTCGTCCATCCCGAGCAGGCGCCGGCGCTGTGGGCGCGGCTGATGGAAGCGGGCGCGCCGTTCGGGCTGAAGCCGTGCGGCCTGGCGGCGCGCGACAGCACGCGCACCGAGGCCGGGCTGCCCCTTTACGGCCACGAACTGGCCGGCGACCTGGGCCTCAACCCGGCCGACGCCGGCTTCGGCAGCTACGTCAAGCTGTGGAAACCGTTCTTCATCGGCCGCGTGGCCTTCATCGCGCACGAGCAGACGCGCGACCGGGTCGTGACGCGCTTCCGCATGAACGACAAAGCCGTGCGCCGGCCGGAAACGGGCGATCCGGTGCTGGACAGGCGCGGCAAGGTCGTGGGGCGGGTGACAAGCTGCGCCATTGACAGCGAGGGCTACCTGCTGGGGCAGGCCGTGCTGCCGCTGGAGCTGAGCGCGCCGGATACGGCCGTGTTCATCTACCAACTCGGCGGGGGCCAGCGCGCCATCCGCGCACCCAGCGCCATCACCGCCGGCGCGCGGCTGCCCATACCCGACGGCGCTACGATGCTGACGCGCTTCCCGGTGAGGAAGAAGCGTTAGAACGTTGGAACGTCGTTTGACATGTAGGGGATGACGCGGTACGATACGCAATCATCTCTAGTTACCATACGAACATGGATAAGTGACTGCTACACCGCAGCGGGGTGGCAGTCACTTTCGCCTATTTTAGGCAGGCAGGGCAGCTTCTCAATTAAAAGGTGAGGAACCATCATGCGCCGCGAAGTTTTAACCTGGTCTGACGTAGACAAATTAATTGACTATCTGGTGCCGCAAATCCACGGCCGTTTTGACTCCATGCTCATCATCACCCGCGGCGGGATTGTTCCCGGTGGGATGCTGGCTGAAGCGCTCAACATCACCTACATTCTCACGGCCTCGATCCGCTTTCCGGCCGACTTTCCCGGCATGCAGCCGGAACAGGCCAAATACGCCATCCCCGAGTTCATCCAGTTTCCTGCTGACGAGTTACTTGAAGACCGGCGCATTCTGGTGGTGGATGACGTGTGGACCAAGGGGCGCAACAGCGTCACGGTCGCCAACCGCGTGGCGGCGGGCGGCGGTCACCCGGAAAGCTGCGTGCTGCACTACAAACCCTCCAAGTCCCTCTACCCCCGCTACACGCCCACCTATTATGCGGCCGTGACGGACGCGTACATCATTTATCCCTGGGAACTGGACCGCGGGCCGGAAACGCTGGGGATGTGGAACTAAAACAGGGCCGCGCCGCAAACAGTTGAACGGTTGCCCGACTTCTGGTAGGATTAGTTCACGATAACGATGCGCCCATGTGACCGGTGATGACTGGGTCCCTGGCGGCAGAAGCCGTCGAACCGCGTCAGGTCCGGAAGGAAGCAGCGCTAAGGCGTCACTTCTGGGCGCCCAGGAAAACCTGGTGGTCACCGGTTCCATGGGCGCATCCGACAATAAGGACTGAGGACTGAGCCATTCTAGCACTCAGTCCCCGGTCTTTTTTTATGTTGAGCACTAAACGCCGCCGCCTGGTTATCATTTTGCTGGCGCTGCTGGGCCTGAGCAGCCTGGCGGCGGCCACGTACCTGTTCGCGCAGGCGCCCTACACGCTGTACGACGGCGACACGGCCGTGACCCTCAACGGCCGTTACGCCACCGTCGGCGACCTGCTCGACGCGGCCGGCGTCAGCCTGCGCCCGGAAGACGGCGTGACGCCCCCGCGCGACGCGCCGGCCCCGCCCGGCGGCGCCATCCAGATTGAGCGCGCCCGCCCCGTTAGCGTGCGCACCGAGGAGGCCGCGCGCACGCTGTGGACCCGCCAGCCCACGCTGGGCGCCTTCCTGCTAGAAGCAGGCATCCGCGTGCAGCGCGCCGACCAGATCTTCGCCGATGGGCGCGCGCTGCCCTTTGGCGCGCTGGATACGGCCCCCCTGCCGGCGACGCTGGAAATCGGCCGTTTTCACACCATCACGATCCAGGACGGCGACCAGCGCCAGGTCGTGCGCACGGCCGCGCAAACGGTCGGCGCCGCGCTGCAGGAAACCGGCGTCACGGTCTACGCCGCCGATGGGGTGACGCCCCCGCTGGGCGCCTGGCTGACGCCCAACCTCACGATTGAAATCAAGCGCTCCAAACCGCTGACGCTTGTGGTCGACGGCCGTGTCATTCAAACCCGCAGCCACCACGCCAACGCGCTCGACGTGCTGGCGGAGGCCGGCGTTGGGCTGATCGGCTTCGACTACACGCGCCCCGGCCCGGAAACGCTGCTCAAGCCGGACGACGTAATCACCGTCGTGCGCGTCACCGAAGATTTCGTCACCGTCGACCAGCCGATTCCCTTCCAGACCCTCCACCAGGCCAACGCCGAACTGGCGCTGGACACGCAGGCCGTCGTCAGCTACGGCACGCCGGGCATTCAGCGCCAACGGCTGCGCGTGCGCTACGAAAACGGCGTGGAGGTCAGCCGCACGGTCGACGGGGAATGGATGGCCCAGGCGCCGGTCAACCAGGTCATCGGCTATGGTACCCAAATCAACCTGGGGGTTGTGGACACGCCCCAGGGGCCGCGCGAATATTGGCGCGTGGTGCGCATGCGCGTCACCTCCTACACGGCCGCTTCCTCCGGGCGCGCGCCCAACGATCCGCGCTATGGCATCACCGCCAGCGGCCGGCCGGCAGGTACCGGCGTCGTGGCCGCCGACCGCGCCGTCGTGCCCTTCCGCTCCGAGGTCTTCGTGCCGGGCTACGGCGTGGGCTTTGTGGGCGACACGGGCGGCGGCGTGCGCGGGCGCTGGATCGACCTGGGCTACGACGAAGACGAGTTTGTCTCCTGGTCGGGCTACGTGGACGTCTACTACCTGACCCCCGTCCCGCCGCCCGACAAAATCAACTACCTCCTCCCCCAAGCCCTCCCCTAGCGCCCATTGCTGCCCGCCACTCGCCGCTCGCCACCCGCTCCCATGCACCCCAAGCAACTCCTCGCCCAATACGGACTCGAACCCAAGAAAAGCCTGGGCCAAAATTTCCTGTTCGACGAGAACGTGCTGGCGCGCATCGCGGCCACGGCCGATTTGCGGCCGCACGACCAGGTATTGGAGGTTGGGCCGGGACTGGGCGCGCTGACCCGGCGCCTGGCGCAGGCGACCGCGCGCGTGGTGGCGGTGGAGCTAGACGCGCGCTTCTTGCCCATTTTGCGCGACCAGCTGGCGCCGTTCGCCAACGTGCAGATTGTGCACGGCGACATTTTGGAACAGGATCCGGCCGCGCTGTTTGAGGGACCGTACAAAGTCGTGGCCAACGTGCCTTACTACATCACCGGCGCCATCTTGCGCCATCTGCTGGGCGCGCGCCACAAGCCGGCCTGCCTGGCGCTGACGGTCCAGGAGGAGGTGGCGGAGCGCATCACGGCCGTTCCGCCCAATATGAGCCTGCTGGCGGTGAGCGTGCAGTTTTACGGCCGTGCCGTCGTGGCGCACAGCATCAAGGCCGGCGCCTTTTGGCCACGACCGGACGTGGATTCGGCCGTGGTGCGGATTGACGTAAACGAGGATTTAACGCGGGTGGACGAGGCGGCTTTCTTCCACGTGGCGCGGGCCGGTTTCAGCCAGAAACGGAAGCAGTTGCAGAACAATTTACGCCGGTTAGGGCTAGACAAACGCGCCGTGCAGGGCGCCCTCGCCGCCGCCGGTATCGACGGCCGTCGCCGCGCCGAAACGCTCACCATCGAGGAGTGGCGCACGTTAACCAAAGTGATGCGTAGCGAGTGATGCGTCATGAGTGTTGTAGCAAATCTACGCGGCGCCTGCACCCGCGCCAAAATCAGCTATACTTCCGCATACCATTCAACTTCGACAATCCGCTGCCGGGCGCGGTCTGGCGGCCGGCTGGCGGTTGCTACGATTGTGGGACGACGCTATGATGATTGACCCTTCTTTGCCCCTGATTGACCTGCACCGCCACCTGGACGGCAGCGTGCGCCTGCAAACGATTCTCGACCTGGGGCGGCGCCACAACCTGCCCCTGCCCGCCTGGACCGTAGAGGAACTGCGGCCGCACGTGCAAATCACCGCGCGGCAGCCGGGCGTCATGGCCTTCATCGCCAAATTCAAATGGATGATCGGCATCCTGGTGGATTACGACGCCTGTTACCGCGTCGCCTACGAAAACGTGGCCGACGCGCGCGCCGAAGGAATCCACTACATCGAACTGCGGTTCAGTCCCTGGTTCATGTCCCAGCCGCACGGCCTGGACCCCGCCGGCATCGCCGAGGCCATTGTGGCGGGGGTACAGGCCGGCGCGCGCGACTTTGGCGTGCGCGCCAACCTGATCGGCATCCTCAGCCGCACCTACGGCGTCGAGGCCTGCTGGCGGGAGCTGGACGCTCTGCTGACGCAGCGCGATCACCTGGTCGCGCTGGATCTGGCCGGGGATGAGGCAAACTTCCCGGCCGGGCTGTTTGCGGACCATTTCCGCCGCGCGCGCGACGCGGGCTGGCAGGTGACGGTGCACGCCGGGGAAGCGGCCGGGCCGGAGAGCGTGTGGACGGCCGTGCGCGAGCTGGGCGCCGTGCGCATCGGCCACGCCGTGCGCGCCGCGGAAGATCCGGCGCTGCTGGATTACCTGCTTGAGCATCAAATTGGCATCGAGGCCAACCTGACGAGCAACGTGCAGACCAGCACCGTATCCGACTACGCCGCCCACCCGCTGCGGGAGTTCCTGGCGCGCGGGCTGCTGGCCACCATCAACACCGACGACCCCGGCATCAGCGCGATTGATCTGCCTTATGAGTACAACGTGGCCGCGCCCCAGGCCGGGCTGACGCCGGAGGCAATCCGCCAGGCGCAGCGCAACGCCCTGACGGCGGCATTTATACCGGCTGAAGAGAAACGGGCACTGTTGAAAAAAGTGGCGCGAGATGAGTGATGAGTTGACCAATCCGCATGCCGCACGCCGCGCGCCGTATTTGAATATAGAGCGTTTGGAGCCGGGGGACTACGCGTGCACACGGGAGCTGCTGACGCCGCTGGATTTTCATCTGGTGCTGCAGAGTATCCTGGCGGGCCTAACGCCCGCCACGCTGTACGTTGATGCGGTCGATCAACCCACGGCCGTTTTTGGCTGGAGCGGCCATCGCTTTTTCCTGGCGGGCCGGCCGGACAACGCCGCTTTTAACGCCGCGGTGCGCAACCTGTTCGTCAACGAGATTTACCCCCAAAGCCTGACCTCCGACACGCTAGAAGCCTTTGTGCTGGTTTACGCGCCCGGTTGGGAGGCGGCCATCGCGGACCTGCTGCATGACAAGCATCCCATCCGGCGCATGCACCAATATTACGCCATCACGCCCGCAGACGCAGACGCCGCCGCGGCGCAAGATTGGCGCGCGCGGACCCCGCCCGACTTCCAGGTACATGCGGCTGACGCGGCGCTGCTGGCGCAGACGCACCTGGCCAACCTGGATCTGCTGCGCGAGGAGATGTGCTCGGAACGGCCGTCTGTCCCCGACTTTTTGGCCCGCAGCTTCGGCTACTGCGCCGTGCACGCCGGGCAGACGCTGGCCGGCTGGTGCCTCTCCGAATACAACACAGACGACCGCTGCGAGGTGGGCATTGCCACCCTGGCGCCGTTCCAGCGCCAGGGGCTGGCCGCCCTGCTGGGCGCGGCGCTGATCGACCACGCCTTCAGCGTGGGCATGCGCACGGTGGGCTGGCACTGCTGGGCCGACAACCTGCCCTCGGTCAAGACGGCGCTCAAGCTGGGCCTCAGCCACGTGTGCGACTATCCCAGCTACCTGGCCTTCTTCGATCCGGCCCTGAATCTGGCGGTCAACGGCGACATGGCCTTTAGCGCCGGCGACTACGGCGCCGCGCGTGACTGGTACCGGCGCGCCTTTGCCGCCGGGCAATCAAACGCCTGGGCTTACTGGAATGCCGCCTGCGCGTACGCCCGCCTGGGTGAGGTGGATGCGGCGCTGGCGCATTTGCAAACGGCCGTTGCGCACGGCTTCACCAACCTGGACCACATCCGCAACTCATCCCACATGAACGCGCTACACGTTACCCCTGGCTGGCAAGCGCTCATCGCTAAACTCGAAGCGCAAAGTAACTAACGCTCTGGCCGCAGCCAGTGGGGCTTAGTAGTTACAAAGAAATAGTTAAACCGAAAAGGAAACCATCCAATTGCCTCTTGCGTTTCAAGCCGGGACAGGTCATACTGTAGGAAAGTCAGGGGCCGGGGTCGACCATTTGGTCATTGGCCATTTCCCAGCTCCAGGTATTAACCGGATAGCTAAACAAGGAGCCTGACCCATGATTCACTAC
>Ga0114946_10002282_pt1 | contig 13180 bp, 11 predicted proteins | sample WalLakDeSediment_FD_88676 | JGI IMG/M metagenome (GOLD analysis project Ga0114946, IMG submission 88676) | Lake sediment microbial communities from Walker lake, Nevada to study Microbial Dark Matter (Phase II) - Walker Lake 11/02/13 Deep Sediment | ecosystem: Environmental > Aquatic >...
TAGCCCAGGAGGCGTCAAAACAGTACGTGAGCCGCAGCTTCTGGCTAGGGTTCCAAATTTGATCAATTTTGAGATCGGTATCGCAGGCAACGGTCGATCGGAAAGCTGAGTTAGACACCACGTCGCCAGATGCCTCCTCGTAACGACGATAAGCCTCGACGACCCTTCCTTTGTCGTCAGTGATAATGTCACCCTCAATTAACCATTGCTTGTCATCGATCGAAACGACATGTGCGTCCATGTAGAGTTGAAAATCAATGGAGTCGCTCAACTCTTCTCCATAGCCGCCTGAGTCACCGGTGCCTGACCAATCGCATCCTAACAGGCTCATATCGAGATCAGGGTCAGGATCCCCGCAGCCTAGCGTGCAACTCAGTAGGCCGGCAATCCCTCCTGCCCCCACGGCCCCCAACAGGGGCCGACTGTTTGTCGGAAAACCTGACATGTTGTGCAGGATACCACGTGTTCAACGAGGATAGCATGTGTCACATGTGAGCATGTTCACTGGCGCGCCAGGTCCGCTCGGGTTCAGGTATCGCGCTCGGAGCTATCAGTTTGATCTTCCGATCACGCCCCGGGCCGTAAACCCCTCATTCCTCGAGCAGCGCGTCGATTTGCTTACGCAGGGTCCGCTCGCTCACTCACCTACCCCATGTGCAGATGTCGAACATCCCCGCGCCGTTACCCCGGGTGATCACGATGAGCGGTACAGGCAGTAGAAGCTTCATACCTGCGCGCCCGCGTCGGCGGGCCACGATGGAAGCTGCGAGGCTCGCTTGGCCGGCTCGTCGAGGCCGGCAAAGTCTAGCACCCGCGCAGGGCAGCGACCCGCTCCGGCAGGCCGATCCCGGTCACCAGCTGCCCACACGCGGCCGCGACCTCGCGGCCCCGGTTGACGCGCACCGTCACCCGACAACCAGCCTGGTGGAGCGCGGCCGCGAATCCGTCGATCCGGGCGCGGGCGCTGGCCTCGAGGCCCGGCGCCGCGTGGTGCGAATTATAGGGGATCAGATTGAGCATATGCGGCAGATCGCCGAGCCAATCGACGAGCCGCTCGATGTCCGCGTCGCTGTCGTTGATGCCCGCGAGCATCACATACTCCACGGTGATCCGCTCGCGCGGCTCGAACGGCCAGCGGTCCAAGGCCGCGCGCAGCTCGGCCAGATCCCACTTGCGGTTGACCGGCATGATCGCTGCTCGAGTGGCGTTGGTGGTCGCGTTGAGGCTGACGGCCAGGCGCGGCCGCTTCGGCGCGCGGGCCAGCTCGTCGATGCCCTTGACTAGGCCCGAGGTCGAGACGGTGATCCGCCGCGGCGAGAGCCCGAGCCCGCGAGCGTGGCACAAGATTGCGATCGCCTGGCTGACCTCGACGAGGTTGTGCAGCGGCTCGCCCATGCCCATGAACACCAGCGACAGCTTGTTGGGCGCGTCGGGGCCGATGCCGGCCATGGTCGCGAGCACCTGGCCGACGATCTCGCCGGCGCTCAGGTTGCGTTCGAGCCCCATGCTCCCAGTCGCACAAAAGCTGCAGCCCATGGCGCAGCCGACCTGCGACGAGATGCACAAGGTCACCCGCGGCGCCCGGACGGCGCGGGGCATGTGCACGGCCTCGAACGCGTCGCCGCGGCTGCGGTAGACCACCCGCGTGGTCCCGTCGCCCGCTCGCTCCTCGCGTTCGACGACGGGCAAGCGCAAGTCGGTGTGATCGAGGAGCCAGCGCGCCGCGGCTTGGCTCAGCGCAGGCGTGGGATCGGCCCACGTCCACGGGCGCTGGAGCCGGCCAAACACGTGGGTGGCCGAGCCGGGGCAGCCGTGGGCCTCGAGTTCTTCGGGCAGCAGACCAAAGCCGCTCGGGCGTTGGCCGAGGTCGCCGACCGGAGCGGCGGCGAACAGGGCGTGCATCGAAGCGGGCGAGGTCATCGCGGTGCTCAGAGTTACCGAGCCCCCGCGCTGCCGCAAGCTCACCCTGGGCTCAGTCCGCAGCGCGCTCGCCTTTGTGATGCTTGCCCTTGCCGAGCACCGCGTGGAGCCCCTTGACCTCGATGGTCTCCGCGACGATCGCCCGCTGCTCCGGGGTGAGGATGTCGTGAACCTCGGCGATCACTGCGCCAAACTCATCGCCGTGCTTGGCCTTGCGGTCGAGGATCGCGGCGCGGAGCGTGGCCGGATCGAGGGTCTCGGCCTTGAACGCGTCGGCGAGGGGCTTGAAGCTCGGCTTGTCGGCGTGGAGACCGGAGAAGCTCGCGCTCAGCTGGGTCTTTTGCTCGGCGGTGCACGCGACCGCCTCGCAGAAACGATCGAGCTTGTGAGCGAGGCGCTCGGCCGGGTCACGCTTGGGCTTGTCGCCGTGGTGGCCAAGCATCATCGGGCCCTTGGCCTCGAGCTTGTCGGCGAGCTTGACCCGCTGCTCGGGGGTCAAGATCGCGTGGAGCTGCGTCGCAAACTCGACCATCTTCGCCTGGTGCTCACCGGCGTCGTGCTTGGGGTGGGCGCGCTCGAGCAGCTTGGCGTCAAAGCTGTCGGCCCGAAACGCGTCGGCGATCAGCTTGTTGGCGTCCGCGCGGGCGGCTTTGTGCGCGTCGCGGGCCCCGGGGTGCTTGGCCGCGCGGCGGCTGGCGAACAGCTCGTCGATCTTGGCGGCCTGAGCCTCCGTGCAGTCGAGCTCGCTGCACAGCTTCTCGGCGGGGTTGTGGCGCTCACCGTGGTCGGGGTTGTCGTCGACGGCTGCGCCGGCGCGGTCCTCGTTCGGGGCTTCGGTCGAGTCGCAAGCGACGGCGAACAACAAGGAGGCGGCGAATACGAGGGCGATCTTGTTTGACATCATCGGTGCTAGTCCTAGCCCGGAGCCGAGCCGCGCCGGTCAACGGACGGCGCGGGTTTCGTAAAGCCCTCGCAAACCCAGCGCCGCGCTTGCCGGTTTGCGCACGATCCACGATGATCGGCGTCGATGGTCGCGCGATCCGGAGCCCAACTTTGAGTCGGATGTTGATCGACGGGGTCCCGATCCCCAGCGAGGGGGCGCCGGGGCGCTTCACCGACGACCAGATCCTCGAGCACTTCCTCGACTGGACCGTGGATCAGGGCTTCGAGCTCTATCCCCACCAAGAGGAGGCCGTGCTCGAGATCATGGCCGGGCGCCACGTCATCCTCAACACCCCGACCGGCTCGGGTAAATCTCTGGTCGCCCTGGCCATGCACTTCCGCGCGCTGTGCCGCGGCGAGCGGGCCTACTACACCTCGCCGATCAAGGCGCTGGTGTCCGAGAAATTCTTTGATCTGTGCCGGGTGCTCGGCGCCGAGCGGGTCGGGATGTTGACCGGCGACGCGGCCCTCAACCATGACGCGCCGATTATCTGCTGCACCGCCGAGGTCCTCGCCAACGTCGCCCTGCGCGAGGGCTCGATCGCCAAGGTCGACTACGCGGTGCTCGACGAATTTCACTTCTTCGCCGACCGCGACCGCGGCATCGCCTGGCAGATCCCGCTGCTGACCCTGCCGCAGACGACCTTCATGCTGATGTCGGCGACGCTCGGCGACACCAGCCGGTTTCAACGCGAGCTCCACGAGCGAACCCGCCACGAGGTCGCGCTCGTCAAGTCCGACGATCGCCCGGTCCCCCTCGAATTCTCCTACTCCGAAGATCCGCTCCACGAGACCATCGAGGCCATCGTCGAGGGCGGGCGGGCGCCGGCCTACGTCGTCAACTTCACCCAGCGCGAGGCCGCCGAGCTGGCCCAGGCCCTGACCAGCACCAAGCTCGTCGATCGCAAGCAGCGCGAGGCGATCAACGAGGCGCTCCACGGGTTTCGATTCGACACGGTCTACGGCAAGGACATCCAGCGCTTCATCAAGGCCGGCGTCGGCCTCCACCACGCCGGGCTCTTGCCCAAGTACCGCCTGCTGGTCGAGAAGCTCGCGCAAGACGGGCTGTTGCAGGTCATCTGCGGGACCGACACCCTCGGCGTCGGGGTCAACATCCCGATCCGCACGGTGCTGTTCACCAAGCTGTGCAAGTACGACGGCGAGAGCACCAAGATCCTCTCGGTCCGCGACTTCAAGCAGATCGCCGGCCGGGCCGGGCGCAAGGGCTTTGACGACCGCGGCTGGGTCGTCGCGCAGGCGCCCGAGCACGTGATCGAGAACCTCAAGCTCGAGGCCAAGGCCCGGTCCGCGAGCGCCGGCGGCAAGAAGCCCAAGAAGTTCGTGCGCAAGAAGCCGCCCGATCGCGGCTATGTCCACTGGGATAAGGACACCTTCGAGAAGCTCGTCAGCGGCGAGCCCGAGACCCTCCAAGCGGCGTTTCGCGTCGACCACGGGATGATGCTCAACATGCTCCAGCGGCCCGAGGCCCAGGGTTGGGGCGACATTCGGCCGGACGGGGGCTACCGCGATCTGCTCAGCTTGGTCGAGCAATCGGGCGAGCGCCCGGTCGTGGTCTTGCGGCTCAAGCGAGAGTCGGCCCAGCTGTTTCGGGCCCTGCGCGGGGCCGGGATCGTCGAGCTGCGCCCGCGGCCCGACGGCAAGCGCGGCCGGCTCGTGCACATGTCCGAGGGCCTCCAGCGCGACTTCTCCTTGCTGCAAACCCTCGGCCTGTACCTCGTCGAGGCGCTCGAGCTCCTCGACCCCGAGGACCCCGAGCACCACCTGCAGGTCATCACCTTGGCCGAGGCGATCCTCGAGCACCCCAAGGTGATACTCGCCCGGCAAGAGTCCAAGCTCAAGGGTGATCGGGTCAATGAGCTCAAGGCCGAGGGCGTCGAATATGAGGTCCGCATGGCCGAGCTCGACAAGATCAGCTACCCCAAGCCCGACCTCGAGTTTATCTATAATTCGTACAATCAATTCGCCAGCGATCACCCCTGGGTTGGGTCCGAGAATATTCGGCCCAAGTCGATCACCCGCGACATGTACGAGCAATGGTCGACCTTCAATGACTATGTCAAGGTCTACGGGCTCGCGCGCAGCGAGGGCCTGCTCTTGCGTCACCTCCACCAGAGCTACAAGGTCTTGGTCCAGACCGTGCCCGAGTCGCACAAGACCGAGGCCGTGGTCGACGCCATCGCGTGGCTGCGCGCGACCATCGAGCGCGTCGACTCGAGCTTGGTCCAAGAGTGGGAGCGGATGCTCAGCGGCGCCCACGACGTCGACGAGCGGCTCGCGCAAAAGCTCGAGAAGATGCGCCCGGCCGAGCTCGACATCTCGCTCGACAAAAAAGAGTTCTACGCCCGGATCCGCGCCGAGCTCCACCAGGTCATTCACGCGCTCTCGCGCCGCGATTGGGAGGAGGCCGTGGCCAGCATCCGGGCCCTGCCCGACGCCGAGGGCGAAGATTGGACCGAGGATCGGCTCGAGCAGACCCTGGCCAGCTATTACGACGAATACCCCACCTTGGTGTTCAACACGCGCTCCCGCCAGACCGACAAGACCCGGATCGATCAGCCCGAGGATCACCTGTGGACCGTCCGCCAGACCTTGGTTGATCCGGAGGAGCACGGGTTTTGGTTCATCGAGGGCGAGGTCGATCTACGCGAGGATCACTCGCCCGAGGGGCCGATCGTCCGGGTCCTGCGGATCGGGACCTGAGCCCGGCAAGCCCATGAGCCTCGAGTCACGCCCACCGAGCCCCGACATCGTCGTGGTCCGCGGCCCCGGCCCGCGCTGGCTGCAAATCAGCCTGGTCGTCGCGGCGCTGATCTACCTCGCCGCGATGGTCGCCGGCCCCAGCAAGCTCAGCGGCCGCGAGCCCGCGCTGCCGAGCTTGCGCTTGTTCACCCAGGTCGCCTGCTTGTTCCCCAACGCGGCGCGCATGTCGATTGATTACCGGGTCGACGCCTTCGACTGCGACAGCCGGACGCTCACCGAGCTCGACACCGGCGTGTATTTCCCCATGCACCGGAGCAACAAAGAGAACCGCCTGCACCGCGTGGGCTTCTTGTTCCGCAACAACGCCGCGGTGATGCAGGCGCTCGACGATTTCCTGGTCACCCAACACAACGCCCGCCTAGCCGCCGGCCTGCCCGCAAATGACGGGGTCGATGGCGTAATTGGGGGGATCCGCCTGCACAGCCTGCGCACGCCCCTCCCGGCCCTGGGCTCGCCGGTGCCGCGGTACCAAGGCCCGCGGCTCGACGAGCACCCCAAGCACCTGCGCAAGACCTGGTACCGGACCCCGCGGCCGCTCGTGCGTGAGCGCTGCGAGATCGCCCCGTACCTGCGCCCCGGAGCCGAGCTATGACGTTCGGCGAGCGCCTCCAAGCCATGGGTCGAGCGGCGCTCGCCCCCGTGCCGATCGTCCGGCTCGAGACCCTGCGAATCTTGCTGCCGCTGGCGATCCTCGCGTTCATGTCGATCCGCGCGGCGCACCTCGGCGACTGGATCGGCGACGCAGGGTTTAGCCTGCCAGACACCGGCGACGGCCACCGCCAGCCGCTCGCGCTCGGGCCCTTGCCGATGAACGCGGCGTTTGTCGTGGCCGTCGCAATGGTCGGCGCGGGCCTGTGCGTGGCCGCGGGGCTCCGCGCGCAACTTTGCGCCGGGATATTCTCAGCGATCTTGTTCTACGCCGCGCTCGCCGACCGGCTCTCGACCTTCTCGGTCACCAAGATCGGCGCGGTGCTGATGCTCGCCCTGGCCGTGAGCCCCTGCGGCGCCCGCTACGGGGTCGACGCCTGGCGACGCCGTCGCGCCGAGCCGAGCGCGCCACTGGCCACCCACGTCAGCGCCCTTTATGTTCGGTTCTTTCAAGCGCTGCTGTTGTGCGTCTACTTTGGCGCGGGGATCTGCAAGTACAACGGCGAATGGCTCGAGCGCAGCGACGTGCTGTGGACCCACATTCACGACAGCTACCAGACCTGGTTCGCCTATTGGTTGGGCAACAGCTTGCCGCCCGGCGCCTGGGGGGTGTTGCAGTGGATCACGCTGATCTTCGAGATCGGCGCGCCGCTTTGGTTTGTGGTCCCAGCGACCCGCGGCCCGGCGATCGTGGTCGCGCTCACCATGCACGCGGGCATTGGCCTGATGTTCGGCCCGGTGATCTGGTTTTCGGTGCTGATGATGAGCCTGGTGATCGGCTGCTGGCTGCCCGAGCGCTGGCTCGAGCGGGTCATCGGTCGGCTGCCGGGCTGATTCAGGCCGGCTGCTCGGACCAGCGCTTGAGCCCGGCCGCGAGCGCGTCGAAACCCCGCTGGACCTTGGCGCCGTAGAGCGCCTCGACGACCGGCGAGACCACCCCCGCGAACGCGTCCTCGCTGACGTAGCGGCAGCGATCCTCGGCCAGGACGTCGACCCGTTGAATCCGCTCGGCGCGAAACAGCCACGCCGGGCCCATGGTCATGCTCCAGCGCAGCTCCTCGCCGGGGGCCCAGCGGCGCAGGATCTCGACCTGCCGCCGGGGCTTGGCGCCGTCGAAGCTGACGTGCAAGACGATCGGGCTGCCGACCTGGAAGTCGGTCTCGATCCGCGGGGTGAAGGGGTTCCACTCGGCGTAGGTCGGGAGGTCAGCGAGGATCGCCCAGACCCGCGCGGCCGGGGCGGCGATCTCGATTCGCGTGGCGAAGACCTTGGCCATCGCTCCGAGCTTAAACGAAAGCAGCGCGCCGCCCAACTGGCGGCGCGCTGTCCGGCGTGCTCCGCAAGCGGGCTTAGTCGTTGGGCCACGGCTCGGGCGGCACGGGGTTGGGCGAGCTGGTCGCGCTGCCCCGGGCCTCGAGGTTCTCGATGAAGCGGTGCAGGTAGAACAGATCGTCCTCGATGTCGGCGTCGGGCGTCGCCACCAGCCAATCTTCGACGCTCAGGGTCAGCGGCTCGAGGATCGTCAGGGCGCCGCCGTCGTCGCCGACCGAGGCCCGCTGCGCGGCCATCTGAAAGCCGACGAAGATGTTGAGCATGACGAAGCCCTTTTCGACGCTGGGGCTGGCGAACCACCCGTTTTGCGGGGTCTCCCACGGGCCAAGCGGCGAGCTGATCTCGACGACTTGCTCGACGATCTCGCCGGTGCCCGGGTCTTGATACTCGAACTCGATGCGGCCGACCTCGCCGGGGCTCTCGCCGGTCGGGGTCAGCTCGAGCAGCATCGCCCCGCCGCCGCCGCGCCGACCGCTTTCGTTGTCGTCGACGCTGGTCCGGTGGGCGATCTGCAAGATCGGGATCTGGATGTGGCCATGGTTGCCCCAGACCTCGGCCTGCTTGGTCCCGTAGATCCGGCGCAGGTCGTAGCCCGAGAACACCGTGGCGTTGATGGTCACCTGCTGGGCGAGCGGCACGATGAACGCTTGGACCTCCTCCTCGAACACCTCTTCGACGGCGGCGTAATCCTCGATGTAATAAAATGATCCGCTGCCGACCTCGGCGAGCGAGCGCATGAGCTCGACGTCAAAGTCAGCGCCGAGCCCGATCGTGGTCAAGCCGTAGCCGAGCTCGGCCCAGGCCGAGGCGAGGCCGTTGATCTTGTCGGGGCTGGTGATCCCGGCCGTCGCCACGCCGTCGGATACGAGCAGCACCCGGTTTTGCCAGCCGTCTTGAGCGTAGGCGTGGACCTGCTCATAGGACATGCGTAGGCCGGCGTAGAGGTTGGTGGAGCCGACCGGATTGAGCGAGGCGATCGCCGAAGCGAGCGCGGCCGAGTCGCCGGCGACCTGCTCGACGAGGACCTCGGCATGATCACTAAACCCGACCAAGGTGATGCGATCATCGGGCTCGAGGCTGGCGCGCATGCGCAGCAGACCGTCGCGGACCCGGTTGATCGGCTCGCCCTGCATGGACCCGCTCAGATCGACGGCGATCGTCAGGTTGAGCGGCGGCCGGTCGAGCTTGGACGGGTCGATGGCCGTGTTCATGCCGATCATGACGATCGTGCAATTGGTCCCCGAGATCATGTTGCCCATGACCCCGAGCATCCCGTGAATGCACACGTTCTCGCCGCAAGTGGGCGCCGGCAGCTCGATCTTGTGCTCGGCGAAGAACCCGAGATCGTCGATGGTCTCGGGCCCGGGGATGTCGCCCGCGAGCAGGATCTCGCGGAACAGCCCGAAGTCCTGGGCGCCGCCTTGGCCAACGCCCGCGCCGAGCGAGCCGCCCGTGGAGCTGGCTTCACCGAGGTAACTGCCATCGTCAGCGCCGCAGCCGAACAGCGGCAGAGCCAGCGCGAAGCTGAGGCTGAGGACACAGGCGAGGCGAGATTGAAATGTAGCGGAGGTAGTCATGATCGCGGGCTCGTAAGGCTAAGGGCGGTACAGTGCAGTGCAGGGAGGACAGTCCAATTGCCGGGTCGCTTCACAGCGCCGGCTCCTCGATGATCACCAGGTCGATGTCGTAATCGAGCAGGCGAGCGCCGTCCGAGCAGCTCAGGTCGACGAGCGCCCGCTGCCGGACGTAGCTGACCATCATCGTGAACGCGGTCCCGGTCTCGGGCACGTCGGTCCAGCTGACCGGCACGCCGGGCTCGAGGAAGTCAGCCTCGCCTTGGATCGCGAGCTGGGCCGAGCGCTCGACGGAGGCGCAGTCGCTCTCGACCTCCCACGGGCAGGCGACGGCGGGGATCGCGACCAGCTCGCGGCCGCTCGCCGCGGCGACGATCTTGGGCTGGTTGCCGCCGCGCAAGTAACGGATCACGCGGACGGGCGCGCCCGCTTGCGTGGTTGCGATGGCCAATGATTCATTGTCGAGCAGGTTCACTCGCAGCTCGCGTTGGCCGGTCTCGTTGTTGTTGACCTGGAAGAAGCTGAGCCGCTCGCCAGCGACGAATGGCGCGACATCGTCGGGGACGCACAGATAGAAGGAGTAGGGATCGCTGACGACCTGGACCTCGTTGTTGGTGACGGTCAGCTCCTGAATCTCGAGCTCATGGCACCCATCGATGCCGGAGGTGACCGTGAGCAGCTCGACGGCGCGCGAGGGGATCTTGGTCTGCCAGTCGAGCCGGCTCTCGCCGCTCGGGGCCCCGCACCCGGCTGGGAGCTCGGGCGCCTCGGTCTTGGGGGCGAAGCGCAGCTCGGGGTTGCCGATCCACGTGGCGCCCGAATCCCCGAATACGAGCCCGAGCCCAGCCTGATCCCCGAGGCCGTCGATCTCGGCCTCGAACACCTGGCCCGGGAACGAGCTCCACCGGTACACGCTGGGATCCGCGAACAGGATCATCGGAGCGATGCCCTCGCCGGCGACCCAGACCGCGCCGCACTGGCCGCTGCCGAGCTCGATCCCCACGGTCGTCCGGGCCGGGAGCGACCAGTGCTCGGCGGTCGCAAACGCGGCTTGCGTGAGCAGCCGGCCGGGGTCGCGGGCAATCTCGGCGCAGTTGATCGGCATGTCCGTACGCAAGGGCCGGACATGCAAGGCGATCGTGAAGTCGTTGGCGTTGTTGATGAAGAGGTTGCCCTCGATGTCGACGTACCACTCGTCGTTGGGATCGAAGCCGAACCCATCGTCTTGCGAGGTCGCGACGGTCGCCCACAGCCCAAACACGCTCAAGCTCGCGACCGCGGTGCGCTGGATCGGCAGCAGGGCCGGCTTGCTCGCGTCCATCTCGGGGACCAGCACGGCCCACGACAACAGCAAGAAGGGCAGCGCGATCAGATCGGTGGGATCGCAGGTGATCACCCAGGGAAACCCAACTAGGCCCATCAGCGCCGACCACTGGGCGGCGAAGCCCGGCGCGAGCTGGATGCCGGCGAACACGGCCCCGACGGCGAGGTGGCAGACCAGCAGCGCTCGCCGGCTCCGCACGCGCAGCAAGCTCGCCAACAGCGCGGGCGCGACGAGCATGCCGGCGAAGTCGCTGAGCTTGCCGGTCAGCAGATCGGGCAGGATCCCCGAGCCCTTGAGCCAATGGTCGTTGGCGACGAGCAGCGCGAGGGCGACGATCCAAGTCGGGGTTAGCAGGGCGCGCGCGGGCTTTAATTCAGGCGCGTCGCGGCGGGGGGAGGTCGAGTTGTAAGCGAAGTCGAGCATGGGTGTATCCCGGTTCGCGGGTAGTCCCGCGTAGGCCAGGACGGTTCAACCCGGATGCAGGAGCTCGAAGCCCGCGGCCTCGAGCCAGCGGGCGTGGGGGTGCGATCGCGGGATCGCGCACGCTGAAAATTCACGGCGGAGGGCGTAATTGCGGCGCAGGGCCTCGAACGCGGGCCCTCGCTCGGGCGCCGCGACGAGCGCCAGCGCGCGCGTTCGAGCGTCATCCCCGGCTAGATCCACGAGCTCGCCGAGCACCGCCGAGATCGTCTGCGACGGCGGATCGAGCACCCGACGCGGCAGGAATTCCGCGCCCGTCCAGCTCGGCGGGCGGCCGAGCCAGGCGCACACGGCCTCGTGCATCATCCGGGTCGCGGCGATCTTGGCCTCGAGGCTGTAGCCGGCGACATGCGGCGAGGCGAGCGCGAGCTTGGGGTCGCGCAAGCGGGCGGCGCGAAGCTGCGGCTCGCCGTCCCAGACGTCGAGGATCGCGGCGTGGATGTCGGGGCGCTCGAGGGCTGCGTCGCGGACCACGGCGCCGCGGCTGGTGTTGATGATCAGCTTGGGTCCGGCCGGGCGCGGGGTCGAAGCGTCGAGGTAGGCCAAGGTCTGGTCGGCGCCAGCGGTGATCAGCGGCACGTGGAAGCTGACGATCGGGCACCGGCGCCACAGCTCATCGAAGCCGACGAGCGGCTCGGTGCTCGAGCAGGCCCGAGCGAGCGGCGGATCGCAGGCCAGGACCTAGCGGCCCAGGGCCCGCAGCAGCCGAGCGAGGCGCGAGCCGACGTTGCCCAAGCCGACGATCCCGATCGGCGCGTCGGCGAACGCTGGGGCGACGCGCGGGCGGGTGTACTCGAGCGCCGCGACGACCCACTGCGCGACGGCCTGAGCGTTGCAGCCGGCCGCGCTCGCGACCGTGATCCCGCGCGCGGCCAAGCTCGCGCGATCGAGGTGATCGGTGCCCGCGGTCGCGGTCGCGACCAAGCGCAGCGTCGCCGCGCGATCGAGCAGGGCTGGATCGACCGCGGTCACGCTGCGGACGATCAGCGCGTCGGCTCGGATGCGGGCGAGCAGCTCGGGGAGCGCCGCGGCCCGGACCCGGTGGAGCTCGCCGAGCTCGGCGAGCGCGGGCTCGGCGTAGGCGATCGCATCGTCGACGACGATCACCGGCCGGCTCATCGTGCGAGTGTACCCTCGCCATGTCCGACCGCCTCGAGGCCCTGCTCGCGCGCGAGACCTTCGTTGTGCTCGACGGCGGGCTCGCGACGCGGCTCGAGGCGCGCGGCTGCGATCTCGACGATCCCCTGTGGTCGGCCAAGATCCTGCTCGAGGCGCCGGATCAGCTGCTCGCGGTCCACCGCGAGTGGGTCGAGGCTGGCGCGCAGATCCTCGCGACGGCGACCTATCAAGCGACGATCCCCGCCCTGCTCGCGCGCGGCCTCGACGAGCGCCGCGCTCGGGCGCTGCTGCGTGAGGCCGTCGCGCTCGCGCGTGCGGCCGTCACCGACACCGACACGCTCGTCGCCGCGTCGATCGGCAGCTATGGCGCCGCGCTCGCCGACGGCTCCGAATACCGCGGCGACTATGGCCTGGGCGCCGCGGCGCTGGTCGAGTTTCACCGGGAGCGCATCGTCGAGCTGAGCGCCGCCGGTCCGGATCTGCTCGCGTTCGAGACCATCCCCAGCGCGATCGAGGCCCTCGCGATCGCCGAGCTGCTCGACACGATCCCCGGCCCCCGCGCGTGGGTCTCGTTCTCGCTCCGGCCGGCGAGCGACGAGCCACGGGTGAGCGACGGCGCCCGCTTGCGCGACGCGATCGCGCCGCTGATCGGCCACCCGCGCGTCGCCGCGCTCGGCGTCAACTGCATCGCCCCCGCGGCCGTGCTCCCGGCGATCGAGGTGATCGCGACCCTCGCTCCAGGCCTGCCGATCATCGCCTACCCCAACGCCGGCGAGCGCTGGGTTGGCCAGCGCTGGTCCGGCGCACAGACCGAGCTCGACGCGTTCACAGCCCTGGCAACCCGGTGGGTGCGAGCGGGCGCCCGGTTGATCGGCGGCTGCTGCCGAACGGGCCCAGCCCACATTCGAGCGCTCGTCGAGCTCCGATCAAGCGCGCTCTAGCAGCCCGTGGCGCAATCCATCGCGTCGCCTCGCGCCGGGATTTTCGGCGAGGGCTAGGAGCCGAAACGCAGTTGTACCGGGCGTACTACAAGTTTCGGCGACAACGCCCTCGTCGGAAA
>Ga0114946_10002283_pt1 | contig 13180 bp, 16 predicted proteins | sample WalLakDeSediment_FD_88676 | JGI IMG/M metagenome (GOLD analysis project Ga0114946, IMG submission 88676) | Lake sediment microbial communities from Walker lake, Nevada to study Microbial Dark Matter (Phase II) - Walker Lake 11/02/13 Deep Sediment | ecosystem: Environmental > Aquatic >...
AGCTGAGAAGTAAAGACACCCGACGCACCTGTAATTTGCGTAAAGTTTCCGGTTTCTCCTGTAATAGTTGTTCCTGAAATGGAATCTCCAGTAATAGAAGTGCCGGAAAGAAACAGATAGACTCCACTTGCTCCAGTTATTGTGGTCGCATTAATCGTGTCGCCTGTAATAGATGCACCACTAAGCTGAGAGGTAAATACTCCGGAAACGCCCGTAATATTTGAAAACTGTCCGGTGTCACCAGTAATAGTGTCTCCAGAAAGCTGTGATGTAAAAACTCCAGATATTCCTGTAATACTTGTAAAAGCTGCCGTGTTTCCGGTGATTAGTGTTCCGGAAATCTGATTAGTAAATACTCCAGACTGGAAGTTGGCTGTCACACCTGAAATCGTGGAGCCAGTCAGAGTTCCGGTTACGGTAACGCCTGAACTAAAAAATGCATTACCTTCGGCTAAAAGTATTCCACTAACCGTTAGGTCTCCCTGGGTGATATGGCCGCTAGATGTCAGGTTTTGAAATGTTCCGTTTGTTGCTTCAACAGTTGTGCCGGTAATCGTGGTACCGCTGATTGTACCGGTAACAGTTAAATTATTTTCAATAAATACTCCGCTAAAGGTGGAAAGCCCGGTTGCGGTAAGTGTGTTAACTGCCGTGTCGCCAATGACGGTAAGATCATTGTTGATAACAATAGGCCCAGTTAAAATCCCGCCACTAAGCGTTAAATATTTTGAATTTAGATAATTACTAAATTCACTCAGAGTAATCCTTTTATTTTTAAGAGCAGGGTCAACTTCGAATACACGAACAACCGTCAACAGATCCTGCTCTGCTAAGGAAGTTCCCTGAATTGAGGGAAGCTCTGTAATACGTCTATTGGCCACCTATACCTTAATCAAAGCCTTATTAACGATTATAGGCGGCCCAAGTTCCTGTTTATTGTTTGATTTGAACTTCAATTTTAGGTAAGTTTTCGGTTACCAATCGCCAGCCCGTTTGGATTCCTGCGACAAGGCCTGTGGCAAGAAGTAAAACAATGATCAGCTCGGCTACCGTCAGGTTTCGTCGAACGTAAACAACTTTCTGCGGCTCCAGGGGGGGACTAACCCTGGTTTGTTGCCTGGGCCCTTCAGGAGATTGATATGTTCTATTTTCTGGGAATTGCTGCTGAGCCATGTATTGAGCAATGGCCATCTCCTTGGCCTGTTGCTTCATGCCCTCTAGCATTTCTGGAGTAATCTGGCCAGGAATTTGGGGTGGAATACTGGAAGGAACTTGGTCTTCCATAAATCAAGCAAAGCAGTTTCAAAAAGACTAGCATCTAAAGAGAATAATTGTTGGTATGAATCACGGATTGAAAAAAGGGTTAGAAGACATTGCGTCAGAGTTGAAAGGCATCAGGAACATTTTGGCAACCATGTGGCATTCACGGTACCAAAACGAAGAAACTGATATTATTAGTCCAGAGGTTTATGCAGATGAATATATCTCAACTGAAGAGTGTGCAAAGAGGTTAAATGTATCAGATCAAACAATTCGCAACTGGATTCTTTCGGGTAAAAAAGATCCACAAAAGGGATGGGTTTATGGAATTCACTACATCAATATAGGCGCTTCAGTGGACAAAAAACAAATTATACGTATCCCTTGGAACAATTTAATTCAAAGCTTTACGCGTAATACAAAGGTTACTTTAGCCTCTTTCAACAAAACAAAGATACCCTTGTACAACACATCGTCTCGTGAGAAAAAAGATTCGCATGTTCCCAATGCGTCTGTTCCTAGAACTATCGACTTTGAAGAGGGCCTGATTCAGGGGTACTAATGGCACATCGTTTTGATAACTGGTCGATAGATGAGGTAACCATTGAAAACCACAAAGAAATTATGCCAACATCTCTTTGTCTTCAGGTTGAAATGTTTTTGCCGCCTTCTGGCTCTTTTGATAATCTAGCTTTACGACGTTACCTGGAAAACTTAAAAGATTATGAAAAAGAAGATCCCACTTATTCAATGACACTAGCAAATCGGCTGCGAGTTGCTTTTCAAAGTATGGAGCCGGATACTATTTGTGGTAAATTCCCGACCGCAGATTTACCTTTAAAGCGTAGACTGCGTTGTGTTGCTGAGTATTTAATTCGTGCTGGAGAATTTAATAAGATGCGTGACGAGAATGATAAACTCATAAAAAAAAGAGGAGTTTTGGGTAAGCTTGTCGTTATCTACCAGCCATTGAGTAAAATGCGTGAAACACTTATTAGGCAGGGGCTTTTGAAAAAAAACGAATAAACATGCGCAAAAAGACCACTTTAAACATAACAATGTAAAAAAATGAATCGACGTGAAAAATTAATTGCTTCTGTAATTGGAACAGAGCTGGACGACAAGAAAGTGCAAATGCTTGACACAACAATTAAGCTTTTGCTAGGAGATATGGGCGAAATGTTTACCAAGTTCTGGGAACTTGAGGGCCCAGGAATTATGTGTTTTCAGCCAGAGCAAGTAGAGCGTTCGATGTTTTATTTGACACTGAATCAACTGCATGCCGCACAAGAAGAGTGTGAACAAGAAAAAAACGGTGATCTGGCAGAAACATTCCGACGCATTCTTCAAGCCGCACAAAAAATTAATCCTCTTGAGAAAGCTGGTTATATTTTGAATGATAAAGATGGTATTCGATATCTAGAGGTTGACTATCAACAAGCGTCTGATACCTGATGCCAGCTTTTCTTGGTAATCGCAAAGTTGAAGATTACGAATGGATCTCGTCTCGTGACTTGATTGATTCCGCTCACCTTCTTATGGGGGGCATTGATCTTGATCCGGCTAGTTCAGAAAAAGCCAATGAATATGTCAATGCCAAGCATTACTACACACCCAAGGAAGATGGTTTAAATGATAGGAATTGGTTTGGAAATGTATATGTATTTCCTCCCAAGCATTCATATTTTTGGCACCGCGACTCCCAGAGATGGAAAATGACCCGTGGTTTGTCTCCTACATTGACATCAAGCTATGCACTGTGGTGGCGGGCTTTAAAACGAAAATGGTTATCGGGTGAAGTTGAACAAGGAGTATATTTCGCTAACGCACCAGACATGTTCATGTATTGCCAAGATATCTTTGATCACCCAATATGTGTCTTGCGTACCAGGCCTTCTCTTAAGCAGCATTTCATTGCGACTGGAGAAACAAAGGACCGTACGACGTGTGTCTCATTTGTTGTGTTTCTTCAACCTCACAAAAACGTAACGGAGTCAACTGAAAGTTTCATAGAGATTTACGGGCAAAAGGGCCGCATCCTCGTCTGAATAGATTAAAATTTCAAAGCTTGACTGAAATTATGAGCATCCTTTCCGATCGCGAAATCAAAGAACTCTCTCTTACCAAGGAGATGATCAAGCCATTTAAAGATCGTTTGGTCAGCGAAGACAATGGAAGGCGTCTTCTTAGTTATGGTTTGAGTTCTTATGGGTATGACATCCGTCTGTCTCCCAAGCAATGCTTGATCTTTGGTAAAGTTCAAGCTGGTGACTGTGATCCTAAGAATTTTGATCCTGACATCTTAAAGCCTAGTGAGCTTCTCGAAGATAAGCGCGGAGAATATTTCTTGTTGCCACCCTATGGTTACTGCCTGGGTGTTGCACTGGAATGCTTAAATCTTCCGCGAGATGTAACTGTTGTTGCAGTGGGTAAATCTACGTATGCACGTTCGGGAATCCTTGTAAATATCACGCCAGCCGAAGCGTGTATGTCCGATGATACGGACATTCTCGCCAAAACTGGCTGGAAAAAACTAAAAGACGTGATTATCGGAGAAGAGGTGCTTACTTTGAACCCGGTAACAAAACAAAGTGAATACAAGCCGGTATTGAAAAAACAAGCCCATTATTACAATGGAAAGCTTTTGCATTTCCACGGCAAGTATGTAGATCAGCTTGTCACGCCTGATCATAAAATTTGGGCCACCAAACGATATGTGCGAGTAGAAGCTGATGGAAATGGCGGTACTACAAAGACCAAAGGTGTTAGAAGGGAGCGTAAAGATTGCTGGGATTTTGAACTGATGCGAGCAGACGAAGTTCATGGGCAATGGAATCATTATTTGAGTCGCGATCTCCAGTGGGTGGGTACCCAGCCGGGGGCTACAACCCAAATTGGTAAACATACTTTCCCAACTGAGTTCTGGCTTCGTTTCTTGGGCGCCTGGATGGGAGACGGCAGTGCTTACGAGGCCAAGCGGGGTAATTATGTGGTGAAGCTTGCTGTTGTAAGCAAGGCGCAAAAGCGTCTTTATTTCCGCTGGATCTTAGAAAACCTCGGGGTTACCTTTCAGGAATCTGAACGGGGTTTTTCTTTTCACTCTAAAGATGTTGTCAGTTATCTTCTTCCGTATAAAGGAGCATATAACAAACATCTTCCCAATGAAGTCAAACAGCTCGATGGTGTTTCATTGAGTTACGTCATTGACGGCATGATTCACTCAGACGGAAACATGGAAACATCAACTTACAGCAGCGTTTCCGAAAAGCTGGTCGATGACTTTCAGGAAATCTGTTTGAAAGCGGGTTATAACTGCACCAAATGGCAGCGGACCGGCCCTGTATTTGACAAGGCTGAATGCACCGTATACAAAGCGCGTTATTCGACCGCAAACGTAACGCCATCTAAGTTGACCCCTGGTAAAAATTATTCCCAGGTCGAATACAGCGGTATGGTTTACGACATTACTGTAGACAACCACATTTTCTACAGTCGCCGGAACGGGCGTGCGTCATGGACAGGCAACTGTTGGTCGGGCCACTTAACGCTTGAAATCAGTAATTGCACCGGACTCTTTAACAGGATTTATGCCAACGAAGGAATCTGCCAATTACTTTTCTTCCGTGGCCAAGAGTGTGAAGTTGATTATCAAATGAGAAAAGGTAAGTATCAAAACCAACCTCACGAAGTTGTCTTTAGTCAGGTCTAACTAAAGTCTGTAAACTTCCCCGAAAAGGGCTGGGGCTTTCGCGCATAACTTACTGTGCCCGAGGCCCCAATAGAATCCCCCTGACTTGGAATGGTTACTCCGTCAATAGTCGCTTCGTTTTTGGGAGTGCGTCCACGAATCTGGGGTTCGTCTATTCCCGCTTTTAATCTATACGCACCAGCGGTGCGAGCTGCAGCCATAAATTTAGCTACGCGCCCTTGTTTTTCTTTATTACGTACGTCTGTTGAGTCCGCAATGTCTCTTCCGGTTTCATCCAAGCGTCTTACGTCAGTGCCGTAAGCCTGTTCAGGATTTAAGTCTGAACTCTCGGCACCAGACGTACCAGAGAACTGCCGGGGATCGTAATTTGGATCAAAGAATCTTGCCATGATATTATTTTAAATGAAGGAATTCCAGCTTAGATATAACCATGATGCACTCAGGCATGAGTCCAGATGCGTTTTTGGACGATTTTATTGTCAGCGACGACGAAGTAAAAAATAGGTGTCTGAGTTTTGGTGACTTTGGTGCGCCGTTAGATAATGAAAACAACGACGTTCCCCTACAGGATATGTTCAACAGAGGGCTAGTTTTAACACAACAAGGCCGCGAGCGTCAAAATCTACAACTTGAAGGAGGTGAGCGTTGCGGCCTTACCGGGTATATACCAAGTGCAGAAGAGGGGTTGATGATGGGTGCGTCACCAAAACCTCAGGGGATACTCATGAATCTAGGGGAGCCGGGGGAGGCAGAAATCAAGATGTCTAAAAGGCGCCTTGGAATGACACGTTAATCTTTTTGGCAATCAAGTTGTCCGGGCCAAATACGATTTCCTTTTGACATATTTTCATCTGCAGTTAAAATTTGAAGATTTGTTTCTACATGTAGTCCGCATACATACTTATTTTGTAAGGGGTAAATGTGATCTACGACATATTTTATGCCGGTTAATTCAGTCAGCCTCCGGGCTTCTGTATAAATTTTTTTAATAGCACTAACATCTGCCCATGGGGCTAATGCACTTTTTTTAACTGCACGCCTCTTGGCTGAAATTGCGTTTAAAACAGCAGGATTAGCCCTGTGCCATTTCTTAGTATATTCACGTACGCGTTCAGGATTTACTTGCGCCCACTTTTTATTACGTTTAAGTTTAAGTTGAGGATTGCTCTGGTATCGCTGTTTGGCTTGTTGACATGCGCGTTTGCGATTAGCCTGATACCATTTTTTAGCATACTTACGCCTACGCTCGACGTTTGCTTCGCGCCACTGCTTGTTATATTGTTTTTTGCGTTCGTTGTTAATACTGTCCCATTGGTGTTTGCGTGCTTTTGCACACTCTTTACAATATTTATCCGTTGCGGGGTATTGATGCAGGTTTTTGCGGCAAAGCTTTTGTCCAGCTAGAATTTCCATGTGACCAGTTTCGTGGTTGCCGTTGGGTAGGGTATTAGAGTACCGCTGCCCTTAAACTATAATAGCTTTAAAATGCAACCGACAAAGGAAACCGAATGGTTTGAGCCAATTGCCGAATGCAAGGATGGGTTTTGTCCCATGCCCCAGGCTGCGGTTGATCTTGTAAATCATCCTCCTCACTACAAGAGTGAGAATGGGGTTGAGTGTATTGAAGCCATTGAAGCCGCCCTGACCCCCGAAGAATTTCGTGGTTATGTCAAGGGCAATTGTATAAAATATCTCTGGCGCGAGCGTTCCAAGGGGGGAGTTGAGTCTTTAAAGAAAGCAGATTGGTATCTGAGTCGCCTGTTAAATTTACTAGGCTAAAAGACAGGGTAAGCTTCAAGATCATCATCATCCTCCTCATCATCCTCATCCCTTTGACACATCATGGCCAACTCGGCCATTTCAAGTTGGGTGGGGATGTCGAACTCTAGTTCAATATGTTCATCCGCCAAAATATCTTTGATGGCTGCCCACTCAATTAAACGGCGTTGATACAGATTTAGAAGGGCGGCATACAAACCATCCCATGTCATTTCCTGAGCCTCTAGCTCGGCTTTGCGCATTGCAAATTGCAGCTGCAAGGGTAGCTCCAGCTCGCGTGGTTGAACTGTGTCTTCCATTCTGCTTGTTGACTCTAAAAATATTCTAATCCCAAGAAGTGAACACTGACCCATTTTCGCAATAATCTAGTTCTCCGCCTGATTGCCTGTTGTTAAAAACGTTGGCAAACTCAGCAAGAACATAAGGGTTGCTTTTGTGTTCCAGTATTTGGATGGCCTGTAGCTGTTGCGGCGTTGCTGTGTAATTTCGAAACGCAGAGATCAAGATGTCCCCTGGGGCAGAAAGTGTGTTTTTAATTTCTGTAAGGAATAAATGGGATTCTTCTCGTCGGCGATTAATTAAACTACCAATAACTCGATTATGAGAACTAAAAATCCACCGTGTAATTTCTTCTGCTGCTTCTCCCCACTCCTCTGTTTCAATGGCGTCAATTAAAGAGCTGTAAAGAAAAGGTTCCCAGCCAATGGAATGAATGAAAGAAACTAAAGCATTCTCCATAAACGGATCGAGTCCTAGATTAAGCTTGGATAATTCTTCCTGAATAATCTCTACTTCGTAAAAAAGATACTCTATTGCTTTGTGTTCTGTGCAGCAGTGTCCTTGCTTAACTGGAATGCCGTCTGGGTAGTATTGTGTGCCATATCCAAAAGTATACGGTGCGCCTCCAGTGTCCGGATCTGGGTACGCTTTTTCGCTATAGCCCTCATATTTTTTAATGATGGCGATTGCACGCGCAAGATCAACCATGGAAAGCAATACAATTACTTCCCATAATAGTGTTATTTAAACAAGGATGTTAACCCTTGCCTTGACCGCGAGATTTTTTACGTCCGTGATTAGGCTTAGAATTTAATCCCTGCCCCTGCCTTGTAAGCTTTGGTTTTGATTCTTTTTTCTGAATCGTGCTGCCTTTTACTTTACCCATTTAAATCACCTAAGTAATTACGTTAAAACAGTGTGTATATGTTGGATACATTGGTTAATAATTTCTGATCCCAAAACACTTCCTAACATGAGCCATTTCACGCGGTCGGCCCAGAACGCAGCCGACATCTTTCCTTTGGCAATGTTTTTAGAATGCCTTGCTTTAAAACTTTCCCTACGTTTTCTATACGCTTCAGACTCACCTTCCTTCTTGGGACTACCACTCACACCTTGTTGGCCAAAACGAATAATTTTTTCATCTCCGTCTTTACATGCTTTAACCACATGTGATTTTGTCGGGTGGCCAGGAGTTTTCTTGGCTTTATTGCAAGGCATTGAATCTTTGTGCAGCTTTGCTGCAGATGCTGCTTTTTTATGTTTATCAGACATCAACCAAAGCCTTTAAATAACGACGTGAACTCATCCAAGAAACCTTGACCAGAAGCGGTCTTAGTTGGAAGGTCATCATCTATATCAATTGTAAAATAACTTTTCTTTGTAGGGGTTGTTTCTTTTGTGCTTTTGGTATCTTTATCTGTTTCAAAAAAGCTTTCAACCGTACTAAGTGACGCGTATGGATCGCTTAAGTCCAAGCCAAATGTCTTAAGTCCTGTGTTTTTACCTGCTTGAGTTAAGGCAGATTGCTCGGACCTGTCTAAATCAGGGAAAAAGTTTTCGTAAAACTCGTCTTCAGTTCCTTTAAATCCAGCGTTTTGAAATACCCTATAAAGCTCAGTATCTCCCTTAATTCTTTGATCTGGATTGTAGTCTTCTTCTCTTTGGATATAAGTAACACCCAGTTTTTCTTGTGTAGGTTTTTGTCTTTTCTCATTCAAATATTTAAGTTGTTGTCGAATTTCTTGCGCACTTCCTGTGCGTAAAGCTTCACTAATGTAATTTTTTAACTCGTCAAAAGTTCCTTTAAATTCAGTTAAATTGTATTGCTCAAGTAATTCGTTCCAAGAAGCTTTGTCGTTTGGGTCCAGGCCTTTTAACATTTCTTCGGCGAATTCTTCTGGTCTAATAAACTGACCAAAAACAGTTCCTTGTTTTAACGCTTCGTCTTTAAGGGCGGGCAAAATCTGACCATAGATATATTCACTAACCTTGCTTGCGTTAAGAATATCGTCTGCGGCATCGTATCCCCTGCCTTGCCCTTTCACTTGAAAGTGCATACGTGCAAAAGCATCTTTGTTATTTACATCAACACCAAAGCGATATGCTTGAGTGCTCCAGTAGCCATCTCCCCTTTTGGCGGCTTCCCAATCAGCAGCGACGGTAGCTGCTTGGTTCGCATATGCGCTCTCCCTGGCCTTGTCTCCTGTTGGGTTGAAATAAAAACTAGAATCAAAATACCGATCAGGCGTTTGTTTAAGCTGATCTAAAAATTGTTGCGCACGAATATCCGCCACTAATTTAGTAGCATTAAGAATGTCTTGCGTTTGAAAAGGGTTTTGCTCAGATTGGCGAACATCTAAGTACTCAACGAACTCATTCATTGAGCGAGACTCGTTAAAACGTGGTGTTAAATAGTTGTCTATAAACTGTCTCGCAAAGTCGCCTTGAATTTTTACCCTATTCTCAGCTTCTGCTGCTGAAAGCCCTAACTCAATATCGTCTTGATATTTTTGTTTAAGAGTATCATCGAACCATTGCTGCCAATTGTAAGTGACATTATTGTTGATTCCACTAATATTTCTGAGGGATTTTTCTAGTGATTCAGTTGCCCTGTCTCCGCCCATATAAGATAAAACTCCACCAACACCTGAATCACCTAAAATTGAATTTGTTAAATCTTTATTAAGATTTGTAATATCACCAAATACACCAAAGCCGGAGAACATTGCAATTTCCTGCTCTCGTGCTTTAGCTTTTTTCATTTCTTCAATTGTTTGTTTCAATACATCCTGGGTAAGCGCACCAAATTTCTTTACGTCAACAATTGCTTTTTCTCCAACAGCAACATTTAATGCGTCTTCAAGTTCTGTAATTCCATACCCAGCATTTGCATTGTATTTAAAGGCAACTGCTTTGTCCTCTGGACGATCAGACAGCCTGAACAAAGCAGCAAATTCGTCGGGCTTGTTAATGTCCAAGAACGACTCCTTGGCCTTTTGTTTCCAATACTCATCTCCTGCTTTTGCTTTTTCCCACTCTGCGGCAATTTCTGGCGTGTTTAGCAATCTCTGGGTTTGTGTATTTGTATCTACGCCAAGTTGAAGATTACGTACGTACTGCAAATCAGCATCCGTTGGTGCTGTCTCTTTATACCGCCTTGCCGCCTCAAGAGCTTCTGCTTGATTTCCACGGAGTCCAGCATTTCTACCTACGTTTGTATAATGCTGCAGATAATATCCGTTCTCTCCATACCTGAGAGTTATATCAATATCATCATTGGCTACCGCCCTTCGCCATTCGTCGACAACTCCAGGGTTTTGGTTTTTATAATAAGCGGCATCAAAATTACCATAAGGTGGTTTAGCGCCTAGCCTTGTATCCCATGATTGAAGTTTTTCTGTTGTGTAAAAAGATTTGTAGTAATCCTCTAGTGTTTTTTTGAGCTGCGAATCAATCCCTTGTAGGTTCCTGATTACTCCGCGTTGGGTTACATAGTCTCCCCCCCTGGTGCTACTTGCTGTTGCAACTGTCCTGTCATAAGCTGCGTTTTTTGCTGTGTTGGTGGTATTAAGCTGTTGATTTTGTTGGTTTGTTTGCGAGTTTTGTGTGTTTAGTTTTCGATTTTGTTCATTTAAAGCTGCATTTTTACTATTTTTTTTAGTGTCTGGTACTTTTACTTTCGTGGGCGTACCGATATTCTTTCTTCTAGGATCTCTTTGAATTACTATTGTGCTTTTGGTTAAATTAGTTGGATAATTTGTTGGATAATCAGTTTTTAAATTAGTTGGATAATCTGTTTTTTCATAGACAACATTCCATTTCCTGGTTGACGTACTGTATGAAATCGCCATATTAAATTGCCTGTTTTAACGGTTGCGGATGATATGAAAAAATGTCGACAACTTCCTGTGCCATCCACGCTTTTATTCTTTCCATCCTAACCTGACTAAAAAAATCTTGCTGTTTATACCAGGGCTCCAGGGGGTTGCTGGCTTTGTTGCTATTGCATCTGCGGCATGCAGGAATCAAATTACTGCGATTACTGTGTCCTGATTTAAAGCGAGGCACAATGTGATCGAGGCTAGTTGCGGGCCCCTCACAGTATGCACACTTGTGTTCCCATTCTTCGTAAATTGATTCCCTAAACCGTTTCTTGGCTAATTTTGGAGTTAGTTCGATCAGCAGTGCGAGTGGGGCGTGCTCGTCACAGAACATACTCTTTGGTTGCTGTTAATTTATTTTAAGAGTCCCAGCCTGAACATAAAGATAAAAATATTATAAAGACCCTTGACGAAGCACGCAGTCTTGATAGGGTAGGCAGGAACACGTTCACACTACTCATGGCATCAACACCTGGCTGGGTCACTGCCAACAAAGCAAGCGAGCTTCTTGGACTCGATAAAAAAACTTTATTTAAAATGCGGGATGACGGCACCTTGCGCCTTGGTCCGCACTATGCCGCATTTGACGACACTTATTCGCGAGACTCTTATCGCTGGAACATCGCGAAAGTTCGAAAAGAATTAAAGAAACAAAACATACCCGTTTCTTGATTGAGTAAAAGCCCCCTTCAAAGGGGGTTTATTTTTGCCTGCTTTACTTAGGGGTAGCGCGTAGTTCGTACCAGCCGTTACGCCAGAAGTCGTTTAAATTTATTCTAAAATGGAGTGCTTAGGTTGCTGGCCTCTCTCCGTCTGCTGGTACATAAGGATTTCCATTTTTGTCAAACATAGTAAACCCTTCGATTTTTATGTAAGTAAGTGGAATATTGAAAAGCCTTTGCAACATGGGTTGCATCCACTGTGTCTGACTATTGTAAGGGGGCACATCCATATAAGACAGAGCCTCTTGCGCTAACTTGCGCAAGCTGTTGCTCTGCTCTTTTTCCGTAGACTCCACAAGATTTTGTTCCCATCTTGTCATGTCTCCAATTGAGACTGGAAAATCAGAAGGTTCTGGTGGGAAAACATCATCTTGAAAACGCATTGCATAAATATGTTTGCAATAACGCATCTCGTCTAACACGGGAGACCAAAAGTCAGTTAATGATTTAATTTCAATTTGAGGAATAGAATTGGCATCTGTTTTTACAGTACTAGAAGAATAATCATTAAAAGTAGGCATGCCCTCAGACGAGGATCCGGTTAATCCTGGATTTGAAGTAGATCTTAAATATGTTGCTCCAAACTCTTTAAATACGCCGGGACTATCTCTTGCCGAAAGACGATCAATAAGGGTTTCCGTAGTTACGGTATCTGATAAAACAAATTCTTCCCCTGGAGCTATAATCTGCAGAATGCGATTCACGTCTGCGTCGGTCATAAACGCATTATCTATAACACCAAGATTTTTTAAAAACTCATGACGCCCTGGTTTTACGTTTGCAATAGCTGATCGAGGAAATATTCTTTTATTACTTGATGAATTTAAATTCATTAAATAAGCGTAATCACGACGCGTAAAGTCTTGACATGAGCAGGAATAGCGAGGACCAGTAATAAAATATCTGCCAACTGCTGGAGGTCTAGTTGCCGGACTGACCAATACTCGATCTGGCGTAGCTTCTACTGAACCGGCTTTTTTTAATTTCAGTATTCCAGTTTCTTCATCTGTATCTACTAGAACGGCTTGCACATAACCATATCGCCTTTGGCTGCTTGGGTCAATTGTGTCGCGATTAATTATGTCACCATCTTTCACAAGAATACGATCCTCTAAAACCTCTCCGTTTAATGCATTGAGTCCTTGTAATCCAGATCCCAAATCTACATACAAAGGCGGAGGAAGTTTATTAACTCCGCTCCAGCTACCATTAAGTTTTACGTACCAATAATCATCATCTTCTGTGATAGATTCAATAAATGCATCTGCGGCTGGTTTAAGCTGATCAAAACGCACGCTTCCTGGCGTTTTTTTCGCCGCCCAGTGAATGCGTAATTCTTTATTGCGTGTAGGAAATCCTTTGAAGATCCCAAGTATGTCTGGGTATTCAGTACCAGGGGGGAGAAGGTCGTTAGGAAAGGGTACTTTATATCTAAATCGATATGAAAAGTTATTCGTATGCAAGGACGCAGTGGCTAGCTCATAACCCCTTCGCCACCTGGACCAGGAGGATTCTCTATTCGAAGAATAGATAGAATCGGGAACACT
>Ga0114946_10002284_pt1 | contig 13178 bp, 7 predicted proteins | sample WalLakDeSediment_FD_88676 | JGI IMG/M metagenome (GOLD analysis project Ga0114946, IMG submission 88676) | Lake sediment microbial communities from Walker lake, Nevada to study Microbial Dark Matter (Phase II) - Walker Lake 11/02/13 Deep Sediment | ecosystem: Environmental > Aquatic > Freshwater...
ATCCAGGCTGCAATAGCAGCCGGTGGACAAACAAAAAGGAAAACACGGGCTTGTCCGATGTTTTCTTTTTTTGTTTGGACAATTGTGAGCGAAGCGAACAAGGTTTATTGGTGTTTGAGACCAACCCCACCCCCTCTACCCGCTGAAGGCAGGTCAACCAAAAGTAGCCCCGGGTCGCCCGGCGAAGCCATGCACCCGGGGCGGTGGTGGCAGGAAGCAATTTGTTCGGGATTGGCTTCGCCGAGCTAAAGGTTCTTCGCTCCGCTCAGGATGACAGAGCACCCCCGGCACGAAAATTACCTCTCCTTAAGAGCTCAATCATTATTTGCGTATATTTACTGGTAAATTAATTTACAACACCATTTAAACCATTAAAAATCAGGACTATGAAAAAGCTATTGGAAATACTGGGCTGGTTCTCCGGAGCCGTTGGGGCAATAATGATGTTGCTTGGTGTAATTGCCGTATTTGCCGGAAAAATTTTGTGGAATCACTGGTGGGCTAATTATTTTTACCCTGGCGGGGTATTTGTAGTGTTGGGTATTTTTCTTTTCCTTGGGGTCATGATCTGCCAAAACTGCAACAAAAAAGAGTAATGCAGCAAAAACCTGAGCGCCTGCAGGTTTCACAATTCTGGTCATTGGTTATTCAATTTTTCAATCCCGGGAAAACCATCGCAGGGGTTACTGCTTATTGCCATTTCAACCATACTAACATACTGTCACCGCGAGGCGGCTTTTCCCCACTTGCCCCGAGCTTGTCGAGGGGTGCCCCATGCCCTGATCACTAATCACTAATCCCTAATCACTGATCACTGATTACGTCGGCAACTTCACCTCATAGACCTTCCGCGAGCGGTTAGGAAGCTCGGTGTTGCGCATCCAGGGGTTGAGCAGGCGAAGTTTCTTGAAGGTGGTGCCTTGCTGCAGGGCAAAGGCAGGCAGGTCGGTAATGGTGGTATCGACCCTTATGGTAATGAATTCAAGCGGCGGGTAAAGATCTTTTTCACGGAAGTGGAAGCCGCTGGCTTTCGGGTCGGCGAATATCTGTTTCACGGCGAGTATGCGGAAAAGGTAGCGTGAGGTTTCTTCGTTGAGGTGCAGGTCGTAATAATCGTTTACTTTCTGGTTTTCGAGCTGTCGGTTTATGCCGGCATTGCCCATGTTGTAGGCTGCGGCGGCCAGGGTCCAGCTGCCGAAGCGGCGTCGGGCATCGAGCAGGTATTTGCAGGCGGCTGCGGTGGCTTTCTCCACGTGGTAACGCTCATCAACGTGGCCGTTGACCTCTAGTCCAAGCTCCCTGCCCGTGCGCTCAAGCAGTTGCCAGTAACCGGCCGCCCCGGCAGGCGACACCGCGTTCATAAGCCCACTCTCGATCAGGGCCAGGTATTTGAAATCATCAGGCACCCCTTGGGCGGCCAGGATGGGCTCAATGACCGGGAACCAGCGGTTGGCGCGCTTGAAATACAGCAGGGTGTTGCTCTGCCAGTAGGTGTTCACCAAAATCTCGCGGTCGTAGCGCTCGCGCAAGTCCCAGGCATCCATGGCCACCGGCTCTCCGGCAAACGAAAGCGAATCGGGTATGGGCAGGGCATAAATGCCGTAATGATTTCTGAATGACTCGCTGAAGTAACCATCGTCGTCATCGGCAGCAGTCCAGAAAACAAACAAAGTGCCGGCAGTAAAAGCCAGAACAAGCAAGGGAAGCAGGAAGAGAAGGCGCTTTAACATGGCAGATCAGTAGATTCGTAGATTGGTAAATCAGTAGATTGGTAATTTATACCGATTCTAAATACCAACGATGGGAAAAAATTTTTATTGGCTGTGCCTTGTTAATTCGGTGTTTTACTGAGATCCCTTATCTGTGGTTAATTTCCATTAAATAAATTTGGCCATGATTTAAATTTTGTAGTTTTGTAACCGGTTAAAAATTAAACATTTTTTATATAAAGGAGATTAAGTATTATGAGCATTGCCGAATTAAAGGAAGGCCGCAAGATCCTCAAAAAGATGGATTACCAGCATAAGGAACTGGATCGCGGATACACCGACAAGATTCTGTACATCAACGTGGGCACCTGCGAGGTCAGGGAAAAGGATGTTCCGCCCGTAATGAAAGAAAAGTTTATTGGCGGCAAGGGCTATGGCCTTCGCCTGCTCTGGGATGCCACCAAACCCACCACCCGCTGGAACGATCCGGAGAACGAGATCATCATCTCATCAGGCCCAGTAGGCGGTATCACCCAATACTCGGGCGCCGGGAAGTCGCTGCTGGTAGGCATTTCGCCGCAGACCAACTCGGTGATGGACTCAAACGTGGGCGGTTTCTTTGGTCCTTTCCTGAAATTCTCGGGCTACGATGCCCTTGAGCTGCAGGGCAAGGCCGAAAAGGATGTGATCATTTACATCGACGGGGTAAACCACACCATCGAGATCTTCGAAGACCCGGGCCTGAGTGTCGACTCGCACATCCTGGCCGAAGAGCTTACCGAGATGTTTGCCGAGAACGAAAAGGATTACCGCAACATTGGCGTGGTTTCGACCGGCGCTGCCGCCGAGCATTCGCTCATTGGCATGATCAACTTCAGCTTCTATGATGTGAAGCGCCAGAAGGTGCGCCTGAAGCAAGCCGGACGCGGTGGGCTGGGCACCGTATTTCGCGACAAGAAGATCAAGGCCATCGTGTCGCGCATCACCGGGGTGACGGGAAACCTGAACAATGTGGCCGACCTGGAGACCATCAAGGAGCGCGGACGCCGCTTCAACCGAGAGATGCGCGACCTTGACGATCACCAGTGCCAGATGCGTAAAAAGGGTACAGCCAACATCGTAAACGTTATGAATGACTACGACCTGCTGCCCACCCACAACTTCAAATACGGCAGCCATAAGGATGGCAACAAGATACACAGCAACATCTTCCGCGATAAATATTTCACCCAGAACGTTTTTGACGGCTGCTGGATCGGCTGCAACATGTCGTGTGCAAAGGCCGTTGACGATTTTAAACTGAAGACCGGCCCATATAAGGGACACAAGGTAATTGTTGATGGCCCCGAATATGAAAACGCGGCCGGCCTTGGCTCCAACCTGGGCCTGTTCGACCCTGAATACATCATCGAAGCTAACTTCTACTGCGACACTTACGGTATATGCACCATTACCTGGGGCACCATAGTGGCTTTCATCATGGAATGCTACGAGAACGGCATCCTGAACAAGGACCGTACCGGCGGACTTGAGCTGAACTTCGGCGCCTGGGAAGACTCCCTTGAGCTGATGCACCAGCTGGCACGCGGCGAAGGCTTCGGAATGGTGGCCGGCTTGGGCGTGCGCAAGATGAAGGAAATGTTTGCTGAAAAAGGCTGGGGCGACCCCAAATTTCTGCAAGACATTGGCATGGAAAACAAGGGGCTTGAATACAGCCAGTATGTTTCGAAGGAGTCGCTGGCCCAGCAGGGCGGCTATGCCATGACCAACAAGGGCCCGCAGCACGATGAGGCATGGCTCATTTTCATGGACATGGTAAACAACCAGATTCCCACCTTCGACGACAAAGCCGAAGCCTTGCACTACTTCCCCATGTTCCGTACCTGGTTTGGCCTAATGGGCCTGTGCAAGCTCTGCTGGAACGACGTGGTGCCCGAAAGTAACGCCCTGACCGAAGAGCCCCATAAAATTCCCGAGCATGTCGACAACTATGTGGCCATTTATCAGGCCGTTACCGGCAAGCCTTTCGACAAGGACGAGCTGATCCGAATGAGCGAACGGGTTTATAACTTCCAGCGGGTGTTTAACCTGCGCCGTGGCTATGGCAAGCGCATGCACGATGCACAGCCCTACCGCGCCGCCGGCCCCGTTACCGTGGAAGAGTATGAATCGCGCGCCGAGCGTTACGACAAGCAGCTCAAAGAACTCGTTGGCTTCGACCCCGAAGGCAAGACCACGCTGGAGAAGATCGCCGCCCTGCGCAAGCACCGCGAAGCACAGTACGAAAAACTGCTCGACGCCGTGTACGAACGCCGCGGTTGGACAAAGAACGGCATTCCCACCATCGAACACCTCAAAGACCTGGGCATGGACCTGCCCGAAGTGATCGAAGTGGTAAAACCACACCTGAATTAGTTTTAGTTACATATAGTTGGCAAAACCGCAGCGGGTAGCCGTTGCGGTTTTTTTGTTACCCTGTCGCCTATGGGTAATTCAAAAAGGACCCACCCACTCTCGCCTCAGACGGTAGAAGCGAGGCCTGCCTCCCCAAATTTTCTCACCTTCCTATTTTCTCATTTTCCTATCTTCTCACTCTTGGTTGGGTCCTTTTTCCTTTCTATTTTTATTTAGACTAATTCTTAATAACTTTTCAGGCCAAACTAATTTCCATGATAAGAAAGATATTTCTAACTGTGCTTGCAGCCCTTTTGCTGGCTGGCTGTACTTCATCAGATGAAGTGATCAACATATATTCGGGCCGGCACTACGAGGCCGCCGAAGACCTGTTTCGCGAGTTCACACGTCAAACCGGCATACAGGTGAACCTGGTGAAAGCCGACACTGACCAGCTCATTAAGCGGCTTGATCTGGAAGGTGCAGGTTCGCCTGCCGACCTGCTGATCACGGTCGATGCTGGGAGGCTAATTACCGCTAAATCGCTGGATCTGCTTCAAGCCTTTCAATCGGAGCTGGTTAATGAAGTGGTGCCCCCATCTTACCGCGACACTGATGGCACCTGGACAGGCCTGACAGTTCGTGCGCGGGTGATCGTTTATCACAAGGACAGGGTCGGTCCGGCCGATCTGTCGACCTACGAAGCGCTTGCGGGGCCCGAATGGAGGGGCCGCGTGCTGGTGCGCTCCTCGCAAAACCATTACAACCAAACCCTGATGGCTTCGATGGTGGCTGCTCTCGGCCCTGAGGCCGCCGAAAGCTGGGTGCGCGGGCTGGTGGAAAATATGGCGCGCAGCCCCCAAGGCAACGACCGCGACCAGGTGAAGGCGCTTGCTGCCGGCACCGGTGATGTGGCCATTGTGAACACTTATTATATGGGCTTGCTGCTCAACTCGCCCAACGCCGAAGAACGCGGCGTGGCGCAGAAAACCGGCATCCTCTTCCCCAACCAAAACGACCGGGGCACCCATGTAAACATTAGCGGAATCGGTTTAACCCGCCATGCTCCCAATAGCAACAATGCCATTCGCCTCATTGAGTTCATGCTGAGCAATACTTCACAAAAAATCCTTTCGGAAGCAAACTGCGAATACCCGGTATCAGTGCGCGTGCCCTGGCCTGAACAGTTGCTTGAATGGGGCGCTTTCCGGGCCGACACCTTGCGCCTTTCTGAGCTGCAGCCTCATTTGCAGGAAGCCATGTTATCTTTAACAGGGCCGGCTGGCAGTGAAACTTGCTTCAGCGATGAGGTGTGGAGCCATATCCTTCGCAACTTGCTGCCGGCTTATGTGCTAAACACCATATGGCTGATGCTTGGCGTGGCCCTGCTTACCTTCCTGATGGGAGTAAGCACCGCCTGGCTGGTAAGCATGTACCGGTTTCCCGGAAGGCGGGTATTTGAATGGGCTTTGATACTGCCCATCGCCATTCCGGGATATATTAATGGCTTTGCATGGGCGGGCATGCTCGACTACACCTCACCCCTTTATGCATGGCTGCGAAGCAACCTTGGCATCGACACCGGCCCATATAACCTGCCACGACAACATCTGCTACTTCCGCCACCACGACAGACACGAACCGGGAATCCTTGAAGAATGAAGAGTGAAAAATTAAAAAAGAAAAATGAAAAATTATGAAAAGAGATGATTTTTTTCTGGTCTTGAAAGTCTGTCACTTTTACTTTTCATTTTTCATTTTTCATTTAACTTCATTTCCGTTTCCCAGAAATGATTTTTCCAGTTTTTTGCCTTCCAGGCGGTTATGAAGTGAAAGCAATATGGATGGCAGCAGGAACAGGTTTGAGAGGATGGCTACCGAAAGGGTAAAGGCGATGAGGTAGCCAAGGGCCTGTGTGCCGCCAAAGGATGATGCGGTAAAGATGATAAACCCCAGGAACAGCACCACGAAGGTATACACCATGCTTATTGAACTTTCGGCCAGGGCACTGAGCACTGCCTCACGTATGTTGTAGTTGTGCAGGCGCAGCTCCTGCCTGAATTTGGCCAGGAAGTGAATGGAGTTGTCGACCGAGATCCCTAATGCGATGCTGAAGATGAGAATGGTGCTGGGTTTAATGGGTATTCCCAGGAAACCCATCATGGCGGCAGTGAGTATTTGTGGAAAGAGGTTCGGGATGATGGAGATGATGACCATGCGTGCCCTACTGAAGAGCAATGCCATAAGGATGGAGATGACGATCACTGCAAATATGAGGCTGGTAAGCAAGTTCTTCACCAGGTAATTGGTGCCTTTGAGAAACACCACGCTGGCGCCGGTTATGGTAACCCTGTATGTCTCGGGATCGAAAATGGAGTCGATGGCCGGTTGCAGCTGGTCTTGGATTCGCTGTATGTCGCGGGTTCCAATGTTTGCCATCTGCACGCTGACGCGGGTTTTCTGCATGGTGGTGTCCACCAGTCCGCCCAGCACACTGTTAGAGGCCATGTTTGCGCGGGGCAGGTAGCCCTGTATAAAGGTACGGTCGTGGCGGTGCGGCAGGGCATACATATCGGGGTTGCCCCGGTAGAAGGCCTGGCGCGAAAATTTCATGGCTTCGGCAACGCTCAGGGGCCGCGATAGCTCAGGGTGATTTGCAAGCTCTTTCTGCAGGGCATCGATGGCTTCGAGGGTGGCCGGCCGCAACACTCCGCTGGGGCGGTAAGTGTCGATCACGAACTCCAGGGGCAGAATGCCATTAACTTGCCGCTCAAAGAACATTAAATCCTTATACATCCGGTCGCGGTGCGGAATGTCATCAACGAGGCTTCCTGAGGTGTGCAGGCGGGTCATGCCCCAGATGCCGATCACCAGGGCAATGGTGGCCACACCATACACCTTGGGCCGATGATAGTTTACCACGTTAATGACCACTTTTACCAAGCCACGGATTCGCTTGCGCTCAAGGTGTCGCATATGCCTTTTTCCAGGAGGGGCGGTATAGCTGTAAAAAATCGGGATCAGGGTGAGGGTGAGCATGAATACGGTCAGGATGTTTAAAGCAGCTACCAGTCCAAACTCAACCAGTATGCGGTTGCCCGTAATGATAAAGGTGGCAAATCCCACGGCAGTGGTGGCATTGGTAAGCATGGTGGCATTGCCCACGCGCTGCACAACACGCGCCAGGCCTTTCATCTTGTTGCGATGCGAGCGGTATTCGTAATGGTATTTATTGAGCAGGAAAATACAGTTTTCCACGCCAATAATGATCAGCAGCGGTGGTATGATGCCTGTAAGCACAGTGATCTCGTAACCAAGAAGATTCATGGTGCCAACTGCCCATATTACGCTGATGCCAACAATGATCATTGGAAACACCACTGCTTTGAACGACCTGAAGAATATAAAAAGGGTAATGGAAGTGACCAGCATGGCCAGCAGTACAAAAAGAAACAGTTCTTCCCTGATCTTCAGTGAAGTCTTGGTGCGGATAAATGGCAACCCGCTCACGTGCATTTGAATGCCCGTGTCAATGGTGAATTGCTTGGCCAGGGCCTGGATATTATCCATGAGTCCTTCGCGGGCAGGAGTATTCAGGATTTCCTGGTCGAGGGTTATGGCGGTGAGCAGCGCCCCGGTTTCGGGGTTAAAGAGCAAATGGCTGTAGAAGGGAAGGTTAAACGCAATACCCAGCAAACTGTCAAGTTCATCCTGGGTATGAGGAGCGGCTTTGAATATCTGCTCAAGCTCAAACTGCCGCAGGGTGTCGTTGCGTATCAGTTGCGGCACGTTACCAATGTTCACCACATTTTTTACCCCCGGAATCTCCCTGAGTTCATCCGTTAGCTCATACCACCTGTTAAAGGCTGCAAGCGAGAACACTTTTTCGTCTTCAAGGCCAAGAAACATCACGTTGCCTTCCTCGCCAAACACATTGCGAAATTCCTGGTATTCTACAAAAGCCTGATCGGATGAAGGCAGCATCTGGGCCAGCTCATACGAAAGCTGGATTTGCCTGGCCTGGTTAGCCATAAAAAGGGTGAGCAGAAATATAACGATCAGTATTCCGGGGCGGTTACGAAGAATAAGCCCGACAATTTTTTCCCACATCTGCGGCAAATAAAAATGCTATAATTTCAGAAGGGGCAAAGGTAAAAAGAATGCTCATATTTCTGCCAGTTCATGCTGCAGTTTTTTTGGAAGGCTTGACACCACCAGGTCGTACGAATGATCGGTCCACTCGAAAAGGAGCTTGTCGGGCACCGATCCGTCCATGATCACTGTGTTCCAGTGGGCCTTGCTCATATGGTAGCCGGGCTGCACGGCCGGGTATTGCTCGCGCAGTTCGATGGCCTTTTCGGGATCGCATTTGAGGTTTATGCTGGGGAAGGTGTCCACATCGGTCAGGGCAAAAATCTTGCCCATGACCTTAAACACCAGGGTTTCCTGGTCGAAGGGAAATCCCTCGGTAACCCCTTTCTTTGCCAGGCAGTAATCGCGGAAAGTTTCGATATCCATGAAACAAAGTTAAGCAATATGAAAATGAAAATGCATGCCCGAGTCAATGGGTTGGGCCTTAATGCACATGGCCTTCCATTTCGCGGGCTTCTCTTTTTCCCTTCGTGCCGACGCCTTCGCGAATGGTCTCGCGCACCTCTCCGCAGCGAAACATCACAGATCCGAAGTAGGGGTTTTTGATTTCCGCAAATTCGCTGAGCCAATATGCGCCCCGGTCGTTGTCGTACATGGGGCAAAAAGCCACATAAAAAGTTTTACCTACGGCACCAAGGGTACGGGCGGTTTCAATGAAGGCGGCGGAGAGGGGCTCGAAGTGCACCCGCATATTTGCTTTGTTATCGGCCTTAATGAGTTTGTCAAGGCTTTCTTCAATGGCCTGATACTGCTCCATCCAAAAAACGTGGTTTGCCCCGTCAAGGGAGTGCTGGCCGGTTTTTTTAAGCTGCCCCATGAGACTTCGGCCATGTTCGCGGGCTTTTTCGGGAGCATCATCGGCCAGGGCGTTTTTCAGTTCAAAGTAAATACCGAACAATGTTTCCAGGTTGCTCTTGAACGGTTCTTTAAGCACCGTTCTTTCCGGGGGCGCCATCATGCTGTAGCGTCCGCGCAACTGTGCTGCCGCATCGATGGCAAACACCCCGTTCACGGCAATTTCTTCTCCGGCCGTTAGGCCTGAGGTGACCACATAGCCATCTGCTGTGCGTGCCCCGGTTTCAATTTCCCTGAATTCAAAAGTCAGCCCCTCCCCTTGTTGGCTCTTAACATATACTATGGAGCGCTTGCCCGACCATAATATTGCAGTGGCCGGGACGACCAGCTGATCGTGTTGCTGGCCGGTTGTGGTCAGGGTGGCATTGACCAGCATGCCGGGTTTAAGCAGGTTGTCGCGGTTGGCCACCGTAAGCCTTACCCTTGCACTGCGGGTCTGTGGGTTGATAAAAGGGTCAACAAATTCGACCTGCCCTGATCGTTCTGTGCCGGGAATGGCAGGGATCTGCACCATGGCCTGCTGGCCTGCTTTTATCTGTCCGATCTGGTTTTCATAGGCATCGAGCTCCACCCACACATTGCCCAAGTTGGCAATGGCAAAAAGCGTTTGGCCCGTATTAACATAATCGCCTTCCGATACTTCCCTTTCGGTGAGGTAGCCCGATTGGGTGGCAAAAATGTCGAGGGTGGCGGTCGGCTGTCCGCTGGCCTCCATTTGGTCGATCTGCGCTTCGGTAAGATTAAACAAGACAAGCCTTTGACGGGCGGCATTATACAGCCGGGGTTGCTCTTCCTTGCTGGCGGCGGCATGCAACAGCTCCTGCTGGGCCTGCATCATCTCAGGGCTAAAGAGGGTGGCCAGTCTTTCGCCCTGCCTGATGAACCTGCCGGTAAAGTCGGCATAGAGTCTTTCTATCCTTCCGGGAAAATGTGCGGTGATCAGGCGGGTTTCCCTTTCATTAACCACCACCTTGCCCGAAAGCCTGATGCTGGCACCGGCCTGTCCGGCCCCCACCTGCATGGTCCTTACGTTGGCCCATGCAGCATGACTCTCGCGCATGGTAAACAGGAAGGGGTCATCGTCCTCATGATCGCCCTCTTCCGACACAGGAATAAGTTCCATGCCGCAAATGGGGCAGTCGCCGGGTTCATCCTGCCGCACCTGGGGATGCATGGAGCAGGTATAGGTTGTTTCAGCCGATTCGGCATGGTCTGAATGATCACGGCCGTTTTGCCGGTCACGACCTCCAAATATCAGCCAACCCAGCAGCAGTCCTGCAAGGATCAGCAGGCCGTATTTTCCAAGGGTTTTGGTTCTTTCTTTCATCGTTAGCTTCCCTTTCATTCAAAAATATTTTTAGCCTGCAGCAGGTCCATTTCGGCCAGCTTCAGGTTTTGATTTATCTGTACCTCCAGCAGCCTCCACTCCAGGTCGAGAAGCTGGTCTTGTATGCGCAGCAGCTCATCAAAGCTTTCTTCGCCGGCCGAGTAGCCCGTCAGCACCAGGTCCCACGCCTTCAGGGTCAGTTCTTTTTGCCGGTCATAAAACCGAACATCGCGTTGCAGATTCAGCAGTTCTGCTTCCAGCCTTGTCCATTGCATCTGCAATTCATTCAGCCGGTTATCCTGCATAAATACAGCCTCTTCGGCCATCAGCACACCCTGTCGTCTAATGGCCCGGTTCTTATTACGAAATATGGGCAGGCTCACCGAAACCATTGGCATGATCATATGGCCGCCATCCATCTGCCCTATGGCAGCTTCACCCGGCGAAAGATAGGAATATTGCAGGCCCACGCCCAGCATGGGCATGGTACGCAGCCTGCTGAGCTGCTGCTGCAGCCCGGCAGCTTCGGCTGCCGACTGTGCCATGTTAAGCCGGGGATTGGCGGCAAAAAACGCCGCATCAGGCCGCCCTTGAAAGTCATAAACTGATGTGTCAGGCAAGCGGTCAGGGGTTACTACTTCCGCCGTATATGCTCTTCCTGTAAGGATATTAAAGCTTTGTACCAACGCCCTGTTCTCTTCATTGATTTTCTCCAGCTGGTTTTGCAGGTCTGACAGTTGAATTTCCAGGCGGTAGATGTCCAGTGCCTGCCCGGCTCTCTGCATGCCACCGGCATAGCGGCTGTAAATGAGGTCTTCACGGGCTTTTAACACATCGATGTATTGCAGCAGGATCTTACCCTGCTGATCCAGTTTAAATATCTCGAGCCACAGGCGTGTCATTTCCATGAACAGGCTGTTGCGTTCCTGCCGGTATTTATGAAAGTCGGCTTGGGCCATTTCGCGGGCGGCCATTTTTTGGCTGCCCAGGGTGCCAAACCAGGGGAACATCTGCATGATACCCACATCAAACCATTGGTTGCCCATAAAACGTTCCATGGGCTTGACGAAAAAGCCGGCCGTAAGCTGCGGGTCGGGCAGGGAAAAAACGGCATCAACCTGCTGCAAAGCAGCCTCATAAGCCTTTTGCTGTGCCTGAAGACCTGGGTTTGTCTGAACGGCTTGTTCAAGATAGGCCTCCGGGTATACCTGGGCCCTTGCAGCCAGGCTTGCCAGCAAGAGGAGGAGAAGCAGGACAGGTGACCTTAGGTTAAGGATAAGGTTAAGCCTGCCTGCCCTCCTCCGGCGGGTAAACCGGCAGGCAGGGTTAAGATTGAGGTTATGCGCGCGTTTCATTGTTTTGTTCTTTTTTTATCAAATATTCGTTCCATGCCGTAAACAGCACCGGCACCAGGAACAGGGTGATCAGGGCAATGGTCATTCCGCCAAAGGCGGGGATGGCCATGGGTATCATAATATCGGCCCCCCTGCCGGAGGAGGTGATGATGGGCAGGAGCGCCAGCAGTGTGGTGGCCGTGGTCATCAGGGCCGGCCGGATACGCTTTTGTCCGGCTTCCATTACCACCTCATGCAATTCCTCCCTGGTCTCGGGTTTGTGCTTTTGAAAGCTGCTTTTCAGGTAGGTGGCAATAAGCACCCCATCGTCGGTGGCAATGCCAAAAAGGGCGATGAACCCCACCCAGACAGCCACACTGAGGTTTACCACATCCATCTGGAACAGCTCACGCATATTTACCCCGAACAGGGCAAAGTTGAGAAACCACGACTGCCCATAGAGCCACAGCATCATAAAACCTCCTGAGAATGCCAGGGCGATGGCAGAAAAGATCATAAGGGATGTGGCCACCGAGCGGAACTGGAAATACAATATCAAAAAGATCACGATCATTGAAAGGGGAATGACCAGCATCAGCCTTTTCTCGGCCCGCATCTGGTTTTCATAGTTTCCTGAGAATTGGAAATTCACTCCCTGGGGCACGACCAGCTCACCGCGGTCAATGTGGTCCTGTATTACTTGCGTTGCCTGTTGTATCACCGAAAGGTCGGCATTTCCTGCTTCCTTGTCGAAAGTGATATAGGCCACCAGGAAGGTGTCTTCACCCCTTATCATACCGGGCCCTCTGCGAAAGCTGACCCGGGCCACTTCACTTAAAGGGATCTGGTAGCCTGCCGGGCTTTTCAGCCAGATACCCTCAAGGCTTTGGGGGTCATCGCGAAACTCGCGGGCATAGCGGGCGCGGATCTGATAGCGTTCGCGGCCTTCGATGGTGGTGGTCATGGGCATGCCGCCAATGGCCACCTCCACCACCATTTGAAATTCATCAACCGTGATGCCATGTCGGGCAAGGGCTTGCCTGTCGGGCTCGATCTCCAGATAGGGCTTTCCCAGGGCACGGTCGGCAAACACGGTGGAGCTTCTGATCAGGGGCACCTGCTGAAGGACCCCTTCCATCTGAATGGCAAAGTCTTCGATGGTTTCCAGGTCGGGGCCAAAGACTTTCAGCCCCATGGGTGCGCGCATGCCGGTTTGCAGCATTACCAGGCGGGTTTCAATGGGTTGCAGCTTGGGTGCCGACGTTAATCCCGGGAAGCGGGCGGCATTGGTCACCTCATGCCAAATATCGTCGGGCGTTTCGATATGGTCGCGCCACTGCCGGTAATAGCGGCCCCGGCGGTGGGGAATGAGCTCGCCATCTTCATCGCGCACAAAAGTGCCATCGC
>Ga0114946_10002285_pt1 | contig 13176 bp, 15 predicted proteins | sample WalLakDeSediment_FD_88676 | JGI IMG/M metagenome (GOLD analysis project Ga0114946, IMG submission 88676) | Lake sediment microbial communities from Walker lake, Nevada to study Microbial Dark Matter (Phase II) - Walker Lake 11/02/13 Deep Sediment | ecosystem: Environmental > Aquatic >...
ACCCTAAAACTTTTGGTCATGAGCACATTCACACAAGTTCTTTTCCCAATCACTTCATATATTTCTCAAACCAGGTCAAAATGCGCGGAGAAACATCCATCAGGAATTTGGGTTCAGTTGGTCCATGGGGCGTGCGCGGGTACACTACCATTAGATATGCGCTATTTGAAATGCTCTGGCCTTGGATTCGATTTGTTGTTTTGGGATTTTGAAATGGGCAGCGACAGCCCTCCATCCAGCTACAGCAGTTTTCACTTCTTGTATAACCTTCTCTGCATTGGCTCTTTTCAACCTAAAATAGGGAATGACTTCCAATGCCAAATCCAAGTCCAGGGCATTGTCATTCTCTGAAATATTCAATTTCAAACCCGTGCCGGTTTCAATTGGATTAAGATCATAAGCTGGGGAGAGCCGCCAACCAGCTGGAGTCAGGATAAAGCCATGATTTCTCAAATGATCATCTACATTAGTTACGCAAATACTGAATACTATCCTTCTCCAAAGTTGCTCCAAGTCCTCCTGAACGGATGCGCTGTGGATGCTGATAAATTCTGCGAGCTCAAGATAACTAATTCCATCTAAATAGTCCTGCCCATCACGATATCCCAACAGAGTCATGGCGGATGCAAAATGAATCCGGCTGCCATTGGGTCTCCTGTCAAAGCGTTTGGTCAAAAAGGTATGATACCTTGAAGAAAATTTCTGGGCCATTCCTTCGGCCATTTGAATTCCTGCCTTTTTCGCTAAGGTATGCACCACCATTTCCCATCCACCTATATCCGAATCATCGCTTTTGCTCGGGAACTTAGCGATCCAAAGCTCTTGATTTTGATCCAGCACACTGGCCTTCGGTCGTGCTCCACCTAAGGAAGAACCAGGTGCCACCAGCATATTCAACCAGTTCAAATACTCTGGATCATCCGAAACACCGTCTTCCTCCAAGCGAAGACTGATTTCTTCCAATTCAAGGATTGAGGCCCAGGGTGGGCTTGCCAACCTGGAATCATCACTCAAAAAGGATCCATCAGGATCTGACTTAAAACGCAAACCACCCATTCGGTGGCCATCAAAAACGCCCAATAGGTAATCGGTTTCATAAAGATTTTTCTCCGCCCTTCCTTCTGCCCGGGCTATACCTGCTTCCTTCCTTCGCATGAGCACTCTTCCCCATCGGTCAGGGGAGGAGTCTAGAAAAATACCAAAGTTGGATTTATGTGGATCATTGAGAAACTGCTTGCCTCCATATAACTGCAAATCCGGATCCAGAATCTGGGCCTGTGAAGTAGCCAGCCAATCGCGTTCATATTCGAAAGAAAAAATCTCCCTACCCCGCAAAAACTCGGCCTGTAGTATTCCCATCAACTGGGGAGATTCCAGACCAGACCAGTCTGCATAGACCCAAATACTTCGCTTTCGAATTTCAGTGGCCATTTTTTGATTTTTTAGGGGCTCGTTCTTTGGGGATCAAATGAGCATCCTGGAGCTTCCTGCCCAACTCATCATCCTTGGCCAGCAGTAAAAAATCCTGCTCCAATCCCAAGACCCGCAGCACGTTCAGGTAATTGCCTATGCCTACTCCGGGATGGCCCTGCTCAATTTTCACCAGGGTAGATCTGCCTATATCCGCCCGCTCTGCCACCTGCTCGCTGGAGAGCTTCCTACGAAGTCGGGCCAACTTGATATTCTCGCCCAGTTCGCTCAGAATTCGCTGGCTTTTGGGAAATAAAATGGGAGTACTATTTGCCATAATGTTTTATTAATGAAACAAAAATAACAATATTGTATTAATAATGAAACATTATTTCTTGAATCAAGCTGAGAATGCAAACACAACTTAGTCCGAATCAGAAACCTTTCGGCCACTGTAGGATTTCGTCCCCTGCGCATGTGGATAACCCTACGCTTACAAAAGCGAGATAACCTCTAATTGGTTTGGACTTCAATGAATTTAATTTCCCGCATTCTTAAAGAAGTATTTAGAAAAAATATCAATTATTTATTAAGTTGATTGTATTTCCTCAGTATTTTCACCAAGAATTTTTAAAAACTTCTGGTTCTTAGTTCTTTCTTTTTCATGACTTCTTCTAATACTTCAATAATTGCCGAAGTGTCATCTTTTATTTGTTTGAGCATAATAATACAGTCTTTATTGATCCAAAAATGAATTGCTGCATTTCGGAGGTAGATATCCCGATTTGTCCGTAGATCGCCAGCCAGTTTTTCGGTGGATTTATCCGGAAAAAGGAATGAGGTAATAGCAGTATCAAAAATTAAAGCATCCGTATGGATAAATAGGGGGGCATCAATGGGCATGGCCCAATCTGCATTGATCTTATAGTCCCATTCCACAGCTTGGTAACTTTGGTAGTGGGTAACAATTTGGTCCCTTAATCCGGTATCTTTAATGATGCCCAGATTTCCGGTGCTGGACAAGTCCTCATAGGTGGAAATGGAAGGATTGAAGCGTGGATAAAGTGAGCCATAGATCATAAATTCACTTGCACAGTGAACCAATAGGGAATCACTGCTATCCGAATCTTTGAATGCATTGCTGAAATTGGCAATTTTCTCATTATTCTTTTCCAGCCGCTCAATTTCGGCTGCGAAAGTAAGCACATCACTTTTGTTTTCCTGGATCAATCGGTTGAGGTATGATTTTTCCTGTTGGTCAAGTTTTCTGTTTTCATTCCAGTTATTGATTGAAAGCGCTATCAATATACCGATGACTACGAGGAAGATTTCCCCAATGCCGTACTTTAAATAGCCGCTTATCTTGTTTTCTAGTAAGAGTTTTTGTCGGATTTTTCGGAGGAAATTGATCATATCTAAGTCTGTAAAAATCGCAAGGTCAACAAATTAATGCTTTTCATTGATTCAACTTTAAATCCTGTGCCGCTACTATCTGCCACTTCCCATTTCTGTATATCCATGTATCTGTCCAAATATTGGTGGTACTGCTGGAATCTGATACTTTAGTCCAGGTCTCATTTCCCTGTGCAACAGCAGCATTTCCATAAAATCGGATTTTGACATTGAAAACCTTTGGCTTATAAGATTGATTGGCTTTTTCTATTGACTCTCGAATCAAAGTTGGTTTGTCATAAAGATCACCCCTTAGACTTACTCCCACAAAATCGTCTGCCATAATCCTATCAATTACTAAAGAATCACCCTCATTAATCGCCTCTGCCCATTCTTGCGCAGATTTTAAAATATACGCGTTGGCTGCTTCATAATCAATTTTCTCAGAGCAAGACCAAAGCGTGAGACCTGTTAGAATTATTAGAAAATTTGATTTTATTTTCATGGATTTTTTTAGAGGATTGGGGTAATATTTTTCAAAATGATTCTTAATCCCCAAGGGTATACTGATTTTTCTCTGCAGCCATTCCACCAAGAATCAACCATTTCCCATCTACTTTTTTCCAGGTATGGGTAAACTTCGAGGTCTTCTTACGGACTACTTGATTATCCTTTTCTGTCCAAATCTGATCTGTATCGTAGAATACCATCACCACATTTTCGATGGCATTAGATGCCTTTTTATGAAGTTTATAGCTGTATTTCAGATCAGGGTCTTTGTGCAAATCAGGGATCCAACTCGCTATTCTGCTTTTGTCCGAAACCCCATCCCCAAAACTTGGGTAACCTATAAATTCCTTATGCCAAAGGGTTTTGTAAGTGACCGTATCCATGTTCTGTACATATTCCCAATACAGTTCCTCCATATGCCAAGCTTCATCCTCCATTTGGTCTTTGCTGATGATGGGTACTGGTATTTCCTCCTCTGAGGGATTTTTGGCGTTTTCGTTGCAACCTGCCATGGTGAGTGAAACAAGTAATGCAACAATAAAAAGAAGAATTGATTTTTGAGTTTCCATTTAGTTCGATTTTGGGAGAAATACTAGAAATACAAGCTGATATTGATCCAATGATAATCAAGCTTATTCGAAGTTAAGATAAAAAAATCAATGGTTCAGGCCCGCTGACTTAGGACGAAATGCATGGAATTCTTCCCGAATGGGGGTTATTTCTTTCCGGGGAAAGCAAGGATTATGGCTTCAATGGGATGTTGTTTACTACACTTCTATTTTCAATATTTCCAAAAAGTATTTTTTAAGCTCCCTTTCTTCTTTGATATCTACTTGACCATCATCCATTACATCAGTAAGCAAAGCATGCATTTCTTTAAATGGGGATAAACCGAGCATGGAATTATTTTCTTCCAGCCACTTTTTTAGGACATAAATTTCGTATTTGTTGATCTGCTCATCAGCCAGGATACCATAACAGATCCCCTGCAGCATCTGCATTTTGGCTTCTACAGTTTCTGAAACACTCAGCTGAGATTCATATTTTTTGAGAATAGTCTTCATTTCATCTATTTCCTCAGATGTCATCGTACCCCCACCAAGAACGGATTTTATTTCTTCAAAAAACTCCTTAAAAGGGGATTCCTGACAGAGTCCTTCATGGGCCTGACACCAAAGTTTCATTTCTTAGAATTGCCCCCGGGTTATTCTTCCGTCGCTGCTGATACCATGAATAATACCTTTGAAATGATTGAACAATTTATCCATTTTACAGCTATTCAAAAGGGCAGGTCATTTTTCCTTCCTAAGAAAAAAACACCCCTATATTTTTTTAGCATAAGGGGTGTTGGGGAAGCAACTTTTTTCTGTAATTTTTATTGATACAAATACTGCAAGAAAGATAACAAGTCTTTTTTTTTGTGTCACTATTTAGGAAAAAGCAATACAAATGCTGCCCGAATCCCCCAACTTGCCGCATTCCCGTTTCCATAATGCAACCTTGGCCCAATGGCCAATTGTGTTGCCTGATTACCAAACATCAAAACCTTTGAGCCAACAAGATTTATAGTCCCCGAAGTTAAACCTGCTTCCCAATTTTGAGTCAGTTCAGTGTTCAAAGAAATGGCCTTTCCTCCCTGAAAATTTTGGGCTATAAAAGGCTCAAAAAAAGTGGAATTGACATTCGCCCGGTCAACGTTTCCTGCAACAGACCAGATATGATTAATCAGTACTCCAAAACTGGTCTTACCGGCTTGCTTAAGCGCGACTGCTGTGGGGCCTAATCCGAATTTTTCTGTTCCCAGTAAATTGTTGGTGGCTGTTGGAACGAGAATGGCAGGGCCTATACCCCATATCAGGCCACCACTTGTTGGCTCTTTTGGGGAAAAGAATCCACTTAACAACACATCACTGATTCCGCTCTGATTTCCGCTCTCTCCAAATACATTGTTTTGGGAAATTACCGGTACGATCACCCTTCCTATCAAATTCCAGTTCTCACTGATGCTGAGAGGAATCACCGGTTGAAAATTTAAGGTGTAACGGAAGCCATTTTCCGAGCCGATCCCAAAATCAAAGTTATTTTGGAAAGGCACGCTAATTAGGCTCGCCACCGGGTTTTGAAGTTTCTTGGCCAATTCATCTGCTTTGCTCCCTCCTTCATCTTGGGCATATCCATGGGATGAAACCATCAAGGTCCAAATCAGAAGAAGGCAAAGCTTGGAGAGGTTTATCATTGTCATGAACTGATTAAAAGTTTAACGCGCAGTAGACGAAAACTTATTGATAATAGTGGTCAGGTCCCCCACACTTGGAGAAAAGCTCGGCTGTCTGGGAGGATAGTTGGCAAAAGATTTTACAAACTCAGTTACCTGGGCATTCGCAGGGCCAAAAAGCCAGGAGCGATTTTCAGCCCATTCATCATATCCCCTTGCTTCCGTGAAGCGCTCAAAAGGATCAAGTTTTAAGTTGATGATATAGGGAGAGGTCAACTCACTGTTATCTGCTCTGAACCACTTATCCTGATCCCGGAATAATAGTTTCCAGTCGCCGTAACGCAGCCCATGAAAGGTAGTTTCAGTGAAATAATAGTAATCCACTCGCTTGGTTTTTCCCTGACGAAGAAGAATATCGCTCTGATCATAGCCGTCAAGATGTATTTTATAAGTTTGATTGCCGATTTTTTTGCCGGATAAAAGTTCAACTTTTAGCTTGGGCTGTCCCAGAAAAGACATCAGGGTAGGCACCCAATCTTCCATGGTCATGAATTCGCCTGTACTTACTCCTGCCGGAATTTTCCCTTCCCATTTAACTACTACAGGAACGCGAAAGCCTCCTTCCCATCCACCTACACCTTTTTCTCCATGGAATGGATGGTTGCCGCCATCAGGCCATGAGTTTGAAGCAGCGCCATTGTCTGTTGCAAACATCACAATGGTATTTTTATCTACTTTCAACTCTTCCAGAAGATTCAATAACTCTCCAACTAAATCATCCATTTCTTTCATACCATCGGCATAGAGTCCATAGCCGGTTGAATTTTCGTACTTCGATGATAGGTTGGTTTTATAGTGCATGCGGGTGAAATTATGCCAAACAAAAAAGGGCTTTCCCTCGTCAACAGCTTCACGAATAAATCTTTTGGACTCACGCATCACATCATTTTCCATGGTCCGCTGTTTTTCCTGACCAAATGGCCCCAAATCCTTGATTTCCTGCTTGCCACCGGGAAGTGCCTTGGAATGAATAATTCCTCGTTGTTTATCAAACCCAAACTGCTTGACAATTTCAGGGTTCTTGGGATAATCGTATTGTTCAAGGTATTCCCCGGCATTTAGGTGATACAGTATACCATAAAATTCATCAAAACCATGTGCAGTTGGGAGGTATTCATCCAAATCTCCTAGGTGGTTCTTACCGAACTGCCCGGTAGCATAGCCCAGCGGTTTGAGCATTTCAGCAAGGGTGGGGTCTTCTTTTTGAAGTCCTTGCGGAGCACCTGGTAAACCTACCGTACTAAGGCCTGTACGGATGGGGTACTGACCGGTAATGAAGGCAGCTCTTCCGGCGGTACAAGAGGCGTGGGAATAATGATCCATAAAGATCATACCATTATCGGCAATCCTGTCAATATTGGGAGTAGACCCGCCCATCATACCGCGATGGTAAGCACTGATGTTCCACATTCCCACATCATCTCCCCAAATAATCAGGATATTTGGTTGGTCTTTTTCCTGTGAAAAAGAAATTAGTGGAAAACTTAGAAATAGGAATAAATAAAACGCTTTCATATTGTTGATTGATTGATGGTTTAATTTTTAAATATTGTTTTTCCTTCTTTGATCGTTTCCATCACTTGAATGACCTTGATATCATCAAGGGCTTCCTTGAGCGGATTTTTATCCAAAATCACAAAATCAGCAAGCTTCCCTGTTGCAATGCTCCCTTTCATATTTTCTTCATTGTATTGATGGGCTACATTGATCGTCATCGCTTGGAGACCCTCATAAACTGAAACCCGCTGATCTTGACCGATAACATCTCCACTTCTGGACATACGATTGACCGCAGACCAAAGCATGAACATCTGATCAAGGGGTGCTACTACAAAATCTGTGTGATTGGTGGGTTTTAACCCCAAATCAATAGCATCACGCATTGGACTGATGTATTGGGCCTGTTCTAAACCCCTGTTCGCAATATGTGCATCAGCAAAATAGAAGGTATGCAGGGTATAAAATGAAGGGGTCATTTTATATTCAACAAACTTGGGCAAATGGTCTTTACGGGTAAACTGGGCATGAATGAGCGTAATGTTTCTATCTTTCGTCAGGTCATCTTTTGCCACGGTTTCATGTGCCCTGATAAAAGCATCGATTGCGGCATCTCCATTAGCATGAAGGTTTAGAGGTACACCGAGTTCATATACCCTTTTCACAAATGTATTGATGATTTTCTGCGGAAATGACAGTTTTCCCAACCAATCCTTTTCCCCATTTGGACCACCGGTCAGGTATCTTGAAGTAAAAGCTGCCGTTCTTCCCTGAGGTGACCCGTCTACCGTTATTTTAACTCCCCCTATTTTTAAATGTCTATCGTAGGTACCCCATTTTTCAATCGGAAATTCTTTTAAAATCTCGTCAAGGTCAGTAATGAATGGGAAGGCAATAATATCGATGATATTTGCATCGGCTTCTGTAACGCGCTGTATAACCTGCAGGTCTTTCAGGTGCGTAGCGCCTTCATGGGCAGTGGTGATGCCATTTTCAGCATACATCCTTTGAGCAGCCTTTGACCATTCTATTTCCTGTTCTTGGGTTGGTAATGGTAGTGAACCGAATATTTCCAGGTAAGCGGTTTCCATGATAAGTCCATAAGGCTCATTTGTACCAGGCTTTCGTACAATAATTCCCCCGGGAGGAGTTTCGGTTTCTGCCGACATGTTCCACTTTTCCATGGCAAGAGAATTGAGCACTGCTCCATGCATGGAAACATGACCCACCAATACAGGATTATTGGGAAGAGCTTCATCCAGATCATCCCTATTCAGAAGCCGGCCATCGGGCATCACGGTATCATCATAGCCATAAGCCTGTATCAAAACCCCATCAGGAATGTTTCTATCTACTTTAAAACGTTTCAATGCTTCCAAAATAGTAGCTACATCTTTTCCTGGCCCTGAGGGTGGTGGATAGAGATTCAGTTGATTGGCTACTGAGAGGGAACTGATATAATGGCTATGGGCGTCTATAAAGCCAGGTAGTAAGGTCATTCCTTTTAGGCTGACCATTTGAGGGTTTGGACCTGTAATCTCTTTTGATTTTGAAAAATTCCCTGCAAATACAATGGTGCCATCACGGACAACAACGGCTTCGACATATTCAGGAGAATCACCCTCCATAGTTAGAATTTCTCCTCCGAAGTATACCGTGTCCAGAGATTTATCATCTCTGGATGGCATACAGGAAATCATCCCAATTAGGATGATAAATAAAGGGTCAATCCGTTTTTTTATTGTCTTTAATGATTTTACCTTGAATAATAGAAACATTTTTAAAAAAATGGATATTTACAAACCTACCATAGTTTTCACGTAAAATTTGAGGAAAAACAACGTGTATTTGTCCAAGAATGAAATGTTGAACAAAATAATTAGTCTCCTAAAAGATTTTTTCGGAATTCGGAAGGAGTCGAACCGGTTTTTTCCTGAAAGGCTTTGTTAAAAGTAGTTCTTGATTTGAAGCCCACCTCTTGAGCAATGCCTTCTAAGGATAAGCTTTTACTTTTTTCAGTCTGCAATTTTTGAATGGCTACTTCAATGCGTTTTTCATTCACCAACTGATTAAAATTCTGCCCAAATAACTGGTTGATAATCAGAGAAAGTTTGTTTTTGGAAATTTCTAAATAATCTGCAAGATCTTGTTGTCTGAATTCAGGATTGAGGTAATTTTCCTCTTCTAAAAAGTATTCTTCAAGCGCTTCCCTATATTTCTGGGCCTCTGCTTCTTCTATATTAATAGTAGTTCTCTGATTTGAAGAGGCTTTTGAATAAAGTGCATCCCCATACAAAATGCTGGGCTCAAGAAACAGTAAAACCAACAAAGCCAATATCGTAACGGCGAAAAGCCATGAAGCATTCTGATGGATTTGAATTGATCCGTCATCAAATAGAAGCATCAATAATGCTCCTATGTAAAAGATTAGAAAAATGCTGGATAAGTAAATCAACCATTTTAAATTATTCTTTTCAACAGTTTTCTGTCCTCTATTTCTTTTCAAAAAAGTAGAAATCAATAAATGAACGCTGACAATTAAACCCAGTGAAACTTGAAATAAATAATGAAAATATGTGGGAATCCAACCTTCAAATGAATAGATGATCTGATCCCTATCTTTCATGAGCGAAAATAGATATTCCTGCTTTTCAATGACGGGTTGATTGAATATCGGCAAGAATTCTATGAAGTTGATGATCGGAATAAGAAGTATTAAATAGTCAGGGATTTGGAGTTGCTTCTTTTGATTAAGATGAGATTGTCCAAGCCAATAAATGGATATAGGAAGTAAGTAAAAAACCGGGCTACCTGTCTTGAAAAAATGTGGATAGTCCAAAATCTTGCCACTGTCAAACAAAAAATCCATAAAGCAATAATAGGTCATGCAAAATAGCGTCAGCCCAAATACAATTTTTTTGAAGAGAATATCCCGTTGCTTGAAAAGTAAGATCAGGATTGCCAATATCCCAATCCCGGTACCTATTAAGCTGATGAAGGAAGTTGTTCCCATAAAAAACCTGATTATCGCGACTTGTAGTACCGAAACTAAGATTAAAATATAAATTTTAATAGTTATACTTTGATTTTGACCTTTGACAACAATTAAAATTTCGGATACTTTCTTTCGTGAACAAAGAATGGATTTAACTAATCAAAATTTATTTTAAACCCATTGTATATCCTGTCGGATTTTGAAAAATCATGTTTGAAATGGATTTCTTTGTCCCTCCTAATTTCATTCTTTCAACCTATTGTATTTCCTCAGCACTTCTACCAGCAATCCGTGAGGCAAGGCATAAGATTTGTTTCCATTGATTCCTTCCATGGTTTCGGCAGCCACCATTGCGTTAATAATGGCCTCTTCCACCACCTGCACTGTTGCTTGTAGTAAGGGGTCAATCAAATCATTGGGCAACATATTTACCTCCGAAAAATCGTAACGTTGAAAAGCATCCGGATTCGCAGTAGAAAAAGCAATAAAAATATCTCCTGAGCCATTGCGGCCATAGCCTCCCGTTCTCCCTATCCCTAAGGAAATGCGTTGAGCTAATCTTTTTAACTGATGGGGAAGTAGAGGAGCATCCGTTGCAAGCACAACGATAATTGAGCCATCTCCTTTCTTGCGGTATGATTGTGGAGGAAGGTTAAGCTCATCATTCAGGGTATCTTTCAATACCTGACCGACCGGTACACCCGCAATGGTTAAGGAATTTCTTTCCCCAAAATTAGCCTGTACTAATGCTCCCATGGTAAAAGTTGAGTCCCCAATCTGTATAATTCTTGAGGAGGTGCCGGTACCCCCTTTAAAACCAAGTACCATCATTCCCGTGCCTCCACCAACATTTCCTTCGGCTACTTTTCCACTTGAAGCATTTTCAATCGCTTCTAGCACATGTTCTTCCTTGACGTGAAATCCGTAAATGTCATTCAAAACCCGTCGTAAGTCTCTGCCACCACGGGATAGGTGTACCACCATTCTTCTCCTTTGTACCAATCCGTATCCACATACCATTTCAATACTGCATCCCTGACCACGCCCACACTGTTGGTATTGGTGATCATAATCGGGGTTTCCAAAAAGCCTGATTCAGTTACCCAAGTGGTACCTGTCATTTCGCCGTTTCCATTTAGGCTGTACCAATTGGCAAAGACAGGGCTGAATTTATTTGCTTTTCCTCGCGGGAATATGGCGGTGACGCCTGTTCTTACCGGACCTTTACCTACGATATTCTCCCCGCTTCCTGAGATAATGGTGCTATATCCTACTTCCACCCCTTTTACATCGGTGATGGAATTCCATTGGCCGGTTGTACCGTTAAACGGTACGCCTAAATCCCTGGCACGGGGTTTTTGGGCGTAAGTTGTGGAACTAAGGAAGGGTATGGTTATAAGTAGAATTATTTTTTTCCATTCCATCTTTTTGAAATTTAGATCTTTGATTTCTTTCAATATTTAAAACCCGCCTTCAATTCTTCCACTTTTTCCATTACAGGATCTTTCAATAAGATCTTGTGGGTTTCAATCAAATTTTTGGACATCAAGGAACCATAGCCAAACATCCCCACGTGGCCTTCGGGGATGGTGAAGATTGGTGTTTTATCCTGACAACTTCCAAGAAAGAAAGTCAGAGCAGCTGATATCATTGGTAGAAGCAAATGTTTCATAGACTTGTACATTTAAATCAAATTATCCATCAGGTTTCGCCAAAATTGCATTTGTGGAACAAAATAGCTTGAGATATGAAAAGCAACTGTTATTAGAAGTGCTAACAAATAAGGCAATCTGAATTTTCCATTTATTCTGTCATTGATGATCAATCCAATAAAAATCACTTCATTAATAATTAGTGAGCCTGTCATCATTCCTTCCCAACTAGATATACCCACACTTGGAAGTAATCTTGAAGTAGGGGCAACTAATGGAAAAATCGCTGTGCAAATCATATAACGGGCATGAAGCTGAATGTTTTTCCTAAAAGTGAGACCAAGAATGAAAAAAAGAATGAAAGGAATGAGCATGGCAGCATCAAATATTCCAATATAATATTCTATGCCTTCCACTCCGTATTTCCCTTTGTTTTGCATCATTATTTTCACCATCACGACACCACCTACTACCACACTAGATGCCAAAATAACGGAGAACCGACCTACGATACGGTGCAGCTTTAAGTTATTGAATCGATACAAAGCTGGCTGCACAATTACTGTAATTAACCACATTGAAGCTGATATGCCATGGATGTGATGCCACATATCAGTTTCATGCAGTTTAGTGAAATAGCCCGGCATAAATCCAATGATGGTGATAACCAAAACTGCAATCATCCATAGATAGGCATTTGAGTAAAATTTGCTTTTAGCCATAATATTGTTTCTACAATAGATCTTTCATTTCAGAGATATTATAATTTATCCAAAAACTTTAACCTTTCAATATAATCATTTTCAAATTCTTTCTGCGTTGGGCTTTAGCTACTCCCTTTTCTTTTATTGAGGAATGACTACCTTTAACCAAACCCAAAATAAATGTCCAAAGCCAAAATCTTCCTTTTCGCTGTAGCTCTTCTAGCATCCGTATCCTGTAAGCCTGAAAAGCAATGGGAACCACTTTTCAATGAAAAAGACCTGACCGGTTGGGACACTTATATTGGGCCGGCATGGGTGGCAACTTCCGACTCCACAGTGGGCAGGTCTGATAGCCCCATCGGATTAAACATTGATCCTCAAACTGTATTCAGTGTGGTAGAATTGGATGGAAAGCCAGCTATCCGCATATCAGGCGAGCAATGGGGAGGGATATCCACTACACAGGAATTCAGCAACTACCACCTCAGCCTTCAGTTTAAATGGGGTGAAGCCAAACACAAACCCCGCGACAAAAACAAGAGGGACAGTGGGTTACTCTATCATGCCGGGGGACCACATGGGGCAGACTATGGTTTTTGGATGCGCTCGCAGGAGTTTCAGGTGCAGGAAGGAGATTGTGGCGACTACTGGGGTGTGGCCGGGGGTATCATGGATATTCCTGCCAAGAAGACAGATGACCTCTATGTCTATGATCCAAAAGCAGAACTATTGATATTCAGT
>Ga0114946_10002286_pt1 | contig 13174 bp, 10 predicted proteins | sample WalLakDeSediment_FD_88676 | JGI IMG/M metagenome (GOLD analysis project Ga0114946, IMG submission 88676) | Lake sediment microbial communities from Walker lake, Nevada to study Microbial Dark Matter (Phase II) - Walker Lake 11/02/13 Deep Sediment | ecosystem: Environmental > Aquatic >...
CGCGGCGAGGGCCTCTCAGCCGACGAAGCGAGCGAGCCAGAAGACGGGCTCGCAGAGTCGGGCGCAGCTCAACGAGCGGATGGCGAGCTACGACCGCCCAAAGGCCGGGACCCGTGATCGGCTCACGCAAGCGGGCGGGATCGCCGCGGCCGGGGCCGGTGGCGCGCTCGCGGGCAGTGCGCTCGCGGATCGCGGCGACCGTGAGGGCCAGCTTGGGGAGCGCCGCGAGGGCCTCCAAGGCGAGCGCGGTGAGCGCCAGGAAGGGCGCCTCGCGCAGCGGGACGAGCGCCAAGGCGAGCGCGGGGAGCTGCGGGGCGACCGGCGTGAGGAGCTCAAGCAGAGCCGTGAGGCGCGCCGGGACGACGTCGAGGAGCGCCGCCAAAGCTTCAGCGATAACCGCGACGATATCCGCAACGAGCGCCAAGAGCGCATGGATGAGGTTCGCAAAAACCGTCAGGAGTTTGCCGAGGACTGGCGTGAGGACCGCCAGGACTTCGCCGAGGAATGGCGCGAGGACCGCCACGACCTGTGGGAGGACATCTACGACGACCACCGCTATTGGGGCGACTGGGACGACGACTGGTTCGACGACGACGACTGGTGGATCTGGGGTCTGGCGGCGGGGGCGGTCGGCTATGCCATCGGCGCCTCGGTCAACGACCCGCCCTACGGGACGGTGGCGGTCCCCTACGGCGGCACCAACTTCCAGTACTACGGCGGCGCCTTCTACGAGCCCGCCCCCTCGGGCGAGGGGTATGTGACCACCACGGCACCGATCGGCGCCGTCGTCGAGGCCCCACCGATCGACTGCACCATCGTCTTCAGCCCCAACCCGGATGACCCCGGCTACTGCTACTTCCAGGGCGCCTTCTTCGTCTACGACGAGAAGACGGACCAGTATGTGGTCGCCGAGCCCGCCCCCGGGACCGAGGTGCCCTACCTCCCCGAGGGCTACAAGGAGATCGACATCGGCGGCAAGGAGGTCCTGGAGCTCGGGGGCGTCTACTACCGCCACTACATCGCCGGCGACGAGGAGGTGTTCGTCGTGGTCAAGGCGTAATGCCAGCGACCGGGCGGGCTGATCCGCCCGGTCACGACCACCTTACGCGGACACCGGGTGTCATTCCTCAACCCCGCAGACGGTGGGGATCGAGCGCGTGCCGCCCGAGCCGTGCCCCCGACCCTGATCCCCTCACACGGCGACGACGCCCGGGTCGAGGGTGTGCGCCAGCGGCCCCCGGCACCCCCTTTTGGCGCTAACGGCCATGGCGACCAGCGCCACCCCAGACCATGAAGGGCGCTGCTCGCCATGGCCGTTTCCCTCACCCCGGCCCTCTCCCAGAGGGCGAGGGGGAGATGGAGCGCGCTGCGCGCGACTTTCATCGTAAGATCCGGCCCATGCCCGCCGGCGTGGCGAGCCGTCGATGGACTCCGAGCCAATAAATAGCTGGGATGCGCCCGCGCAACCAAACCCCCATCGAGGTCCTCAACCGGGTCTTCGGCTACCCGAGCTTTCGCGGCGCACAGGAGTGCATCGTCGAGCGTCTGATCGCGGGCGGCGACGCCTTGGTCCTGATGCCGACCGGCGGCGGCAAATCGCTCTGCTATCAGATCCCGGCCCTGCTCCGCCCCGGCACGGCGGTGGTGGTCTCGCCGCTGATCGCGCTCATGCAGGACCAGGTGGATGCCCTGCGCCAGCTCGGGGTGCGCGCGGCCTTCCTGAACTCCTCGCTCACCTTCGATGCCGCCCAGGCGGTGGAGCGCGCGCTGCTCGCCGGCGAGCTGGATCTGATCTACGTCGCCCCCGAACGGCTGCTGACCGAACGCTTCCTGGCCCTATTGGAACGAATCCCGATCGCGCTCTTCGCGATCGACGAGGCCCACTGCGTCTCCCAGTGGGGTCACGACTTCCGCCCCGAGTACATCCAGCTCGGTGTCCTGCACGAGCGCTGGCCAGCGGTGCCGCGCATCGCGCTGACCGCCACGGCCGACTCCCCGACCCGCAGCGAGATCGTCGCGCGCCTCCGGCTCGAGGGGGCCGAGCCCTTCGTCGCCAGCTTCAACCGGCCAAACATCCGCTACCGCATCGTCCCCAAGGACCAGCCGAGGCGTCAGTTGCTGGGCTTTCTGCGCGACGAGCACCCCAAGGATGCCGGCATCGTCTACTGCCTCTCGCGGCGCAAGGTCGAAGACATCGCGGAGTTTCTGCGCACCCAGGGCTTCCCCGCCCTGCCCTATCACGCCGGGCTCCCGGCCGAGACGCGCCGCGCGCACCAGGCCGAATTCCTGCGCGGGGAGGCGGTGATCATCGTCGCCACCATCGCCTTCGGCATGGGCATCGACAAGCCGGACGTGCGCTTCGTCGCGCATCTCGATCTGCCCAAAAGCATCGAGGGGTATTACCAGGAGACCGGCCGCGCCGGGCGCGACGGCGAGCCGGCCGACGCCTGGATGACCTACGGCCTGGGCGACGTCGTGATGCTCAGGCGCTTCATCGAGGAGTCGCAGGCCGAGGAGCGCTTCAAGCGCGTCGAGCTCCACAAGCTGAATGCCATGCTCGGCTACTGCGAGACCACCGAGTGCCGCCGTCAGGTGCTGCTGCGCTACTTCGGCGAGACCCTGGGCGAGCCCTGCGGCAACTGCGACACCTGCCTCGCGCCGGTGGCGACCTGGGACGGGACGGTCGCGGCGCAGAAGGCCCTGTCCTGCATCTACCGCACCGGGATGCGCTTCGGCGTGAGCTACCTGGTCGACGTCCTGCTCGGCAAGGCCGACGAGCGCATCCGCCGCTTCGGCCACGACCGCATCAGCACCTTCGGTATCGGCAAGGAGCTCAGCGCCGACCAGTGGCGATCGGTCTACCGCCAGCTCGTCGCCGCCGGTCTCGCCGCCGTCGACATCGAGGGGCACGGCGGGCTCATCCTCACCGAGGACAGCCGGCCGCTGCTGCGCGGCGAGCGCGGCATCCGGCTGCGCCACGACACCAAGCAACAGGGTCGGTCAGCCGAGCGCCGACCGCCGGCGCCTCAAGTGCCCCTGGACCCCGAGGCCCAGGGCCTCTGGGAGCGCCTGCGCGAGCGCCGCCGCGCCTTGGCCGACCAGCAAGGCGTGCCGTCGTTCGTCATCTTTAGCGACCAGACGCTGCGTGAGATGCTCCGCTACCGGCCGCGCGATGCGGACGAGCTCAGCCGCATCAGCGGGGTCGGAGCGTTCAAGCTCGAACGCTTCGGCGCCGATTTCCTGCGCGTCCTCGCCGAGCGCGAGGCCGAGCACGGACGCCCCGAGCATCTCCCTACCCTCCCCGCGGCCGGCCTACGCACCCCAACGCCCACGCCCCGTCCGAGCCGGGACCTCGGCCTCAGCGCCACCGCCCGCGAGACCCTGGCGCTGCTGCGCACCGGACTCACCCCCGAGACCATCGCCGAGCACCGCGGACTCAGGCCCTCGACCATCTACACCCACCTCGCCCAAGCCATCGAGGAGGGCGAGCTGGGGGTCACGGAGGCCCTATCGATCACACCCGAGGAGATCGAGACTATCGCGCGCGCCTTTCGGCACCTGATGCCCGAGGCCCCCTTTGCCCTCAAGCCCGTCTTCGATGCCTTCGACGGCCGCTACGACCACGGCATCCTGTCCTGCGTGCGGGCCGGCCTACTGAGCCGCGAGCCGGACGATGACACGCACTAGGGCCATTCCGCCCCCACTCGGGCGAGCGGTACAGCGAAGCAGGCCTAACGGCGTTCAGGAAGCAGGGTCGCGCTGCCTGCGGACCAGCGCCTGTCCCATTTGCGTCCATTTGCGTTCATTTGCGGACCAACTCTTTTCCGGCCCGACCGTCATCGCCGCCCTGCTGCTCGCCGTTCTGGTCGGTTGCGCCTCGGCCCCGGTGGAGACGCCCGAGCCGGTCGTGCCGACCTTGCCGGCCACACCGGAGGTCTGGCGCCTGGTCGATGCCGACATCCGGGACGCGTCCCGCCAGGCCGCGGCCGAGGCCGAGCGCTATGCCTATGCCGCGCTCAGCGCCTGGATGGCGCGCGTGGGCCGTCAGACCGAGGAGGCGTTCATCCCCTGGTACACCAGCTACGGCACCCAGCAATGGCTGGCGCTCAAGGTTGGCTGGTATGGGCTCGACTCCGCCGAGGGCGAGCGCAAGGCGGCCGAGCGGCTCGCCGACTACCTCCAGGAGCAATACGACAAACGGGTGCTGCGGCCGGTCTCCGAAGAGACCGACCCGCAGAAGATCCGCGAGCGCACAGCGGCCCTGTTCGTCCGTGCCCTCAGCGAGGAGCTTGGGGACGTCCCGGAGCGCTATCGTCTGGCGGAGGAGGTCTTTCGGCGGCGTACGGAGCAGATCCCCGTGATCGCGCTCGCCCTACCCCAAGCGCAACGTGCCTCGCTCGCCCAGCTCCTCGCGGCGGACGACCCGATCAGCATCCCCGCGTACGCCGCGCTCATGAGGCAGATCGGCCCCGGCGAGGAGGGGCTCGGCGCCGGGATGGTCCGCGACCGCCTGCGCCCCCTGGCACGCTCGGGCGCCGACAAGCTCGCCGGCCAGCTCGCACTCCGCGGCGGCGCCACGATGGCAGGGCTCGCGCTCGGGGGCATCGGCGGTGTCCTGGTGTCGATCGGCGTCACCGGTTGGCAGGCCATGGCGCACGAAAAGGCCAGGCCCGCCATGGAGGCCGAGCTGCGCGCCACGCTCGAATCGGCCTTGGACGAGGCCGCGCGCTTTCTCCGCGACGACCCCTACGCCGGGGTCGCCGCGCCGGTGCACCACATGCACGACCAGATCGACAGGGGCTTGCTGGGCCCCGAGGTCCTAGCCGCGGGACTCTTGCCGCCGGTCGAGGGACACTACGAGGCGCCTATTGCGCCGTCCTGGTCGAGCTCGCCTCGAATGCGCGAGGCGATCGCCCCCGCCACCTCGGGTACTTGGACCTCCAGATAGTCCAGCCCCGCTCGCACCAGATCGAGGACGGGTGGGCGGGCACGGGTGACGTCCTCGGCCTCGAACTGGTGGAAGCCTTGGTAATCGGCGCGCAGCCGATCGGCCTCGAGCTGCCCGAGCGTCTTCAAATGCGAGCGGTCAAACGCCCCAGGTTTCACGAAATGCGCGGCGAACAGCCGCTGGACGCCCTCGTGGGTCTTCGCCTCCAGCCCGTGGCTGAGCAGCAGGGCTCGGACGGTATGAAAGGCCGCGTAGTACAGGTTGGCAATGCACTTGCGGTGGATCCCCACGGACGCATTGGCCCGCAGGCTCCGCAGCTCGTCGAGCAGGAGCCCAAGCTCATCGGCCACCGCGCTCAGTCGCTCGTCTTCGCCCACAGGACGATTCCCTCCCTATCGATGACATTGAGCAGGGCCGGATTCGTCCGGTCGCCCGCCCGTATCGTGATCGGCCGCAGGTGCGGCAGGTCCTCCCACCCCTCCTGCACCGTCTCGGCGAGCGCAACGAGCTCGCGATCCAAGGATCTTGGGGCCGACCCTGAGACCAGGACTGCGAGATCCAGGTCGGACTCCTCGTCCCCCTCCCCTCGCGCCCGGCTGCCGAACACCAGGATCCGCTCGATCGCGCCACGGTCGCTCAGCCTGCGGCTGCTGGCGACGAAGGCGTTCAACAGCAGCCGCTCCCCCGGGGTAAACGGCCCCCCCTTTCCCGGGGCGATGGGAGCAACGCGATCTCTGATGGATGACATGAGCCTTTAACGACACCCGAATGGGAGCACCATAACGCGGGAGGGCGTCCTGGAGGAGCTTACCGTAAGGCAGAAGCAACTGTGGGTCCCGCTGTGCCGAGCGATCGCCTTGCCGCTGTGACGGGGCGGATCTAGGATCAGTGCGCGTCCACTCCGGCAAGGCTTGCCCTTGCCACTCGCCGGGAACCCCGAGGCCATCATGAATCTGCTGCTGCTTGCGGTGGGTCTTGTCCTGTTGACGGCCGGTGCCGAGGCGCCGGTGCGCGGGGCCTCGGGCATCGCCGCGCGCATCGGCATTCCGCCGCTCATCGTCGGACTCACGGTGGTCGCCTTCGGCACCAGCGCGCCGGAGCTCGCAGTGAGCGTCGCCGCCGCCTGGTCCGATCAGGCGGACATTGCGCTCGGCAACCTGGTGGAGAGCAATATCTTCAACGTGCTCTTCATCCTCGGGCTCTCCGCCCTGATCGTGCCGCTCGCGATCGGCAGCCAGCTCATCCGGGTCGACGTGCCGCTGATGATCGGGGCCTCGATCCTCGTGCTCCTCTTCGCGCTGGACGGGACCATCGGCCGAGTCGACGGGGCCATCCTGTTCACCGGGCTGCTGCTCTACACCGTGTTTCGATCCGGCGGGGCGAAACGGGTGTCATGCCGGGTTACCTTGGGGCACACTTCGGACGCACCCCCTTCGCGGACACAGCGGCAGCCGATCGCACCTGCGCTCGTGCCATCGGTGATCGCTGCGGACGCTGGGACCAGAGCGAGCACCTGATGAGGGACGCCCGTAAGATCGCTTCCGAGGCATCGCATGTTTCTGATTGGGACGCGGCGACATACGACCGGGTCGCGGACCCGATGACAGGATGGGGGACGGCCGTGCTGGAACGTCTGTCCCTCGGTGGTCAGGAGTGGGTGCTTGACGCTGGCTGCGGGTCTGGCCGGGTTACGGAGCATCTCTGTAGACGATTGCCGCGCGGCACCGTAGTCGCCCTCGACGTCTCCGCCGCGATGCTGGCCGAAGCGAGGCGCCGGCTGACGCCCTTCGGTGAGCGAACCTACTTCGTGCGCGCCGATCTTGCCCGACCCCTACCGCTGCGACTCGTGGACGCGGTCTTATCGACGGCCACCTTCCACTGGGTCCGTGACCACGATGCCCTGTTCAGGAACCTCGCCGCAGTTCTCCGCCTTGGATGGCCACTGGTCGCACAATGCGGTGGCGTTGGCAATATCGAGCGGGTCCATGCCGCAGCAAGGGCGGCGGGCGTAGATCTTGACCCCACGCACTTCGCAACCCCGGCCGATACAGAGCGGCGCCTTCGGAGCGCCGATTTCGTCGATGTACGATGCTGGTTGCAGCCGGAGCCAACCGTACTCCCTCCGGGCGAGCCGTTCGAGACCTACCTGCGTACCGTCTGTCTGCGCCAGCACATCGAGCTGCTGCCCGTTGATGACCGTCAGCCGTTCCTGCACGAGGTCACTCGGCGGCTGGGCGAACCCGTGATCGACTACGTGCGACTCAACATCCTCGCCCGGCGGGCATAACCCCTGGCGAGCGGAACCGGACCGATAAACGGCAGGGGTCCGCCGCAACCGATCGTCCTGACCGCCGTCCCGGGGAGCAGACCGGGGGACCGAGGCGCTCTCCCCCGACAAAGGCCCGATGGGCTTAGTCGCGCCGGCAACCCCGAGCTAGCCCGAGGCGCGGGATTTCGAATTCTCGTCGACGAGCCGCTGGCGCGCCTCGCCTAACGATCATGGCGATACGCGCCATCCCGAACGATGAAAATCGCTCGCATATCGCCGTGATCGTTCCCTCACCCCATCCCTCTCCCGCGCGCGGGAGAGGGAGATCTGGAGCGCGCTGCGCGCGTTTTTCACGTTAACGGCGATCGCGCTGGTCGTCGATCCCGCGGTGCTCGGCGAGCCCGCCGGCGACGGCTTCGACCGGGCCCAGGGGCACGCCCCCTGCGCCGGGAGGTCGAGCGCCAGCACGAGCATCCGCTCGCCATGCGGAGCGTCACCGTTGAGGGCCCAGGGGCGAGCCAGGTGCAGGTGGCGCTGGAGGACGGCCGGACCGGCTTTCGCGTCGGCGCGCCTGCCGAGCCTCAGCGGGGCGGCAGCACGAGCGACTTGAGAGGGATCAAGGCCCTGGGCGCGAAGCTGTCAATAGACTGGCAGGCCTATCCGCCCGAGGCCAAACATCTCGATGACGCCGACCGCCGAACGTCAAGGCTGCCGCATCGCCCGCGAGAAGGCGACCATCACCGCCATGCTGCGGATCTGGTGCCGCGACCAGCACGGCCGCCGCTCCGGCCTCTGCGCGGAATGCGCCGGCCTCCTCGACTACGCCCACCAGCGCCTGGACATCTGCCCCTTCGGCGAGGCCAAGCCCGCCTGCAACCACTGCCAGGTGCATTGCTACAGCGCCCTCATGCGCGAGCGGGTCAAGGCCGTGATGCGCTACGCCGGCCCGCGAATGCTCCTGCGCCACCCCATGCTCAGCCTTTGGCACCTGATCGACAAGCGCCGGGAGGCCCCGGCGCTCGCCTCGGTCGCCCGCCGCCGGGGCCGTCCCCAGGGCTAGTACCGGAACCGTCGCTCCGCCTGCTCCGGCTCAATGGATGCTGCTTCGCGCCGGCAGCGAGGCGGCCTCGACGTTGCACTGCTCGATCAGGGCGCGCAGCGATCGGGGTACCTGCATTCGATGGTCGGGCCGGTAGCACTGCCCGTCGCTCCAGCGCCGCTCCGCCTCGTCTGCCGACATCGGGTAGCCTTGCCGACAGAGTTCCCATACCGCCTGTGATTGCACCTGTGTCATCGTTCCACTCCTCATCTTCTCTGGGGGGCGGGGCGCGCTTGAGAGCTGGTTGCCGCGCGCCTCGCAATGCCGCCTTCAGGGATGAAGCTAGTCGGCAACGCGCGCGGGAACGGTTGTCTGGTTCACAGTTCTGGCCGGTGCGGGACGCGTCGAAGGGGGCTCCGTGGCACACCGTGATCGGGGTCACGAAGGCGGTACGGTGAAAGTCAAGATTGACAGTGAGCTCCCGAGCCCTCGGGTCCCCGGAAAAGATCTTGTCGAGAATGAGAGCCGATCCCGGCCCCACCGGCGGTGCCGCCGCCAACGACGCCCGCACCCGAGCCTGTAACCCCTGTCGCCGCGCCGGCACTCCCGGCGGCGCTTGCTTCCGCGCCGGTCGTCGCACCGGCAGTGGGACCAGTCGGCTCCGCCACCTTGGCGACCTTGGGCCAGATGAAGTCGTCCTTGGCGTATTGGGCGGTGTGGACGAAGGACTGCTCGTCGATGTGCAGCAACAAGGCGAAAAACGTGGGGCTTTCAAGAAAGGCGTGGCACACGGATGGCGTCTCTTAAGTTTTCGCAAACAAGAGACGCTCCCGACGGGTGCTGTCGTTCAAGCACCCCGAGGGAGGCCGACCCCTCTCCCTCATGAAAGATGACGATTTAAGGGGAAAAACCCATCAGGGAAGGTGGCCGTACTCACGGCGGGTCTGTGATCGGCCTCCCCTGTCCGCCCGCCCAGGGTCTGGCTTCTCCCGATCGCCGTGGGACCCGATGTCGCCGCGCAGCCGGAATCGCTCGACGACCAAGACCCCGCCGAGAAAACGGTGCGGCAAGGCTACTCGATGTTGGATCTGAATCGAGAGTGGATACTTAGCCTACGGATTATTATGGCCAACTACCGTTGTTGGTTTGCTCTTGGTGCACGCTTTGGTGCACGGATTTCTGGGGCTCGGCGCACCCGAAGACGTTTGGTGCGGTGCGCCGCTCGGAGGATTGTAGGCGGAACCTCCGTGAGTCTCACCGCTGCCCCGAAAGGCGCACCAGCGCCACAGGGGCGGCGCTCGCCCGTCAAGGCAACCCCCGCCAGTTGAGGGTGTGCAGCTCCTCGCTCGAAGCGACGACGTCGGGCTGCGGGAAGATCGGGTTGCCGGGGGACCACAGCTCGGTGCTGTCGGGGTGCTGGTCGTAGTAGTCGGGGTCGGCCGTGACCCGCACCGGTGCCGGCATACCCGGTGCGAGATACGAGAAGTCCTTGCTCCCGAGCGGCTTCACCTCGATCCCCGGCGGCAGCAGCGAAGGGTTCTCCAGGACCTTGCGCAGCTCGGCCAAGTCGTAGAGCGCCGCTGCACGCGGGGGCTCCTCCAGCTCCGCCGCCGTCACCTCGTCGAGATCGAAGCCGGCCTGCTCCGCGGCGTCCACCCCGGACTGGATGCCGGCGACCAGGTTGGCCCGCGCCACCTCGCGGTCCTCGGGTCGGCCCAGGGTCACATCCGTGATCGCCCGGGGCAGACGCGCCAGGATGGGCTGAAGCCGGCCGACGAAGGTCTGGAACAGGTCGATGCGGGTGCGCAGGGCCTGGTAGACATCGGCCTCCACGGTGTCCGCGTAGTGCAGGTTGATGATGCGGATGTGCGGGTGCTCCTGCCCCAGTCGGTCGATGCGCCCGATGCGCTGCTCGACCCGCATCGGGTTCCACGGCATGTCGTAGTTGATCAGCGCCCCGCAGAACTGGAAGTTCAGGCCCTCGGCGGCGGCATCGGTGCAGACCATGATCTCGGCGTGGCCGTCGCGGAAACGCTGCTTGGTCGCGTCGCGGGAGATCGTCTCCCACTTGCCGGACGTGGAGAGGATTTCACCGCCGCGGCCCGAGAAGCAGATCACCCCTGGCCCGATCGCATCAGCGATCCGCGCACGAAGAAAGTCCATGGTGTCCGTGTACTGGGTGAACACCATCACCTGGCGGTAGCCCTGCTCCCGCAAGCCCCGCAGCTCCTCCAGCAGCACCTCCGCCTTGCTGTCCGGCGGCAGCCGTTTCACCGCCGCCAGAAGGCCGTTGATGTCCACCATCTCCTCCGCGGCCAGGGCGCGACGCTCCAGCTCGGCGGCCTCATCCGGGTCCATGGCCTCCTCCGCCAGCTCGTCGTCGAGCAGGTCCTCCTCGGGGTGCTGGACCGGGGCGCCTATCAGGCTCACCTGACCGCCGACCGCCGCGAGTCGACCCTCCAGCGTCCGGGCCAGGGCGCGGAAGCTGCTGGCCAGCCGGCGCCGGTAGATGGTCATGACGAAGCCGACCGCGGTGCGCTCCTCGGCGGCGGTGTTGTTGTAGGTGCTCCCGATGTAGTCCTCCACCTGCTCGTAGACGCGGCGCTCGGCCTCCGTCATCTCCACGAACCGGTCCCGCACCTCCCGGTCCGCGATCGGGGTCTTGAGCTTGCCCGCCTTGTGATAACGGCGCAGCAGCTCGCGGGTGTGGCGCGAGATGAGGCGGCGCAGGGGCGTGTTGGCCTTCATCAGCCGGATGGCGGCCTGGCGCTCGGTGGTCTCAAGCTGCTTCAGAGGAATCGACGCCTCATCGCGCAGCGCCCGAAGGATCTTTCGCACCTTGAGCCTGCTCATGCCGGGGAGCAGACGCGCCGCCTCATCGTCCGACAAGGCGCCGTGCGTGCGCTCGGCGGCACGAAACAGCTCGGCCATACGTCCCATCTGCGCCTGGGACGGGCTCGGCCTGGCGGCGTCGTCGAAGAAGTCCAGGAACGCCTGCGTGTGCCACTCTGGCGGCAGCCCCAGCAGGGCCAGAAGGTCCCAGACCTCCACCGGGCTCACCTGCATAGGCGTGGCGGTCAGGAGCACCAGTCCCTGGACGCGGTCGCGCACGGCCTGCATCAGGCGCAGGAGCTGGTTCGGGCGCTGGTCCGTGCCCAGGCCGCCCCCGGCCCGGCGGGCGTGGTGCGCCTCGTCCAGCACCAGCAGATCCCAGGGCGCCGCCTCGCTCACGAGCACCTGCGCCCTGACACTCCGGCGCATCAGGTGGCTGGAGGCGAGCACGCAGGGCTCTCTGTGCCACTCGTTTGGGCCGACTGCCCGGTGCAAGGCCCCCTGGAATCCGGGAGACGGATACCAGCTCAGTCGCTGGCCGTCGTAGATTGGCCAGTTGAGGTTGAACTTCTCGCGCAGCTCGATCTGCCACTGACTCAGGACCGCCTTGGGCGCGAGGATCAGGATGCGTTTCGCACGGCCCGACAGCCAGGCTTGGCGCAGCAGCATGCCGGCCTGGATGGTCTTGCCGAGGCCCACCTCGTCGGCGATCAGCAGGCGCGGGGGCCAGCCGTCGTAGAGTCGCTGAAAGGCGCGGACCTGGTGGGGCCAGGGTGTCACGGCACTGGTCGCCTCGCCGATCCGCTCGCCGCCGTTGGGCCAGCTCGGGGCGTGCCGGATGAAGCCCCAGACCAGACGCCGCTGGTCGAGCGCCGGCTCGGGGGGTAATTCGGGCTTTCTTCCCTCCTCTGGTGTCTCTTCCGGGTGCTTGGTCTCGTGCTGAACCTTCTTCAACCGGCCAGGAAGATCGTCCTTAGGCAGGAATTTCAGCAGCTCCTGGCGCACCGCGGCCGGCACGTCCATCACGATGGCGCTCGCGGCCTTGTCGGCCCAGAGGCGCTGGAAGCTCTCCTCCTCGGCCTCCACGTGCTGCGTATCGCCGGTCCAGGTGGTGTAGACGTGGAAGCTCTCCCAGTTATGCTTCCAGCCGAACGCGGTCTCGTTGATGCTCCCGCTGAAGGCAATCCGGTTGCCTTCGGCGTCCTCGATGATCCCGGCCTTCTCGTGGAAGAGCCCCTGTCCGGCAATGGGCCTTCGTTTGCCGTCGCAGGGTACGGCCACCTTCACGTCCAGATGGCCCTTGGCTACCATCCAGGCGAGCAGCTCCAGCGCATCCACGGCTGAGCCTTCGTCGGTCTGGAGCGGCGTCGCAAGCAGGACGGCCTCCACGGTGTCACGCAGATCCTCGCCCTTCTCGATCGCCGCGAGATCCTGATCCGTCAGCGTGCAGCCGACGATTAGGCGCATGCGGCCTTGGTTACGGACGAGGCCCTCGATTCCGCGGGCCGCTAATGCCAGCGCGTAGGCGGAGAAGAAGCCTGTCGAACGATCGTAGCGAACCGCGCATTCGAGCGCGGGGACGTAGAACTGGGCGACCAAATCTCCCTGCTCGGGCGTGTACTCGATCAGCCAGTCCCGGCCCGTCAGCTGCTTCATCCGTTGATCTCCCGCGGCGGCTGGATTACCGTCGGGCCTCGGAGGCGACCGAGGATGGTGTCACTCAAGCGACCAGCCCGGCCGGTACCCGAAACCTCCTTTGGTTTTCTTAACGATGTGAACGCGATGACGGATTCGGACACCCTCTCTTTCCTCGATGGCCGCATCACCGTAAACCCGGATCTCTGCAACGGTCGGCCGACCATTCGCGGGCTGCGCATAACGGTCGAGACCGTTCTCGGATTCCTGAGCGCCGGTGAATCCACCGAAGAAATCCTGCAGCAGTATCCGTCGTTGGAGCTCGCGGACATCGACGCCTGCCTGCGTTTTGCCGCCGACCTGCTCTCGCACCGATACACCTTGCAGCGCGTAGCCTGATGGCGCGCTTTCTCATCGATGTGAATCTGCCCTATCGCTTCTCGCTTTGGGC
>Ga0114946_10002287_pt1 | contig 13173 bp, 6 predicted proteins | sample WalLakDeSediment_FD_88676 | JGI IMG/M metagenome (GOLD analysis project Ga0114946, IMG submission 88676) | Lake sediment microbial communities from Walker lake, Nevada to study Microbial Dark Matter (Phase II) - Walker Lake 11/02/13 Deep Sediment | ecosystem: Environmental > Aquatic > Freshwater...
AACCAAATACCGTAAGGATCCAAAGCCGTATCCTGACGCCAACGGGTTAAGGCAACATTATTCGTTGAGAGATACCCACTACCCAAATCGGTCATAAACATGTTCATGCTTCCGTTTGAGAGGGTATGAACAGCCCTGCCCAGTTGTTCGTAATCAGGTGTCCATGGGTTGATCGTAATCCCAGCAGTCTCCTGTCCTTCAACTGAAACAAGCAGGTCTTTGGTTGTCTGTTCTTTTTCAGCCTGTGGAATTTGCTCCTGAAGCAGTAACTCGGTGGTTTTAATGCGGGGATCATGATGCACACGATCCACAACCCGCTTCTCATTCAAATAATTACCAAAAGCAACTAGGGTCATTCCATGATGATGCGCCATGTATGATTTTATGATGGCTTTATTTTGACCTACTGCCAAGCGAGATTTTGTATAATCAATAGACTCAAAAAAGCCGAAATGTCCTAAAGCACCTTCTTTTTTGAGCGCTTGGATATTTTCAAGCACAGCACGGGGATTAACACCAATCGCCATTAAGGATGCATAGGGAGCAATGACCAAGTCATTTGCCAATCCTCGTTTCCGTCCTAAGCTGGGTATACCAAACCCCTGATATTGATAATTATCTGCCTGATCAAACAAATAATAACTGGATTCGGAAATACCCCAGGGAACTTTATGCTTATTTCCATAATCAATTTGAGCCTGAACGACACCACAAGCGGTTTGCTGCAATAGGGTCTCTGGATATGTGGATGTAAATAGGTTTGGCATTAAGTATTCGAACATGCTGCCGTTCCAGGAAATCAAGGTAGGCGTACCCGACACTAATGTAAACGGTCGTGCCATGTGCAGCCAATGTGAACGGGGCACCTGATTCAGGGCAATCGCGTACAAACTGGCTGTCCTTGCTTCGGATGCCAACAGGTCATAATGGTTTTGATCCATCCGGCCTGAATCCACCTGGTAACCTAGGTAAAAGACCTCTCTTTGCTTATCAAATAAGAAGGTAAATTCCATTCTCTCAAGGTGAAATTCAATAGTTTGAGTTATTCCATCAATCTGGTCAAACAAATCAATCACATTTGATTTTGCTTGCCTGAGAGCTTTTATGAATTCGCTTAGCCAATCTTTAATAACTCGATTTTGTTCGTCATTGACTTCCTTGAATGCTGGATCATCACGCTTATCTAGAACCTCTTTCAATATGTCGATCGTTTTTTTAGATAGTTCAGGAATGTCTGACAAGACTGTTCGCAGGGTGTGTTCCTGATGCCAGGGGGTAAGGGCATCATGCAGGCGATCAATTTTTACATCCTCAAGAAAATTTGGACGTTGCTGCCATGTTTCCAGCCAGGGCGCAAGGATTTCAATTTGCTTTCTTGTGTTTTCCAGGTGGTTGAAAATACTCTCTGACCAATATCGCAGGTCCTGGATTATGTCCGCAGGTACAGCCTCTTCAGATTCCGAGATATGCTCAATTAACGTTACCATCTCCTGCAAAAGTTGATCCCTGACTTCGGACAGGAGCTGTATTTGTTGTGTGTCACTCAAGTCAGGCTGTTGTAGATCTTTTTGAATGGATTTACAATGGTTGTAAAGTGATTGAACTTCGTCAGATAATGCTTTGCTTTCAATCCTCCCCACGATATCTGACAAGACCCCCATACTGTCAGATGCACCACTGAAGAGAGCACTGGGACAAATGGTGTGAGAAGGCAAATCTTTCAGGGTCTGATTGAGACCCAATAAGCTGATTGCATAGTTACCGCTGTCAACAGTAGACACATAACGTGGCGAAAGGATTTCCAAACTACGTGTATCATACCAATTGAAGAGGTGGCCCCGATATTTCTCCATTTTGTCCAGGGTATCAAATGTATAGGTCATCCGGTAAATAAAATCGAATATCCCAATATAACCAAAATCATAGGCCACGGCCGTTGACAGTAAAAATAGACCGATATTAGTCGGGGATGTGCGATGTGCAACCGACCCTTTAGGATCCTCCTGGTAATGATCAGGGGGTAGCCAATGGTCTTCTGGTCCGACAAAACGCTCAAAATAGAGCCAGGTTTGCCTTGCGATGTTCCGCAGTGACTGTGTTTCTGCTTCAGTAAGCGGTTCTCCTCGATCGTAATCCCGCCTGAGACTGATCCAATAAGCGACTTGAGGAGAAAAGACCCACAAGATAATCAGTGGCAAACTTACCCAAAGGCTGCTGGGGTTGATTAAATAGACCAATAATCCGATAGCCAGACTAATCAATGGGGCACCAATCATGCGCTGCCAAATAGTTGATATTTTCCGGTGCCTACCAAAAAGTCGGATGGTATGGGCAGACGTCGTCCATTGAAGTAAGCGCTTATGACTGATATAAATCCGCACCAGAGTTGTTACGACAGCATCAATCATAATAAAGGATTCATACGGCAGAAATATTAGATAAAACAGCCATCGCAAAAACGTGGTACGAACATTGGCAAAAACATCTGCTTTTTCCCCCATCAGAAAACGGGATGAAAGGGAAGAAACGATATTATTCAACAGAGGGAACGCGGATATTAAAAGGATTAAAGCTGTCCAAAGCCAAACTTTTTCTTGAAAAAATAACCATCCGAGTATAAAGGAAAGCAGTGTTGTTGGTGCTAACAGGCTGCGTCTTAAGTTATCTATAATTTTCCACAGGTCTATAGCTGAGAATGGATTTGGCTCAGAATTACCATCCCCCGTGGGTACTTGCGGGAAGAGCCAGGGAAAAAGCTGCCAATCTCCCCGCACCCAGCGATGAAGGCGATTGACATGACTGGCATAATCCGGTGGGTAGTCTTCATAAAAGACGATATCCGTCACTAATCCAGCCCTGCCCTGAATGCCTTCGTATAAATCATGGCTGAGTAAGCTGTTTTGCGGCACTTTATTTTCGAGACTGCGATGGAAAGCAGCGACATCATAAATGCCCTTTCCGACAAAAATACCTACACCAAATAAGTCCTGGTACACATCTGAGACCGCCCTGGTATAAAGATCCAGCCCCAGGTCTCCTGCAAAGACCCGGGTAAAAGCGGTCTTGATAACACTGGTTGGCTTGACTTCCGTACGAGGCTGTAGGATGGTATATCCCCTGGTGACTTTTGAAGTCTCATCCTCAAATTCAGCATGGTTCAGGGGATGTGCCATGGTCGCAATGAGAGATTTGGCACTGTCCCTGGGCAAAACGGTATCTGAATCAAGGGTGATAACATAACGAACCCCCTTCATGAAATCCAGGTCTCCGATGATGGTATCAAAACTATCTGTGAAGCCTTCTAGCAGGAAGCGGTTAAAATCAGCCAGCTTTCCGCGTTTGCGTTCCCAACCCATCCAAATGTCTTCTTGAGGATTCCACTGTCGCAGACGGTGAAACAGATAAAAAGGACGTCTGCCATCATCACCGCGATAGGTGTCATTCAGATGATTGATACCCTCAATGGCTGCCTGCAAATACGCCTCATCTTCCGGGATGGATTCTTTAGGCGCATCTCCAAAATCTGTCAGCAGAACAAAGCCGATATTGCGATCTTTATTTGAAAGATAATGCAACTCAATTTGTTGCAGAAGGAACTCTAGTTCATCAAAACTTGTAAGAAGCGCAGGGATGGCAACAATTGACTTGAATTTTTTGGGAATGCGTTTGCGAAAATCCATTTTTGGCAGGATTTTTGGGGGGAGGGTGGTGGTCAGGATTGAGTTAAGTAGGTTTACGGCTACACTCGAAGCCGGAATAAGGATCACGATCCCAATCAATGCTAATTTCCAGGTATCTGTAGTCAATAACCGACTGTACAAGAGCAACCCAATCATGACCAGCGCGGTTATTGTTAGAATCGATCCCAGGTAAAAGGCTACATTATGTTCAAGAAAGAAAGTGCGTACCTTTTCCGAAAATTTTTCCCGATAATCAATTCTTCTTTGTAATTCCTTTTGTCCAACATCCATCAAGTAAAAGCCAACATGACGTGCTTTTTCCGTATCATCCTCTGAATTTAAAGCCAATTGAACGGTATGCTGGGCAATTTGATCTTCATCTGATTTCGAGTGTTCTGCATAAAACTCAACTTTTTTCCGGTATTGATCTCGCGTCTCAAAATCCATTTTTCCATACAGGTGCAAAGGATCCTCACGCAAGATCTTCTCCACTTGTGAATGCGTTTCAAAGAAAACTTTCCAATCAATTCGATCAAAAAGCAATAATGTCCGCAATGATCTGGCAATGATCTCATCATGAGATAGATTTGGATATTCAAACTTATTGGTCGTTAAGCTGGGGGATTCCTCTTGTATGAGCTCAAATATGGTCCCAGCAAGGATTTCGATGTGAACCAATCGCAGCATTAAAGGTAATGCCCACAATTCACTCATCTTAAGAGGTATTTTTTCCTGGTAGGCGCTTAGAAAATCATCCCAATCATTTTGGACAAGTTCGATTTCATAATATGCAATAACGGATTTGGCAATGTGATAAACCCGAGGAAGATCTCCCTCACCTTTTATGGAAGGCAATTTAGTAAAGTAAACTTCTGGCAGATCATCGCGGATTAAGTCAATCGCTTTTTCAATGACATAATAATTATCCAAAAACCATTCAACACCACTGGAAGTAATTTTTTTTCTCTGAGCGATTTGTGAAAGGTTTTCGTATGCTTTTTCCAGGTTCTCTAAATAAGAATCTGAATCTTTAACAATCGAATAATTTTCTGATTGTGGGTCTGTTTCTCTGGTGAATTCCGTGATCTCGCTGATGAATTCGTTAAATGGCATATCTTTAATGTGTTTCAGGTCGGAATCATCCATCATACTTTAATGTCCCTTCGATTGTTCAGCGTACAATTCTGCTAAGGATTTACCAATCTCGTCTCTTGAGAGATCCTGGAGAATGATGAGCGGTGTGGTCCCAAAGGCAATAAAATTCAAGGCTACTTTCCCGTATGGCCAGCGATTGTCTCCTGAATAACCATGAGCACAGAGCAATACAAGGTCTATTTGTTCTCGATCAATAATCTCATGCAATGCTAGGGTTGTTTTTTGCGAGCTATTTATGATCGTCTCAATATCTTCAATGTTGAGTTGGTCTTTAATTTGGTCCAAATATTTCTTTGATTCGTTCAAGTTGATCTCATTAAGCCTTTCAATTACCGATTTTTCATCATCACTGAGCGGTGTATGGCAAGGCAGACAGGGTTCTTCGACAATGTGGGTGAGAAAAATTTTAGATTTTTGAACTGCACTGATTGATTCTGCAAAGGGCAAAATGCTTTCTGCTCGCTTTGATCCGTCTAAGGGCACCAATAGTCTATTGTATGTCAAACCTGTCAAACCTTCATGAGGGTCTTGATAAGCGCGAATAATCATAACCGGCACCAGAGCACGTAATAAAACTTTTTGGACAGTACTGTTGATATTCCATTCTGATACACCACTGCTGCCGTGACTGGACATGATGACAAGATTTACATCATTTTGTTTGGTATATTCAACTATTTGGTGCGCGGGGTTTCCTTCGATAATGACAACTTCGCTGCCAATCTCAACTTCTTCAAGGCGTTCCTGCACCGATTTTATATATGACTCAGCTTCAGTTTTCCGCATCTGCCATTCCATCGGGTTGATAAACCCCTGTGAATTACCATCATCCTCATTGTAAACAACTCTTAATAAGGTCAACTCTGAACCAAATGCCTTGGTTAAAGCAACTGCGTGGGGCAAAACTCTTTCTGCTAAAGCAGATCCATCCAGGGGTAGCAGTATATGGTCTAACATATTGACTATCTCCTCACATAACTATTCATGCATTCAATTAGTGGCTAATAAGAATAAGATCATTATAACGGTAGAAATAAAATATGCCACAATTGTGCATATTAATGCATTAAAATTTTCCATGATCTTTCAGCGCATGAGAGCTGACAAAAAGTCAAATCCATTCCGCTTCGGGTTAGTAGGGTTGGATATGCGTTAGGTATTGTGTGAACAATACACTTTTTGTCATTACTCGGCATGCGAGGGAATAGTGGGGTTGCCTGGGCAGTTACCACTTTTTGACAATTTGCCTGAAGACAAGTTGATGCGGTAAGATTTTTATCTGAAGTTTATGCTAATAAATCTAAATAGGAGACCAATTCGATGAAGGTGATTTTTAACCACATCAGAGCATTGTACCGAAAAATGTCAGGATTAGAAATCCATTCTGATGATATTGAAATTGCAGTAACCTCTATCTACAGTTTATTGATAGAAGCCGCACTGATGAGCCTTGATGATCTCTTAATTCGACTTAATACATCAAAAAATGGCTTATCAAACCATGAAGCTGAGCAACGTTTGGCAAAATATGGAAAGAATTTAGTTTCACACGAAAGACCACTTCCATGGTACCGTCAACTTTTGAAATCATTTATGGACCCATTTATTGGCGTACTTATCATCCTGGCGATAGCTTCATTCATTACTGAATATGTTTTTACCCCACCTCAGGATCAAAATCTGACTTCTGTCATCATAATATCTATTCTCATCCTTATTAGCGTTTTGCTGACATTTATTCAAGAATATCAAGCGAGCCAGGCTGCTGATAAACTGCTTGATTTAGTAAAAAACACGACCATCATCATACGAGAAGAAACCGGAAGACAAGAAAGGCTCACCGAAGAGATTGTCCCAGGTGATATCATTCACCTTTCAGCAGGGGACATCATCCCTGCCGATGTTAGATTGTTTAATACCAACAATTTATCGGTAAACGAAGCCACATTAACTGGGGAATCCCTTCCTGTTGATAAATTTGATCACCTTGAAAGCAGCATAATAAAGAAAAGCACTGCCATTGATGGGGTAACCGGTATCAACCCTTTGGATTTGGATAATATCGGTTATCAAGGCACTAATGTCGTCAGCGGTTCAGCCAGGGCGGTTGTCCTGGCAACTGGGAATGATTCCATACTTGGATCCATGTCCGAGGAACTCGTTGGCCACCATCCACCATCCAGTTTTGATGAAGGCGTAAAAAGTGTCAGCATCTTGTTGATCCGGTTTATGTTGGTTATGGTACCGATCATCTTTTTAGTAAATGGTCTTACCCGGGGAGATTGGATGCAAGCGCTGCTGTTTGGTTTGGCTGTTGCTGTGGGATTAACACCAGAAATGCTGCCAACAATCGTCACCGCAAACCTTGCCAAAGGCAGTGTCGAAATGGCTCAGAGAAAAACCGTGGTAAAGCGATTAAATGCCATTCAGAACTTGGGTGCAATGGATGTGTTGTGCACAGATAAAACAGGTACCTTGACCTATGATAGCGTTGCTTTGGAGAATTTCTTGAACCTTCACGGGGAGCAAGATGATTTTATCTTCAAACTCGCATATTTAAACAGCTATTTTCAATCAGGCTTACGAAACCCATTGGATGAAGCCGTACTTATCCACCCACAGGCTGAAGATCATGAAAGTATCGAGGATAAATATGTCAAAGTAGATGAAATCCCATTTGAAACCGCTCGGCGAAGGATGTCAGTGATTGTGAAAAATCACCAAAGGGAGCATCTGCTCATCTGTAAAGGTGCTGTTGATGAAATGCTCTCAATTTCATCCCAAATTAAATTAGGTGACAACATTCAGAAGATGTCAGCGGATTTAGAGATGAAAATTAAAAAAGCCGCTGAGGCATTGATTAAGGATGGTTTGAGAATTTTATTGGTCGCATATAAGCCCGTATCTTCAAGAAAAACCAGTTTTAATGTTGAGGATGAAGACTCATTGATCTTGGTTGGCTCGATCGGTTTCTTGGATCCACCTAAGGAAACCTCCGGTGAAGCCATTCGCGCGCTAAACAACAAAGGTGTGCGTGTGATTGTGATCACAGGTGACAATGAAATTGCCACAAGACGAGTATGCAGAGAAATTGGTTTTGATATCACTGGGTTAGTTGAAGGAAACGAAGTCGAACAGCTATCTGATGATGCCCTCGAGCAAATCGTCAAAACAACCAATGTCTTTGTGAGAACAACACCCATCCAAAAGTCCAGGATTTTGAATGCAATCAAGAATAATGGCCATACGGTCGGCTTCCTTGGCGATGGGATTAATGATGCGATTGCCTTACGTGATGCAGATGTGGGCATATCGGTTGATAATGCCGTTGATATCGCTAAAGAATCGGCAGATATTTTATTACTGGAAAAGAATTTAATGGTACTGGAAGAAGGTGTCTCCCAGGGACGATTGGTTTTTGGTAACATCATGAAATATATAAAGATGACCATCAGTTCAAATTTTGGAAACGTTTTCAGCGTTTTAATTGCAAGTATGGTCTTACCGTTTCCGCCCATGCTGCCGCTTCACTTGCTTATTCAAAACTTGCTGTACGATGTTTCACAATTGGCTATCCCCTGGGATCGAATGGATGAGGAATATCTGGCAGAACCGCGCAGTTGGAGTCCAAAAAGCATAACCCGGTTTACGATATTTATTGGTCCAGTCAGCTCAATTTTTGATTTCTCAACATTTGCTTTACTCTGGTTTATTTTAGGAGCTAATTCTGTTGAAAACCAATCCTTATTCCATAGTGGTTGGTTTGTTTTAGGGTTATTGTCACAAACATTAATTGTTCACTTAATCAGAACAAAGAAGACGCCCTTCATTCAATCGACAGCTAGCAGTCCTGTCATCATCATGACGGGCTTGATTATGTTGATTGGCTTGTTTATCCCATTCACAAACTTTGGCATCAATATCGGGATGCAACCGTTACCATGGAATTATTTTCCTTGGCTGGTGATCACTTTAGCAGCATATTGTGTCCTGATTGAGGTTGTGAAGAGATGGTACATCACACGCTATAATACATGGTTATAAGCAAGTTCGATGACTGTTAAAATATATTCCAAATTATGTGGGTTCGTTTACTTTTAATTTCATTTGAGGTATCCGTTAATATAAGGTTGTTTATATTATGAGCGACAGATATGTGACTATTTATAATTTTTATTTAAGATGACAGACTTTCATACTCCTGAGAAATGCTTCGAGAACCTGCCTTTTGCATGTGCTCTATTAATTGACCATTATGAGATCAGGTATCTTAATCCCCGTATGGTTGATTTTCTCAATATTTCTGAAAACACAACCTACATCGGGAAATCATTTCTCGAACTGATCTCCAAACCAGACCAGGCAAAATTTCTTCATATGATTAAATTTTCTAGACATTCGTCTGATGTACCCGAATGGCAAATTTGTCGTGTTCTTGGTGGGGATCTCGTCGAAAAGCATTTCTTGATGAGCGCTCAGAAACAAAACAATGATCCTGCATTGGGCTGTTCCTATTGGGTGATGGGTGTCCGTGTAGATCAATTTATTTTTACAGACGATCTCAAGGTGCAACTGGAAACACAAAACCCAGGCCAATCTACTGAAAACCGCTACGAACACCTTTTCAATAAGGCAAAGATCGGCATTGCCGTACTGAGCGAAAGCGGCCGGATTGAGGAAACGAATAACGCCTTTGCAGAACATATCGGTGTAGATAATGCGTACATCGCCAACCGGGAATGTAAAAGCCTTTTAAGTAAAAATAATTGTGAGAAATTACAAGAGCTGACAACGATCTTGAATAAATCTAAACAATCCTATGTTAAAGATATAATTTATGTCGATAATGCTCATTGTGATCAAAGAATTCTAGAGATCTCCTTATCGGAATTATATAGCGAGCACGAAAATTCAACAAAGTTGATGCTGTTTACCGAGGATATCACCCATCAACAAGATACCCATGCAGCAATGCTGCAATCAGAGAAATTGACCCTAACAGGCAGGCTGGCTGCGTCCCTCGCCCATGAGATCAATAACCCATTGCAGACATCTCTCGGTTGTCTTGGCCTGGTTGAAGAAATGCTTGATGACGCAGATGAAAAAGACATAGCCATCTATATCAATATGGCAATCGATGAATTACAACGTAGTGCAAGGATTGTTAAGAAACTCAGAGATCTAAATCGCAAATCAGATTCAAGTGAGCGATTTCCGGTTGATCTTCGCGAAATTATCAAAGGGGTGCTCATCCTCACCAAGAATCACTTGGTCGACAAAAAAATCGTGCCGACGTTTCCATACCAAGGCCCTGCGCCTTTTATTATGGCAGTTGAAGATCAAATTCAGCAGGTAATTCTCAATCTGGTTATGAATGCCATGGATGCAATGCCAAACGGCGGCAATATCTACTTTGATATCATCTTTACGGATAACCCAAAAGGTGTTTCTGTGATAATTCGAGATACCGGTGAGGGCATTGATCCAGAAATTAGAATAAACCTGTTTGATCCTTTCTTTACGACAAAAGAAGATGGACTTGGTTTAGGCTTGTATATTTGTAAACAAATTATTGAAGATCATGCTGGTTCGTTGGACTTCGCCAGTGAACCAGGTCAGGGCACAGAATTCAACATTTGGCTGCCTGCTTTTGATACCCCACAAAATAAGGAATGATAAACGTGGAAAAAATTCATACACTGGTTGTTGATGATGAACCTGGGATCCGTTTTTTTGTGGAGGAAACTTTACGCCGGATTGGCCATGATATCACAACAGCTAAATCTGGTGAAGAAGCGTTGAAAACATTACGGGATACGCCCTTTGACCTGGTTGTCCTGGATCTGAAACTGGGTGGCAAAGTTAATGGTATTAAAGTCTTGGAAGCTATTCGTTGGCGTTGGCCAAATACCAGTGTGATCATTTTAACTGCGCACGGCAGCCTTGACACTGCCTTAAAGGCCATAGACCAGGGTATTGAAAAATATGTGCAAAAACCCCTTTCTCCCCAAGAACTCCGTGAACTTGTTGAAGATGTTTTGGCACAACGGGAAAGCACAAGGAGCCGAGTTAAAGACACAGATCAACAAGTCCTCAAAAAGGGGCCCTTTCATGTCGATGAAGCACTTCATCGGATCAGCTTGAAGGGTAAGAAAATCGACTTGACGCCCAGCGAATTCACACTGATTGTTCATCTATTACGAAATGAGGACCGTGTTATCTCTCCAGAAGAACTGGTTGAAGTCGTCCGCGGATATAAACCGGATGACATCATCGAAGCAAGACAAATCATAAAATGGTATATTCACCGCCTGAGACAAAAAGTTGAAGATGATTCCTCACATCCGAAATATATCATCAATGTGAGGGGGGTTGGTTATCGGATCAAGCCAGTACCGTAACCGTTAGATTGATTTGGAAAAAAATACATGGGGACAATATAAAGAATACCAACCTTAACCCAACTTTTCTCGCTGTTCTCAACCCATTGTTGGTCATTTTTTGAACGCTGATGGGCATCATATGTTCTAAGATTAACCTGTCTACGTTAGAGATATTCTAACCGGCATAGCTGATTCACGACCCACCCTTATTTCTTTATGAATGAAAAGAACATTTTACTGTTTGAAAAATATGACGGCGTACGCTTTGTGTTAGAACGCAGCCTGTCAAAATATGAGGATGATATCACTATTTACGCCTCTCATTGGAAAAAGGATATCGAGAGTCGAATCCAAAAAGATCATGTCGATTTATTGATCACAGAAATGAGTAAGTCCAACCCGGATGGGCTCGAACTATCATTCTTTGCCAGGAAAACATCGCCAAAATTAAAAATTATCTGGATCACGGTTTTGGGATGTCATTTTTTTCGTGACCAGATAGATCAATTGGGAAATATCACCTGCATCGAAAAACCTCTGGAGATTAAACAAATCAGGAAAAATGTGCTCCAAGCATTGCAGATTCCTGTTTAATTGATTCGTTAGCTTTACGATATACAATCGTTACCATATTTTCCTCACAAACAAAAATCAAACCTTGCCAACTGAACTCAATTGTTTAGGCAACATGATTCACTCCCCTGATGCAAGCCTTTCTTATAAGATAAAAGTGTAAATAAAAAAAATACCAGAAAGGAAAATGACATGTTAAACAAAGTTGCGGTCAATGGGTTTGGTCGGATCGGGAGACTAGTCCTCAGGCAACTGATCGATCATGAGGTACTGGATGTGGTGGCAGTCAACGATATTGCCCCACTTGACAATCTCCTGTATCTCTTACGCTATGATTCAGTTCAAGAAAATCCTAAACCAGAAATCAAAATGAATGACGGATCCTTTACTTTTGGCGAAAAAGAAATCCGCTTCACCAGCGAGAGAGATCCTGCAAAACTGCCCTGGGAAAGCCTTGGAGTAGATATCGTCATTGAATCTACTGGGTTCTTCACTGACCACGAAGGCGCTTCAAAGCATATTGAAGCCGGGGCAGAACGAGTGATCATCTCTGCTCCAGGAAAAAATATTGAACGGACAATATGTATGGGCGTAAATGAAGAAGCTCTTGTCCCCCATAAAGACAAAATCATTTCAAATGCATCATGCACAACCAACTGTCTGGCACCAGTCGCCAAGGTCCTTGATGAGCATTTTGGTATTCAATCCGGACTGCTGACAACCATCCATGCATACACCAGCTCGCAGGCTATCGTTGACTCACCGATGAAGAAGTGGCGTAGGGGCCGCGCAGGTGCAGTTTCCATGGTACCAACAACCACCGGAGCAGCTATAGCGACCACAAAAGTTTTGCCACAATTAAAAGGCAAAATGGATGGCATGGCAATTCGGGTGCCGATCCCTGTCGGTTCAATCATCGATTTTGTCGCCCATACTGAAAAGCCAGTAAGTGTTGAAAGCGTTAACCAGGCCTTTCGTGAAGCTGCAGATTCACCCGGTTTGAAGGGGATTCTGGGTGTGACAGATGAGGAATTGGTCTCTGCGGATATCGTTGGCTCCACATATTCTGCACTTGTCGATCTGAATTCAACCATGATCATCGGCGATCAGGATGTCAAAGTTCTTGCCTGGTATGACAATGAGTGGGCTTACGCGTTGCGATGTGTTGATTTGGCAGCATACGTGGCAGATCGGTCCTACCCAGTTGAGGCATTTTAGCCAAAAGGAGGATTAAATGAATAGAGGAATTCGGATTGCCAGGCTCTTTGGAATTAAAATCAGGATTGATTGGAGCTGGCTGCTGATTCTATTGCTAGTTGTTTGGAACCTTTCAGTGGCTTTTTCACAAATCCATCCTGACTGGGGTCTTCCATTAACGATTA